>OJJJ01000179.1_pt1 | contig 40852 bp, 40 predicted proteins | sample 1596311 | NCBI WGS metagenome assembly OJJJ01 (sample SAMEA4350140, study PRJEB24818) | metagenome | biome: human; feature: gut; material: faeces | place: Denmark | collected 2013-09 | reverse complement strand
TATATTACCTTGACTGACTATTACTTGAAAGTATGTGAAAACTAAAGAACCGCCGTGTACCGAACGGTACGCACGGTGGTATGAGAGGTCGGCTAATCAACTAATGATTAGCCTCCTACTCGATTTTATAAGAAAGAAAAGCATAATACTTTATAGATAAGATGAAAAGAGCTCCACGAAGGATGGAAATAACAAGTTAAGCTGGTTAGTTACTTTGGACGGTAGGTTTGCATAAGAATGACTTTATATAATCTGTGCTACTTACGAAGGTTTTGTAACGAAGGATGTTTCAATAATCCTTGAAGAAAGGAGTGTGTAATGAGAGATATTATTAAAAAAAAGTTGGATTTGATAAATGGCGAGGTAGGTTTTTATTATAAGAATCTAGTAACAAAAGAAACAATTACTTACCACGCAGAAGATACCTTTGAAGCCGCAAGTGTAATTAAAATACCTATCATGATTGAAGTTTTTCGGAAAATTGAAAACAAAGAATTGGATGGAAATGAAATATTTCAAGTTAAGAAGGAAGATAAAGTACCCTCTTGTGGGGCCTTAAGCTATATGCATGATGGGTTAGAGGTAACGTTGAAAGACTTGTGTACCTTAATGATTATCTTAAGCGACAATACTGCTACAAATATGCTGATAAAACGGATGGGGATGCAGAGTACAAATGAGACAATGGAAATTCTCGGATTAACAAAAACGAAACTTATGCGAATGATGTTTGATAAGAAGCAGGCAGCACTTGGTATTCAAAATTACATAAGCCCAAAGGAGATAGGTACGTTACTTGAAATGATGTATGATGGCATCTTAATCTCCAAAGAGGCTTCAAAGGAAATGATAGCGATATTAGGAAACCAGAGATTAAATGGAAAGATACCTTTTTACATAACGGATGGTACGAAAGTAGCACATAAAACAGGAGAGGATACAGGTGTATCTCATGATGTTGGGATAGTATTTGCAAGAGAACCTTTTATTGTTTGTTTTTGTTCAAATCATGTTAATGTACCAGGCTTTGAACGAGTCATTCAAGAAATAACAAGAGATTTTTTGCATATGCTTAAGTAAGCTAATAGACTGATAGCTGAGATGCTACATCATCTCAGTAGCTAGGAAATTTCCTGTGATAGGAATTAAAAAGTCTGTATAAATAAGGGGGGACATATGATTATAAAAAACATTGAAATAGGAGAGGTATCCATTCCTCTTGTAAGACCATTTAAGACAGCACTTCGTCACGTTAATTATGTAGAGGATATCCTTGTAAGAATAACAGCAGAGGATGGAAGCGTTGGTTACGGTGAAGCTGCACCAACGGCGGTGATAACTGGGGATACGAAGGGCTCAATTATCACAGCGATACGTGATTATATAAAGCCATCTCTTATTGGAATGAACATACATAACTTAGATAGGGTATTTCATACACTAGATACGTGCATTTTAAAGAACACTTCAGCGAAGGCAGCAATCGATATGGCTATTTATGACTTGTATGCAAAGAGTTTAAATCGTCCGTTATATCAGATTTTGGGTGGAAGTAAAGATAGTATTGAGACGGATATAACGATAAGTGTTAACGAGATTAATGAGATGGTTGCAGATAGTTTAGATGCAGTAAAACAAGGATATAAAATATTAAAAGTTAAGGTAGGAAAGGAAGGAGCAAAGGATTTAGAACGTATCAAATCTATAAGAGAAGCGGTTGGAAAAGAGATTGTAATCCGGGTAGATGCTAATCAGGGGTGGGATGCAAAACAAGCAGTTCGAATAATACGTGCTATGGAGGACTTAAATCTTGACATTGAATTAGTAGAACAACCAGTCCTAGCACATGATTTTACTGGAATGCAATATGTAACCAAGAATGTATCTACACCAATACTTGCAGATGAGAGTGTATTCTCTGTTCAAGATGCAATACAGATAATTCAAGGCAGGGCTGCTGATATTATAAATATAAAACTAATGAAAACAGGTGGCATTCATAACGCGATTAAGATCTGTGACATTGCTGAAACCCTCGGTGTAAAGTGTATGATTGGTTGCATGTTAGAAAGTAAAGTTTCAGTTAGTGCAGCAGCACATTTTGGCGCAGCAAAAGGTGGAATAACAATGGCGGATCTAGATGGCCCATCGCTATGCAAAAACGATCCTTATGAGGGTGGACCATACTTTATGAAAAATATAATTACCATGAATGATACACCAGGGATTGGTATTTGCAAAGTACCTTGTACTTGGTCATAGGCGGGAGAGCTAAGGCATTCCCATAGGCGTATTCGTTCTTTATCTTCATGCGATTGCCAATAAAATTTTTAAAAGAGCTTTTGACACCCTAATTAAGTTTAAGAAATCAAAGTGTTTATTCTATTTAATTTTGTAGAGGAGGATATTTATGAGGAAAAAATCAAATCGAAGAATGTTTATCCCATTATTACTTTGTATTGTTATGATCGCATCGTTACTTAGTGGGTGCAGTAAAGATACGAAAGGGACAAAAGGTGAACAAAATGCTGCATTTGGTAACGGAGATGTTTTATATTCTATGTTATATGCTTCCGAAGTGACGACACTAAATTATTTAGTATCCAGTGATCAAAATGATCATAGCATAGCAGCAAACGTTATCGATACCCTGGTGGAGTATGATTCTTACGGAAATATAACTCCTTCCCTTGCGAAAGAGTGGAACATTTCAGAGGATGGAATTACATATACATTTAAACTTCGAGAAGGACAAAAATGGTATGACAATACAGGAGCTGAGATTGCAGAAATAACAGCACAAGATTTTGTGGATGCAATGAAGTACATCCTAACCTCGGAATATGAAAGCAGTACTGTACAGCAATTATTTGGAGTAATTGAAAATGCGGAAGAATACTTTAACGGTACGATGGCGGAAGATAATAAGGAAACGGAGGTTGTGGAAGGCGTTCCGATTGATTTTTCAACCGTTGGCATCAAAGCCCTAGATAAATATACCCTTGAATACACCTTAGTTCAGCCGACACCGTATTTTCTGTCTTCGTTATCGTATGTGTGTTATATGCCAGCATATGGACCTAAGCTTGAGGAACTTGGAGCTAGTTTCGGTGCGGCAACCGATGCTACTACAATTTTATATAATGGATCATTTATATTAAGTGAGCTTTTACCACAGGAGAAAAGAGTTTTAAGAAAAAATATGAAAAACTGGGATGCAGAACATGTCTATATTGATACGATTGAAGAAACGTATAATGCAGAAGCAGCGACCTTATCTCCAACCATGGTCCTTCGTGACGAAGTAGATTATGCAGGTATTTCTTCTGACATCATTGATGAATGGTTAAATGACCCTGTAAAATCAAAACTTGTAAGTAAAGGGAGACTAGAGGTAGATTACTCGTATTTTTATAGTTTTAACTTCGATCCACAATTTGAAGAAGCATATGAACCTGAAAATTGGAAAATTGCAGTGAACAATGAGAATTTTAGGCAAGCTATTATGGCGGCACTAGATCGTAAGAAAGTAGTAAGCATAACAGAGCCGAATTCACCAGAGTCGATGCTAATAAATACAATTACACCTAAAACCTTTGTAAATTTAAAAGGAGTAGACTATACCGAGTTTAATGAGCTATCAAAAATATGGGAGAGAGATAGTTTTAATGATTTGCTTGCTCTTGATTATAAAGAAAAGGCGATGCAAGAGTTAAAAAGAGAGGGTGCTAGCTTCCCAATTAAAATATTAGTGAAATATAATCCGAACATAAGTGATTGGGACAACGAATGTGTTGTATTAGAACAACAAATGGAAGGCCTCCTAGGTACTGATTTTATTGATATTATAGTAGAAGCAGGACCTCCACAAAGCTTTTTATCAGAGGTACGCCGCTCAGGGAAATATGCGCTTATGAAATGCAATTGGGGGGCAGACTTTGCAGATCCGGTTACGTTTACAGATCCGTTTGCTGTTGGTAATAATTATAACTTCATGGATAAGGCAGTAAAAGAGGGTACAGACTCCGCTGAAGTTATTAAGGAGTATTATCAATTGGTAGAAGAGGCGAAAACATTTACATTGGATTTAGAAAAACGATATGAAGCCTTCGCAAAAGCAGAAGCATTTTTGATTGAACATGCCTTGGTGATACCTTATGCGGTTGGAGAACTTGAGTATCGAGTTACAAAGTTAAATGTATTTGAAGCTCCGTTTGCATCCTTTGGGGTATCTATTCTAAGGTATAAAGGTCAAAAACTTTATGAGAAGGCAATCAGCATGGAGGAATTCAATGCAAATTATGAAAGCTGGGAGAAGGAGCGTAAAGCATTGTTCGATGTAAAGTAAAGGATATGAGGCGTAAGTAATAAAAGTGTCAAAGTTAAAAATGTGGAACGTAAGCATTGATAGAGTCAGAGTTAAGAAGAAGGGACGAAAGACTTTGATAGATGAAAAGTAAAGGAGAAGATGGATGTTAAAATACCTTGGGAAACGTTTTGCAAGGTCAATCGTAACCTTATGTATCATTATCGTTATCGTATTTTTATTGTTGCGATTGATGCCAATTGAAGGTTATTTTCAAAATTATGATAAGCTTACAGAGGCGCAGATTCAAGCGGGGCTTGAAAATATGGGATTAAATAAGCCTTTCTTTGTTCAATTATTTGAATTTTTAAAGAACCTTTTAAAAGGGGACCTAGGGGTTTCAAGAACATATCGTGCCAACGTTGCTATTGCTGATATTATTACAGATAAAATACCAATATCTATGAAATTTGGAGTAGCATCCATAGGGATTTCTATGTTGTTTGGTATACCAATGGGAATTTTAATGGCAAAGTCCAAAGGTAAAATTTTTGATAAAATTGGCACAGGATTTATCGTGTTTATTGAGGCGGTACCAGCAGCAGTTTATTTTTTATTTATTCAAGTATACGGTACAGAGTGGTTACATTTAAAATTATTATATAAACCAAATGATCCAACGACCTGGTTGCTGCCATTATTTTCGTTATCCATAGGCAATATCTCATATTATGCAATGTGGCTAAGAAGATATATGGTAGATGAAAGTAATAAAGATTATGTTAAGCTTGCAAAAGCAAAAGGAAGATCAAGCAATCAGATTATGTTTTTACATGTCTTTAGAAATGCATTTGTACCAATGATTCAATACATACCCACGTCCATATTAAATACAATGATTGGATCCATTTATGTCGAATCCTTATATAGTATTCCAGGGATGGGTGGGTTGTTAGTAAATGTTGTGCAAAAGCAAGACAATATGATGGTTCAGGCATTGGTAATCTTATTCGCCTCTGTTGGTATTCTTGGATTAATGTTGGGGGATGTTTTAATGTGTGTCATTGACCCTAGAGTTAATCTAACCAAAAAAGGAGGTGCACGTTGATGACGTTACGAGATAAAAAATCGAATCAATTGTTTGATACCTTGGATCAAAAAAAAGAACTTAGATTGTCAGAAAGCGAATTGTTTTCCTTTGCAGAATTTGATAGTGATGCTGCATCGTATGGAGGTTACTCGAATTATTCTTATTGGAGAAGTACGATGCAGACATTTATGAAAAATCGAGTGGCAGTTGCTTTGTTAATAACAATTATTGCTATTTTAATTTTTACATGTATTCAGCCGTTCTTGCCAGGGCAAATACCGCCGAATTTAGTGAATAACGACGCAAATGGTAATATAATCAGCAATCAAAAACCGAACCATATCTTTTGGTTTGGCACAAACTCCATTGGTCAAGATCTGTGGAGTCGTATCTGGTCCGGAACAAGAACCTCTTTATTCATTGGTTTTTTTGTTGCTATCATCGAAGCGTTGATAGGAATAAGTGTAGGAGTGTTGTGGGGGTATGTAAGAAAACTTGATGCTATTTTAACTGAGATATACAATGTCTTAGACAACATTCCCAATACAATAATATTGATTTTATTTTCATACATTATGAAACCAAGTGTAAAATCGTTAGTGATAGCAATGTCAATTACAGGCTGGATAGCTATGGCACGTTTTATCCGCAATCAAATCATTATAATTCGAGACCGTGATTATAATTTAGCTTCCCGTTGTCTTGGAACACCAACGTTTCGGATTGTTTTTAAAAATTTATTACCCTATTTGATTTCGGTAATTATGTTGCGAATGGCACTTGCAATTCCAGCTGCCATAGGGAACGAAGTATTTATTTCCTATATTGGTTTAGGATTACCGATACATATACCTAGCTTAGGCAATTTAATCAGTGGAAATCGTAAAATATTAATGGAAGCAGGCTTACGCTATCAGTTAGTTTTTCCCACAATCATTATGTCAATTGTAACCATATCTTTTTATTTTGTTGGAAATGCTTTTGCGGATGCAGCAGATCCGAAAAACCACGTCTAAGGGGGGAAGGATTATGAGTAAAGAAACGATATTATCCGTAAGGAATCTAAATGTAAAATTCAACCTCCGTGGTAAGGTACTTCATGCAATCCGTGATATTTCATTGGAAATTTATGAGGGAGAGAGCATTGCAATTGTTGGAGAATCGGGCTGTGGAAAGTCAGTATTTACTAAGACTTTTATGGGGTTGTTAGATAGGAATGGATTCATCGATACTGGTGAGATATTCTATAAAGGTACGAATTTAGCGAGTCTTGTGAAAGAAAAAGATTGGTTAAAGATACGTGGAAAAGAAATTGCTATGGTACTACAAGATCCAATGACGAGTTTAAATCCTCTAAAGACCATTGGTAGCCAGATTGCAGAGGCAGTCAGCATGCATCAAGGTCTACAAGGAGATGCAAAGAAAGCAGCGACACTTGAAATTCTTAAGGATGTTGGGATTACAGATCCAAAAAGACGTTATAAGCAATATCCACATGAATTTTCTGGTGGTATGAGGCAGCGTGTAGTTATTGCGATTGCCATTGCGTGCAGGCCAAAGATTTTAATATGTGATGAGCCAACAACGGCGCTGGATGTTACAATACAAGCACAAATATTAGAATTATTAAAGAATCTAAAAAAGAAATTTGACTTAACCACGGTATATATTACTCATGATTTGGGTGTGGTGGCAAATGTAGCGGATCGTATTGCTGTGATGTATGCAGGCGATATTGTAGAACTTGGTACAAGCGAAGAAATATTTTACGATCCAAAGCATCCGTATACCTGGGCATTGTTGTCTTCACTTCCACAGCTCGGGGTAAAAGGAGAAGAATTATTTTCGATTCGGGGGACGCCACCTAATTTATTCTTACCCGTAAAAGGGGACGCGTTTGCACCAAGAAATCCTATGGCATTAAAGATTGATTTTTTAAAACGTCCACCGTATTTTGAAGTTACGGATACCCATAAGGTACGATCATGGTTGTTAGATGAAAGGGCGCCAAAGATTGAACCACCAGAGCATATAAAGAAATTGCGTATGCAAGGGGGGATATAGTATGAAGGATGCAATAAATATAGGAATCAGTGATAAGTTATTAGAGGTAAAGAATGTATCGGTTGTATTTGGTGAAAGAAAACATAAATTTGTAGCAGTAGACAATGTAAGTTTTGATATCTACAAAGGTGAAACATTTGGATTAGTAGGAGAATCTGGGAGTGGGAAGACAACCATTGGGCGCGGGATTGTTCGTATTTATCCAACGACTTCTGGTGAAATACTGTTTCATGGAGACAAGATCAATGGTGTGATTTCAAAGGAGAAGGATTTGGAGCTTACAAATAAAATACAAATGATATTTCAAGATCCAATGGCTTCCTTAAATGAAAGAGCAAAAGTAGATTACATAGTATCTGAGGGTTTATATAACAGGAAAGTAAAACTTTCTGAACGTGAAAGGAAAGAAAAAGTAGAAAAGGCGTTACTAGACGTTGGTCTGCTTCCGGATTTTGCAAGCAGATTTCCACATGAATTTTCTGGAGGACAAAGGCAGCGTATAGGTATCGCAAGGGCTCTAATCATGGAACCAGAATTTATTGTTGCAGATGAGCCGATTTCAGCTTTGGATGTTTCGATACGGGCACAAGTTTTAAACTTATTATCTAAACTTCAAAAGGAAAGAGGGCTGACGTATTTATTTATCGCTCATGATTTATCTGTAATGCGTTTTATTGCAGATCGGATTGCAGTTATCCATAAAGGTAAGATTGTTGAACTAGCAAAGACAGAGAAATTGTTTGCTAATCCGCTACATCCATATACAAAAGCACTGTTATCGGCAATACCACTACCAGATCCAATTGCAGAAAAGAAAAAGAGGCTGATTGTCTATGATGAAACAATTCATAAATATGCAAAAGATCATCCAAGATGGATAGAGATTGAACCGGAACATTATATATATGCCAATGAGGAAGAATTAGAGGACTATAAAAAACAATTGGATCAAAAGTTCATAAAAATAATTTAATGAAATGCGTGGATGGAGGCGCACGAATGGGAGGTACCTATGCCTTTTGCATTAATTCAATCACCGATTGCACCTATGATGAAAGAAACGACTTATTATAGTTCACTAGAAGATGAAGTTTTGTATGGCATGAAGGTAGAATTGCTTGATAAAGTGAACGAGGACTGGTATGTCATTCGGACACATTATCGTTATGAAGGTTATATGAACAAATCTCATTTCTTACAAGATAAAGAAGGAATTGTAGCTTGGGAGAGTGCATATCGTATGGTTGTAATGAAAGCGTATGCAGATGTTTTGTCTTTACCAAAGGTTCAGGGAGTTATCATCACTAGCTTAACAAGAGGAGCACAAGTTGCAATTTTACAGCCAGCGGATGAGAATTCCTGGGTGAAGGTTGGTTTGGTAGATGGTACGACTGGCTATATGAAGGAAAATTTCCTTGGCGTATTAGAGCCTTCTATGTATGAGGATGGATATTACCGTTATCGCTTGGAGGTGAATCCTCAAGGAACACCCTATGATTATATTAAGAAAGTCTTGCATAAAAGTGAGGAAGAATTTCGAGAAGAACTAGTTACTTATGCATTTTTATATTATGGTACACAATATCGTTGGGGCGGCAAAACAAGTTTAGGAATTGATTGCTCAGGGTTAACATCCATTTGTTATATGCTAGCTGGATTGGTTATCTACCGTGATGCAAGAATAAAAGAAGGTTTCCCAGTTAAGGAGATACCATTTCAAGATAAAAAGCCTGGGGATTTATTATATTTCCCAGGTCATGTTGCAATGTATATTGGCGAAGACAAGTACATTCATGCTACTGCTAGAAATGGAAGTGATGGTGTAGTTGTCAATAGTTTTAATCCTAAGGATTCGGATTACCGAGAAGATCTTTTTAAAAATTTAACGGCCACAGGCACCGTTTTCTATTAGTTTATGTTAGCAAGACGCTGACTCGACGCTTGCGAGGAAGTCGTCTTGCTTGTTTTTTACTTACAGGATTTGAGAGTCAAGGATTATATTGCTACGATAACCGTTTAGTCGAGGAGAATGTTAGCATTATTTTTTTAGGAGGATAATATGAAAGAAATCACATTGCTAGATCGGATTCATGCGGAGCTTTTAAGTTATGATGGTACGATGGGAATTTATATAAACGATTTAAAGGGTACGATAATTGAAATCAACAGTGAAGAAAAGTTTGAAACGGCAAGCACCATAAAATCGTATATACTCGCTTGTCTTTATGATGAGGTTGAGAAAGGAAGGAAAAGTTTAAACGATGTCTTAGTTTATACAAGAGATAATTTCATTGAAGGTAGTGGCATCTTAAGGAGTTTAGACTTTGGTGTGTCAATGACGGTAAAAAACATAGCAACACTTATGATAATCGTAAGCGACAATATAGCAACCAATATGATGATTGATTATCTTGGTATCGATACCATCAATTCATTTATAAAAAATCAAGGTTTTAGCAATACGGTGTTGCACAATAAACTTGATTTTGCATCCTATGATAAACTGGGAACAACAACTCCAAGAGATTATGCATTCCTATTTGAACGAATCTGTACCGATGAACTTGTAAGTAAGAAAGCATCACAAGATATGCTTGAAATATTTAAAAAGCAACATTACAACACGATGTTAACAAAACAATTTTCACAGGCTCTCATTGATGAAGATACGTATGAGGAAGAACTCATTTATGTGGCATCGAAAAGTGGAAGTATGAATGCTTGTCGAAATGATGGTGGCATTGTATCAACTCCTTATGGGAAGTATATTATTGTACTAATGAATAAGAATTTCCATGATCCTGTTTATTATGCAGAGCATCCAGCTATAGTGTTTGGAGCAAAAATTAGTCGATTAATTTTTGATCAGTATATGGCACTAGGAGGTAAATTAACCTATAAAATAAAATAGCATTGTTCTTTAGTAAAGTGAAAAAGCAGGTTGTATATTCCTATTAAGTAGTTTAAAATACTCTTTATGACAGAACAGGAGATACTTCATAGATGAGATTGAGAAAATCAACGAGCATGGATTTGTCTGAAATTATGAAGATAATTAGGCAAGCACAAGAAAGTTTACGGTTACAAAACATAGATCAATGGCAAAATCAGTATCCAAATGAGGATACGATTTTAAGTGATATAGAACATGGGTATAGCTATGTCTTATACGATGAAGTTAGTGAAAGAGTTGTAGCAACGGTTGCGGTTTCTTTCGATGGAGAGGAAACCTATCAAAACATAGCAAACGGGAGTTGGGCTTATAATGAACCCTATGGAGTAATTCATAGAATAGCAGTGCATAACGAATATTTATGTAAAGGAATCGCTGCTTTGTTAATAAGTGAAATTCAAGAATTAGCATTAAATCAGGGAGTGTTTCACTTAAGAGTAGATACTCATAAAGACAACGTTCCGATGCAAAAACTGTTAAAGAAATTTGAATTTATACAATGTGGGATTATCTATACCAAAGATGGTGCAGAACGTATCGCATTTGAGAAACACATAAAGGAGAGTAATAATGATTAGCTTTAAGAATGATTATAGTGAAGGAGCACATCCTAATATTATGGAGGCACTTTCAAAAACAAATTTTATTCAAACAGTTGGATATGGCTGTGATGAATATTGCGAGTCTGCGAAGTCAAAAATAAAGAATAGAATTCAATGTGAAACTGCAGATGTTCATTTTTTTGTTGGTGGAACACAAACAAATCAAACAGTGATTGCGTCAGCGCTTCGTCCGCATCAAGCAGTCATTGCAGCAAATACAGGCCATATTAATGTGCATGAGACAGGAGCCATTGAAGCAACTGGACATAAGGTTTTAACCGTAAACACTACAGACGGTAAAATAACTGCATCATTAATCAAAGAAGTATGTGATAATCATCCCGATGAACATATGGTTCAGCCTAAAATGGTTTATATCTCTGACACGACAGAATTAGGAACCTTGTATAAAAAAGATGAATTAAAAGAAATCTATGAATGTTGCAAAGAACTATCTTTGTATTTGTTTTTAGACGGGGCAAGATTAGGATCCGCTCTTGCATCGAAAGAAAATGATATATTACTAGAAGACTTGCCAAACTTAACGGATGTCTTTTACATTGGTGGCACAAAAAATGGAGCATTGTTCGGTGAAGCACTTGTAATATGTAATGAAGCATTAAAGGAAGATTTCCGATATCATATAAAACAACGAGGTGGTTTGCTCGCGAAAGGAAGATTGCTAGGAATTCAATTTCTAGAGCTTTTTACGGACGATTTGTATTTAGAATTAGGAAAACATGCAAATGAAATGGCATTAAGAATCAAGGAAGGTTTTTTAGGAAAAGGATATCAACTAAAAACGGATTCGTATTCCAACCAGTTGTTTGTTATTCTACCAAATGAAAAATTAGAGGAGCTAGAGACAGAGTTCCTATTTGAAAAACAAGAAGTCGTAGATCAGGAAAATACTTGTGTACGTTTTGTTACATCATGGGCAACGAAAGAAGAAGCAGTGGATGCCTTACTAAAAGCAATATAATTCTCTATAAACCCTAAGAGTTTATCAAGTCTTGATAACTTTATACAAAGTTTATAAAAATTTTCTTCGATTTAGGGAATGTTTCATACATTGACTCAAAAAAGATGATATAATGAAAGCGGAATGAGTTATCACAAGCTCGCTTGTGTATAACGATTGGAGCAACAAGGATCATGAACTGTTGTTGTTCATGATATAATGTACAAGATATATAGATTAGCTTATAAGAGCTTTTAATTCCAGGAGGTAATATATGAGTGTTGACGTGATTATTCCTGTATATAAACCAAATCACAAATTTGAACGTTTATTAAAAATGTTGGTAAAACAAACTAATAAACCGAACAATATTATAATATTAAACACAGAGGTATTACCTGAGTATTCCACTGCTTTAATTAGAGAGCGAATAGAGAAAACCTTATGTGGGATTCATTTACCAGGTACAGGTGAGATTAATATAGCTGTGCATTCGATTAAGAAAGATGAGTTTGACCATGGTGGTACTAGACATTATGGGGCAAGCTTAAGCAATGCAGACTATTTGTTATATATGACGCAAGATGCCATTCCTAAGAATGAGTTTCTTATAGAAAAACTCTTAGCATCCTTCTCAGATGAAATGGTAGCAGCAGCCTATGCAAGACAATTGGCAGATGAAACAGCAAAAACGACAGAGGCGTATACTAGAATATTTAATTATCCAGAGAAGAGTTTTGTGAAATCAAAAGAGGACAAGGCTAAATTGGGCATTAAAACGTATTTTTGCTCCAATGTTTGTGCGATGTATCAAAGAGAGGTTTTTCAAAGCCTTGGTGGTTTTGTTACTCGAACAATTTTCAATGAAGATATGATATATGCAGCTAAAGCAATCGAAGCGGATTATAAAATCGCGTATGTATCTGAGGCATTAGTAATTCATTCGCATAATTATTCGACAGAAGAACAATTTCATAGAAATTTTGATTTAGGCGTTTCACACAATGAATACAAAGAAATCTTTTCCTCGGTGCCTTCTGAGTCAGAAGGAATTAAGATGGTGAAACAGACGATGGCTTTTTTATTAGATCGCAAAGAATATTTAAGTATGATTGAGTATTTCTTCGAAAGTGCAGCCAAATATGTCGGATATTTTATGGGAAAACATTATTCTAGCTTACCAAAAAGTCTTGTAATATGGAGTAGTATGAATAAGGGGTATTGGAGGAAATAATGAGTACGGTTAATATCGTTATGGCAACCTATAATGGTGAGAAATATATAAAAGAGCAAATAGAATCAATATTAGGTTCGAACTATACCGATTGGAGTTTATTTATATTTGACGATGGCTCTACCGATGCGACATTTGAAATTGCAAAAAGTTTTGAAGCTAAGTTCCCCGAGCGAATTAGGGCAAATCAAAATAAAAAGAATTTGGGGTCTACTCTTAATTTTTTAAATGGACTGAAAAAAGTTTACGAAGAAACGAGCGTTGAACATAATACAGATACCATTAATAAAATGCCATATTCAAGCAATTATGCAAGGTATTATATGTTCTGTGACCAAGACGATGTTTGGAATCGTGATAAAATAAAAATAACATTAGAGCGTATGAAATTTATTGAGAAGAAGTTTGGTAAGGAAAAAGCACATTTGGTCTTTACAGACACCAATGTGGTAGATGAGAAATTGGAGTTGATTTATCATTCCTTTTTCCGGAGTCAATGCCTTTATCCATATCACACTGATTTCGCGCATATGTTAATGGAGAACAAATGTATTGGATGTACAATAATGGTCAACCGAGCAATGCTACAGTATTTAGATACACTTCCAGAAAAGGCAAGGCTTCATGACTGGTGGCTTGGACTAATTGCGTCTTGTTTTGGACATATTAGCTATATTTCAACGGCTACTTTAAAATATAGACAACATGGAAATAATGTAGTAGGTAGTACGAGTTTTCAAACGTATATAAAAGAACGTTTAAAAAACTTAAAGCATCAAAAGGAAAGTATATATGCATGCTTTGAACAGGGTAGAGAATTCTTAAATATGTTTGAGGATGAATTAGACGAAGAAGATAAAAAATTAATCTCACAGTTTGTATCCATAGCAGACTCGAATTGGTTAAGAAAACGGTATTTATTAATGCGATATGGATTCTTAAAATCAGGGCTCATTCGAAATATTGGGTTATTAATAATAATATAGGCTTAAAATAAGACCAGTCAAAGGGTGTGGATGGTTATAGAATCTTGAAATTCTAATAATAAAGTAAGTATTAGAGTTTATAGATTAATTTTAAGATTAACGGATTAATAATTTATAATTTCATAAATATAAAAGAGGGGATGTCATTTTATGACATCCCCTCTTTTATCAAAGAACACAATCTTGGGTATTAACAAAAAATCCCTTATATACATTCAAGGTGTACAATTATGTGTAATTATACACGTATAGAAAGATATAGTAATTACTTATCACTACCAGGCTTGTGAGGATTGCCAGATTGTTTCTTGTTATTCTTACCTTCTCCATCAAGTGCACTTTCTGCCATAGTAGGTCCACCTTTTGCTTTTTCCTTTCGTACTTCCTTTGGGTCAAGTTGAGAATCTTTCGCCATATGTTACCTCCATTCAATACTATGATTTTTGTTATGCATAGTATTCGGAGTAGTATTCGGATTTATACAAGGTTTTATCTACAATGTTTCAACCCTAATAAATTATTTTGTAATGATAGTACCAGTCTTACCACTTAAGGCATCCATTGCACGTTCAATTTTTGTAATGATTGCTTTTTTATCAGATGCTTCATTTACAAAAGACACTGCTGCGTTAACTTTTGGAAGCATGGCACCTTCTGCAAAATAACCTTCATTCATATATTGTGTAGCCTCATTTGTTGTAAGTGAGTCCAGATATTTTTCGTTTTCGGTACCATAATCCAATGCAACTTTTTCAACACCAGTTAAGAATAAAAGAGTATCGGCATGCAACAACTCTGCTAACTTAGCTGCTGTTAAATCTTTTTCGATAATTGCGCTAGCACCTTTTAATACAGTTCCTTGTTCAAGAACAGGAACACCACCGCCACCTCCGGCAATTACAATCTGATCTGCATCTACCAATGCTTTGATAGCATCGATTTCATAAATATCAAGTGGTTGTGGTGCAGCAATAATTCTACGATAACCTTTTTCTTCTTCTACTACATAATTGCCTTTGCGTTCCTCTGCATCTGCCTCTTCTTTACTCATATAACGTCCAATTACTTTCGATGGATTACTAAATGCTTTGTCAAACGGATCAACCTTTACTTGTGTTATGATCGTAGAAACAGGTTTAAAAATACCGCGATTTAAAAGTTCCGTACGAATTGCGTTTTGTAAATCAAATCCGATATATCCTTGGCTCATTGCTCCGCACAAAGACATTGGTGCAACGGTATAACGATCATCTAAGCGGCTAAATTCAGTCATAGCGGTATGTACCATTCCTACTTGAGGTCCATTGCTGTGTGTAATAACGATTCTATAATTTGCTTCCACTAAATCAGCAATTGCTTTTGCTGCCTTTGATACATTTTTACGTTGTTCTGGAAAGGTTTCTCCAAATGCACTTCGTCCAAGTGCAACTACAAGTGTTTGCTTTTTCATAATATCTCCCATTCCGCCGCAAAATTACGGCATAAAATATAATGAAGAAGTCGCATTGAGCGCTTCTTATGCTTGTTTTATATGTTTATAATAACACTTTTAACATAATATTTAAAGGTTTTGTTATAAAATTTGCATTAGAAAAGTGGATAAATCGATTGAAATTTTGTGGTATTTCAAAATTTTATCATTCCAAAGCTTTCTTGTTTTTACTTGCACTATATTATTACGTTTGGTAAAATAAAAATAACTCATAGAGAACTTGTAATATTACAATCATGTTATTTTGCAAAATGCTTTGTAATAATACATAAAAAAATTTATTTGTTACATGATATATAAATATTTATCTTTGCATAACAGAATGATAAAGGAGATAAGAGATGTTACAAGACGATTATATCTTTTTTAAGATTGAAAAAACAAAACATATTGCCCTTATAGCACATGATGGAAAAAAGAAAGAATTAGTAGAATGGGCTATGAAGCATAAAGAAGAATTAAAAAACCATGTTTTATGTGGTACAGGAACAACTGCAAGATTATTAGCAGAACAAACAGGTTTGCCTGTAAAAGCATATAATAGTGGTCCATTGGGTGGTGACCAACAAATTGGTGCAAGAATTGTAGAAGGGAAAGTGGATTTTGTTGTATTCTTATGGGACCCACTTGAATCTCAACCACATGATCCAGACGTAAAAGCACTACTTCGTATTGCTGTAGTATATGACATTCCAATTGCAAATAATTTAGCAACTGCTGACTTTTTATTAGAGTCCAGATTGATGAGTACGGAATATGATCGTAAAGTTGTTAATTTTAATAAGACAATGCAAACAAGACTTGATCAGTTTTCAAAGTAATTAATTTATATATTTTAACTCAAACTTTGAAAAGCCATCATAGGCACATCAATATTATATCTCAGTTCGGTTAAAAGATTCCGTTATGACTGATTTGCTCAAGGAATACACTTGATGTTACTGTGAAGTTTGAGTTATTTATAGATTAAATTCATAGGAAATTAAAAAAGCGTTTTATATGTTACCAAAGAACTTAACTTGGTATATATAAAACGCTTTTTTTAATGGGCTTTCTTAGATATGAAATTCACCAATGTATTTTCTTAACTTTTCTGAGGTCTCTTTGGTAACTACATTTGTTGAAGCGATAGTATGAGATGAAATATTGATATCTCCAATAGCTTCAGCAATGGATGAACTTCCTTTTGCACTTTCATCTGTTGCAGTTGTAATTTGTGATAAGACATTTGCCATATTATTGACAGAAGCCTGGATTTGCTCGGACATTGCTTTTAAATTATCTACCATAGAAGTAACAAAAAGCGAATCGTCATAATATCTCTCACCAGTTGTTACTAACTCCTCATAAGCAGTAACTACATTTTGATCCATGAACTGCAATATGTAGTTTGAGCAAGCAATTAAATTCTCTACCGCGTTTGTTACAAGAGTAGTTATGTCTTGTATTTTATTCACAGTACTACTGGATGCTTCTGCGAGTGCTTTTATTTCATCGGCAACTACTGCAAAACCACGGCCACTTTCCCCTGCTCTTGCAGCTTCAATGGATGCATTTAATGATAATAAACTAGTTTTTGCTGTGATAGATAATATGGCATCAGATAGTAATTTAATCTCATTGATGCTTTTTGCTTGTTCAATTGCGGCAGTAAGACTGCCTTTGGATTCAGTAATGATAGCGTGAGTCTTTTTCTGTGATTCAAGAGCATGTTCTTTTAAATGAACTGCACGGTTTTTAATCTCCATAGCAGCAGCAGAACCATCACTTGCTTGAACTGCAATCTTATTGGCAGCTCGTTCTAATTCAAGGGAAGAATCTTGAACTTCTTCCATAGAAGCACTGGTTTCTTCCATACCGGCAGATATTTCTTCAGTGGTTGCAGAAACATCATTTAAGCTAGAGTTTAGTTCTGCCAGCTCTAAATTTGTATTATTTAATGAATTATCAAGTGTAGTTGTTGCATCTGTTATCGTTTGCATTATATGTATTAAATCACTTTTAAGTTTGTTTGCTTCTCTAGCTAAGGTTCCTATTTCATCGTTTCTTTTTGTATATTGCTGAGGTATTTTACCTGTAAAATCTTTGTTTGACATTCGTTCGAAATCTTGCATCACCACTTGCAATGATTTTACGATAGAACTTCCAAAGAAATAATAAATAATAATACCCAAAACAGTTATGCATCCTAATACAATTAGTATGTTTTTAATTGCGTTAAAAATGACTTCTTGTATCATGGATTGTGGCATTCCTAGGTATAACATTCCAATAATATTACCTTGTCCATCCATAAGAGGCATATAGATTGCTCTCGTTAGAACATTAACGACTGTAAGTGTTGCGGTATATGTTTGACCTTTTTCCAAAACGGAATCAATTACGATATCGGAAGCTTTCGTTCCAATTGCCCGTTCACCAGACTCATTTAAAAAATTCGTTGCAATTCTAGTATCCATAGCAAATATAGTTACATAACAATCCGTGTGCTGATATATAGTATCTATAAATTCAGTTTCATTATTTAATAGATGTTCACCTTTATATAAATTACCGTTTGGGTCTAAAGAAAACTCTCCAGGATAGGTTTTGTCCAACAATTCATAAGCTAGATTTAAGTCCTGCGATACGACTGTCTTATATGTATTATTGAGTGATTTTTGTATAGTAGAACTCGTAGTTATTCCTACCAGGATTGTTGTTATAATCAATATGATAACAGTAAATCCAATTAGCTTAAAACGTAATTTCATAATTTATCCTCCGGGTTTCGAATTAAAATAATACAGCTATTCGGGTATTGAAAAAAAGTTATTCATTAGAAAAAATATAGAAATAGTATGAATTATGTCCGAATTTAGAATTGTTTTAATAATAGTAGTTATTTCTATTAAAAGTATTATAATACATAATACTAAAATAATCAAAGAAAATCGATGTCAAAGAAAATAGTGTATAATTATTTATTGACAGGAATAGTATAATTGTATACAATAAGACAATAAATTAGCATGAGCTATAATACAAGGTGAATAAGGAGAATCGACATGAAGAATCGTAGAGTTTATATGAATATGCATAACAATTTACTTTCTCTAGAAGAGCACATTTACGAATTGGTAGATGTCAAGACACCGAATGTATTTCGAAATTTATTTCCATATGATGAAATACCTAAGATTGCATTCAATGATCGAATCGTACCGCATAATATGCCAGAAGAGATATGGATTACTGATACGACCTTTCGTGATGGACAACAATCGAGAGCTCCTTATACGACAGAACAAATTGTAACGATTTATGATTATTTACATCGTCTTGGTGGACCAAATGGAATCATTAGACAAAGCGAATTCTTTTTGTATAGTAAAAAAGATAGAGATGCCGTATATAAGTGCATGGAACGTGGATATAAATTCCCAGAAATTACTTCATGGATTCGTGCAAATAAACAGGATTTTGAATTAGTAAAAGAAATTGGATTAAAAGAGACTGGTATTTTAGTAAGTTGTTCTGACTACCATATTTTCTATAAAATGAAGATGACAAGAAGTGAGGCACTCAATCATTACTTAAACATCGTAAGAGAATGTCTTGAAACTGGTGTTGCTCCAAGATGCCACTTAGAGGATATTACACGTTCTGATATTCATGGATTTGTCATACCTTTTTGTTTTGAACTTATGAAACTTGGTACAGAGTATGGTATTCCGGTTAAAATTCGTGCATGCGATACTATGGGCTATGGTGTTAACTTCCCAGGCGCAGTAATACCTAGATCTGTTCAAGGAATCATTTACAGCTTAATTACTCATGCAGGTGTGCCATCGGAATTATTAGAATGGCATGGGCACAACGATTTTTATAAAGCAGTTACAAATTCTACAACCGCTTGGATTTATGGTGCATGTGGTATCAACTGTTCCTTATTTGGAATTGGAGAGAGAACGGGAAATACACCATTGGAAGCAATGGTATTTGAATATGCACAGTTAAAAGGTGGTCTTGATGGAATGGACACTACCGTAATCACTGAGTTGGCTGAGTACTTCACAAAAGAGATTGGATATAAGATACCTCATAGAACACCGTTTGTTGGAAAAAATTTCAATGTGACACGCGCTGGAATACATGCAGATGGTTTGTTAAAGAGTGAAGAAATTTATAATATATTTGATACTGAGAAATTTTTAAAACGACCTGTTTTAGTTTCAGTTTCCAATACATCAGGTTTAGCAGGGATTGCGCATTGGATTAATACATATTATCGATTAAAAGATGATTTACAGTTAGACAAATCACATCCAATGGTTAACCGTATTAAGGAAGAAGTTGACAAGGAATATGATGAGGGTCGAATAACTGTTATGACAGATAGTGAATTAGTTGACATGATTAATAAGTATAAGGTAGAATATAATGTGAATTTGCCAGAAGTTACATTGGAATAATTATGTTCCTTACCATTGATTTACAGGAGGATAGAGATGATAGCACAAAATATTGAAAAAGCGAAAGAGGCCTTTGGAAAGTTATTAGAGGAACAATTACTTCGTGTTGAAACTATGAAAGCTCAGGGAGATTTCTTAAACTATCAAGAATTAGATCAAATAATTATTGGTGTATGTGGCGGAGATGGAATTGGACCAGCAATTACTGCGCAAGCGCAACGAATTCTTGAATATTTATTAAAAGACGATGTTCTTGGAGGCAAGGTTACTTTCCGTGTTATCGATGGTTTAACAATCGAGAGAAGAGCGGAAGAAATGGCAGCAATCCCTGCTGAAGTTTTAAAAGAGTTAAAAGAATGTCACGTTATTTTAAAAGGACCTACTACAACTCCAAGAAAAGGTGATCCTTGGCCAAATGTAGAAAGCGCAAATGTTGCAATGCGTAAGGAACTTGACCTTTTTGCTAATGTTCGTCCAGTTCGCATACCTGAACAAGGAATTGATTGGACATTCTATCGTGAAAATACCGAAGGTGCTTATGCGGTAGGAAGTAAGGGCGTTCATGTAACAGAAGATTTAGGTGTTGATTTTACAGTTGTTACGACGCAAGGAACCGAACGTATTATCCGTGCAGCCTTTGAGTATGCAAAAGCAAATGGTAAGACAAGAGTGACTGCAGTTACGAAAGCGAATATAATTAAGACAACAGATGGCAAGTTTTTAGATATTTTTAAAGAAATTGCATCAGAGTATTCAGAAATAAGTGCAGACGATTGGTATATTGATATCATGACAGCAAAGCTTATTGACGAGAAGAGAAGAAGAGATTTCGAGGTGTTAGTTCTTCCAAATCTTTATGGTGATATACTTACAGATGAAGCGGCAGAATTCCAAGGCGGCGTTGGTACAGCGGGAAGTGCAAATATTGGTAAGAGATACGCAATGTTTGAAGCAATTCATGGTTCTGCACCTCGTATGGTATTGGAAGGAAGAGATATATATGCAGATCCAAGCAGTGTAATTCGTGCTGGAGCAATGTTATTATCACATATTGGTTATAAGGAACAGTCCGATAAATTATACAAAGCATTAGATATCTGCACTGTTACTGAGAAAAAACTTGTGATGACGGGACGTAGTGACGGAGCAACAAGTGAAGAATTTGCAAATTATATTATGGACACAATAGAAAAAATGAAATAATATAGATACGGTAGATAACGTCTGTGAATTTGGGAAACCAAAATTACAGGCGTTTACGTATTAGCAAAATTTTAGGAGGACGTTGTGAGCAATAAAGACGTGCAAAAGGAAGTTACCGATAAGTACTCATTACGTGGAAGAGTATTTAATCGAATTAGAGAAGATATTTTATCAGGAAAATATCAACAGGATGAAGAATTAAAAGAAAATACAATAGGTGTAGAGTTAGGCGTAAGCCGTACTCCTGTAAGAGAAGCTCTGCGACAGTTAGAACTTGAGGGATTGGTTAATATTATTCCGAATAAGGGTGCTTATGTTACGGGTATTTCAGAGAAAGATATTCATGACATATATGTGATACGCTCCTATTTGGAAGGGCTATGTGCGAAATGGGCATGTAAAAATATCACAGAGCAGCAAATAGTAGCACTAGAAGAAGTAATTTACCTATCTGAGTTTCATATGAAAAAGGAACATTATGAACAAATCTTAGAACTTGATAATAAGTTTCATGAATTAATTTATGAGGCTTCTGGTAGTAAAATATTAGAGCATGTGTTAAGTGATTTTCATCACTATGTACAGCGAATGAGGAAAATAACTTTATCTCGTATGGAACGAGTTTCCCATTCCAATGCAGAGCATACTGCAATCCTAGAAGCGATTCGAAAAAGAGATGGTGAGTTAGCAGAAAAACTTGCACATGAACATATTATTCAAACAATACAAAACATTAGCAATCAGGGCTTATAATGGTGGCTAGTTAGTATTTTAGAATAAACTTATAATAAAAAGTTGTGTTTGGTATTACAGTTAGTATATAACTGCAGTACCAAACACAACTTTTTTTCATTCACTAAATTATTTATCAAGTGTTCATTTAACATTATACTGTGAAGTTTGAGAAAACTACGTTCGACGGGATGTTTTATTCCTTACTATCATTATTTGAGACATTCACCGATTGGAAAAAGGTTTTTATGAGGTCCAAACGAGAAGTCATATTTTGTAACATCAAATCTAACACCGTTAAGGCAACCATGGATTCAACTACAACCACTGCTCGTGGGACGATTATTGGGTCGTGGCGTCCCTTAATATTTACAGTAATATTTTCACCATTCTTATTCACAGTTTCTTGGGTTTTTGAAATGGAAGGTGTTGCTTTGATCGCTGCACGAAGAACAATCTCGGAACCATCGCTTATTCCACCAAGAATTCCACCCGCATGATTGGAGGTTTTCTTTATGGTTTCTCCTTCTATAACGAAGTTATCATTGTCATGGGAACCTAAGAAAGTTGCGGCTTTAAAGCCTGCACCTATTTCAACCCCTTTAACGGCACCAATGGACATAATCGCTTTTGCAAGGTTAGCATCCAATTTATCAAAAACAGGTTCGCCAATTCCAGCAGGGACTCCGCTTATGATGCATTCAATGATTCCGCCGGCAGAATCTTGATTTTGCATAATTGATGTTAGGAATTCTTCTGCCTTTACGGAGGCTTCTAAATCTGGCATATTTAGAGGGCTAACCTCTCTATGTTCTTTTTTACAATTTTTATAATTGATTTCAATTGGACCAATGGATTTAGTATAAGCACAAACTTCAATCCCTAATTCCTTTAAAATAGCGCTGGCAATCGCTCCAGCTGCAACACGACCAATGGTTTCACGTCCAGAAGAACGGCCGCCACCACGATAGTCACGGAAACCATATTTACTATCAAAGGTAAAATCAGCATGTCCAGGACGGTAATAGCTTGCTATTTCACTATAATCAGAGGAGCGAGCAGTTTCATTTAATACTGCAAGTGCAATTGGTGTACCCGTTGTTTTTCCTTCAAAGACTCCTGATAAAATCTGTACTTTATCATCTTCTAAGCGTGGGGTAGCATATTTGGTTTGTCCTGGTTTCCTGCGATTTAAATAGGATTGGATAAGCTCTTCATTGATCGGCAATCCTGCAGGGCATCCATCGATAACAACACCGATACCTTTGCCATGAGATTCTCCCCATGTAGTTATTTTAAATATTGTGCCTAACGTTGAACCTGACATAATCGACCTCCATCTTTATTTAAGAATACCACAAAGTGGTTATAAGCATATAAGCATGTCATACAAGAGGAGTTTCATCTCCCTTTCTACTTATGGATAAGTATAATGGAATTAAATAGAATTGGCAATCAAAAAGACGTTTGTACGTCGAATAATGTAAACATTCATGCATTTATATCATATAATGAATTATAAATCATTTGGAAGGGACACATATAATATGAAGAAAAATGAATCAATTGTAACAACTAGTATGGCAGGAGATGACTTTAGCATAGATGGAAGATATAAAAAAGATTGCAGGATTTTCACTTGTAGTAATGATATGTCGATGACACCTAGTTATATCAGCGATGAAACATCAATATATGAGTATGATTATGATTGTTTATCAGAAAAAGATCAAAAATAACTAACTTATCATTAATATAAGAAGACTATTAAGAAGACTAAAAATAAACTTATGGATTAAGAGGGAGTTACCTATCATAAGAAAAAGAAGACTATAAAACAAACTTTTTTAATTAAGAAAATTATCTAAAAAAGAAGACTATAAAAACAAACTTTTTTAATTAAGAAAAATTATCTTTACAAAAAAGAAGACTATAAAAATAAAATTTACAGATTAAGAAAAAATATCTTTTACAAAAAAGAAACTATAAAAATAAACTTTATTAATAAAGAAAAATCTACCTATTACTAAGATAAGAAGAGCATAAGAACCAACATTCTAGTTTAATAAGATCATTCCTTTTTAAAAACAAAAAGAGCTGCAATTCAGCTCTTTTTGTACATAAATGTTTAAACTAGCATCCGCAACCACCAAAGCCGAAGCCGTTACCGCCGCCGCAGCAGCAAAGAAGTAAAATAATGATGATAATGCAACTGCAATCTCCACCAAATAAACCATTGTTGCCACAATCGTTGTTACATCCACCGCCAAAACCATTTCCGCTGCAAAGAAGAAGGATAAGTATGATCCAGATACAGCTATTGCCGTTATCACAATCACATCGATTATTACATCCACCGCCGCAGTTTGTTGCTGTTAAATCACTCATGTTAGAACCTCCAAATTTTGTTTACATTGTATATTATGAGGGAGAGCTTGCCTTATTTCCAAAAATTTATAAAGAATCGTTATGCAAATAAATGCATGATTCGGCATGGTTTGACATTGTTATTTTAAATGTATATACTTAGTGAAAAGTAGTTCACCATCTCATACATCATGGTAGAGATAAGTTTCAATTCTATCTAAAAGAAGTTATATAGAGTTCTGAAAAGGTATCTATAAAATTCTGGTTCTTGATTTTTTTTTCATAATCTACTATAATTGCAATGCTTAGCATTGTTATAGAAAGCAATCAAAACGGGTAAGATTGTAGTTAGAAATTTGAAAAGAGGATTTTATGAAAAAAAAGGATGTATTATTAATCATTATTTTACTTTTGATTGCGGGATGCACTTATTTTGGTTATCGTTATGTGAGCCAAGTTGACTCAGAAGGAGACGCGGCGGTTGTAATTACTATAGATGGGAAAGAATATGGAACGTATCCATTAAGTTTAGATACGAAAATTGAAATCCCAGCAAAACTAGGAAGCAATGTATTAGAGATAAAAGACGGTAAAGTAAAAATGATAAAGGCAGAATGTCCCGATCAAGTGTGCGTTGATACAAAAGCAATTCATAGCATGAATGAAAAGATAGTTTGCTTACCAAATCGAATTATGGTAACAATTAAACGGGGGAATTTTAGTAAATTAGACAGTGTGGTTCAGTAGACTAATAAGTTTTAATAAGAATCGTATTGTTTGGTAGGGGATAGGTTATAAGAGTGATTGCTTAGCAGTAAAAAGGACTAGTACTACTTATGATTCAAATGATAAGTAGCTACTAGTCCTTTGTTCTTTATTGATATAATTTTATAGGTCATCAATCAAAGCGCTGCTTTTTGCGTAAGCAGTGCTTTTTGCTTCGAAAAAGTCTGTTTTAATCATGTTTGCATTGCTATACTGACTTACCCAAGACATACTCGATGGTTCTTCTTTGTGTCCTTCATAAATTGGTGAAAAACCTAAAGAATGGCAGCGTAAATTACCAAGATATTTGATGTAGTCGGATATCATTTCAGTTGTAAGGCCATTAATTTTATTGCCAATTACATAGCTACCCCATGCGATTTCCTGTTCACAGCCTTCTTTTATCATTTCTTTATAGTACTCAATTTTATCCTCGGTAAAGAGTTCCGGCTGTTCTTTTTTTAACTCAAGTATCATGCTTCGAAATAACCATAGATGCGTATTTTCATCACGATTAATGTAACGGATTACCTGTGTAGTGCCAGGCATTTTATTATTACGGCCTAAATTATAGAAAAACATAAACCCACTATAAAAGTAAATGCCTTCAAGTATAAAATTAGCCATTATTGTTTTTACAAGAGAACTAGCTGATTTGTCATGTTGAAATTCGTTGTATAGATTACCAATGAAAGTATTCCTACGTAAAAGATGTTCATCGGTTTTCCATTGATATAACACGTTATTTCTATGTTGTGGCTCACAAATAGTATCTAACATATAGCTATAACTTTGTGAGTGAATTGCTTCTTGAAATGCTTGTATGGTTAAGCATAAATTTATTTCATTGGCGGTAATATATTCTGATATTGCAGGTAGATTGGCTGTTTGCATGCTATCTAAAAATACTAAGAAAGAAAGTATCTTATCATAAGCTTCGCGTTCTTCAGGCTCAAGTAGTTTATAATCTCTCACATCAGCATTTAAATTAATTTCTTCCGGGATCCAGAAATTGTTCATTGCATGTCGATACCAATCGTTAACAAAGGTATATTTCATATTATTAAAATCATTTAAATTTGTTGTATCGCCGTTGATCATACGTCGATTCATAACTTCGGTATTCCCAGATGGATTAAAAAGAGGTTTCTTTTTTAAGTTCATAAGCAGTAGACCTTTCTAAATATTTCAATTGTTCACACGGTTTGCTACATTGATTAAAATGCAGTCTTTAATACAAAATGAATTATATAATAAGTGAAATTAACTAGAACATACGGTACATTCTTCGACTTCAAGGCTTTTTGAACGTATGTAATACATCGTTTTTACACCTTTTTCCCATGCGAGAATATATAAATTTAAAATTCCACGAAACGTATATTCATTTGTGATATACAGATTTAAACTTTGTGCTTGATCGATATGTCTAGCGCGTATTCCAGCTGCATTTACTGACCAGGATTGATCAAGTTGATGTGCATTTTTATAAAACCATATGGTTTCAGGAGATAAATCTGGTGCTACCCTAGGAATCAATCCATCCTTTTTTTCTTCTAAAAAGTAGGAACTCATGATTGGGTCAACTCCAGCAGTGGTGCCAGCAATAATACTTGTACTACTAGTAGGAGCAATTGCAAGAAGGTATGCATTTCTCATACCGTAGGTAGCTACGTTTTTCTTCAAGGCACTCCAACGGTCGTTGTTATAATTGCGGAGCTTAAAATATTCACCAGTTTGCCAATCACTATCAACGAAGTATTCATAACTTCCTTTTTCTTTTGCAATATCATTGCTTGCAGTGATTGCTGCGTAATTGATTGTTTCAAATACTTTATCCGTAAATTCCAGATGCTCTTCGGATTCCCAACGAACTTTATGTTTGGCTAGCATATGATGATATCCACTAACTCCAAGCCCGATAGGTCGATATTTTTGATTTGTGATTTCTGCATAAGGCAGAGGGAAGAAATTCAAATCAATGACATTATCAAGTGCACGAATTGCACTTTTGGTAATATCCATGATCTCCTCTTCATTCGTAACATCAATATGACCGAGTGATAAGCTAGCTAGATTACATACGACAAAATCACCAGGTTTTGTTGTAGTGACTACCACTTGTTCACCATCAATTGTAGTTATACTTTGCTCAATAAGGTCAATTTGACTCATGTTTTGTGCAATTTCAGTACAAAGATTACTGGAATATATAATACCTTTGTGTTTGTTTGGATTGTATCGATTTACTATATCACGGTTAAAAGTAAATGGAGTTCCTGTTTCAGCAGCACTTTTTATAATTAAACGGATGAGATCTTTTATTGGGATTACTCGTTTTGATATGCGCTCGTCCTTTATGCAATCAAAATATTTCGCCTCCCATTCCTCACCATAGGAATCCTCCAAACAATAACCTTTTATTTTCATGATATCATGTGGGCACATTAGATGCCAATCAGCTTCGATGTTATCTTTTGCAGTTTTCCAGAATAAGTCCGGATAGCAAACTGCCGGAAATACATCATGTGCCTTCATACGGTTATCACCGTTATTGGTTCGTAAACCTAAAAACTCAGGTAAATCTTTATGCCATGCGTCAAGGTATACAGCAACAGCTCCCTGTCTCATTCCCAGTTGATCTACGGCTACTGCGGTATCGTTTGCTAGTTTAATCCATCGAATCACTCCACCTGCTACTCCTTGATATCCACGAATCTCACTTCCAAGAGCACGTACTTTGCCAAAATATAAGCCCATACCGCCACCAAATTTGCTGATTTTTGCAAAGTTGTCGATGCTACGGTAAATTCCATCTAAACTATCTGGGACAGTATCAATAAAGCAAGAGGATAGTTGGTGAAATACTTTTCTTGCATTGGACAACGTAGGGGTAGCCATAGTTACCTTAAGCTCGCTGAGCATATCGTAGAATTTCTTTACCCACATATTGCGATTCGTGGTTTCTTTTAATGCTAGATGCATTGCAATACCTAGAAACATCTCTTGTGGAGTTTCTATTGGTGTACCATCGCCGAAACGAATGATGTAGCGTTTTAAGAGTAAATCAAGACCTGAATACGTAAATAGGTTATTTCTAGAGGAATCTATGTACGATTCGTACAGATCAATTTCTTCTTTGCTATAATTGGATAAAATATATTCACCATATAATTTTTCCTTGGTTAAGTAATTAATTTTGTCATATAGGGTAATAATATTTCTAGCTTTAAGCTCAGTATTTAAATTGCGTTCAAAATGATAGTAAAGCAAACGAGCCGATATAAACTCCCATTTCGGTGCTTCTTTGGTTGTTAATTCAACACTAGCTTTTATGAGTATTTGCAGCCTTTCTGTAAAATTTAAACTAGGTTTATTCAAACAATCAAATTTAACTGCAAGTATGTGCAGATTATATTCTTCTTCTGTATAAATAGAGGATATTTCCTTTAATAATTCGATAAAATCGGTATAATGACAAAAAAAATCGGTAAATACTTTCGGCAAGTCTGAAAAGTATTCTTTATTTATGCTATCATTTATGAATTTTTCCATAATTCAGCCCTTTCTATTGCGTGTACATTTCTAATCGTGTAAAGCAAAAACACACTAATTATAGTGTTTTGAAAGAAGTATAACACAATATGTTGTAATACACAAGGCGGAACATTTTATTTGATTTGATATTAATTTCTATTTTTTTGGTTGACATATCACTTGTAAATGTTATAATTTATCCATAAGCAGATGGTAGTAAATACTATTTGCTATACCTTAGACTTATGTGTATGAAGGGAGTTATGTATATGGAACCGAAATTTTTTATTTGTAAGCATTGTGGTAATATCGTAGATGTAATTAAGAGTTCAGGTGCACCATTGACTTGTTGTGGTGAGGTAATGACAGAGTTAGTTGCAAATACTTCAGACGGAGCAAAAGAAAAACATGTTCCTGCAGTTTTAGTAGAAGGAAACGTAGTTAAAGTAACAGTTGGTAGTGTTGAGCACCCAATGTTAGAAGAACATCATATCGCTTGGATTTACGTAGTTACAGATCAAGGGGTACAAAGAAAGAACTTAGTTGTTGGTGAAAAACCATATGCAGAATTTGTGATTGCAGATAATGAAAAGGTTTTAGAAGTATATGAATATTGTAACCTACATGGTTTGTGGGTAGCAAAAGCGTAATCTAGTAAAATAGTATTAGGACATATCCTAAACATAAGAATAAATTTATAAAGAATTATCTAGATTATGAAAGTGATCTTTATAAGTATATGAATTATACATAAGTTAAATAGTTAAACTTATGAACATATAACTTAGACAAAATAAACTTTAATTTTAGGAGGAATTTAATATGAAAAAATATGTATGTGACGTATGTGGATATATTTATGACCCAGAAGTAGGCGATGAAGATAGTGGAGTAGCTGCAGGTACAGCGTTTGAAGATATCTCTGATGATTGGGTTTGTCCACTTTGTGGAGTAGGTAAAGATTCTTTTTCAGAAGCATAAGAAATAAGGCTGTAAAGTTTTTTTTAGAATTGTGATAAAAAGGAGAGCTACGCATGGAAAACATTAAAGGAACTAAAACAGAAGCTAATTTAATGTCAGCTTTTGCTGGGGAATCAATGGCTAGAAACAAATATACGTATTATGCATCTAAAGCAAAGAAAGATGGCTATGTTCAGATTGCAAATCTTTTTGAAGAGACTGCAAACAATGAAAAAGAACATGCTAAAATGTGGTTTAAGCTATTGCATGATGGTATTGGATCTACTATGGATAATTTATTAGATGCAGCAGAAGGCGAGAATTACGAGTGGACGGATATGTATGCAACGTTTGCAAAAGAAGCAAGAGAAGAAGGTTTTGAGAGAATTGCAAAACTTTTTGAAAAAGTTGCTGATATCGAAAAGGTTCATGAGGAAAGATATCGTAAACTTCTTGGAAATATCAAGGAAGGAATTGTATTTTCAAGAGAAGGAGATATGATTTGGGAATGTTCAAACTGCGGACATATCTGTGTTGGACAAAAAGCTCCAGAAGTTTGCCCTGTTTGTGCTCATCCTCAATCCTATTTCCAAATTAAAGCACAGAACTATTAATGAAATAACAAGGTTTGGTAAGCAAATCGGCCAAGAGGTTAATATGAATGAAAATGTCTATTGGAAATTGTCTTATGGTATGTATGTAATTTCTACAAAAGATGGATCACATCCTACTGGTTGTATCGCCAATTGTGCAATGCAAGTGACAGTAGAACCAGCAACTATTGCTGTTAGTATTAATCGTGAAAATTATACAAATGAGTGTATTATAAAAAACGGTCAATTTGCACTATCAATTTTATCAGAGAAGGCGGATCCTGAACTTATTCGGGCCTTTGGATTTGAATCCGGAAAAAAAATCGATAAGTTTGATAATGTTCCTTATTTCGAAAAAGATAAGCTACCGATTCTATCGGAAAGCTGTGGTTATCTTATCTGTAAGTTAGTTGATAAGTTAGAAACTGCGACGCATACGGTTTTTCTTGGTGAGATTATAGATGGAGATGTGCTAAATGACCTTCCTGTAATGACTTACGCATATTATCATGAAGTGATTAAAGGAAGAAGTCCTAAGACTGCTCCAACTTATATTAAAGCCAAAAATGATGCAGATACTGATAAATATGTCTGTAAAGTATGTGGCTATATATACGATGGGGAAACTCCATTTGAGGATCTTCCAGAGGATTATCTGTGCCCAATCTGTAAAAAACCGAAAAGTTATTTTGAAAAAATTGAATAGATTTTTATTTGAGATTGTTACAAAGTAGTTATTAATAATAACTATGTTTGTAACAATCTTTTTTTAATTAATAGGAAATTACTCTGCGAGTAATCACCTATTAATTAAAAAACTCTCCGAGGGATGCGCAGCTACGCGCGCGGAACAAAAGGTGTGCTATATTAGTGTTTGCTCGCGAGAGTGTGCGAAGCACACTTTTGTTCTGTTATAGAAAATTGAGTCCTATCATTTAAATTCACTTTGCTAAGTATGCGTACTCACTTAATATGAAATATGCCGTAAAGTGTCTACAAACCTCAGTCGATATAAGAGGAGTATGTGCTTTGCACTTCTTTATTCTTGATGCATTCCTACATTCAAAATAGGGTAATGCATGAAAGAATTGGCAATAGAAATTTTCCGCAAAATATTGACGTTAAAATTCGTTCTTGTTATAATTTAATTACTTTGTAACAAGTTTGTAACAATTGAACGGAAAAACTTCTTAACCACAATTGAGATAAACTTTTTTGTATTATTAATATTCTTGTTATAAAGTGTATTACCAAGCTACAGGAAAGAGGATACTATGAGAAATAAAAAACTAATGAAGGCAAGCTTAATTTTAGCAGCTATATGTTTACTTACGATAAATTCGACTGAAGTTAAGGCAGAAGGAATTGCAAAAGAAGAAACAGCTGTTGCTGGTATGGCTAAGTTACTCGAAGATTACTATTCAGAAAGATTGTCTGAAACAGGGATTTCTATTTCGAATATTACAACACCTTTTTATGTTGATGGAAAACGTTTAGAACCTGTAAATACAGGGATTTCACCGTTTGAAGGCTATGCATTTTCGAATACACAAGAATATGTTAATATACGAAGTAAAGCATCTACAAATGCAGAGATTATCGGCAAGTTGCACCGTGGTAGTATGGCAACAGTTATTAAAAAAGGTAAGGTATGGACCTTAGTTCAGTCGGGTAATGTGAAGGGATTCATTAAAAACGAATACTTATTATACGGTGATGAAGCGGATCAATTAATTGATGAATATGGAGTAGCATATGCAAAAGCAACATGCGTTACGTTAAATGTTCGTATGGGGCAAGGAACCGATCATAAAATACTAACTCAAATTCCTCAAGGTGAGAGATTTGAAGTTAAAAATACATATGATGATTGGTTTGAAATTATCCTAGATGTAGATGATACTACGGGAGAAGAAGTAACTGGATTTATCAGTAAGGATTATGCCGATTTAGAATATGAATTTAAAAAAGCTGTTTCAATAGAAGAAGAACAGGCAGCCATTGAAGAAGCAAAAAGAAAGGAAGAAGAGAGACAAGCCTTACTAGCGCAACAACAAGCTGCAAATAGACCAAGTAGTGGATCTTCTAGCAGTTCAAGTTCATCGTCTAGTAACTCAGGTTCTTCTAGTAATTCAAGCAGTGGTTCCTCGAATAACTCGAGTTCAGGCTCTTCTAGTAATTCTAACTCGAACAATTCTTCCAGTGGTTCTTCCACAAATAGTGCGAAGGGAACTGAAATTGCAAATTTTGCACTTAAATTTGTAGGAAATCCTTATCAATGGGGTGGAACAAGTTTAACGAATGGAGCAGACTGTTCTGGGTTTGTATATGCAGTTTATAAAAACTTTGGATATACCATTCCTAGAGTTTCTAGAGATCAAGCAAGATATGGAACAAAGGTAAGTTTAAGTACTTCAAGCTTACAACCAGGCGATCTTATCTTTTATGGAACAAGTTCAGGGTATGTAAATCACGTAGCAATGTACACTGGTAATGGAAAAGTTGTACATGCTAGTAATTATAGAGAAGGTATTAAGATTTCCACATGGAATTATCGCACACCATTGGGTGCAAGAAGAATTCTAAACTAGTAATTGATAATTGAATAAATTTTGCTTAGAAAAAAATATATGAAAATGAAACGCCTCACTTGCGAATGGCCAATGATATGATTCCCCTTAAGTAGACAAGGTTAATAACCAAAATCTACTTAAGGGGGATTTTTTATGGCTAAATCACCACACACACCTGAATGGAGAGCTATGATTGCTCAGGAATATATTGCTAAAGCAGGTTCTTCGTACGACATTGCAGCTAAATATGGAGTCAATTCTAAAACAGTTGTACGCTGGGCACAGCGATATAAAGTACAAGGCCTGAATGCATTTATAAGAGGAACTGGCAATACACACTACACATCAGATTTTAAGATGATATGTATAGAACTTTATATTAGTGGAGAACTATCAATAGATGAGATTGTTGCGAAATACAACATTTCTAGTAATTATGTTTTACGGGAATGGATTAAGCGTTATAATGCTAATAGAGAACTTAAGGACTATCGTCCTAAAAGGGAGGTCTATATGGCAGAAGCAAGAAGAAAGACAACCATTGATGAACGTAAAGAAATCGTTGAATACTGTATAAATCATAACCGTAATTATAAAGATACAGCAGCATTGTTTAATGTCTCTTATAGCCAGGTTTACTCATGGGTTAAGAAATATGATGCAAATGGAGATGAAGCATTGTCAGATAAACGAGGTCATCATAAAACAGATGATGAAGTTGATGAACTGGAACGGCTTAGACGTGAGAATCTTAGACTTAAGCGACAGCTTGAAGAAAAGGACATGTTAACTGAACTGTTAAAAAAAGTGAAAGAATTCGAAGGGATGTGAGACTTGGAAAACTACTTTATGATTCAAAATTTATGACAATAAAGTTCTTTTATGAAAACAAATGCTGGAGTATCAATTGGATGTGTAAGCAGCTTGAAATATCCAGAGCAGCTTATTATAAATGGCTACATCGCGAAATTCCTAAGCAGGAACTAGAAAATACTCAGCTTGCAGAATTGATTAAAGAGTATAATACACGTTTCAATCATATCTTAGGATATCGTAGAATGACCTCTTGGATCAATCACTTCAATCAAACCAACTACAGTAAGAAGCGTGTTCATAGGATTATGAAGAAGCTCGGGATTCATGCTGTTATCAGAAAGAAAAAGAAGAAATATAAATCTTCTACCCCTGAGGCTATTGCTGAAAATAAGCTTGGTAGAGATTTTTATGCAACCAAGCCAAATGAAAAATGGGCTACTGATGTGACTGAATTTAAAGTTCCTGGTGAGAAGAAGAAGCTATACTTAAGTGCGATCATTGATTTATATGATAGATATCCAGTTTCACATGTAATCAGTTGCAGGAATGATAACAAGTTAGTATTTAAAACATTTGATAAAGCGATTGCTTCTAATCCTGATGCAAAGCCAGTTTTTCACAGTGACAGAGGCTTCCAATATACAAGTAAAGTGTTCCAAAGAAAGCTTAAAGATCAAGAAATGGAACAATCAATGTCCAGAGTAGGTCGTTGTATTGATAACGGTCCTACAGAAGGATTCTGGGGCATTATAAAATCAGAAATGTATCAAATGTACGAAATCACTGATGAAGCAACATTGAGATATGCAATAGATGATTATATAAGATTTTATACGAAAGAACGTCCTCAAGATAGATATCATTGCAAGACACCCCATGAAGTAAGAAGCGAAGCATTGTTAGCAGAGAGACCAATGGAATATCCTATTCCTGAAAACAAACGAATTGAGAAATATAAAGAAAAATGGTGTGCATAGATAAACGACCACACAAGTCTGTGTAGTCGTTTATCTGCACCTCATTTTAGATATTTATCCTGTCTACTTGACAGGGGGCATATCAATTAAACCATAGCTCTTGAGGCGTTTTATTTATATTATAAGCAGATTTTAATAATTACCTATTATTAAGATGCTCAATATTAATACCAGAATCTTCAATGGCTTTCTTTGCTGCATTGATGACAGCATTACTAGTAACTGTCGCACCACTTACTACATCAACAGCTACGCTCTGAGTATCAACAATTTTATTTGCAATTTCTGGTGCTGCTTTGCCTCCAATATCAGGAGTTTCAGCATCAGCGGTTACATCTACAGCAGTTATTTTACCAACGCCATCTACGGTTACTTTGACGGTAACATCGCCACCATACCCTTTTTCCACAGCAGTATATTGACCGGCTTTGACGGCATTGTTGTTCGCGTTGTCTGTATTATCGGCATTGCCACTTTGGCAACCAGTTAACATAACAATAATAGCAATAATGAGTGCAAAAGCAAAAAGTTTACCTGTTGAAAAATGATTCATAGTATGTCCTCCTATAAAATTACGTTTTAATGGCATTATTAGTAGGATAAACAAAGTTTGAAAATTTATGATTATAAAATAATTAAATTTATGTTACGGGGAAATAAAAACATAAATGATTGGTGTACATACTTTATTCCAAGGGATCTATTTTACTGTTAGAAATATTTTCATGATATTTAAAAAGTGAAATTTTTAAATCAATATGGGTGATAGTTAAAAATTAGAAAGGTTTTGGACGCGGAACACGAAGCTTTTGATGCAATGCTTCAGTTGAAGTAGAAACATTCTTATAAATAGTATAATTTTGTAGTCACATTTTTGAAGTTTTATGATGTTTTTGTTTTAAATCCATATCAAATTTTTGTTTTTAGAAAGACATAGAACCCCTCGCATATTTTCGAATATGATAATAGTGATAATTGTTTGGGAGTATATGTATGGACATGGCGAGACGTACCATAAATTTGCAATATGCTCATGAGCGTAGAATTTATGGTGAAGGAGTAGGAGTTGCCATAATTGATACTGGAATTTGTGCACATCCTGACTTTATTCAAGGTGGGAATCGCATAGTAAGTTTCAAGGACTTTGTGCATCTGAAAACTAGAGTTTATGATGATTATGGCCATGGGAGTCATGTAGCAGGCATCATTGGGGGCAATGGATATGCCTCGAATGGTAGATATCGTGGTGTAGCGCCAAAATGCAGCTTAATCGTCATTAAGGCGTTAAATTATAAAGGTGACGGGAATATTTCAGAAGTCGTTGAGGGACTTGAATGGATTTTGGCTCATAGAGAGAAATTAAATATACGTGTGGTTAATTTATCCTTTGGAACAGGCAATAAAAGATTAAATGACGACGGACAAAAGTTGATTGAAATGGTAGAACGTGTTTGGGACAGTGGTATTGTTGTGGTTGCTGCTGCTGGAAATGGAGGTCCTAATCCGAATACTATAGCAATACCAGGAAGCAGTAAAAAAATTATAACCGTTGGAGCTTCGGATGATAATGTTGAAGTTGATTTGATGGGGGCACGTCAGAAAAACTATTCTGGGAGAGGACCAACATTTGAGTGTGTAAAAAAACCAGACATTGTAGCGCCAGCAAGTAATATTATGAGTTGTAATTTAATTCGTACGGTAGGAAATGATGGTATACGTGGTGTAAATACCGTTAAGAGGAATTTTATTTATTCCAATGTTAGAGAACGATTCAGTCATTTATATACTGAGAAAAGTGGAACTAGTATGTCGACACCTATGGTTTCAGGTGCTATTGCATTACTTTTATCTGCTCGTCCTAGTCTAACACCAAAAGAAGTTAAAATGAACTTACGTGAAAGCTCTTTGGATTTAGGTTTTCCACAAAGTAAGCAAGGTTGGGGCTTGCTTGATATTAAAAAAATGCTTAGTATCTAAAGTTTTGAAGAAAATTTAAGATGGAAGTAACAAAACCACGGATATGTCAGTATTAGGTTGAGGTCTTAGAATGATTCACTCAACGAATAAGGCATATCCGTGGTTTTTTAGGTTTGCCGCTATACGAAATGGGTAATAGTTATTTCAAATACTCATTTTAAACCCTCTTCTGGATTTGAAAACATAGCTAAGTCAGGAGGGTAAAACGTAAATACGACAAAAAGTAGTAGTAGGAAGATAAACAAAGCCATGCCTATATACTCCGAGAAAACAGAATCAAAGGCATTATTTCTTATAAGGTAATTACGCATAAGAAAAGAAAACATACAAGCCAGTACGAAAAGTGCGATATCCACTGGTAGAATAGAATGACCAACAATCGCTGTGTAAGCATAAAAACCGATAACAATAAAGAGCATTCCAAAGATAACTCCAATGGCACTTGATAGTAGAAAGTTTTCACTTCGATTCTTCAGGGTAAAATAGGATACAATCGTATAAATGAAAAAAGGTATAAACAATAACTTTAAATGTTCCCAAACACTTTCGTTCACTGCACTAAAAGCTCCAACGAAAGGGCTTTTGCCAGATATATCATAGGTAAAATGCAAAAAGGTACCTAAGGCAATGGTAAATAAGATGCCGAAGATTGTGTTTTTTAAATAGGGTTTTAACTTCTTCTTTAATACTGTCATAATACACCTCATTTATTACGAATATTATTTTATATTGATTATAGTATGGATACATAGATTTCATACATGATAGTAACACATAAAGTTGAATTCCATTCCTATTTGGCAAAAATCATTGTTATGGAATATACAAGCAATTAATTGAATTAGTATGTTTTACCAATTAATATAGTGTTGCACTTAAAATCATGGTATAATTGGTAATGTAGTTTAAGACTGCTGTAAGAATCGACACTTTGTACATATGGTTAAGCTAGTAGAAGGGAAGGTAAATACATGAAATATCGTAGTATGGGACAGACAGGAATTGAAGTATCTGCACTTGGATTTGGGGCGATGCGTCTTCCAATTATAACGGATGAAAACGGGAATGCTTCCATTCATGAAGAAGAAGCAATTAAAATGATCCGAACCGCAATCGATCATGGAGTTAATTACGTTGATACCGCATACCCATATCACAATGGGATGAGTGAGATATTAGTAGGTAAGGCTTTAAAAGATGGATATCGTGAGAAAGCAATGGTAGCTACAAAATCACCAGTTTGGCTTATAAAGTCTGAGGATGACTTTGAGCGTTACCTAGAGGAACAATTACATAAGCTAGAGATTGATTCCATTGACTTTTATTTATTGCATGCTTTAAGTTTACAACGTTTTCAAGATATTGTTTTAAAATATGATTTGATTCCTAAGATGATAGAGGCAAAGAAAAAAGGAAAAATAAAACATATGGGATTTTCTTTCCACGATAATTGGGATGCATTTAAAACAATTGTTGATAGTACCGATGCTTGGGATTTTTGTCAGATCCAAATGAACTATATTGATGTAAACAATCAAGCTACGATTCAGGGGATGGAGTATGCGGCTTCAAAAGGTTTAGGAATAATCATAATGGAACCGTTACTTGGAGGAAAACTTGCAACTCCACCAAAGAATGTAGAAGCAGCACTTTGCGAAAGTAAAACACCAGTGGAATGGGCGTTGGATTTTCTTTGGAATCGTGAAGAGGTTAGTATTATTTTAAGTGGTATGAGTGATATGCAACAAACTCTTGATAATTTAGAATATGCGAATCGATCAAGCATAGGAATGCTAGAAGAAAAAGATATAGCAATGTTAGCTAAAGCCAAAGAAATATATGATACGATGGCACTTGTATCTTGTACAAAGTGCGAATATTGTATGCCATGTCCATTCGGTCTTCATATTCCAAAAACATTTGAGGCATATAATAAAACTGCTTCTGTTGGTATGAAAGAAGCAAAAGAATTATATGACACCATTGAAACAAAAGCAGATGCTTGTAGGAGATGCAGAAAGTGTGAGAAAGTCTGTCCTCAATCAATAAAGATTAGTGAAGTTATGACTGAAATCGGAAATGCATTTGCAGTTTAATTTATGGTAGAGAACGTTAGTATGACTTATTTTCTACCAGGTACGGAGGTTTTTTATGAATGAAACAAAAAAGATAGTTTATGCAGCAATGTTTATAGCGTTGGGTGTATTAGTGCCTCAAGTATTCCATTTTACAGGGATCGCAAATGCGGGAACAATCTTTTTACCTATGCATATTCCAGTCATTCTTTGTGGCTTTGTATTAGGGCCCTACTACGGTGCAATCGTTGGAGCGCTCACTCCATTTTTAAGCTCGATATTGCTTTCGATGCCACCAATGCAAAGAATGCCCTTTATGGTAATAGAGCTTGCTGTTTATGCTTTCGTTGCAGGTATGCTTTACCATAAACTTGGTTTTTATAAGAGAAAGTTTGGAATATATCTTTCGTTGGTTGTCGCAATGGTTGCTGGTAGAATTGTATTCGCCTTATGCTTGTGGTTAGCAACCAATATACTTGCAATTAGTAATATGGGGCCAATTGCTGCACTAGATGCTGTCATCAAAGGAATTCCTGGAATTTTGATACAACTAGTGATACTACCTGCGCTTGTTTACCAGTTAAAGAAAGGAAGCATCATTGAACATGAATTTTCTAGATAAGGCAAAACGAAAATTATTAAATAGTAACCATACCTTTGTTTGTATTAATGAGGATACCGTCTTTACATCAGAAAAACAAGGGATTGCACCAATTATGGAATTGTTACATAAGGATGAGCATTTATTAAAAGGAGCTTATATTGCCGATCGAGTGATTGGAAAGGCAGCTGCGTTATTACTCATCAAAGGTGAGATTAAAGAGTTGTATGCGGATATTATAAGTGAGCATGCAATGTTGGTATTAAAAAAGAGTAACATCATTGTTTCTTACGGAAAATTAGTTCCATATATAGAAAATCGTAAGAAAGATGGTATGTGTCCAATGGAGGAAACGGTTTTAAACATCGAATCCCCCGAGGAGGCATATGTAAAATTACATGAAAAAATTCAAAGTATGCAAACAAATGCTGGTAGCCCTATTACGCGTTAAGTTTGAATGAGTCTTCTAAAATGTTGTGGAGTGCATCCGCAACATTTTTTAAAATAGCGAATAAAATGATATACATTTTTAAAACCCACCATGGAGGCAACCTGATTTACTTGATAAGCATCGTTCGTAAGTAAAAATTTTGCTTTTTCGATTCTAGCATTCAGTAATTCTTCTCGAGGAGAGTTATTAAAAAATAATTTATAATAGTTAAAAAACTGACTCTTACCTATATGGACTAAGGAAGACATAGATTCTGTCGTCCAATCGTTTTCCAAATGGGTTAAAATCTCTAAGCGAGCATTTTTAAATTGTTCTTTTAAAGTCGAATCGATATGTTGATTTTTTTCAGTGTGATTTAATTCTCTTGTTATATGAATAAACATTTGATTCATATAGGAGTCCAGAAGAATATCCGAATGTCTTTCTTCGGAAAAAAACTCAATTTGTATCATTCGAAAAAATTCATTGATTGCAGCAGAATTTTTAAGAATAAAAACTTCACCTTGAGGAATTTTGAACTTATCCACTATCTTGTTGTTTGCTGTAAAATGGATATAACTATTTCTAAACTTATCGACTGCTTGATAAATCTGTGGCATACCAGGTGGGAAGAGTAAAAAAGAATTTGCTGGTGCAATTGTCGTCTTGTTAGAAATTTTTATTTTCATAGGTGCTAAGAAATATAAAAATAAATAATCACCACTTCCAAGCGGACGATTAATTTGATCTTTGTCTGGGTTTGATGCATTATAGTCACAATAGTTAATCGAAAACATACCATCCTCCTATCATGGAACAAACGTAATTAGAAACTTATTTTATGAGTAAATTAATAGTGGAACTTGATGTAAACAGCTGAGTTTAGATTGAGGTGCTTATGTATGGCTTTAACTTACTAAAATTATGTTAAAAAAGTACTAAAATTAGAATTTATATTAAAGTTCAATTTATGGGAATGGTGTTAGTATATAACAGTGGACACAAAAAGTTTAACACTTTAAAATAGCTATTAAGAAAGGTGTGTTAAACAATGTCCAAAAACGGTACTCGTTATTCTGAAGAGTTCAAACAACAGATAATAGA
>OJJJ01000178.1_pt1 | contig 41101 bp, 35 predicted proteins | sample 1596311 | NCBI WGS metagenome assembly OJJJ01 (sample SAMEA4350140, study PRJEB24818) | metagenome | biome: human; feature: gut; material: faeces | place: Denmark | collected 2013-09 | reverse complement strand
CTGCTGGCATCAAGGTTGGTCACGATGGCATCCTTAGAACGGTCAGAGCCGATGTTGCCATAAAATGAACCGCCTACAAACCGATTGGATATACCTGACCAACCGCCTGCACCCGAGATCGTACTGCGGATCGTTCCATTGATGTTGCCATATTGAACGCCACCAGCAAAAGTACTTAAACGGAAGCTTGCATTGGTGGTTTGAATCGTCGTTTCAACATTGCCTGTCACATTGGCTGTATTGGAAGCGTTTGTTCCAAAACCACCGCCATAATAATTACTTAAGGTCCCATTCAAACGATTGATCGTGACACTGGTATTCCCATCAATCGTACCGATATTGGCACCTCCAGCGATCGTACTGATATTACCTACTGTATTATTTACGACAATCGCTGTATTCCCGGTCAACGTACCACCGTTTTGATTCCCCCCATAAATGTTCCAAGTTCCTGAACCTGTCGCATTCAATGTGATTGTTGGGTTTCCCGAAAGGTCGCCATTGTTGCTTCCCCCATAAATCGCAAGACCATTCCCGGTGGACCCACCGTTCAATGAAAGGCTATACCCATTCATGTACATCCTCGTACCACTATAGTTGAGGTTTCGAATCACTACATCAGAACCGAAGTAAATGTCCGTGCCAAGTGCAACCGTGCGACTCCCAGTGGTCAACGTTGTTGCATCTGTGATGGGATCATCACTATGCCCTGTGATGATCAAGCGGCTGACTTTTCCTTGTAGCGCATAAAAAGTCATGTTCGTATTATCGACTGTGGCTGGAATCGTCTTTGAAGTCAGATTCGTTGGCAGTGACAGCGATCCACCCGAGCCAACATACAAAGCAAATTCTTGGCCATTGCCGTTTTGATACATATCAAACAACGCTTGACGAATGCCTTCAGCACTATTGGTGTATTCCGCATATGCTGATCCATCTCCAGCTGGGCTTGGTACAGCGATCACTTTCGTTTTATCGGCTTCTGCAATGATCTCTTTGATCGATTGCTCTGCCAACGAGATGTCCGCCGCTCTTGCCTTAACCGTCGGTTTAAAAACAGCAGTTAAGGTTTGGTTCTCCGTGAGAATCAATTCGGTCAACGCTTGACTTGTATAGACCGTGCCATCTAACGACCAGCCTTCAAAAGCAGTATCATCTTCAAAAACTGGCAACTCACTTTCTTTTAGTGCTTCCCCTTTGTTTTTGCTGATCTTAGTGCGGGTTTCCCCGGTAGCAAATAGATGCTCCGTGTCTGTCAGAAAGGTCACCTGTACTTCTTCTACAGCTTCCGATGAAGCTTCTGTTTCAGATGAAGCTGTGTCAGTGGCTCCTGTAGACGAATCTGTCGAAGCAGGTTCACTAGATGCTTGCACTTCAGTTTCGTTCGTCTCTTCCAGACTGTCGATCGATGAAACGACAGGGTCAGAAGAAGACATACTTTGTTCTTCACTTGTTTTTGTAACACTTTCGGCTTGTGCCACTACCATTGCATATGAAAAACACGGACCTGATGTTAGTAGAAAAACAAGTAAAGTTGTTAAAAACCGTTTCACTTTATCCCTCCTATCTTAAAAAAATAAACGTATCGCGCAGTGCACGCCCTGTGTTACAACTCTTAGTTTAGCGAGTTGGCGAAAGAGAATTATAATTCTTTTTTTCTTCCATTCAAAATTATGATTATAATTGATTTTTCATAATTCTGATTTTTGTAACTTCCACATCTTAGAGCTATCTGTGACTCATCGATTGAAAAAAAGCGCAAATTATCAGGATGAATCATCGATTCTTTTCAAAAAACTGCTTTTCTCTTTCATAAATCATACAAAAAACGAGGGATAAATCAACACTCATAATTAAATTAAGATGAGAAAAATAAATAAAAAGTTATAATATTTGACAAAATTCAGCGGCACAAAACTCTTTTCTAACGACCTAAAATAATAAGTTAAAAGAACGCTTCCTATCTTCTGACTGTAGATAATGATAATGTTATAATCAAAAATGAATAAAAAACGTTATTTAAAAATTCCATTGCATATAAAATAACAAAATAAAAATTATTATTTTTTTTATAAATCACTGATTTTGATAAAATAAGTAAAGTTATTTTTGAAATAACGCAAAAAAGAGACTGTGACAAAAGCCCATAAAAGAAAGCCGCAAGAAAGGCTCTATAATTTATGGGACTGATGAGTCAAAATTGATTCTTCAGCCTCATTTTTCATTTTCGGTATTAAAAAAAAATATCGTTCTCTAATATGATTAAATCACGACAAAATAAACAAACTAAGAGGACGATAAGTGGTATGAATGATTCTACAAATATGAATACAAAACAAGGAAAATAATATTCAAAAAAATCTGAGCTAGAATGAGTTTCATCCTGCTCAGATTTATCTTTTTGCATATTAGCCTCTATTGAAAATAGCTATTATTCTCCAATGACTTGTGCGTATACATCGTTGCAAGATGTTGCCTCTCCATTAGCAAATGATACTGAATAGATGATGCCTCGGCTTCATTTGTTGCAGTAAAGTTTGTTGCTCTTATTGTAATTCCATCAAGTTCCTTTTCCATAATCTAATCTGGTGGAATTGACGTATAATTCGCAATAAATGAATCAATTTTTTCACTTAGATCTGATACTTTTGGAGAATCAATTGATGATGTCGTTTCTGATGAATGAGTTTCATTAAGCAAAGAACTGTAAGAAGTTTCTGTTTCACTTGCTATTAGACTTTGTGAGGTTGACTCTTCGGTTTTGTTATACGAATCTTCAAAGGATGTTTTATGTAGTTTTACATTATTCAAAAAACCATCTATAGCCGCAAAGTACTTAATTGATTCTTCATCATCATTCAGGAAAAATGTCATATTGTTTTTATACTTAAAGTTTATTAATTCGGGAAAAATAATTTTTAGCTCATCATCAGACACTTCAATATAAAATCCATTTTCAGACTTTTTCACTGTGTAAGGAAAACCAGGTGAATTATAATCATCATTTCCATAATCGACTATTTTTTTCTTTATCTATTCTAAAAGAAAACTCTCATTCCCCTCGTTAGCAGCACCATACCAATCACCATAGAAGTCTTTAGCTGGATCTACAGATAGAAAATAGCCCCCTACAAATCCAATTATAACCAACAAGATAAACCCTAATATTTTTATACTTTTTTCATAAATACCCTATTATGTTCCTTTTTTAATAATACAGAATAACGAATATTATGCATTGAAAATCAAGTTTGTGCCGCAAAGAACGAAGATTTACTTGCATATTATTGTATTCAATTTTGTTCAATTTTACATCCTTTCCTACATATTACAAAATTGTCAAGATATAAATATAACTTAAAAATGTTTTTATATATTATAGTATGGTATATTAAATTTGTTAGTAAAATAATAATTAAAAAGGAGATTAAAACAATGAAGAAGTTTTTAATTAGTGTAGTGTTTGGTATATCAGTTTTAAGTTTTGGTCAAATAAATGGTTATGCAGATGAGAATGGTTTTGAGATAAATGAAACTAATCAATCATTAATTAATGAGGCAATATCCAATGAAGAGTCCAATAGAGATTATATTGATGGTGTAATTAGAATGTTTGAAGATTCTGATAGTGCTGAAGAGTTCAACGCATCTTTAAATGAGAGTTTAACAGTTTTAAATTCCTATGATGCCGAACAAGATGCATTGTTGGAAGAGTATAAAGCGGACGTTGCCGAATCAGTTGATCCTTTTTATATTGAACCAAAGTCTAAGATAGGTGCTAGATCATCGGTAACTCCTGCAAATCCAGTTTATGCGGCTGCAATTGCTGCATATAATAAAGGTATATCAATGGTTAAGAAAAAAGGTCACAATCAGACTGCTGCTTATATGAAGCACGCCATTATTTCTGCTGAGAATTACTATTGGAATCCAACATGGAAACCTTCGACATATGTTAATAAAAACGATAGCTGGGCAAAGACTGTAGACGGCGAGGAGTTAATGACCGCTTATTATTCTAGACTTAAAAAAGAAGCATTTTCTACAGGTAAAAAATCTGGTTCTTTCTCAGGAAGTTATACATTTCTAAGCGGCCAACTTCACACAGCATTACGTGGAGTTAGTTACACAGTAACTTATAAGAAACAAGCCAATGGAAATTATTGGACTCAAGTAAAGGTTACGGATATATTTGATTTCAAATGGGAGCTAAATGGTTATGATGGCAACTTCGAGGTGGGATTTGGAAACAATTATTGTTATGCAATGCAAAGAGCAGGCTTTATCATTCCTTATAAAATCGAAGTGATCCACGAAGTTTCTAGATAGTATAAAAAGAGATGAGCTTTACGCTTATCTCTTTTTGTTTAAGATATATATAATGGATTTTACTAGTGCACCCAAGAAAAGTATCAGGGCTAATACCTTAAAAACTACACCAAGTTCCCAGTTGATTGATCCTTCTCTTAAAAGCTCCTGTTTTTGGGATTTGCTTAGTCCTTCAACGCTTACAGGAATCCAATTTACACTTAAATAGACACCTATAAGTAGCGAAATCATTGAATATATATATAGGATTCTTATTTTTAAACCTTTTAAAAAGTTAATCATCTTAGCACTCCTTTACAAACTATTATATCAGAAAGCTAGCTTTAAATAATTATCGCTAATATAATTTAATAATTTGTGAGTACTTTTTATAAGAAGTTACTTTTGTCCGACCACTTGGTTATGTTAGCTATTTTAATATTCCTAATTTTATCATAGCCAACCTTATTACCACCAACATATATTTCTAGTTCATCATGCCCCCTAAGTATGGCCAACTATATCAGGAAAGTAATTCCCATCTCGATCATGCGCTTCAATTTAGATAGCTACTGATTTGTTCTTGAGTGTTGCCTGATTTAAAGTTTCGGCGATCTCATTAACATCCATCTGGAACTTTTGAATTGGTTTACTTCTTTCAATAGTTCTTTCTCCATCAATTGCTTTGGTATGTTCTGTAAGATAAAATCCTTCCCATTTCACCATTCCTTTTTCAACTATTTTTTCTTTAATGGATCAATTAAATAAATGATCCGCCATCCACAAAAGTGGTATAAATATGCTCGTCCGCCACTGGTTCCCCTTGGATCGATTGTACGATTTTCTCAGCTGCCACCATGCCCCATCGATGTTTCGAATAGGAGATCGTCGCTAAGCGCGGCTGCACAAAAGCGCCTAATTCCGTGTTATCAAACCCGATGATGCGGATCTCTTTTCCGATGCGATAGTCGGTCTCGCGGACATATTTGTAGACACCGATCGCCATTTCATCATTGAAGGCAAAGATATCAATGGGAAACTGGGGATCATTTGCTAAGAGCTGTTTTGCCGCTCGATAACCAGAAGGTTCCGTGAAGTCACCAGGAATGACTTCATAAGGAATACCAAAGCGCGTCAATTCTTTCGTACTGGCTTCCAAGCGCTCCCGACTGTCGTAGCCTTTTTCTGGCCCTGCTAAGAGGAAGACTTTTTGGCTTTGTCCAGCGATCAAGCGATCGATCGCCAGCGCAGCCCCTCCTTTATTGTCTAACAAGACTTGATGGATGTTTTCATGAGACAAGACACGGTCTAACACGACGATTTGATGCCCTCGTTGGGCGTATTGCTCGATTTCCTTTGCTGGAAACGTCCAATCCAAAATGATGGCACCGTCCACCATCCGCTCAGGAATAAACAAGTGTGATTTCTTGCCGCTGCAGACGATCATTTCATAGCCGAAAAGTTCCAGCCCTTTCTTGATGCCATCTAGCAATTCCCCATAAAAACTTCCGGCGTAATCGGCGAGATAAACACCGATGATGTTGGTTTGTCTGCGTTTCAGTGTGCGAGCAGCCATGTTCGGAACATAGTTCAATTCGTTTGCGATCGCTTGAATCCGCGCGCGGGTTTCCTCGGTCACTTTTGGACTGCCATTCAATGCATACGAAACGGTGGATATGGAGACACCCGCTTTTTGGGCAATATCTTTGATTCCTACCATGGCTTCTCCTTTCTTAACGATAAATATCGATCGTATTGGTTTGGTTTTCGTTTAATTTGGCGCAAAGTGCTGCTTTCTTCAGGACAAGCGCACCTTGACGGTAGCGATTTTCCGCAAACTCAGTGGACATTTCTTCCCCGTTGATCAATACTTTCGGCGTACTTGCCGAATGATAGACGATTTCGACCGGCCGATCAAAGAGTCGATACGTCAGTGTCAACCCTGCTAGCTCCGCTGGCAAGACGGGATCAAGTTCAACGTGATCAACAAAGGTACGAATGCCTAACACATTGCTGATCAACTGATTCATATAGATCCCTGGACCACTAGAATAGATGCGCCAGCCGCCTTTGACGCCGACTGCTGCCTCCTTAAGTTTACCAAAATTTTCTTGGGCTTCAACCCTTGTTTTGAAATCGCCATCAGAACTGCTGAAATACGCATTTGCTTGACGGATCTCCGCGTTTTCGACCCGTTGAGCGATCTGGATCGGATTGATGACCCCTAGCGCTTGCCAAGTCTCTTCTTCGCGACCTAATTTCGCCATCGCTTCGGTAAAGCGGATGTGGGCGTGAACGTACTGCAAACCGATTTCTCGTCCAAAGTTGGCTGCTTGTTCTGCTCGCTTGAAATTGGTGCTGACACCACCCGCATAAGTCGCTGGACGATTCATCAAGCGCACCCCATCTGGAAATTGCAAATGCTCCTTGATGATCGCCACATGATGATCGGCTTGTTCGGGAGATAACAGCTCACCGATCATGCTTTGTTGCATCGGCAGCAAGCGGTATTGGATACCAGTTTTCTTATCAGTCGGATGGACCATCAGTTCCACGTGCTCGCTATCTTCCATATAGACAAATCCTGGCAACGTGCCATCAGTTAACATGTATTTTTCAAAGTCGTGTTTGATGCCCTTAGACAGTTCTGTTAAATGTTTGGCATACTCTGGGTCAAATGCCTGCAACTGGCTGGCTAATTTTTTCAATACTTCATAGGTCAAGGCAACGGTCCAGCTGCTGGCCATTTGTTTCTTCAACTTACTGTTATTTGGCTGCAACGTGTCATCCCAATCGCCATCGCCATAACAAGACAGGTACGTTCCTTCCAAGAAGTTCGCTTCGATATACGCCACTTCTTTTTTCAAATGATCAAACAACGAAGCTTTGGTCTTGGTTTTCAGGAAGGTTGCGCGATCCGTATAAGGCAGTTCTTTTTCCAAAATCGCGAAATCTTTGGTTTTTTCGAGATAGTCACTAACGACTTTCATTGGCCAGACGATCACATCTCCGTGGCTCTCATCGGCTTTTTGTTTCTCATAGCGATCAAACATAAACCATTGTGGCCAGTTGCCGTCATCTGCAAATTGATTTTCAAACAAATGCTCGATGATGGACGCCACCATCTCAGGACGATTAAGTGCTAAGAAATACTCAGTCGGTCCTTGGGAAACGTCTCGAGTCCCCCAAGCAGCACCACCGTACTGTTCAAGACCATGAGGAGACAAGTAATGAACAAGCATATTGTGGGTGTACCAACGTGCCAAGTGATTGAAGGATGTAACGTCCGCCTGCGAATGTTTCAATTCAAACTGATTCAACAAATCATCGACAAAGGCCGTATAGGCAGTGTCTTCTTGCTGGCGATCTAACGTTTCGGAAACAAAGGGTTCACCAGTCAGTGTGCCTTGGATCACGAAGGAAACCGTCGCCTGTTCTGCAAAGGTCAATACGGTCGTGCTATCGTCGGCTGCCACATTGAAAATCGTTTCATCGGTCAGTTCAAAAGGTTGAGCCGCATGGAGATAATACGTCAATTCTGGATAAGTTTCCGCAATCGGTGAATCCGCTGTTCCTTTGATGGTGAGCAATTGTTGGTCTTGCGTAACAGCAGCAGTCGGTGCGGCTTCATCGATCCCCATCACAAATTGATTAGTGATGGCCCAGGTGTAGGCACGTCCTGCTTCACTGGTGATGGTGGTTGCGATCGTGCGTCCGTTTGCTTTCGTGAAGGTCGTTACTTGAATGACATCATCCGCTGTTTTGTAGTACCACGTCGCCGAATTCAGGCCCATTTCAAAAGCAGATGGCATCGTTAAAATCCGCCATTGATCGCCGTCTTTCAGATAGATCCGCTGACCAGAACGTTTGAACAGATTCAATGAGTTGCGGCTATTACTCAACAATTTATTCATGTTCGTATTGCCTAATACGATTTGGGAGTTAAACATCCCCGTCATGTAAACAGTCGTGCTCAAAATGGGTTGATCGACGATCAACTCTTGTCCGCTCATCAAAATATGCCCATGGGAGCGTTCCATCTGTGCTTCTTTTTCCTTCAACACGACATGGTGATAGTCAGGGGTAAAAAAGGAATAAAGCTGTTCGTCAACGATTTCCACTGCTTCTTGCTGCGGGAACCGCTCGTTGATTTCTTCTGTGGAAAATGTCAGCCCTGTGAGCGGTCGACCGAAGTTTTTTCGTGGCTGCGCCGTTGCTTGCAACGAGTCAAAGGACAAGGCTTGATACGTTTCTTTCAGTGTTTCAAGTGCAAACTGCGGTTCATTGACTGCCGTCGCTTGATTGGCTTTGACCGCTGCGTAAAAAACGATTTCTGTAGGCGTCTCACTTACCGTCAACCATTGCGTTTGCAGTGCCGTATAGGCAAATTCGTATTGATACACTTCATTGGCTAACGTTTCTTGGCTAAGTGCAGCTGGTTGATTCGTTTCTTTGTAGCTGCGACCGAAAAATTGATAGCCATCCGTCGAGAAGCCTTTTAAGGCTTGGAAGCTGCCCTGTTCCACTAATGGAAATTGACCATTTTGTGGTTGATTTTGGCGCGAAGAAAGCACGATGCGACCCTTATCATGGCTAACATGATGGTCGATATATTGCGAAACATAGGCTTCATTGGATTGAACAGCACCTTTGGCGGCATTACCAAGATCTTGTCCGTAAACTAGTTCCGCTTCCCCAGAACCACTCAATTGAACCCGCCAGAACCAGCAATCTTGTGCCAATTGGAAATCAACTTGGTAATCGATGGACTGATACGTCCCAGTCCAAGTCAGCTGTTTTTCTGAGTAGACAAAGGCACTGTTAGCATTTGAACCGATCAAGGGAATAGAGGACAACTCCCCCGCCTCACGCAGACGTAGATAGATTTGATTCAAACTACCATCTAGCGCATTTCCGTTCAACTGATTGATCATCACACCGTGACTTTGGATCTCATATAAATCACCGTTTGGTAAAAACGTCACGGTCGTATTTGCGTTATTCATCACTATTTTTTTCGTCATAGAAACCTTCCTATCTTACCTAACTAATTGCAGGGTTGTTTGTTGGGTGTCTCGGCTGTTCCCACCAATCATGATGTGGAATTTCCCTGGATCACTGCTTAATTGTTGGTTGCTGTGGACATAGCGCAGCAGTTCTTCCGTGATCTCAAATTGAACGGTTGCTGATTCGCCAGCCTCTAGCCAAATTTTCTTAAAGCCTTTCAGTTCTTTCACTGGGCGAACCACTTCACCGACTAAATCGCGAATGTAGCATTGGACCGTTTCCCAGACCGCTGCTGTTCCTTGGTTCGTAACAGTGATGGAAGCCGTGACCGTTTGATCTTTGGTCATAGTCGGCTGATCCAACGTCACCGCAGAATACGCAACTGGGCTATAACTCAAGCCAAACCCAAATGGATATTTGGCATAATTGGAGACATCCAAATATTTTGAGACATATTTTTCATCCGGTGCACTTTCATAAGGACGACCGGTATTGTCAACGTTGTAATACACAGGAACTTGTCCAACGGTTTCTGGGAATGACATGCTCAAGCGACCGCTTGGATTGTATTCTCCCCACAGGATCTGAGCAAGTGCGTTTCCGCCTTCGGTTCCAGGGAACCAAGCCTCGACGATCGCTTTGGCTGCATCCACACCTTGCAAATCAAGAGGACGACCGTTATAAAGAGTTACGATCAATTGCTCGTTGTATTCTTTCAAGGTTTCAACCAAGGACAATTGGGCTTGCGGCAAGCGAATGTCGCTGCGGCTGGCAGCTTCGCCGCTCATCCATTCCTGCTCTCCTAGTGCTAGGACCACTTTATCGGCTGCCTTCACTAATTCGATCGCTTCTTGGATCGCCGCTTCAGACGGTGCAAAATAATCAAAGGGCTCTTGACCAATCAACAGATCCGCACCCAAGGCTTGAGCACCCTCCACTAAGGTCACTACTTCTTCTTGTTTCCCTTGCCAAGACCAAGCCCCTAATAGATCACGGGAGTGAGCACCTGGGCCCACGATCGCCACTTTTTCGGTTTTCTGCAACGGCAAGACACCTTCATTTTTCAACAATACCATTGATTTCTTTGCGATATCGCTGGCGATCTCTCGGTGTTCTTGAGACAAAACAGTGGCTGCTTCAGCGGCTTCATCAGCGCCGCGGTATGGATTTTCAAATAGCCCCAGCTCATTTTTTAAAGTCAAGATTCTTAGCACCGCTTCATCGACTAAGGCTTCCTCAACGGTGCCTTCTGCGATCAACTCTTTCAAGTTATCGGTGTAGCAAGTCGTCATCATCTCGATATCGACTCCAGCTTTGATGGCTAGTTCAGCGGCATGTTTTTCATCCTCCGCTGCGCCATGAGCGATCACTTCTTTGATTGCTGCCCAGTCAGAGATCACAACGCCTTCAAACCCGAATTCTTCTCGCAAAACATCGCGGAAAAGCCAGCGATTGGCCGTGGCTGGAATGCCGTCTACCGTATTAAAGGAGGTCATCACCAGCTTGGCACCAGCATCAAGGGCTGCTTTATAGCCTGGCAAATAACTTTCTCGCAGTTGGCGTTCTGACATATTGACCGTGTTGTAATCGCGACCACCGATAGCCGCACCGTAAGCCGCAAAATGTTTGACGCAAGCAGCCACGCGGTTGAAATCCGTTCGCAGATCATCCCCTTGATAGCCTTTGACGAAGGCTTCAGCGAAGCGACTGTTCAAGTAAGGATCTTCCCCCGTCGATTCCATGACACGGCCCCAGCGTGGGTCTCTTACTAAGTCCACCATCGGTGAAAAGGTCACATGCAAGCCAGAAACAGCTGCTTCTTTGGCAGATACTTCCGCCATTTTCTCCGCTGCTGCCAAATCCCATGAACTACCTAATCCTAATGGAATCGGGAAAATCGTCCGAAAGCCGTGAATGATGTCCGCCATCAATATCGTCGGGATATTCAAGCGGTTATTGGCGATATACTCTTTTTGGACGCGGATCGCTTCTTTTGCACCAGAAACACCTAGCGTTGTTCCCGCATTGTTGATGTTTTCTTGTGTCAGTCCTAAGTCGCCCATCGGACCTGTTTTCTCTTCTGCTTTATCTGAATAAAAAGCCGCTGCCAGTTGCAACAACTGATCGATTTTTTCGTCTAAGGTCATTTCTGAAAGTAGTTCGGTTAATTTCTGCTGTTCCATTTTTATTCATCCTTTGCTTTCTTCAAATTGGACTTCTGCTTCTAAAGGGAAATGATCGGAGGGAAAACGACGATCATAAGAATCCGTTAGACAGGCGGTTTTGACCACCGTGAAGCCTTTCGTATAGATATAATCAATTTCTTCTAGTTCTTGCCATGGTAACGTATAAATAAAGTTTTGATAGGAGCCTTTTGGCCCATGATGGGGCTTCTGTCCATGTTCTTTGGCATTTTGAAAATGCTGCTCTAAGTACCGATGCACCCGCTCCGTTGGCTCCGCATTCAAGTCGCCCATCAGCAATACAGGATAGCGTTCGATCTGATCTGCCAGCTGCTCAAGGATCACTTTCATCCCTTCAAAACGAGCCATTTCTGAAATATTATCTAAATGAGTCGTGATAGCAAGAAACGGCGGATTCTTTTTTTCCTGCAAAACTGCCCAAACACATAAGCGTGAATACGCAGCTTCTGGATGAATACTTGGTTCAGTCGGTGTCAATGACAACCAAAACGAACCTGAAGCTAATAACTCGAAAGCCTCTTTTTGATAATACAGTCCGATGCCTTCACCTAAGCCATCACCGTCACGTTCAGCCGTGACGGAAGCATACTGCGCTAACTTTGCTAAATCTGCAAATTGGCTGGGACGAGCTTCTTGGATCGCCAGAACATCCCAGTCGTAGTAATCGATCAAGGAGCAGACCGCCTCCGATCGATAGTGCCATTGCCATTCTTGGTCATAGTCGGTATCGACTCGTAGATTGTAGGTTGCTGCTTTCATCTGCATTCATTTCCTTTGAGTAATTTTGTGATTTGCTGCATCTCACGTCGGATTTGTTTCGCTTCGCCGCCGCCATGCCCTTTATTTAAGTAAATACGCAATTCTTTCGGTCCAGGAATCTTTTTATAGGAAACGAAGAAATCTTCCATGGGACAGATGGGATCAGCACTGCCGACCGATGTATAAACAGGACCAGTTATCTGATGAGCAAAATACTTCAAATCAAAATAACTCATGACTTGATAGATCGTTTCCCGCGTTTCTGGAAATTGTTCGATATACTCTTGAATCACCTGGTAACTTCCTGTTTTTTGTTCGATCCGATGGACAAGATTGGAGTGGCTTGGCACATCGGCAAACGTCGCAAAAATCGGGACGTTCGTTAATGCGTTGACCAATAAGGCGATGCCGCCTCCTTGTGAGCCGCCTCTTAAAATAATGCGCTGCGGATCGATTTCCGGTATCTGTTGAAGGACTTCTAGTGTGCGCAAACTATCTGCGACCAATCGCTTCATATAAAAATCTTCTTTTTTCAAGATGCCGCGTCCAAAAGGTGCTTCATGCTGCGTGGTTTCATAGGGAACCTGATCTTGCGTGCGTCCCCCTTGTCCGCGATTGTCGATGACAAGACAGCCGCAGCCGATCAATAACCAATGAGCAAATTGGAACGGTTCTTGCACATGATTCATATAGCCTAAAAAATCAATCAAGATTGGACAATCTGCCGCTTGTTCTGGCAGCAGCAGATGCCCATAGATCGTTTCATTACCAAGACTTTGAAAAGAAATCGTAAAACAATCGATCCCTTTCAGCAAAGGCGCTTGTTTGGTTCTTTCAAAGGCTAGCGGAAGGGCGTCAAGTTCTTGTTGGACCGAAGCCCAAAAATAGGATCGATCCGTCGCTGTGGATTCAGTCATTTGTCTCTTCCCCCTTCGCTAATACTTTATTGAAAAACAACACTTGGACAAAGGCTGAGCCTGAGATCCCTAAACAAACAAATAAGAATAGGTTCACTTTGCTGCACAATACAAAGACAAGAATGGGGACCACCAATAAAATGATCGCATTCGCCGTACTGCTAAGAACCGCATAGGCCGTTTCTTTTGCTGTTTCTTGCAATGATTGGGCAAACAAGCTGTACAAGAGAACGAACACGACGAGATACAGCGCAGCCAAGCTAACGAGGATCACGGCTAAAACGCCAAAGTAAGGTGTAATCATCATCAAGGAATAGATCAACCCAGCAAAGACTGCGACATACGCAATAACAAGACCTTCTAAGAAGAGCCCACGTTTGAGGTTGCTTAAGAATGCTTGCTTGTATCGCTGCCAAATCGGGACATCCCGTTCCTTGTACAATTGATCGATCGTCTGATACAGCGCGATCAATGCTGGTCCTGCGAGAATCAGCGTCATTGCTGGAATCATAAAGAGAAAACTAACAATGATCATATCTGCTAAAAAAGCAAAGACCCGATAGTACCATCCTTCATAAGAAAATAGTCGATTCATTATGATCCTCCAATCAAAACTTGCTGATTTGTGCTGCGGGTGCTACGTAAACTTGTTTCTTGCCTTCTTGTGAATTTGGGTCGTTTCTCAACGTACAGTTTTCTGGGTTGCAGCTTGCAGCTTGCATGTCTCACTACGTGAGCCAATCGCAGTGATTCTTTGTACGGACACTACGCTCCCTGCAGTCGCCTAGTACTTTGAAACATCAGATTTTGCGCAAAGTGCGCGCAAAACCTGTGTTTCAAAGCAAAGGAGAGGAAAGGTCTTTTTTTTTTGGCTTCCTTTCCTCTCCTATGGGGGTTATTTTAGACGTTCGCGGTTTTCGGCCATTTTTTCAGTTTTAATGTCTTTGATTGCATCCCAGTTGTTTGAATCTAAGAAGCTTTCAAAGTCGGTTAGTGTGCTGTCAAATGTTCCTTCATCTTTTGAACGGATCAATGAGATGATCGTGCTGTTGATTTTGGTTTTGATGGCTGTGTTTGAACGTGCTTCAGCAGTTCCAGCATCTGGATCCGTATTTTCGATCACAAAGTGTGGATACAATTTGCCTTCGCCCCACTCTTGCATTTGAGTCAACGCATTTTCGGTTTTGACTTTCAGTGCATTGACACGGTCATTGTTAAAGTAGTTGAAACGGCTGATACCATATTTTTTGTTGTAGCCTTCGTTGTCGGTTTGTTCCATTTCTTTGATTTCTGGCAAGTAATCGATTTTGCCTTCATCGTTGTATTCATACGTCACGCCTTCAACACCGAATTTTGTCAAAATTTGTCCTGGTTCATCGATCAAGTACGTGAAGAGTTGGGTTACTTTTGCTGGATCCGCCGCATCTTTTGTGATGTAGTTGATCAACCAGCCAGAGATTCCTGTTTGGTTCAAGGTTGCTTCACGACCAGACGTGCTGGCAGGGCCATCGATTGCGATATAGCGTGTGTCAGAGTTTTTCATGAATTCAGTGAAGTTCCCGCCTTGTCCGCTCGTTCCTGCGACTAAGATCGTTGCATAATCCCCTTGTTTTACTTTTTCATCATAGGTTGGACCGTCATCGGTAAAGCTGTCATCACTGATGTTGCCGTCACGATACACTCGATTGAAGGTTTTCAACCATGAGATATATTCTTCATCTAAATTACGGTCGTAGAACGCACCATCTTCATCTTCTAATGGAACACCTAAGAAATCTTGCAATTTATCTAAGAATGGTCCTGCTGTTTCGCCGATCGTTGTGAAGCCCATTGGTGTCAAATCAGGGAATTTCTCGCTGATTTCTTTCATGACTTTCACATAGTTTTCTGGCGTTGAAACATCTGGTTTGCCTAATGCTTCATAGACATCTTCACGGATCACAAAGTTGTCGTTGACGGGAATATTGCCGCTTTCGTAGTCTGCTGCTGTGTTGGAATAGTTTGGATAGCCATAAGTTTTGCCATCATCTAAAGCAAACCATTTGAAGGTATCTTCGGTCACGACATTCATCAAATACGGATCGTATTGTTCCGCTAAATCGTTCAATGAGTATGCCCAGCTATCAGCTTTTGTGGCTGCTTGGCTGGTTTTATCCATCAACGTCACGATATCAGGCATATCACCACTTGAAATCAAAGCATTTAATTTCGAATCATCCCCTGAAATAAATTCAATATCAATGTTCAAATCTTTTTTGATTTGGGCTGTCGTCACATCTTCACCAAATGGCAAAGCTGTCCAGTCTGAATTGATGTACCATGTGATCTTGGTTGGTTCTTCTTTGGTATCGAGTTTCCATGCTGGTGTCTTTTCATCTAACTCATACCGATCTTTGATAGAAAAATCCGAACTGCTGGCATTGTCTGAGCTGCCGCCACATGCTGCTAAGCTGAGTAATGCTGATGCTGCCAATAAACCGCCTACTACTTTTTTCATGTCTATCCCTCTTTCTATTCTTTTACTGCACCGGCCATCATACCGCCGATAAAGTGTTTTTGAAGCAATGGATATATAATTAAAATTGGCACTGTCGTGATGACGATCGTAGCCAACTGAACCCCACGGGTCGTTGCTTGGACGATAAAGTCGGTACTACCGCTTTCAGTCATCGTACTCAAGTTGGATTGGACGATGATTTCATAAATCTTCATTTGCAGCGGATAGAGATACTCTTTTGTGATATACAGTTTTGTCGTCATAAAATCATTCCATTGGCCAACCCCGTTGAACAAGATGATGGTTGCCAATGCCGGTTTCGTTAATGGTAAGAAGATTTTATAGAAGATTTGGAATTCACTTGCACCGTCGATCTTCGCAGATTCTTCGAGTGAAGGCGGAATCTCACGGAAAAAGTTCATTAAAATTACGACATCATAGTAGCTGAACAAGGCTGGAATAATGTAGACCCAGAAAGAATCCAGTAATCCTAGCGAGCGAATCAGCAAGTACGTTGGAATCATCCCACCACTGAAGTACATGGTGATGACCCCCATCGTTGTATAGATGTTGCGGCCGACCAAGCGTGATTTACTCAATCCGTAAGCCACGATCGCACAAAACAAGGTATGGGTCGCAGCCCCAAGAACCGTTTTTAACACTGAGATCAAGAAGGCACGGGGGATACTTGCGTCGGAAAAAACTTTCCGATAGTTTTCCCAGGTAAAGCCTTTGGGCCATAACACGAGGCCGTTGCCCGCTAATCCAGAACTAGAAGACACGGAGGAAACCAAGATATTCCAAATCGGTACGATGATCATCAATGAGAATAAAATCAAGATCACGGTATTGAAGAAGTAAAACCACGTGTTTTCTTTTGCTTTTCTTTTGATCATGTTTTTTCCTCCTATAAGATAACTGAATTGCCGTTGTTCAACTTGCGGGTCACTCGATCCGTGATCACCAATAAGATGACGGAAATGACCGCGATCCCCAAGCCGACAGCAGTTGCATAAGAGAAATCACCTTGCGTCAACCCCATTTTATAAACGAAGGAGTTGATGACTTCTGAACGGTTTTGGTTCTGTGAATTCATTAAAACTAATGTTTGATCTAGGTTTGACCCTAAGATACCGCTCACATTCAGAATCAAGTTTAAGGAGATGATCGGTGTCAGTAATGGCAATGTGATTGAACGAATCTGTCTTAGCTTGCTGGCACCATCGATTCGTGCGGCTTCATAAAACGTTGGATCGATCCGCGACATACCTGCCAAGTAAAGGATCGTTCCCCAGCCGACTTCTTTCCATAGATCAGAAAGGACCGCGATCCACCAATATTTGCTTGGATCCAATAGATGATTGACCCCTTTGTCCATCAATCCTACCGACATCAGCACTTGGTTGATAAAGCCGTTCGTTGACAGCCAAGAAATCATCATCCCACCTAGCACGATCCATGAGAAAAAATGGGGAATGTATGAAACCGTTTGAATAAATTTCTTCAAGCGGCCATCTTGCATTTCAAAAATCATAATGGCTAACACAATCGGGATCGCAAAACCTAAACCTAATTTCAATAAGCTGATGGCTAACGTATTTCTAACCGCTTCCCAGAAAAAACTGTCATTCATAATGATACGGAAATTCTCTAACCCGACCCATGGTGCTGATGAAATCGTGTCAATCACCGTATAGTTTTTGAAAGCGATTATAATTCCGTAGATCGGAATATAATTAAATACGATCATAAATGCCACGCCGGGAAAAACCATCCAGTGAAGCTGCCGTTGACTATAAAACTTTTGCAGTTTACTCATACACAAAATCTCCTTCTTTCTATCCTCGAAACACTACCTATATCTCCACATTTTGGTGAAACGTTTCTACAAAAAGATTATATCCGCTGCCAATCGAAAATGCAAGCCTTTCCAATTATTTTTTTCAGCTTTTCTTTTTTCACAAATTTCGTTGGGTTTCTCACAAATACAAAAGCTTTTATATCAGCTTTTTCATAAGAAATCCTTTTTTCAAACATTTTCTTTTAATCAAATTTCACAAATATTGTATTTTTTCAACATCGATTAATTCACAGAAATCATTAAAAAATAAAAAGAAACGTTTCACCAAAAGCACAAAAAAGCAGCAACCATCGCTGATTGCTGCTTCGTTCTATTCACTTCTTTGCGGATAGCCAAAATGGTCATAGGCTAACGGCGTTGCGATCCGCCCACGCGAGGTGCGTTTCAAAAATCCTTTTTGGATCAAAAACGGTTCGTACATATCTTCCACTGTTTCGGTTTCTTCCCCGATATTGACAGCGATCGTACTTAATCCCACCGGGCCGCCTTGATACAATTCGATCATCGTCCGAATCAATTTCTGATCGATATAATCCAAGCCAGCATGATCGACTGCCAAAAGCGCCAATGCCTGATCAGCAACGGTGCGATCGATCAAGCCATCTGCTTGCACTTGCGCATAATCGCGAACTCGTTTAAGCAACCGGTTGGCGATCCGCGGGGTGCCTCGGGACCGACGGGCGATTTCGATCGCCCCTTCTTCCACGATATCCGTTTCAAAGATGGACGCAGTCCGCTGCACGATCTCTTTTAAATCATGGTCTTCATAATATTGCATATGAGAAATGATCCCGAAGCGATCCCGTAGTGGCGCCGAGAGCATCCCCGCCCGCGTCGTTGCGCCGACTAAGGTAAATGGCGGGAGTGGAAAATGAACTGGGTGAGCCGTTGTCCCTTGCCCCACCATGATATCTACATAAAAATCTTCCATTGCCGAATAAAGCATTTCTTCGGCGACACGAGGCAAGCGATGGATCTCATCGATAAACAGAACATCCCCTGGCTGCAGCTCATTCAAGATCGCAATCAAATCCCCTGGTTTTTCGATCGCAGGACCGCTGGTCGTCTTGATTTGGACCTGCATCTCGTTGGCGATCACCATTGCCATCGTTGTTTTCCCTAAGCCTGGCGGACCATATAAGAGGACATGATCCAACGCTTCTTCTCGATTTTTCGCCGCTTGGATATAAATCGAAAGCTCCTGCTTGACTTTGTCTTGTCCGATATATTGGGCAAGGGTTTGCGGACGCAAGGATTTTTCGATGCTCTCTTCTTGTTCAGTGCTTTCTGGCGAAACAATTCGTTCATCCATCGTCTACTTGCTCCTTACTTTTTCATCATCAATCGGAGAGCTTCCCGCAAGTACTCATCCGTCGATTTTGTGGTATTCGCCGCTAATTGTTTTTCGGCTTTCTTGACTTCTTTTTCGCTATAACCCAATGCTTTCAAGGCTTCCATCGCTTCATCTAAAGCAGTCGTTGCTACGCTTAGAGGAACGATCGCTTCTTCTCCAACCAGTTCAGCCACTTTGCCTTTCAAGTCTAGGATCATTTGCTGCGCCGTCTTTTTACCGACACCTGGGAACTTAGTCAAATAGTTGACGTCCCCATTTTCGACTGCCGTGATCAACCCTGTATGGTCTTCACTGGCCATGATTGCTAACGCACTCTTTGGTCCAATACCTGAGACACTGATCAATTTTAAAAACAACTGCTTGCCTTCGATCGTGGCAAAGCCGTAGAGACTATGAGCATCTTCACGAATCACTTGGTGCAGATAGATTTTTACTTCTTGGTTCAACTTGCCGCTAAATGAATACGGATTGCCAAAAGCGATCTGATAGCCGATGCCATGGGTCTCAACGACGATATACGCCGGAAAGATATCCGTTACTTTTCCTATGATATATTCGTACATGTGCTTTCCTTTCTGTACATATGTTCCCTTTATTGTAGCACAGACGAGAGGGCAAAAAAAGGACTGTGAACGAAGGAAAAGGCTTAGCAGGAAACAAACGGAGGAAAAACCGTTGTTTCAGTCGCATTTTTTCAAACGAGACATGCTGCTGCGTCTTTTTTTCGCACACAGTTCCTAATACTTACTCAACGAGTGATTTGAATTCGCCATAGCCTTTTTCATCCATTTCTGCTAAAGGGATGAACTTCAATGCTGCCGAGTTGATACAATAGCGCAAACCGCCTTTGTCCTGAGGACCGTCTGAAAAAACATGTCCTAAATGAGAGTCAGCTTCTTTGCTGCGGACTTCTACTCGATGCATGCCGTGAGAAAAATCGGCTTTTTCTTGAATATCTTGGCGACTGATCGGCTTCGAAAAGGACGGCCAGCCACAACCAGCGTCATATTTATCAGTAGAAGCAAACAATGGTTCTCCGTTGACGATATCAACATAGATCCCTTTTTCATAAAAATCATCATACTCGCCAGTAAAGGGGCGTTCGGTTGCATTTTCTTGGGTCACCGCATATTCGATTGGCGACAATTTTTCTTTTAATTCTTTTTTATCTGTCATTTTTTCACCTGCTTTTCCTCTAGACTCATCCTGTTTGCTCTATCATGCCTTTTTTCTTAGCGAATGTAAAATGACTTGCTCAAATTGTTTAAGGGTTTTGCAGCTTTTGCCAACGAGTCGTTGGTTCCGCAAAATGGTAAAAATGCGGTTGGTCTTTTGTATAGATTTCTTCGGTTAAGACAGCTTCTGGCATGTTGCCAAACAACCCAGCCGCAAAAAAATAGGTGTGTGTTTCATTGAGGTAAAAGAACAGGCTCGAGCCGCATTGACTGCAAAATCCTCGCTGTGCCCACTCAGAAGAATCGTAACGTCGCAGCCACTTCACTCCTTGAAGAGCCATCTGGTCCTCCGAGCATGGCGCAAGAGCAAACATCGGTCCGCCGTGAAGTTTCTGGCAGAGACTACAATGACAAACCGTGATTTCTTTCGCAACTCCCGTCAAGTTGATCGTGACTTTGCCGCAAAGACAACTACCAGAAACATCCATCCTTATTCCTCCTCCGTAAACTCTTGCAACAACTGATAGACCGTAGCGACAGGAAATCCTACGATCGTATAAAAATCGCCGTTTATCGATGAGACAAATATTTTGGCTGCCCCTTGGATCCCATAGGCACCCGCTTTGTCTTGGTACTCATCTAAGGCAAGATACTTGTCGATCTCTTGATCCGTCAAAGGACGAAACACAACTTCCGTCGAAACCACTGCTTGGCGTTGCTGTTTGCCTTTTTGCAAAAAGACGGCGGTATGCACCCAATGGGTATGTCCGCTCATTTTTCGCAACATCGACCGAGCATCTTTACGGTCGACTGGCTTTCCTAAGATTTCTTCACCCACCACGACCGTCGTATCGCTCGCGATCACCAGATCTTCAGGATAGGTTTGCGCAATAGCCGCCGCTTTTTCTGCTGCCATCCTTTGGACATAAGGGATCGCAGCTTCGTTTGGTCGGACCGACTCGTCGATATCTGCTGGTATGACCGCAAATTCCGAGACTAACTCTGCTAATAATCCTTTGCGCCGCGGCGACTGTGAAGCCAAAATAATCATTCCATGCCACTCCTTGCTCGATGAGGATCTTGAATCCGTTTGAACATCCGCTCCATGTCGCTGTTGGTGAAATGGATCAGCACCGGACGACCATGGGGACAGTTGAAGGGATTCTCGCATTTCGCTAAATCTTGCAACAAGATCCTAGCTTGTGCTTCATTCAAATAGTGATTGGCTTTGATGGATCGTTTGCAGCTCATCATGATCGCGGTTGCTTCACGAAACTTTTTGACACTGACACTTCCTGTCGTCAATAACATATCGATCATCTCGCGGATGATGGCTTCTTCTTCACCGCTAGGGTACCACGTCGGGTGCGCTCGGACGATGAAACTATTGGTCCCAAAAGATTCCAGATGGATCCCGACTTCTGCCAGCTTGTCGCTTTGTTCTTGTAATTGCAGTGCATCGCTGTTGGGATAATCCAAAACGATCGGCACCAACAATTCTTGCAGGTCATTGGTCACTTCGCCGATTTTTTCGCGGTAATACTCGTATTTGATTCGTTCTTGCGCCGCATGCTGGTCGACGATATATAGCCCCGCCTCGCTTTGGGCAAACAAATAGGTCCCATGCATCTGCCCAAAATAATCCAATTGGGGAAAACGCTCCTTCGCTGGTTCTTCTTCCAGCAACCGTTCGACCGTTTTTAGGTAGTTGCGGTCATCCCCATGCATTTCAGGATGCAGAGTCGCTTGACTTTGCAGATCTTGCGCCGTAAGCTCTGGCGTCTCATCTGGGAGAAAGACTGGCGCTTCTGGCAGCGACGCTTTTGTTTCCGTCTGGCCTTCCACAAATGGTTTTCGGACAGGCTTATTTGGCAGCGTCTCTTCCAAACTGCGAAAGGTTTCCTCGGTTTCTTCCAACAGGTTGTCGCTAGATTCCTGTGGCATTTCTGGAAGTTTTCCACCTTCCTCCACAGGCTTTTCCACAGAGTTATCCACAGTCTGTTGATAAGTACTGCCCTGCACCTCAAATTTCCCGGTTTCGCGATTATAAGACAACCCAGAAGTCGAATTTCCTGCTGACTCCAGTTCCAAGCCAAGCTGCTGGGCTTTTGGCTGATCGGCAACTTTTTTCTTAAAACGCAGATTGTCAGCCGCGTTAGGAATCAAATTGATTTCCCGCAGCGCCTCATTGATGGCTTTACTGATTAGTTTGGTCAGTTCTTCTTCTTTTGACAAACGAACTTCTTGCTTAGTCGGATGAACGTTGACATCGACTAATAAGGGGTCCATTTTGATTTCAAGGACAGCTAATGGAAAACGACCGACCATCAATTTTGATCCGTAACCAGCAACGATCGCTTTATTCAAAGCGAAATTGCGAATATAACGACCATTGATGATCGTGGATAAATAGTTGCGGCTGGCTCGGGTGACTTCTGGCAGTGACACAAAGCCAGTGACTTTAAAGTCGAGGTCCTCAGTATCGATCGCGATCATTTTTTTGGCGGTTTCCACCCCGTAGATCCCTGCGATGGTTTGTTTTAACTGCCCACTTCCAGTGGTGCTCAACATCTTATTGCCTTCATGAACGAGACGAAAAGCCACTTCTGGGTGGCTCAGGGCGATCCGATTGACGATATCGCCGATGTTCGCTAGTTCCGTTTGCAGCGTCTTGACATATTTCAAACGTGCCGGTGTATTGTAAAAGAGGTTTTCCACAGTGATCTTGGTTCCTTGCCGCAAGTTGGCAGGCAGATGCTCTTCAACAGCGCCGCCTTTTAAGCGCACAAAGGAGCCTTGTTGGGCGCCTTTGACTGCCGTTTCAATCGAGAGGATTGAAACCGAAGCGATACTAGGCAAAGCTTCCCCGCGAAACCCGAGGGTACGTATTCGAAACAAGTCATCCCGATTGTGGATTTTACTGGTGGCGTGGCGTTTAAAGGCAGTCAAGACATCCTCTTCTGCAATTCCTTCGCCATTATCGATGACTTGGATTTTACGCAAGCCCGCTTCTTCAATAAAAATATCGATTTGGGTACTGCCGGCATCCACGGCGTTTTCAACTAATTCTTTGACGACAGAAGCCGGTCGCTCAACGACTTCTCCTGCCGCGATTTGGTTCGCCAGACGTTCGGATAACTCTTGGATCTTTCCCATCTGCTGACCTTCTTTCTAAATTCGTTTTTGCAGCTCGTACAATGTATTCAGAGCATCCATCGGGGTCATTTCCAACAGATTCAATTTCTTCAATTGATCGATGACGCCGATTTCTTCCGTAGATACTTCACTAAACAACGACAACTGCTGACTTTCTTCGACGACGGGTTTTGGTTGTACCGTCGGTTCATGTTCTTCCAGCGCTTTTAAGATCGTGGCTGCGCGCTGTAAGAGTGCACTTGGCAGTCCAGCGATTTTAGCTACATGAATCCCATAGCTTTTATCTGCGGGCCCTTCCATCATCTTATGCAAGAAGACGACTTCGCCTTCTTTTTCAACGGCACCGACATGGACATTGCGCAAGTGCGCCAATTCCTCATCTAAAACCGTCAGCTCATGATAATGGGTGGAGAAAAGTGTTTTGGCATGAACTTCTTTGTGGATATATTCAATGATGGCTTGTGCCAATGCCATGCCATCATAGGTCGCAGTCCCACGCCCTAACTCATCAAACAAAATCAAGCTGTTAGGCGTTGCATGACGCAGCGCTTGGTTGGCTTCCATCATCTCCACCATAAACGTGCTTTGACCGGCGATCAGGTCATCGCTGGCACCGATACGAGTAAAGATCCGATCAAAAATCGGCATCTCTGCAGATTGTGCGGGTACGAAACAGCCGATCTGCGCCATAATGACTAGCAAGGCAAACTGCCGCATGTACGTACTTTTCCCAGACATATTTGGGCCTGTGATCAACAAGATCTCTGTTTCTTCATCCATCACGATACTATTCGGAATGTACTCTTGGTGACCAAGGACTTTTTCCACTACAGGATGACGGCCGTCGATGATCGATACCGCTCGTTTTTTCGCTACTGTCGGCCGCACGTATTGGTAGCGTTCCGAAACTGTGGCGAAACTTTGTAAGACATCGACCGCACTGACGGCTTTGGCTAACTTTTGCAGACGGGTGATACTCTTTTTCACTTCTTCACGGACGTCAAGAAACAGGCGGTATTCCAAATCCACTGATTTCTCTTCGGCTTCTAAAATCAAAGTCTCCAGTTTTTTCAACTCGGGGGAAATAAACCGTTCCGCATTGGCTAACGTTTGCTTGCGCTCGTAGCGAGAGGTATCTAAATTCACTAGATTGGCTTTCGTGATCTCAATGTAATAGCCAAAGACGCGGTTGAACCCAACTTTCAAGTTTTTGACCCCCGTCGCTTGGCGTTCGTTGGCTTCTAATTCCGCCAGCCATTGCTTGCCGTTACGCATCGCTGTACGGTATTCATCTAATTGTTGATGGAACCCGTCTTTGATGATGTTGCCTTCTGTGATCTGCAACGGGGCATCTTCATCGATCGCCGCATCGATCAGTGCAACCAAATCATCTAGGGGCGTTAATTCCAGCAGCAAGTCATTCCACTCGCCACGGTTGATGCCTTGCAGCAATTGCGCGATCAAAGGCACTTGCTCCAAAGAAGATTTCAACTGCAGCAAATCGCGGCCATTGACATTTCCGAAGGCAACCCGTCCGACTAAGCGTTCCATGTCATAGACTTTCGTCAGCGCTTCTTGCAGATCTGCTCGCTCAAAGAAACTGTCCAGTAACGATTGGACCATTTCTTGGCGGGCAGTGATTTTCTTTGGCTGGATCAAGGGACGGTCTAACCATTGCTTTAACAAACGGCCACCCATTGCGGTTTTTGTCTCGTCCAACAACCACAAAAGAGTCCCTTGTTTTTTGCCAGTTCGAATCGACTGCGTCAATTCTAAGTTGAATTTGGAATAATGATCCATTTTCAAGGCATGATCGGGCTGATATTCCACGGCTTGTTGAATATGCGCTAAACTGCGTTTTTGGGTGATCGCCAAATAACTTAGCAACTTCCCTGTGACTACTTTTTCTAACTCTTGGGAGAGAGGTTCTGTTAAAAATTGAAATTCGGCATTTTCTTCCAACGTTTCTTGCTTAGAAAACACGACATTCAAGCGATTGGTCAGTGTTGTTTGCAATGACTCAGGGATCTCGCTGCACAAAACGACTTCTTTCGTTTGCAGAGCGGCGGCCTCATTGACGACAGCTTCTTCATCTTCCAATTGCGCTGCTTTTAATTCACCGGTACTTAGATCGACATAGGCAAAGCCAAAACGCTCCCCTTGCTGCAAAACAGCTGTCAAAAAGTTGTTTTCTTTGGCGGATAGGCCTTTGCTGTCCATCACCGTTCCCGGCGTGATCAGTTGAACGACTTCGCGTTTGACCATTCCTTTGGTGGTTTTTGGATCTTCCACTTGCTCACAAATCGCTACTTTGTAGCCTTGCTCGATCAAGGTGTCGATGTAATTGCTGGCAGCGTGGTAAGGCACCCCACACATAGGGATCGGTTCCTCCGCATTTTTGTTGCGGCTGGTTAACGTCAGTTCTAAAATTTGTGCTGCCTTGACAGCATCCTCATTAAATAATTCATAGAAATCCCCTAAACGATAGAATAAAAAAGCATCTTGGTACTGAGCCTTGATGCTTAAATACTGTTCCATCATCGGGGTATTTTTAGTTTTTTGAGGCATTGGTTTCATCCTCCTCGATGGCTTTATTCATTTTCTTTTGGATCTCCGTCGTGACATATTGCAGCAATTCATCTGCTTGCAGTAACGCTTGGCGATAAGCAACCACTAAAGGATGCTGCTCGTATTCGTTTGTCAATGACGCATAACGCTGCTCGGCAGCTTTTTTTGCTTCGGGTTTCTCATAATGCTCAAATTGAACGATCTCTTTTTGCGCTTGCTTCAGCGCTTCTTCCAGCTCCAATAGCCCTTGGTTTTGCAAGGCTCGTGCTTGAATTTCTTGAAATTCTTGAACGATCGGATGATCAGACAAGAGCCTTTGCAAAGCAGCCAGCTCTTGGGCAACGTGTGGTTCCTTGGCTAATTGCTCTTCCATGCTTCTCCTATTCTGTAAACGGGCGATCTTCACTGATTTGGATCGGACGGATCGATTTTGCTTTACCAGTGGCTTCATCAATCTCAAGCAAGCAAGCCGACAAAATACTGCGGCCTTTTTCAATCACTTCAAACCGTTGCGGCAACGCCGTCAAAAATTTCTCAATGACTGGTTCGCGTTTCATTCCCAAGATTCCATCATAAGGACCAGTCATACCGACATCTGACAAATAAGCCGTTCCTTGGGGCAAAATCCGCGCATCATTGGTCTGGACGTGGGTATGCGTGCCGACGACTGCCGAAACACGGCCATCCAAATACCAGCCCATCGCTTGTTTTTCGCTGGTGGTCTCCCCATGAAAATCCACAAAGATAAATGGTGTACGTTTGCGGGCAATCGCAACCAGTTCATCCATTTTGCGAAACGGATCATCAAGGTCGACCATGAACGAGCGAGCTTGCATGTTGATTACCGCTAATTCAATGGTGTTGACTTTCACAAATACCATGCCGACGCCCGGTGTTCCCTCTGGAAAATTGGCTGGACGAATCATTTTCTTCGCATCGCCAATAAATTCAAAAATGTCACGGTTGTCCCATGTATGATTGCCTAGTGTCACGACATCGACACCATCTTGCAAAAATTTCTTATAGATTTTACCAGTGATCCCACGACCCGCCGCCGCATTCTCGCCGTTTGCGATCGTCACCTGTGGCCGATACGCCTTTTTTAATTTTGGAAGGTACTCCGTGATCGTTTCTCTTCCTAATGAACCAACTACATCTCCAATGAATAATACCCGCACACATTTTTCCTCTTCTCTTTTAGCTTCTTTTCTATTATAAGGGTTTTGGTCCAGAAAAAAAAGGTTCTTTCACTTGCGGTTCTTCCCTGCAGCAGAACAAAAAAACACGCTAGACTCTTTCGCATCAGTCTAGCGTGTCGCTTAATTCTCTTAGGAAACAGTGGTGTCCTCTTGTCCTACGTGTTCTACGATCGCCACGATCAAATCACGGGCTTTTTCCATCGCTTCCACGGTAATAAATTCATACTGGCCATGGAAGTTTTCACCGCCGACAAATAAGTTCGGTGTTGGGATCCCTTTATAGGTGATTTTCGAGCCATCGGTCCCGCCACGAAACGGTGCTTCGATCGGCGTCACGCCAATCGCTTGCATCCCTGCTCGGGCAGCTTCGATACTGCGGGGATCTTTCTTGATCAAATCCCCCATATTGTAATATTGATCATACAGCGTATAGGTGATACGTTCTTGCCCATAGGCTGTGTTCAGTTCATCAATGATCCCCACGATGTTAGCTTTTCGCTGTTCAAAAAGCGTATGATCGTGATCACGAATGATATAAGAAACTTCTGCTCGACCAATATGTCCCGTCAAATTGTGCAGCAGGTAGAAGCCTTCATACCCGCGGGTGCGTTCAGGAACTTCCTCTGCTGGTAAGGCATCATCGATTTGATGCGCGATTTTCAAGGCGTTGACCAAACGACCATAGGCAGTCCCAGGATGCACACTCGTACCGTCGATCGTTATATCGATACGAGCCGCATTAAAGGTTTCATACTCCATATGGCCCACGCGACCACTGTCCATCGTGTAAGCAAATGCTACTGGAAAATCCGCCGCATCAAAGCGATCAGCGCCAGTCCCGATCTCTTCGTCAGGACCAAAAGCGACCCAGACATCGCCACGCTTATGCGCATCCATCGTTTGTAAGATTCGCAGCGCATCAATGATCTCTGCGATACCAGCTTTATCATCTGCACCCAGCAGGGTCGTTCCATCCGTTGTGATCAACGTTTCGCCGACATAGTCTTTGAGATTAGGAAATTCAGCAGTTGTCATATAAATGGCTTTTTCTTTATTTAAACAAACATCCTTGCCATCGTAATTTTCATGGATCTGCGGTTGAATATTTTCAGCTTCGAAATCTGCCGTATCTACATGGGCAATAAAGCCAATCGCCGTTTTTTCAGGATTACCAGGTAGACGTCCGATCACAAAACTATTCTTTTCATAGTAAGCAACATCCGCTACCCCCATCTCGATCAACTGATCTTTCAATAAAAGAGCCAACTCAACTTGTCCCAGCGTCGTTGGGATGCTCTGACTCGTCGCGTCCGAGCGAGTATTCATTTTTGCATAGGTCAAAAAATCCTTTAAGATTGCTTTCAATTCTGCACGTCCTTTCTCTTCAATTATTTTGTTCTCCCTATAACGACAGGGGACGATTGTCCGTTTCGTGGATCACTTGTCGAAAATCAGCAAAGCCAGCTGCTAACCCGCGCAGCAAGATCTCTGCCGTTCCCATATTGGTGGCTAAAGGAATCTCGTACACGTCTGACAAGCGAATCAATGCCGTTACATCTGGTTCATGGGGTTGTGCGGCTAAAGGATCGCGCAAAAAGATCACCATGTCCAAGTCATCTTGCGAAATCATGGCGCCAATTTGCTGGTCTCCTCCCAACGGCCCTGATTTGTAGCGGTGGACAGGCAACTGGGTTGCTTCTTCGATCCTCTTCCCCGTAGTTCCTGTTGCGAAAAGTTCATGCTGCGCTAAAATTTCTCGATAGGCAGTCACTAATTTTACCATTACGTCCTTTTTTCGATCATGAGCAATCAATGCGATTTTCATTTGCTGCATTCCCCCTTTTTTCTATTGTACCAATTTATTTTCTTTGCGACCGAGAAAAAACAAAAAAACATAGCACAGATGCCGCAAATCGACTGTGCTATGTCTAAAGGATTCCTTTTTAAATCAGTTGTAATTCTTTCAAGGCTAACCAGATGCCATCTTCATCATTGCTAGCGGTCACCATATCTGCGACTTGTTGGATCTCAGGGACCGCATTGCCCATTGCCACACCGACACCTGCGGCAGTCAGCATTTCACGATCGTTTTGGCCATCACCAAAACAGATCACATCTTCTTGCGCTATCCCTAATTGTTCTGCGACACACAGGATCGTTGCTGCTTTGGAGCCTTCTTTTGGAACGACATCCACACTGTTTTCATGCCAACGTACAAAACGCAGTTTGCTGTATTTCTCGTCAAAGAAATGCTCATACTCTTTTCCGTAAAAAGCCAATGCTTGATAGACTTCTTTTTCTTCAGGAAAGTCCATGTCCAACTCAGGAAGTTGGGCACCAAAGGAATGCATCGCTGCTTCCATTTTAGCAATATCCAACGAAGACGCTCGTTTCGCTGTATCCATCCCGACAAAGGCCGTGTCGATCCCAAGCTCTTGGGCTTCTGCCACGAAAGCAGCCAATTGCGTTTCATCGAGCAAATTTTTATACACCTGCTGATGCGAAAGAAAGGCGGCTGCCCCATTACATAAAATGTAATTATCAAAGGACAATGAACGAATAATGTCTTGGGCGTGAAAACGACTGCGCCCAGTGGCAACGGTCACGAAATGGCCAGCATCTCGCAGAAGGTCAAGGGCTTTTAGCGTACTGTCTAGTGGCTGTTTGTTCGAGTCAAGCAAGGTTCCATCAATATCAAAGGCAAAGAATTTCCGATTCATAAAAGGTTAAGGCTCGCTTTCTATTAAGAAGTAACTAAGATTTTGGTCTTGGTTGCGGTCATTTTTACAAAAAACAGCAAGAAAAACCGTACATACTTATTCTTAACACAAATGACCGCTGATTTCAACGCTCCGTTAAGGGATGATAGCTTCTTTCAAGAGAAATTTCAGAAACTGCTGAACTTCTATGAAGGCATGTCTCGCAGCAGTAGCTAGCTGCTGCTCAAAAACTTGCGGTGCCTCTGCCCCCGCAAGATCGGAGATCCCACGAATATTCACTACAGGTACCCGATAAAATTTTGCTATTTGTGCAATCGCCGTACTCTCCATATCCGAAGCCAGTGCCTCAGGAAAACGCGTTTTTACTTGCTCAACAAAGGCAGGGCTACTCATAAAGGAATCCGCCGTCAAAATCATTCCTTGGTGGCGCTTATAGGTTGCAGTTGATTGCGGAGTGTCGAAGTACCTTGTGATTTTCTTTTGCCAGTCTGACGGTAAAGGATACACAGCAGGCATTTGCGGTACTTGTCCGAAATCATAGGAAAAACCCGTTGCATCCACGTCACTGTATAGCAGTTGTTGGGCAAAAACAACATCTCCTACAGCACACTTAGGATTCAGCCCACCTGCTGACCCCGTGTTGATGATGACATCCGGACGAGCCCCTTCACAGAGCAGGCCAGTCGCAAATGCGGCATTGGCTTTTCCAATGCCTGTTTCTATTAAAACCAGTGATCCTGTCATCGCCTCGTAGAACCACTGACTCTCAGTGATGCAACATTTTCCTTGTTTTCGTAACAGCTTTCCAGGATATATTTGATGAAAGGGTGCCAGCTCCTCCGACATTGCCGCCACAATTGCGATCGTTATTGGAGTTCTTGCCATAAGGGTTCAATCTCCTCTTGTACATCTACTTTCGTTCCACCAAAGTTTTCTTCAATATATTCTTTAACCGCCTGACTGTGGTATAATGCAGCCAATTTTTGGAGCGCTGGCTCTGCTTGTCTGTCTTTTGTCGTGACTAAGACATTGATGCTCGTTTTCGTATTTTGGTCGATCTCTTCTTTATAAAGGGAGTCTGTCAGCACATTCAGTCCTCCTTCAAACGCAACAGTGTTGCTGATTAATGCTAAATCAACGTCTTGTAAAATACGCGGGCCGGTTGTGTCATCGATCAAGCGAAACGAGAGATTTCTAGGATTGTCACTAACGTCTGAGGGTGTCCCTGTGCCATTATCAAAATCAGCAGATAGCGTAATCAATCCTGCCGTCTCCAACAAACGAAGCCCTCGTGCGGTATTAGCGGGATTGTCAGCTATTGCCACAGTAGCTTCTTCGGGAACTTCGGATAACGCCTCATATTTGTCAGAATAGATACCCATCGGTTCCATGTACGTCGTAGCAATCGGCACCAAAGCCGTCTCACTGTCTTGATTGAAACTCAGTAAATACCCTAATGACTGGAAGGCATTGACATCTACTTCACCATCAACTGTAGCAGTGTTAAGTTGGGGACCACTATCAATCTCCTTGACTTCGATCGTCAAACCGGCTTCACGAGTGGCATCCAGATTAGCGATAAATTTCCATATCTGAGCATCGCTGCCCACCGAACCAATCACGACTTTTTCTGTCTCCCCTTGCTCCTTTTGGTCCTCTGCTCTTGTTTCTACTTGTTGCCCACAACCAACCAATAAAAGACCTGCACTCACTAAAGTTAGCCAAATCGCTTTTTTCATTACACAACCACCCTTTCTACTTTGATCCTTTTTTCATCCATGCATCGTCATTCCACCAGTAACGTTGATCGCCTGCCCTGTCAGATAACTAGCTAAGGGACTAGCTAGGAATAAAACCACATTCGCAACATCTTGTGGTGTCCCTGTACGTCTTAAGGGCACTTGTGAAGCATCTTCTGCTTCAATTTCTGCTACTGTGAGCCCCCTAAGCTTAGCACCGTCAACTCGTTCACGCTGTTTCATTTCTGTTTCAATGATCCCGGGGCAAACAGCATTGACCTGAATACCGTCAGCAGCTACTTCTAACGCCAAATTCTTCGTCAACCCAATGACCGCATGTTTAGAGGCTACATAGGCTGTCATCCCGCGATAAGGATTTTTCCCTGCTTGTGAAGCAATAACGACTACCCGGCCAGCTTTTTTGACCTGTTTCATCTCAGCAGTAAATGTTCGCAAAACGAGGTAGGCACCTCGCGTGTTGACAGCAAATACCCGATCGAAGTCTTCCGTTTGACTTGCTAAAAAATCATCCATGATCGAAATTCCCGCGACATGAATCAAAACGTCAGGAACCAGTTGCCGTTTAACTAATTCATCGCGCAGTCTCAAAACGGATGCTTCTTCACAAATATCGAGAAAACATTGGTAAGCATTAGCCGATGTTTGACTGAACGTATCTTTGTATTGACGATCCGCATCGATAACGACCGCTGATTCCGACAAAAATGTACGCCGAACCGCTGCACCAATCCCTTGAGCACCACCAATGACAAGAACGATTTTCTGCTTTAATTGGGGAAATACCATACCGTCACCTAAACAACTTTCCGTTCAAAAGCATCTTCACTGATTCCTTGTTCGAGTACTGATTTTGCCCATTCTTTTGCAGAAAATAATGAATGATCTCGATAGTTTCCACAGCTTTTCGCATCTGTTCCTTGAACGTCTTCCCACTCGATCTCCGTTACGATTTGGGTCAATGTATCTTTTAATGCCCGTGCAACTTCAGCTGGCTCATAGCGTTCCCAAACAAGCAAATGAAAGCCGGTACGGCAACCAAAAGGAGAAATATCAATGATTCCTTCTAACCGATCCCGTAACAGTGCTGCTAACAGGTGCTCCAATGTATGGATCGCTCCAGTAGGGATCTCTGCTTTGTTGGGTTGAGCAAAGCGCAAATCGTAGTTGGTGATGGTATCTCCCTTTCCTCCAGTTTCTGTCGTGATCACACGAACATATGGTGCAATCACTTTGTTGTGATCCAGTGTAAAGCTTTCTACTTCTGCCATAGTTGTTCTCCTACTTTCTCATTTTTTAAACAGCGGGTACTCCCTGAAGCCCCCAAACTTCTTGGGCAACTTCCGTAATCAAGTTTATTTTTTTCCATTGCTCTTCTTCTGATAAAATATTGCCTTCTTCTGTTGAAGCAAAACCACATTGCGGGCTCAGGCTGAGACGATCAAGGGGGATATAGGCACTGGCTTCATTGATACGAGCAATTAGGGAAGCTTTGTCTTCTAATTGGCCGTCTTTGCTCGTCACTAATCCTAAAACAACCTTTTTGTCAGCCGACACGTAACGCAATGGTTCAAAGCCACCGGAGCGCTCATCGTCAAACTCTAAGAAAAAGGCCTCCACAGTCTCACGACCAAACAAAGTAGCCGCTACTGGTTCATATCCCCCGGAAGTAGCCCACGTCGAGTGATAATTGCCACGACAAATGTGGGTCGTCACATGAAGATCCTCTGGTAGATCTACTAACGCACGATTATTCAACTCCACGTATATTTCTTGTAATGCGGTTGGATCGAATGAACCATTGGTCATCGTTTGCCAGAAATTCTGATCAACTAGCATTCCCCACGTACAATCATCCAGTTTGATCTGTCGGCAACCAAGTGTATACAAGGCAAGGATCGTTTCTCGATAGGCACGACCAATATCCTCAAATAATACTTCTCGATCTGGATAAAAGCGGTCTACATAAGCTTCATTTGTATCACGAACCAATTCTGCATAAAACTGTGCAGGCGCCGGTATGCTTTGACGCACCGGTACTCCCTCGGCAACTTTGGCCGCAAACCGATACTCATCAAATACAGGATGCGAAGGATCAAAGGCAACCTTGCCAACAAGTCGCGCTGAATCCGCTCGAGTCTCTTCTCCCTGGAACAAGTATCCTTGCTCCATGAGCGTATGCTCGACCCCAGCAAGCCCCCAGAAGAAGTCAAGGTGCCAATAACTTCTCCGAAACTCGCCATCGCTTACAACCTTCAGGCCGGCTGCTTTTTGCTTAGCAATCAACTCCTTGATTGCTTGATCTTCCACTTCTTTCAACTCTTTTCCAGAAATAACACCTGCGGTATAGGCCTCTCTGGCTTTCTTGAGGGGTTCTGGCCGCAGAAAACTTCCAACGATTTCATGGTGATTGATTGATTGACACATCTGAATTCCTCCTTTTTTTGGATAAAAAAAAATCCTTAAGAGAGTATTCTCCTAAGGATGTAATAACTTACATGGTACCACCTTTGTTTGTATCTGCCTTACAGCAAACACCTCTGCTCCAATGCGACGCTACTGCGTGATATTGGGATCCATGATAACGGAGATCGCCGTGCACCTCTAAAAAAATTTTTCTCGAAGTACCCACTCAAAAGCCATTTTCAGATTCGTTTTCTTCCGCCCATTTTCAGCTGTCAGGGCTCTCTGTCAGGAATTCCGCAAAATCTTACTTTCTTTATCAACGTGTTTTCTGTTTGATTTTTAACAAGGATAGCAGAAGGTCGAAGAGCTGTCAATCCACTTTTTCGTAAAAAAAAGAAGCATCGCTGCTTCTTTTTGTAGGTTCTGATTAGTCGACATAGGTCGATTTTGAGTTGTTCAACCATGCATAGCCAAGTCCCATGACCAAGCCACCGCCGATATAGTTACCGATAAAGGCAAAAACTAAATTATGGATCACACTGCCGACAGTCATGCCTGCCAAGTGTCCGCCTGAAGCCCAGAAAGCTAAGGTAAACGCTGGGAAGTTAGCGATGACGTGTTCGAAGCCTAAGAAAGCAAAGATGAAGATGATGAAAATGATTGCTGCGACTTTTCCAGCATCGTCTTTCATCCGCATGCTTACCAACACGGCTGTGTTTACCACGATATTAGCGAACATCGCTTCCACTAAAATTTGGATAGTGGATTTTTCTAATTTTGCAGTGATCGAGGTCAGCATAAAGTTGTCTGCGGTCAGCCCTTGAAAAGGTCCCGTTAGCGCAACGATCGAGCCGAAGATCACCCCGCCGATCAAGTTGAACAAGACACACGTAAGCAAAATTTTCAATGCCAAAGGAATACTTAGACGTTTACGGTAAACCCCAACAGTCATATACAACATATTCGATGTTCCTAATTCTGCGTTCATATAAAGAATCATGACTAAAGACCAGCTAAACATAAATGCATACAAAATTTTTCCTAACCCGTGAACCATTGATTCACCTTTCATAGCGATCGCAAAAGCAATAGCTGTTCCGAGGGTCAAGAATAAACAAGCCATCATCGCACGTACAGCGTAACGCAAATAACTACTCTTGATCAAATCGATTTTCTTTTCTATGGATGAATCGATCTTCTCAAATAATGGGGATACTGGATTCATTTTTCTACTCCTTTTATGAAAAATTTTACTTCGTTATAATTTGCACAATACTTCCATATTCTAATGACGAAATGCTGATTTGTAAAGAGATATTTGAAAATATAAGTAATTAATGAAAAATTTCAAGCTTTGTTTTCATCAAATCCAAAGCCAGCTCCATCTTGACTTTTGCCCCTAGTTTGTCGTATACTATTCCTTGTGTAAAATAATGCAGCAGGAAAATAACAGCTCGTCACCAGTTCGTTGCCCCTCGGGTGCAATTGCGTAACCGCGGCTGCAAAGGTGAAGATTGAAGAACGAACTGCACGAATGTGAGTTTTTCAACGGATTATTTTACTCCAAACTATTTTATTGGAGGAACTAAATTATGTCTCGTTATACAGGACCATCATGGAAAATTTCTCGTCGTTTAGGAATTTCTTTATCAGAAACTGGAAAAGAATTGGCACGTCGCCCTTACGCTCCAGGTCAACACGGACCAAACAGCCGTGGCAAAAAATCAGAATACGGCATGCAATTAACTGAAAAACAAAAATTGCGTCATATGTATGGCATGAACGAACGTCAATTCCGTACATTGTTTATCAAAGCAAGCAAAATCAAAGAAGGTAAACACGGTGTTAACTTCATGATCTTGCTAGAACAACGCTTAGATAACGTTGTTTACCGTCTAGGTTTAGCAACTACTCGTCGTCAAGCACGTCAATTAGTAAACCACGGTCACGTTTTAGTTGATGGCAAACGCGTTGATATCCCTTCATACCACGTTGAAGTTGGACAAGTCATCAGCGTTCGTGAAAAATCACAAAACATCTCAACAATCAAAGAAGCAGTTGAAGCAACAGCTGGCCGCGCGTCATTTGTAAGCTTTGATAGCGAAAAATTAGAAGGTTCATTAACTCGTTTACCTGAGCGTGATGAATTGTCTGCAGAAGTTGACGAAGCACTAGTCGTTGAATTCTACAACCAAAAACTTTAAGATTTCAACCGACACGATTCCTTTTGGGAATCGTGTTTTTTTGTGGACTCAACGGATTTACGGATCCCTTTAAGAAGACCCTTAAAAAAATACAAAAAAACCGACAATGATACATCGCTGTATTCATTTGCCGGTTTTGTTCCTATTTTAGATAAAGTTCGCAACAGATTCGCCTTCTTCTTGCTTTTGGCGATAATTAAACATGAGCAGCTCTGTTTGGCGACGTTTGAAAATGATCTTTCGTAAGTTTCGTGGCACGAATTTACGAATGTCTTCTTCATTGTACCCCACTTGGAGCTTGTTCTCATCTAAGATAATTGGTCGTTTCAATAAGTTCGGGTATTTTTCGATCAATGAAAGCAGCTCTTCTAGCTTCAACTCTTCTAAATCAATGTCTAGCTTTTGGTACACTTTCGAACGAGTAGATATAATGTCTTCCGTTCCATTTTTCGTTAAAGAAAGAATCTCCATTAGTTCATCACTATTTAATGGATCGCTAAAAATGTTTCTCTCTTTAAATGGTAGTTCATTTTCGGTCAACCATGCACGGGCTTTACGACATGACGTACAGCTGGGTGTTGTATATAGTGATATCATTTGTTCATTCTTCCTTTCTCTTTGATGTACTTCGATTTTTTGTTTGGTGCTCAACCTTCGATTTGATCGATCGTTTCCTGTTTGACGATATCGGCGATTCGAATATTGATTTCTTTGACTTTCAAAGAAGTCAAGCGGCTAATTTCTTCTAAGACCACCTCTTGGACTTGCGCAAAGAGTTTGGGGATATCTTTGCCGTAAGCCACGATTACTTCCAAATCAACTGCAACCTCTTCTTTGCCAACTTCCACATCAATACCAGACGCGACTTGCGGCTGTTCTTCAAGGTTTTCGGTCATATCTGAAAGAAATCTGCCATTTACACTAATCAAGCCATCAATTGACTGCAAAGCGACACCAACAATTGTTTCAATGACTTTCTCTTCAAAGGACAGTGGACTTGCTTGCGCTGCTTCATTAGACACATTCGTTGTTTGCTGATCGTCAGTCATTTTTCACACTCCTTGGTTAAATAAGAAAGGATACTAGAGACATCGCAAAGTCGCATACACGACCTTGTCTAAAGTGGACATTCCTCTTGGGAATTTTTTTCCCTACCTTTCTAGCATAAATTCTTTTTGTTTTTTTTACAAAGAAAAACACTTGTTTTCGGAATAAATTTATCGTGCAAGATAAAATGAATGCGCTAAAAAAATCTCAAAGCATAATTTTCCTGAAATGATTCGTTTTTCTTGACAAAAAAAAAGAAAGCATCTACAACGCTCTCTTTTTTTCGTGTTATTTTGACAAAACTTCCAACGGATCAATCAGTTGGTGTCGCGCTAAACTTGGTGAAAGACTGACTTCAAAATGCAAGTGCGGGCCTGTACTGTTCCCCGTACTTCCCATAGAAGCAATCACCTCGCCTTGTTCGACCGTTTGACCGACTTCCACTAAATTGCGATGATTGTGGGCATACAATGTCGTCAGCCCATCTTTGTGCTCGATGGCAACATAATTTCCCCATGAAGAATGATATTCTGAGCGGATCACTGTTCCTGAAAGACTAGCCATGATTGGCGTTCCTTGCGGTGCGGCGAAGTCCACTCCACGATGAAACCCATTGCCTCGTGGACCAAAGACAGAGGAGACAACTGGATTGCTGACAGGATAGATCATCTTTTCACTGCCTGTCGGTAATTCTGGTTTCTCTTTGTCATAACTCGTCAGGGCATACGCTTCAATCAGCGCATTCAACTTCTCATTGTATTGTGTATCTGATGCATAACGTCCGGTCAGATATTCCGTGGCGTCTTCATAAGATTCCGTTTCTGATTTCCAAACACCTTTATAAAAATTCGGATTGTGGTCCAATCCTTCTTTCAACAATTTCGCATAATCTTTCAAAGAAGATTCGATGCTGTCATATTGGCGAAAAGTAGCATGAACTGTGTATAAATTACCAGAGCCATCGTCTTCTTGCGTTTGGAAGGAAATCCCATTCCCTTCATAAAGTCCCTTAATACCAAATAAGTTATAAAAAGGCTCCTGGCTCAGACGGCTTCTTCCGCTGCCAGACTCTAAAATCGCTTGGGCAATCATGACCGATGCGTAAAGATCTTCTTCTTGTCCAACTTTACGAGCATCTTCTCCAATCTCCATAATAAAGTCCCACGTTTCTTTGACTGGCGTGACTTCAAATTTTGCTGGCTCATCTTCTTGCGGCGGCGTTACTGTCAACTCTGGTACATTCGGTACTTCTTTGATGTCAGGCGAAGGCTGGCTTGGTGTTGATTCTGGCTCAGGATTTGGTGTTGTCTCTGGTTCTGGTTCTGGATTTGGTGCTGGATTTGGTTCTGGTTCTTCTGGTTCTGGCACCGGCTCAGGTGTTGGTTCTGGTTCTGGATTCGGCTCAGGATTTGGTGTCGGCTCTTCTGGTTCTGGTGTTGGTTCTGGTGTTGGTTCGGGTGTCGGGGTTGGTTCTGGTTCTGGCAATGGTTCTGGTGTTGGCTGTTCAGGAGCAGGTGTTGACTCTCCAGGAACTACTTCGCCGTTTTCTCCTGGTACCGTTGCGGCATCTTCAGGGACCAAGCCCATGGTTGGCCCGTTCACTCCCGGAACCGTTGACACAGCTGTATTTTGACCTGCAGTAGACTCGTTCGTCAAAACAGATGCCGCAGCCGATACTGGCAGCATTGTTGAAAATTGACTGGTAATAATGGCAATTGCCATCCATTTTTTTATTTTCATTCGTGAACTTTCCTCCTTTATTCCTCCCTCTATCATACAAAAAATGCAAGAAACTTTGTAATCAATTTTTGCATTCCTATATGAAAAACGAGAAAAACTTGATTTTTCTAACGAATGAATGATCCGAGCCATTCATTTGCTCTCTAGTAAAAATACGCAAAAAACGGCTCAATCCTTCTCTTTTCGAGTGTCCAAAACAAAAACAGCAGCGAGCTTCCTCCCTGCTGTTTTGATCTATCTTGACTCTATATCGATATATTCCCGATCGTTTGACACTTCTTTGTAGGCGGGACGCATGATTTTTTGTGCGTTGACCAGCTCTTCGATCCGATGGGCGGACCAGCCGACGATCCGCGCGATAGCAAACATTGGTGTATACAGTTCTTCTGGCAGATCCAACATGTTATAAACAAACCCGCTGAAAAAGTCGATATTGGCACTGACTCCTTTGTAGATTTTGCGCTTTTCATTGATGACTTGAGGAGCAATACGTTCGACCATCGTATACAATTGATATTCTTGCCAAGCTTCTGATCCTTTTTCTTGGGCCAGTTTTGCCACATAATTTTTAAAAATCGCCGCACGGGGATCGTTGTCGCTGTATACCGCGTGGCCCATGCCATAAATCAATCCTTTACGGTCAAACGCTTCTTTATCTAAGACTGCTTCCAAATAGCTGCGGATCGCCTGTTCATCGGTAAGATCAGCAACGTTGCGCTTCAAATCTCCCATCATTTCCGTCACTTTGATATTAGCACCACCGTGTTTAGGCCCTTTCAAAGAACCTAGCGCTGCAGCAATCGTTGAATAGGTATCCGTCCCACTGGAGGTAACGACTCGTGTCGTAAAGGTCGAATTATTCCCGCCGCCATGTTCCATATGCAAAACCAGTGCCATATCCAATGTTTGGGCTTCTTGGAAGCTATATTCTTTCGTTGGACGTAGCATAGTCAAAATCGTTTCAGCTGTACTCAACTCTTCGGTCGGACGGTGGATATACATACTCTCCCCTTGATTGTAATGATTGTAGGCATGATAGCCGTAGATTGCCAAGAGCGGAAAGACACTGATCAGCATCAGACTTTGTTCCAATACATTTTCAATGCTGATGTCATCTGCTTGTGGATCGTAACTTGCCAGTGTCAAGATACTGCGAGATAAGCTATTCATGATATCAGAAGAAGGTGCTTTCATAATGACGTCACGAACAAAATTGGTCGGCAATGTACGTTTTTCTGCTAATAGGCAATGAAAGGCCGCAAGTTCTGTTTTGTTTGGCAGTTCGCCGAAAAGTAATAAATATGCAACTTCTTCAAAGCCAAAGCGTTTTTCATTGACGAACCCTGCAACTAACTCGTTGATGTCAATTCCGCGATAACGCAGCTCGCCACAAGCTTCAATTGGCTTTCCAGCAATGATTTTTTCTGGATAAATGGTGGAGATCGTCGTAAGTCCTGCTAAGACCCCCGTGCCATTTAAATCCCTCAGTCCACGTTTCACATCATATTCTGAATAAAGATTCACATCTATCAAATTGTATTTCTGACATTGCGATGCAAGATAGGACATTTTCTCTTTCTTTTCTAATCTTTCCACGGTGATGTTACCTCCAATCTTTCTACAAACTATTGACTACAATGTTATTTAACCGTATACAAACATCGTTAAAATAGTCATCCTATAAAATCGTTGCTTTTTAACAAACTTTCACACATTATAGCACGATGTTTAGAAAATGAAATATTTTTCATAAATTTAATTGATTTTTTAAATTATCAACGTATAATTATTCCTAATAAGTACGTTTATCTTCGTAAAAAGGAGGATTCTTATGAAGTGGCAATCTCAACTCACCGTCAATGATACGCAATACACGTATATTGACTTAGCGAAAATCACCCAAGACTTAGGGGCTGATTTATCTCGCTTGCCCTACTCCATTCGAGTTTTATTGGAAAGTGTTGCTCGTCATCAAGACGAGGAAATTACAGAGGATTATTTACCATTTTTAGCGAACTGGCAGGCAGAAACCCCTACTGGTGTCGTGCCATTCAAACCAGAGCGGGTCGTTTTGCAAGACTTTACTGGGGTACCCGCAGTCGTTGATTTGGCTGCCATGCGGGATGCGATGGTCGCTTTAGGCGGTGCCGCAGAAGACATCAATCCTGAGATCCCCGTCACACTCGTCGTCGACCACTCTGTGCAAGTCGATCAAGCTGGTA
>OJJJ01000176.1_pt1 | contig 41126 bp, 31 predicted proteins | sample 1596311 | NCBI WGS metagenome assembly OJJJ01 (sample SAMEA4350140, study PRJEB24818) | metagenome | biome: human; feature: gut; material: faeces | place: Denmark | collected 2013-09 | reverse complement strand
GGAGAAAAGAGAGGAATAGGAAAATGAAACAATTAAAAGAAGGATTTACAACGGGTTCTTGTGCGGCTGCTGCGTCACTTGCATCTGTCATCTGGCAGACCACAGGGACTTGTCCTAGTGTCGTGGAAATCGATACTCCTATTAAAAGAGTTTTAAGACTTTCTGTTCATAAGACAGAACAATATGGAAAGTGTTATGTGATAAAAGATGCGGGCGATGATCCCGATGTTACCCATGGTTGCCATGTAGAGTCTATCGTAGAGATTGGAGCAGAAGAGGATGGCATTGTAGAATTTAGGGCAGGTGTTGGCATTGGAATTGCAACACAAGAGGGATTAAAAATTCAAGTGGGAGAGCCGGCTATTAACCCTATTCCAAGACAGATGATTCAAAATGAAATTAAAAAAATTATCGGAAAACGTCATGCTATTGTTACGATATCCATTCCCAATGGAGAAGAGTTAGCAAAGAAAACATTAAATGGGAAACTTGGAATTATTGGAGGGCTTTCTATCTTAGGAACAACAGGAATTGTCCGCCCTATGAGTGAAGAGGCGTTAAAAGATTCTCTTGCGTACGAGTTACAAATGCGAAGAAAACAAGGAAATGAAGAAATTTTACTCGTTCCAGGGCTTGCAGGAGAGCGAATGGCGAGAAAGTATTTAAAAGAACCAAAGTATGCCATTCAAATGAGTAATTACGTTGGATTTATGTTAGAACAGGCAGGAGAACTTGGGTTTAAAAAGGCAGTATTAGCAGGTGCTGTTGGAAAATTAATGAAGCTATCCGCAGGAATTATGAATACCCACAGTCATGTAGCGGATGGAAGAAATGAGATTATATGCACCCATGCAGGGCTTTTAGGAGCCAGGCAGGAAGTATTAAAAGAGTTATATGAAAGTAAGACAACGGAAAAGGCAATCGAGATTTTAAAACGAGAAAATCTTATGGATATTTGGCAAGAAATTGCGAAAAGAGGGGCATATCACGCTAAGATTCGAACCGGATATGCAATGGAAGTAAGAGTTATCTTATTTGATAAAAATGGAACGATTATTGGAGATTCTTTAGAAGAAAGGTAGGTGATAGTATGGGTACTGTTTACATGATTGGATTAGGACCTGGAAATACGGAGTATCTGTTACCGATTGCGAAAAAGAAGATTGAAGAAGTAGAGCATATCATTGGTGCAAGGCGAATGTTAGAAGCAGTTGGAAGAGAAGATGGATATACGATGGGAAGTGTAGAAAGTACAATTGCTTTGATAGGAGAGCTAGAACGAGAAGGAGACGTAGGTGTCTTAGTTTCTGGTGATCCATTGCTTTATAGCTTAACTCGCTCCATTCAAAACGACGAAAGAAGTAAAGAATGGTATATTCAAATTATTCCAGCCGTTGGTTCTTTGCAAATGTTAGGAGCATCGTTTGGAATTACAATGGAAGAAGCGAATATTATGAGTGTTCATGGAAGAATAATAAAACACGGAACCATTGTGGCAAATATTATGGCCCATCGCTATAACTTCTTTTTATGTAGTAAGGAACAAGGCCCAGATTTTTTAGCACGAGTTTGTTTGGAATATCAAGTGAAAGATGTGAAATTTTATATTGGAGCCAATTTAACTTATGATGCAGAAATTTTGGAAGAGGGAGTTCCAGAGGAGATTGCAAATAGAAGTTATCCAGCCCTTTGTGTGGCGATTATTGAAAATTTAAATCCGAAAAAAAGAGAGCCTCTTTCTTATTTAAAAGATGAAGAGTTTGTCCGTGGGAAAACACCAATGACGAAAGAAGAAGTGCGGGTGCTTGCGGTTCATCATCTTGGTATCGAAGAAGACAGTGTTATATGGGATTTAGGAGCTGGTACAGGTTCTATTAGTGTGGAATGTGCAAGACAAGCTCCTTATGGAGAAGTATATAGTGTGGAATATCAACAGGAAGCACTTTCTTTGATGGAAAAAAATAAGGAGAAGTTTGATTGTAAAAATTTGCATATTGTGGAAGGAAGGGCATTACAAGTACTTTCCGAATTGCCAACTCCAGATTGTGTCTTTATTGGAGGAAGCAAAGGGGAACTTGCTGAAATATTAAAAGAGATCAAAAGTAGAAGGACAGGGATCCGCGTGATTTTATCCGCGGTTACATTAGAAACAATAGCAGAAGCAGTTACTTTATTGAACGGCTGGAACGAGGTAGAAGTATTACAAGTTGGAATTAGCAAAAGTCGAACACTAGGTAGTTATCATGTGATGGAATCCCAAAACACAGTGACGCTTTTTTTAGCAGAATCATAAAGGAAAGTAGAAAGGGAAAAGAATATGAAAAAAGCGCTTGTTATTATTAGTTTTGGCACTTCTTATCCAACAGGAATGAGAGCGATTGAACATATAGAATCTTATATAAAAGAGCATTTCTTAGAGTATGATTGTTTTCGAGCTTTTACTTCGGCTCGTATTGTAGCCAAGTTAAAAAGACAGGGAAACGAAGTAGCAACCCCACTTCAATTATTAGAGTATCTATTGCAAGAAGGATATGAAGAAGTGATTTGTCAGCCGACACATATGATTGCAGGCTTAGAATTTCATAAAATGATGGAACAAATTTATGAATTTCAGACGAAATTCCCTCGATTGAAAATTGGAAAACCATTGTTAGCAGAAGAACGAGATTATAAACAATGCGTAGACTTTTATCATAAACAATTTCCAAAAGGAAAAGAGCAAGAGGCAATTGTTTTAATGGGGCATGGAAGTTCCCATTATGCCAATGGTTGTTATGAGAAAATGAAGTGCCAATTTGATCAAAGAAAGCGAGACGATATTTATATCGGAACCATTCAAGGATTTTTTACGATTGAAGATGTGATAAAGCAGTTAAAAAAGCGAGAAATTCATACAGTTACCATTGTTCCTTTGCTTCTTGTAGCAGGTGGGCATGTGACAAATGATATGATAGGAAAGAAAAAAAGTGCTTGGAAAAATCGATTGGAACAAGAAGGATATCAAGTGAAAACTTGTATGAAGGGGCTTGGGGAATACGATGAAATAGCACAAATTTATGTAGAGCATATTAGAAAGGCAGAAGAAATACGATGAGAGGAAAATTATACGGCATTGGAGTTGGACCAGGAGATCCTTCTCTTTTAACATTACAGGCGAAAAAACGCTTAGAAGAGGTGGATTATGTTTTTATTCCCGTTAAAAAAATAGGAGAGGATAGCAAGGCATTTGGAATTGTAAAACAAGTGATAGAGATTCCTAAGGAGAAGGTGATTCCCGTTATATTTGCTATGAAGAGAGATCGGAAAGAACAAGAAAAAGGTTGGGAATTAGCAACGAAACAGATTGCAGCCTATTTAGAACAAGGAAAAAGTGGAGCATTAATTACCCTTGGAGATGTTTCGATTTATAGCACTGCTTTTTATGTTTGCGATCGGTTAAAAAAGGCAGGATATGATACAGAAATGGTTGCGGGAATCCCGTCTTTTTGTGCAGGGGCTTCGTTAGCTGGTATTTCCCTTGCGGAAGGAAAAGAGTCATTGATGGTGATTCCATCATTAAAAGGAATCGAACAAATCAAACAGGTGCTTCCTTTTTTTGATAACTTAGTGATTATGAAAGCATCTCGATTTATTTCTGAGATTGAGACGCTATTAGAAGAACAAGAAGAAGCGATGACTGCTTATGTGATGAGTCAGGTTGGCATGGAAGGAGAGTACATTGGTCCATTGGATAGTAAAAGGGAATATGAATATTTGACAACGGTTGTTATCAAAAAAGAAAGCAATGATACGAAAGAACAATAAAAAAGGATAATAACTGTAGATGAGAGAAAGAACTCTATGCCAATGATGGAGAGGAGGCAGGAAATTGAAAAAAGAAAAAGTCATTGTCATTGCGGGAACGACAGAAAGTCGAAAAGTGATTGAACAATTATTAACAGAGGGAAAACAAGTGATCGCTACAACGGCAACTTCTCTCGGAACAAAAATGCTTTCTGCTTATCCAATTGAAGTGAGAGAGGGAAAACTGGAAAAAGAAGGATTTCTATCTTTCTTTGAAAAAGAAGCTCCAGTAGAAGTGATCGATGCTTCTCACCCTTTTGCAGTCGTTGTGACAAAAAATGTGAAAGAGGCTTGTGAGCAATTAAAAATCCCTTATAAAAGAGTGGAACGAGAAACGATGCAGTATGATTATGAACAAATTACATTTGTGGATACAATAGGAGAAGCCATTGCGCACCTAAATGGAATGAAAGAAGACGATAACCTATTATTGACAACAGGGAGCAATACGTTATCTATTTACCTAAAAGAAGTAAAAAATGGAAGAGAACGAATTTATGCAAGAGTCTTAGATCATGATTATTCTTATCGTGCTTGTGAAAACTTGCCGATTGATAAAAGTCATATTCTTTATCAGAACCCTCCGTTTTCGAAAGAAGATACGTTAGCATTACTGAAAAAATATCATTGTAAAATTCTTGTAACAAAGGAAAGTGGAAAAGCAGGAGGAGTCGATCAAAAAATAGAGGCTTGTAAAGAAGCAAATATCCCTGTTTTAATCATTCGAAGACCAAAAGAAGAAAGTCAAGAAGAAAAAAAGGATAAAAAAAGTAGGGAAGAGGAGAATCCATGTACTAAGAAAGCTAATAAGAAAGATACTTTTGGTGGTTTATTAATTGCTGGAACAGGAAGTGGATGTGGAAAAACAACCGTTGTATGTGCTTTAATGAAAGCATTTCATGAAAGAAAGATGAAGATTGCCCCATTTAAATGTGGACCAGATTACATTGATCCGATGCTACATTGTCATATTACAAAAAAATCCTCCCATAATTTAGATGGGTTCTTTATGGAAGAAGAACAGTTACAAGAAGTATTTTATCGCTATGCAAAGACAAGTGAGCTTGCTATTGTAGAAGGCGTTATGGGATTTTATGACGGAATGGGACTTTCTTCCAGTGCTAGTTCCTATGAAATATCAGAGAAATTACATCTCCCTGTATTATTAGTCGTATCAGCAAGAGGGATGTCAGCTACTCTTTCAGCTGTGATAAAAGGCATGAAAGAATATAAGAAAAATCGAATTTGTGGTGTGATTTTAAACCAATGTAGCAAAGCCATGTATGAACGTCTTAAAATTTTTTTACAAGACGAGCTAGGGATTTTAGTGGTTGGATATTTGCCAGTGGAAGAGGGTGTTCGAATTAAAGAACGCCATTTAGGGTTAATGACAGCAGAAGAGATTGAAAATTTAGATGAAATCATTCAACGATTAGGAAAATTAGCAGAACAGTGTTTTGATCTTGATACGATTTTGCAGTTGGCAAACACATATGTCCCTCCTGCCTTTAAGAGAGATTTGGAAAAAGAAGGAAAGAGAAAAGAAGAAAGAAATAAAAATAAGGAAAAGCTTAAAATCGCTGTTTCCAAAGATGAAGCGTTTTGCTTTTGCTATGAAGATAATATCGAATATTTAAAAGAGCAAGGAGCAGAAATTTTATTTTTTAGCCCATTAACAGAAAAAGAAATTCCAAAAGAGGCAAATGCCATTTATTTAGTAGGAGGATATCCAGAACTTTATGCAAAGCAATTAGTACAAAATGAATCTATGATAAAAAGCGTTCAAAAAGCAGTAAAGGAAAAGATACCGATGATTGCAGAATGTGGAGGTTATTTGTATCTTTGTGAAACGTTACGATTAGAGGAAGGAGAAACATATCCTTTCGTAGGAGTTATTTCTCAAGAAATTGTAATGACGAAAAAATTGAATATGCATTTTGGATATGTAGAATTAGTTGCGCTAAAAGATGGTCTTTTAGCAAAAAAAGGAGAGCGATTAAAAGCCCATGAATTTCATTACTCAAAAGAAGAAAAAGAGTTATCTGCCTTTCAAGTAGAAAAGCCAGATAAAAGCCGAAGTTGGAACGGAGGATATCATACAGATAGGATTTATGCAGGATATCCACATTTTCATTTCCGAAGTAACTGTCAGGCGATGGAACGATTTTTTTATGCCATAGAAAATTATATTTCCGAACAAAAGGTAAAATAAATAGTAAGTGAGTATGATGAGGAGTAAGAAATGATGAAAAAACGAAAGAAGATGAGTAGTAGGTGAAAGACGGATGACATTATTTTTTAAAATTATAGGGGGATTTTTTTTAGATTGTATTTTAGGAGATCCGCATAGTATAAAACATCCTGTTCAAAGGATCGGTTCTTATATCACTTTTATGGAAAAGTGGTGTCAAAAGATGACGAAGGGAGATAAGAAAAAAGAAGTGATAGCAGGGGGCATTCTTTGTGGCACAACGGTTTTCGTTTCCTATTTCGTTATTTGGGGAATTTTGTATATTGCAGGGATTTTTCATCCATTGTTAAGACATGGAATTGAAATTTGGTTTATTTATCGAATCTTGGCATCAAAAAGCCTTGTGACGGAGACATTAAAAGTGTATCGAAAATTAAAAGAAGAAGATCTAATTGGGGCCAGAAAAGAGCTTTCTTATCTTGTTGGACGAGATACTGAAGAGCTTTCAAAAGAAGAAGTAATAAAGGCTACGATTGAAACGATTGCAGAAAATACATCGGATGGTGTGATTGCACCATTATTTTTTATTGCTATTGGAGGTGCACCTCTTGGAATGGCATATAAAGCGGTCAATACATTAGATTCTATGGTTGGATATCGAAATGAAAAATATGAATATCTCGGCAAAGTATCTGCCAAATGTGATGATTTATGTAATTTAATTCCAGCGCGCATTTCCGCATTTTTAATTTTAGCCGTTTGTGCGTTACTTGGATATGATGGAAAAAAAGGGGTGGAAGTTTATGCAAGAGATCGCTATAAACATTTAAGTCCCAATAGCGCTCAGACGGAATCGGTTGTAGCAGGAGCATTGAATATTCAACTTGGTGGAACTCATAATTATTTTGGAAAGCCAGTGGAGAAACCTACGATTGGTGATAATATTCGTTCTGCAAAAATAGAGGATATTAAAAGAACCCAGTATTTAATGTATGGCTCTACTATATTGATGATTATTTGTATTGGACTCGTATATTCTATGTTCTATTAAGGCAGGTATCAATTTGAAATGACAAATTTTTTTCATTTGTGCAAACGCAAGCAGAACCGTTTTCAAAGCGGATTAGTAGAACAGAAAAAAGAAAGGAAAAGATATGGAATTACATGGAGGATATCGACATAAGGCTTCCGAACAGACAGGAAAGCCTTTAAATGATTGGCTGGATTTTTCGGCAAATATTAATCCTTTTGGAATGCCAGAGGGAATGAAAGAAGCTATGATCAAGGCAATGGAGGAAGTAATTCATTATCCAGATCCCGATTGCTTAGAGCTTACAAAAAGATTGGCGGAGTTTGAAAAAGTACCAACTCACCGAATTTATTGTGGGAACGGAGGGGCGGATGTCCTTTATCGCTATTTTGTGGCATTGCGTCCAAAAAAGATTTTATTGCCTGTGCCTACATTTGTTGAGTACGAAGAAATTTTAACGAATTATTATGGAACGATAAAGAAAAGAGAAGTTCTTTTTGGGAAAGAGGAAGATGCAAAAGAGGCTCAGATAAAAGAGGATAGTATAAAAGAAGTAGAACTTGTCTATTATTATATGAATCGAAACGTAGGGGATAAGGAATTGACATTAACAAAAGAATTTTTAGATTGTATTGATTCCTCCTATGATCTTTTAATTTTATGTTCTCCAAATAATCCAACAGGAAAAGTAATAGACGAAGAACTTTTGAAAAAAATTGTGGAAAAAACAAAAGAGTGTCATGTGAAACTGTTATTGGATTTTAGTTTCTCAGAGTTTTTAAAAAAGCAAGAAGGAACAATGGATGTCTATTTAAAACAACAGCCACATATTACAATGGTACATTCTTTTACAAAAATGTATGGAATGCCAGGAATTCGAATTGGTTATGGAATTTTAAGCGATGCTGTGACGAAAGAAGAGATGAAAAGACAAGGTCCTACATGGAGTGTTAATCATTTAGCACAAGTTGCAGGAGTTTATGCATTAGGACAGGAGGCATTTGTTGAGAAAACAATTGACTATGTGACGAAAGAAAGGACATGGCTCATAAACGAGTTAAAACAGTTAGGATTCCATGTAATAGAAGGTGAAGTCAATTATATTTTATTTCAAAAAATAGGAGATGAAACGTTTCATGAGCGCCTGCTGAAAAGAGGAATTTTAATAAGAAGCTGTGGTAATTATCGTAATTTAACAAAGGATTATTATCGAATTGCTGTTAAAAAAGCAGAGGACAACAAGCGTTTGGTTACTGCATTGAAGGAGGAAATTTTATGCCCGCAAAATGTATTATGATTCAAGGGACGATGTCAAACTCAGGAAAGACATTTGTGACAGCGGGACTTTGTCGCGTTTTTGCACAAGATGGATATAAAGTTGCTCCTTTTAAATCACAAAATATGGCGTTAAATTCTTATATTACAGAAGAAGGCTTAGAAATAGGAAGAGCACAGGCAATGCAGGCGGAAGCAGCAGGAATTAAGCCAACGGTATTTATGAATCCTATTTTATTAAAACCAACAACTGCCATGGGGTCTCAAGTGATTGTAAATGGAGAAGTGTATGGGAATTTATCCGCACAGGATTATTTTAAAATGAAGGCTAAGCTCGTTCCTGATATTATGAAAGCGTATCGTACGTTAGAGGAAGAGTACGATATCATCGTGATCGAAGGTGCTGGAAGTCCAGCAGAAATCAATTTAAAATCCGAAGATATTGTAAATATGGGTTTGGCAAAAATGGTAAATGCTCCTGTTCTTTTAGTGGCTGATATTGATCGAGGTGGTGTGTTTGCCTCCTTATATGGCACAATTGAGTTATTAGAGGAGGAGGAAAAAGAGAGAGTTAAAGGTATGATTATCAATAAGTTTCGTGGCGATAAAAAGATTTTAGAGTCAGGGCTTACGATGATCGAAGATTTGACAAAGAAGCCAGTGGTAGGTGTAATACCAATGGAAGAAATTGTATTAGATGATGAGGATAGCTTATCAAGTCAGTTGTATCGGAAGCAACAGTTGGAAGGAAAAGATGTGGCAATCATTCGGTTTCCTCATATTTCAAATTTTACCGATTTCTTAGCATTAGATTTTTATGATGGTATTTCTGTTCGGTATGTGGAACGAAAAGAAGAATTAAAAAATCCAGATTATATTTTATTACCAGGAACAAAAAATACAATGGCAGATTTAAAATGGTTAAAAGAAACTGGACTAGAAGGAGCCATTTTAAGAAAAAAAGGGAAAGCCCATATATTTGGAATTTGTGGGGGATTTCAAATGCTTGGAAAACGATTAGACGATAAAAATCATGTGGAATATGGTGGAACTATGAAAGGAATGGAACTTCTTGATTTTGAAACTATTTTCTTAGAAGGGAAGACAAGAACACAAATAAAGGGAAAGTTAGCATGTGGATCGGTACTTTTTCAAGAAGAGAGAAAAGAAGGACAGGAACAAGAACTCCATGGATATGAAATTCATATGGGAAAAACCAATTATGAAGATGGGGCAAAGCCATTTTCCATATTAGAAGATGATAGGATGGATGGCTGTATCAGCGAAGATGGAATGGTAGCAGGAACGTATCTTCATGGTATTTTTGATAATGAAATGTTTGCAAAAGCCTATTTTCAACTGGAGGAAAAAGAGGAGGAACAATCCTTTGAACAGTTTAAAAATAGCCAGTATGATAAGCTAGCGGATTTAATTCGTTCTTCCATTGATATGGAAGAGGTGTATCGTATTTTAGAAATTTAGGAAAGGAAGAGTAGGGAATTTATGATGGAAAAAGAAAGAGGTCTTCTTCATTTATATTGTGGTGATGGAAAAGGAAAGACGACAACAGCAGTAGGACTTTCCATCCGATTTGCAGGCGCAGGAAAACGAGTTTTGCTCTATCAGTTTATGAAAAATAATACGAGCAGTGAAAGAAATATTTTAGAGCAGATTCCTCTCATTACTTGTGAAAAAGGAAAAGATCAAGTGAAGTTTTCTTTTCAGATGACAGAAGAAGAGAAAAAACAAGAGTTAGAAGAGAACAATAAAAAATTAATCGAGATGTTTCAGAAAGCAAAAGAACAAGAGTATGATCTATTGTTTTTAGATGAAACGCTTTATACGATTGATGCCGGGCTGTTATCAGAGGAACTTTTAATTGAAGAACTAAAAAAGAAACCGACGAAATTAGAAGTCGTATTAACTGGAAGAAATCCAAGTGAAAACTTAATCCAATTAGCAGATTATGTATCGGAAATTAAAAAAGTAAAGCATCCTTTTGAACAAGGAATTTCAAGTAGAAAAGGTGTAGAATATTAGACAATCGTTAACGACTGTTTGGGAATGTGATAGGCTTAGGAAAGGCATTTCTTATCATTTTTTCTTTTCTCTTGTGAATGTCTTGACAAAAAGATCCAATTAACAGTATACTGAAAAAAATGGTGATTTTACAGCAATAGGAGGAAAAAAATGCGGAGGATAAAACAGATAGCAATTGTCCTAGCCCTTGTTATGGGGATGAGTGGACAAACAATAGCTATTGGCGCAGAAGAAGTGAATCAAAATACACAAGTGGAACAAGAAGAAAATCAAGATCAAGCGAAAGAACAAACACAACAAGAGAATATTACTGTGCCAGTAGGTCTACAGTATGGAGAGGAAATATCAGAGGAAGCCGTTGCCTTTCAGACAACGATTGAAGCACTTCAAACAACGTCGGAAGTTTCTTTCAAAGTTCCGTATATTGGTCAGTTACAATTAAAAGTATCTGCTAACAACGGAACAGAGGCGATTACGCAAGCGATTGTTCTTCATTTAAAGGAACAAACGAGCCAAGAGGAAATAAAGACCATTACATTAACACCAGAACAATTGACAAATACAGTAATGATTCCAATTAAGAAAGCGGGAAACTATACAATGACCGCTGAGACAGCACAGACGAATCGTCCAATTTCCATTGAAGGAAATGCTGTTCTTTATCGTGGAGATACAGAAAGAACGTTGAGCAATCGAGTTTCTGCTTGTACTTATACAACCGAAGTAGGAAAAACAGTTTTATATAAAATAAAAATTCCAAAAAACGGAAGAATTGTTATTCATGGAAAAGTGTTTGAAGATAAGACGATGAATGTTGAAATCTTAAATAGTAAAAAGGTTTCCTTAAATCCAAAAAAATCAACATTATCTGCCAGTAATGAATATTCCACTTACTATGCGTTAAAAAAGGGAACTTATTATATTCGGGTAAAAGACATGAACTCTTGTTATCGAATTCGCTATCGTTTTTACTCCTATGCTTCACAGGCAGGAACAAGTAAAGCAAAGGCTGTTTCCTTAACGAAGAAAAAAACAAAAAAAGGAATTCTTTATTTAACCGATTCTACGTCAAAAGAAAATTGGTTTAAAGTGACATTATCCAAAAAACAAAAATTGAGTATGATTATTACAAGCTATAACAGCGAGAAGTTACAGTATCAATTGGTATCCGCTAATTCGAAAGTAACGATTCGCAATAGTAAATTTTATCCTCCTAATGGTGTTGTTCGGATGAAAACAGGAGATATGCTTCCAAAAGGGACGTATTATATAAAAGTATCAAAGAGAACAACAAAAAATGCTAGTGGTGCCTATAGTATTATGATAGAATAAGGTTTGACGATAAGAAAAAAAGGACTGTTAAAAAATAAGTTGTTTTTAAACAGTCCTTTTTCTGTGAAGCGATGCAAACTGTTATATAATAATAGTGAAGAGATAGGGAACAGTAAAAGATAAGAAAAATATAGAAGAAAAAGGAGAGTATTACATGGATAGAGAGAAAATTTTAAGTGTAGCCGATCATACATTATTATTGCAAACTGCCACATGGGAAGAAATAAAGCAAATTTGTGATGATGGAATCAAATATCACACAGCTTCTGTCTGTATTCCACCTTGTTATGTGCGAGAAGCCAAAAAGTATGTCAAAGATCAATTAAAAATCTGTACGGTAATTGGATTTCCAAATGGAAATATGACAACCAATACAAAAGTATTTGAAACAAAAGATGCCATTTTAAATGGGGCAGACGAAATTGATATGGTCATTAATATTGGCGCATTAAAGGCAAAACAATATGACTATGTACAAAGAGAAATCGAGCAAATAAAAGAAGTATGTGGTGGAAGAATTTTAAAAGTTATTATTGAAACTTGCCTTCTTACCGAAGAAGAAAAAATAAAGATGTGTGAGATTGTAACAAAGGCAAAAGCCGATTACATTAAAACTTCTACAGGCTTTTCTACATCAGGAGCTACTTTTGAAGATGTTGCTTTGTTTAAAAAGTACATTGGAAGCGATGTGAAAATAAAAGCAGCAGGCGGAATTGGAAGCCTTGAAGATGCAGAGAAGTTTATGGAATTAGGAGCAGAGCGTCTAGGAACAAGTAAAATTGTAAAAATCATAAAAGGGGAAGAGACAGGTTCTGAATATTAAAAAGAGGCAGGAACTGTTAACTATAAAAAATAAAGTGAATAAAGAGTAGATGAAAATGAAAAAAGAGTGGAAACAACGAGAAAAAAAATTAGAAAACAGAATAGAGAAACGATCCGAGCAAAAAAAGGATGTAAAAAGTCATAAAGGAAATCACGAGATTCAAAAGAATCGAGAGAGTAATAAAGGAAAAGAGAGTGTACTTTCTAAGACAGCAAAAGAACGAAAAAAAGAATTTAAAAAAGGATCTAACAAAGGAAGTATGGTCTGTCCTTATGCAAAAAAATGTGGTGGGTGCCAATATCAAGGGCTTTCTTATGAAGAACAACTTGCGAAAAAACAAAAATGGGTCAATGGGCTTATGAAACGCCATTGTACCGTTTATCCAATTCAAGGAATGGAAGAGCCATATTTTTATCGCAATAAAGTCCATGCGGTACTCGACCGAGATAGAAAGAACCAAATTATATCAGGAGTCTATAAAGAAGGAACCCATATTGTAGTGCCTATCGATCGCTGTCTCATCGAAGACCAAAAAGCGGATGAAATTATTGGAACGATTAAGGAATTAATGAAATCCTTTAAAATGAAAGTGTATGATGAAGATACCCAATATGGACTGATGCGCCATATCCTTGTAAAGAGAGGATTTGCAACAGGGGAAGTTATGGTAGTATTAGTAACAGCCTCTCCTGTCTTTCCATCAAAAAATAATTTTGTAAAAGCATTAAGACAAAAACATCCAGAAATTACAACGGTAATTCAAAATATTAATGGAAGAGGAACGAGCATGGTTCTTGGAGAGAAAGAACACGTTCTATACGGAAAAGGCTATATTGAAGACGTGTTATGTGGCTGTACGTTCCGAATTTCTTCCAAATCCTTTTATCAAATTAATCCAATTCAAACAGAACACCTTTATGAAAAAGCTATGGAGTTAGCTGGACTAAGTGGAAAAGAAAAAGTCATTGATGCTTACTGTGGAATTGGAACGATTGGTCTTATTGCAAGTAAAAAGGCAAAAGAAGTCATCGGAGTAGAGCTCAATAAAGATGCCGTAAAAGATGCCATTTTTAACTGTAAGAGAAATGAAATAAAAAATGCAAAATTTTACTGTGAAGACGCTAGCAAATTTATGGTAAAAATGGCGGAAAATGGACAAAAAGCCGATGTCGTATTTCTCGATCCTCCAAGAAGTGGTAGCACAGAAGTGTTTATCGATTCATTAGCGATGATGGCGCCAAAAAAAGTCGTTTACATTTCTTGTCATCCAGAGACATTAGAAAGAGATATTCGCTATTTTAAGAAAAAAGGATACATGCCAAAAGGATGTTATCCATTTGATTTATTCCCATGGACTGGACATGTGGAGAATGTAGTGGTGTTAGCAAAGGAAAAATAAGAAATCATGCAGTTAAACTACAAGATTTTTAGTTTTGTAGTGAAAATTGAGTAAAAAAAGGGGCAAAACGAATGTAATGTTTTGCCCCTTCAATTTTACCCATTTGACAGACGAAAGGCTCGATAAAAAAATATCTTTTAAATACACGATATAGTGCAAAACTTGAAAAGGGGAGTGGCATATGCTAGGATAAAAAATAAGAATAGAAGAGAAAAAGAGCTATATTAGAAGAGGTTATAGATTACATTATGTTTCATTACAAAGTCATTTATAGTTTGAGTTTACAAGAAAACATATATTTTCATTTGATATAAATTTTAAGTAGAGGTATTGAGTGTGGGATATAAAAAATATTAAAAGATATAATAAAGACAATGTTGCTATTATTAGGAGCTTCAATGATTGGATATTTTTTTCAATTGTTTCAGATAGATCAGATCAATATAGTAATCATCTACTTACTGGCTGTTGTATTGATCGTTTCATGGAGTGAAGGATATAGTATTGGGATTATAGCTTCTATTTTAGCAACATTTATGTTCAATTACTTTTTCACAGAACCAATTTTTACATTTGAGGTAAATGATCCAAGTTATTTTATTACCTTTATTATTATGACCATTACATCTATGATAACAAGCACATTGACGGGTAAAATTAGGAAAAATGAAAGAGAGGCAAAGGAGCGAGAAAGGGAAACATTCGCATTATATGAGTTAACCAATCATTTGACAGAAGCGAAAAATATGAATGAAATTGCAGAAAATGCAGTTGATATTATAGGGAATGTATTTAACTGTCAAGCGGTCTGTTTTTATTTTTTAAAAGAGAAAGAAGCCGAAACAATAATGGTTCAAAAATTAGAAAATAAAAAGATACAGAAAGAGCTAACAAATAGATTGACAAAAGAAGAATGGGAAATCAATTTGAAGAATGGATGCTCTATTGGAGAAGAGTTTTATGATTGGCCTATTTATATTAGAAAAACCATAATTGGTGTTATTCGAATTCCAAAAGAAAAAGGAGAAAAAATGACAATAAAGGATAAGACTTTATTGCTTACAATGATAGAAAGCATTGCTTTGGCAATGGATCGACTATTGACAATGGAACAACAGATTCGTTCGAGGGATGAAACGATGCAGGAACGATATCGTGGTAATTTATTAAGAGCTATTTCACATGATTTACGGACACCTTTATCTGGAATTATTGGTAGTGCAGAAATGATAAAAGATATGACAGAACCAGATGATATCCGATATGAAATTTCGACAGGAATTCAAAAAGAGGCAGAGTGGTTACATTCTCTTGTAGAAAATATTTTAAGTTTAACAAGGTTGCAAGATGGGCATTTGGTTATTCAAAAAGAAGATGAGGCAGTAGAGGAAGTGATTAGCACTGCCATTGAGAAAGTAAGTAAGAGAAGAGAATATCATGAGATTAATGTTCAACTTCCTGAAGAAATCCTTATGGTTCCAATGGATATCAAACTAATTTCCCAAGTGTTAATTAATTTAATGGATAATGCAATAAAGCATACAGAAAAAGAGGAAGAAATTTGTGTTTCTGTTTATAAAGACGAAGTCCATAAGGAGGCCGTTTTTCTTGTATCTGATCGAGGAGAAGGAATTAAAGAATCGGATCTACCAAATATTTTTCAGATGTTTTATACATCAAGGCAAAGAGCTGCCGATGCAAAACAGGGAATTGGATTAGGACTCGCTATTTGTGATACTATTGTCACTGCTCATGGAGGTAAGATTTCTGCTCGGAATCGAAGTGATGGTAAGGGAGCAGAATTCAAGTTTACATTGCCATTAACAAAGAAGAATAGTGTGGAGGAATGAAAATGGAACATTTAAGTGAAAAGATTTTGATTGTAGAAGATGATACACAAATTCGGAATTTTATTAGCTATATTGTAAAATCAGAAGGATTTTTATATGAAACAGCAAGTAATGGTCAAATGGCGATGAACTTATTAGTATCAGAACCCATTGACTTAATGTTATTAGATCTTGGTTTACCAGATATGGATGGGCTTGATATGATTCAAAGAGTAAGAGAATGGTCAGAGATTCCAATTATCGTTGTATCAGCAAGAGATCAGGATAAAGAAAAAGTACAAGCGCTGGATATGGGAGCAGATGATTATCTTACAAAACCTTTTTCGGCTACAGAATTATTAGCAAGAATTCGTGTGGCATTCCGACATTTATACAAAAGTGGTGGTGTAAAAACTCAGGTGGTGTTTCAAGTAGGAAATCTGAAATTGGATTTAGAAAAGCATGTTGTTTCTTTAGAAGAAAAAGAATTACATATTACACCCATGGAATTTAATTTGTTAACGGTACTTTTTAAGAATATGGGAAAGGTTTTAACGACTGGCTATATTATTAAAGAAGTGTGGGGAAAAGACTATGGAAGTGATACGCAGGCACTTAGAGCATTGATGGCGGGACTTCGAAGAAAAATAGAAAAAAATCCAGCAAAACCAAAATATATTATGACGGAGATTGGAGTGGGATATCGATTAGTTGACGAAGTGAAAGAATCCTAATTCTTTCTCACAGAATTCTCACAGGCTTTATAAAATGCTCACACCATTCTCACAGCATATTTGCTATGCTATAGATAGGAAGAAAAAGGTGGCAAATAAAAAGTTACCAAGATATCTAGAGAGGAGATGGCAAGTATGCTATTACAAAAAAGAGTTGAAAATAATGAAAATAATGAATTACTAGAACTTTGTGAGAATGTTCGAGTTTTAATAAAAGAAAAAAAATTGGTGGATTGTGAGAATATAGTAAAAAGTTTTATATGTAAATATCCTCATGCCCCTCAACCACATAATTTATATGGTATTCTTTTAGAAAAAGAAGGAAATCATATACTAGCGATGAAACATTTTAGAGCAGCTTGGGCATTGGATCCAACTTATTTGCCGGTGAGATATAATTTAGAACGATTTGCTAATATGAAAGGAGAAGGAATTATAGCATATGATGAGAATGATATTATTCCTAAGAAAAAAAGAGGGAATCGTTTTATTGCGTATGATGAAAATGGAATTGGGAATGTGATAAGAGGAAAATTTTTGTGTTAAAATCTTTTTTGAGAATAAAATAAAAAATAATAGATAAAAAGCTATGGTTCTTCACGAGATAGAAGATTCATAGCTTTTTTATTTACGCGAAGGCAACGAGTCAAACAGAAAATTTAGAAAAAGAGAAATATTTCACTTTGTAAGTTTTAATATGATTTTAATAGTAAGAGAACGTATTTTTATCCTATTTTAAAAAAGAATTTGATAGAGTATATCTAGTAACAGAAATTGCGTAAAGATACGCAATAAAAAAATAGTTATGACGCATGATACGATAGGAGGAAGAGAGATATGATGGATATTATTATGATAGCTGTTTTATTAGGAAGTTTTTGTATCGTTAAAATATTTGCTGATTGGTGTCAATCTCAAGTCGAAAGAAAGAAGGGGTAAAAATACTTTCTAATTTGAAAGAGATGGCTTTGATAAGGAGGATAACTATGATAGTTTTAGGCATTATTGTTGCAGTACTTGCTTGTTATTTGATATATGCACTTGTATATCCAGAAAAATTATAAAAGAGGCTTAGACTTGGAGGAAAATGAAAAATGTTACAGATTATTCTTACTCTGGCAATTTTTGTGATAGTAGTTGTTCCAATGGGAACTTATATGTACCACATTGCTACCCATCAGAAAACATTTGCAGATCCTGTATTTAATCGAGTTGATAATGTAATTTACAAAGTTTGTAGAATCAACCGTACAGGAATGAATTGGAAACAATATGCAATGCATCTTGTTATGACAAATGCGGTTATGGTGTTTGTTGGATATTTGATTTTAAGATTGCAAGGTCTTTTATTTTTAAATCCAAATGGGATTGAAGAGATGGAATCAAGTCTTTCTTTCAATACCATTATTAGTTTCATGACAAATACAAACTTACAACATTATTCTGGTGAATCAGGACTTTCTTATTTTAGTCAAATTACCGTTATCGTATTTATGATGTTTACATCCGCTGCAACTGGTTATGCAGCTTGTATGGCATTTTGTAGAGGGCTTGCTGGTAAGGGAAAAGATTTAGGAAACTTTTACGAAGATATGATTCGTATTACGACAAGAATTTTAATTCCTGTATCCATTCTCGTTGGTCTTATTCTTGTAAGCCAAGGTACACCACAGACATTCGATGCTAACATCACTGTACATACGATTGAAGGAAAGTTACAAGATTTAGCAATGGGTCCAGTAGCAGCTCTGGAATCCATTAAGCACTTAGGAACAAACGGTGGTGGTTTTTTTGGAGCAAACTCAACAACTCCATTTGAAAACCCAACGATTATTTCCAATATTACAGAGCTGATTTCTATGATGATTCTTCCAGGGGCTTGTGTTGTTACTTTTGGTAGAATGGTACAAGACGAAAGAAAAGCAAAAGGAAAAAAATTATTCTTTGGAAATCAAGGAAGAACTATTTTTGCGGCGATGGCGATTATCTTTGTCATTGGGTTAACCGTATGTTATGTATCTGAAAAAGCAGGAAACCCTGTCTTAGCAGAAGCAGGACTTAACCAAGATATGGGAAGTATGGAAGGAAAAGAAGTCCGTTTTGGTATTGCGCAATCTGCATTATTTACAACCGTTACAACTTCTTTTACAACAGGTACTGTTAACAATATGCATGATACTTTGACACCACTTGGCGGTATGGTACCACTTCTTCACATGATGTTAAACTGTGTATTCGGTGGTAAAGGTGTCGGACTTATGAATATGATTATGTACGCAATCTTGACTGTATTTATATGTGGTTTAATGATTGGTCGTACTCCAGAATATTTAGGAAAGAAAATTGAAGGACGTGAAATGAAGCTAGTTGCTTTAGTCATCATTATTCATCCATTATTAATTCTTGGATTCTCAGCACTTGCAGTAGCAACAACAGCTGGTCTTGAAGGGATTACAAACCCAGGATTCCATGGATTATCGCAAGTATTGTATGAATACGCATCATCAGCAGCAAATAATGGTTCAGGTTTTGAAGGTCTTGCAGATAACACAACATTTTGGAATGTAACAACAGGTCTTGCCATGTTCTTTGGACGTTACTTAGCAATTATTGCACAGCTTGCAATTGCAGGAAGTTTATTAGCGAAAAAACGTGTAAATGAATCTAGTGGTACGTTAAGAACTGATAATACAATTTTTGCATTTATCCTTGTATTTATTGTATATATTTTCGCAGCACTTACATTCCTTCCAGCATTAGCATTAGGGCCAATTGCGGAACATTTGACGATTTGGTTTTAGTTTAGGAATATGAGTTTTGTTTAAGAAAGGAAATAAGACAATGTCTCAGAAAAATCAAACAAAATTTATTACAAAAGATATTCTGAGAAGTTCCATTATTGGAGCTTTTCAGAAATTAGACCCAAGATATATGATAAAGAATCCCGTTATGTTTGTGGTAGAGATCGGATTCTTAATTACGCTAGTACTTACATTTTTACCAACCATCTTTGGTGATTCTTCTGACTTAAGAATTTATAATGCAATTGTAAGCATTATCTTATTCATTACAATAGTATTTGCAAACTTTGCAGAATCCGTAGCAGAAGGACGAGGAAAAGCTCAGGCAGAATCTTTAAAGAAAACAAAAAAAGATACAAAAGCACATCTTTTATTAGCAGATGGAACAGAGAAAGAAATCAATGCTTCTGAACTGAAAAAGGGAGACATTGTAATAGTAAGAACAAATGAAGTCATTCCGAACGATGGTGAGGTTATTGAAGGAATCGCTTCTGTTGATGAATCAGCCATTACAGGGGAATCCGCTGCGGTAACAAGAGAAGCGGGGGGAGATTTCTCTTCTGTAACAGGTGGAACAACGGTTGTCAGTGATTGGTTAAAAATTAAAATTACATCGGACCCAGGACAATCATTCCTTGATAAAATGATTTCTTTAGTGGAAGGTGCATCAAGACAAAAAACACCGAATGAGATTGCACTTAACACATTATTAGTGAGTTTAACTATTATTTTCTTAATCGTTATTGTAACCCTTTATCCGTTTGCAAAATATGCAGGTGTTCATATTCCAATCGCAACATTAGTTGCTCTTATGGTATGTTTGATTCCTACAACGATCGGTGGACTTTTATCTGCTATCGGCATTGCTGGTATGGATCGTGTTACAAGATTTAATGTTATTGCTATGTCTGGTAAAGCAGTAGAGGCTTGTGGTGACGTTGATACCATGATTCTTGATAAAACAGGTACGATTACTTTTGGTAACCGTCTTGCAGCAGACTTTCGTCCAGTAGCAGGAGTTACAAGAGGAGATTTAATCGACTACAGTATGATGACTTCTTTAAGTGATGCAACACCAGAAGGAAAGTCAATTGTAGAACTTGGAAAATCGATGGGAACACGCATCGATGAAAGTACCATTGAACAGATGGAATTCGTTGAATTCACTGCTCAGACAAAGATGAGTGGTGTAAACCTTCCAAATGGTTCTATGGTAAGAAAAGGTGCAGCAGAAGCCATTAAAAGACATGTGAAACAACTTGGTGGTCAAATTCCAAAAGACTTAGATTCTATCGTAACCGATATTTCACAATTAGGTGGAACACCATTAGTTGTTTGTGCTGGAAATACGATTTACGGCGTTATTTATTTAAAAGATACGGTAAAACCAGGATTAGTAGAACGTTTCCAAAGACTGCGTGAAATCGGAATTAAAACCATTATGTGCACTGGTGATAACCCATTGACAGCAGCAACGATTGCAAAAGAAGCAGGGGTCGACGGATTTATCGCAGAATGTAAACCAGAAGATAAAATTGATGCAATTAAAAAAGAACAGTTAGAAGGAAAGATCGTTGCCATGACAGGGGATGGAACAAACGATGCTCCAGCGCTTGCACAAGCAGATGTCGGAATCGCTATGAACAGTGGCACAACGGCTGCAAAAGAAGCGGCTAACATGGTAGATTTAGATTCTGATCCAACAAAGATCTTAGAGGTAGTTGAAATCGGAAAACAGCTTTTAATTACAAGAGGTTCCCTTACAACATTTAGTATTGCCAACGATATCGCAAAATACTTTGCCATTATTCCAGCCATGTTCACTCTTGTAATTCCACAGATGGACTTATTAAACATTATGAACCTATCTACACCATATAGTGCGATTCTTTCCGCATTAATCTTTAACGCAATTATTATTCCAAGTTTAATTCCAATTGCGATGAGAGGTGTAAAATATAAACCAATGCGTTCCGAAAAAATGTTGCTAAAAAATATGGGAATCTATGGACTCGGTGGGGTAATCGTCCCATTTGTAGGGATTAAACTTATCGATATGATTATTACTCCATTATTAGTATCTCTTGGACTATAGTTCCAAAGGAAAGTATGAAAGGAAAATGAGATAGTTATGAAATCATTTGGAAAAATATTAAAAAGTGCTGTGATTTTAACAGTTACATTAATGATACTCTGTTCTGTTGTGTACCCTCTGATTTTAACAGGAATTAGTCAACTTGTCTTCCATAAACAGGCAAATGGAAATTTAGTAGAAGTCAATGGAGAAGCCGTTGGCTCCGAATTAGTAGGTCAAAACTTTACAGATGAAAGATTTTTCAAAGGAAGAGTATCTTCTGTCAACTATAATACTTATACGGAAGAAGATTTAATTCCTGATGAAGAAGGAAATGTAGCGTATGGCGGAGTTAGCTCAGGAAGCTACAACTATGGGGCATCTAACCCAGATTTAAAAGCGAGAGTAGAAGCCTCCATTGATGAATTCTTAAAAGCAAATCCAACCGTGAAAAAAGAAGAGATTCCAGCGGATCTTTTGACAGCATCTGGTTCAGGTCTTGATCCACATATTAGTGTAAAATCAGCAGAAATTCAAGTTCCAGCGATAGCGGAAGCAACTGGACTTAGTGAAGATGAGTTAAAACAAATGATTAAAGAAAATACAGAAGGCAAAGTATTGGGCGTCTTAGGAGAAGAAAAAGTGAATGTATTAACATTAAATATTTCAGTTGCAAAAGCAATAGGCATCATTTAATGTAAAAGGTGAAAATAGAGCTGTTGTAAAAGAACGTCTTGTTACAAAAGATTTTACAACAGCTTTCTTTGGGTATGCAACGGTAGGCAATAGAAAAAGGAGTGATCATGTGGAATATGAAAGACCAGATCCAGAACAGTTATTAGAGAAAATCAAACGAGAAGAAAAAAAAGAGAGCGAGCAAAAAAGAGGAAAGTTAAAAATATTTGTCGGTTTTGCGGCTGGAGTTGGGAAGACCTATGCCATGTTAGAAGCGGCACATATTGCAAAAGACAATGGAGTGGATGTAGTAGCAGGTTATATTGAACCTCATGCTCGACCAGAGACGAGCGCAATGCTAGAGGGAATAGAAACCTTACCCTTTCTTATGGTAGAATATAAAGGGATTCAATTAAGAGAATTTTCTTTAGATGAAGCTTTAAAAAGAAAGCCACAGTTATTGTTAGTAGACGAGTTAGCCCATACAAATGCAGAAGGGTTACGCCATCAAAAACGATATCAAGATATTGAGGAAATTTTAGATGCAGGTATTAATGTATATACGACAGTGAATATTCAACATCTAGAAAGTATTAATGATATGGTGGGAAATATTACAGGAATTCGTGTAAAAGAACGAATTCCAGATTCCGTATTTGATCATGCGGATCAGGTTGAAGTGGTAGATATTGAGCCAGATGATTTAATTGCTCGCTTGAAAGAGGGGAAAATTTATAAAAAGAGTCAGGCGGAAAAGGCATTAAATAATTTTTTTGCAAAAGAAAAGTTAATTGCGCTTCGTGAAATTACGCTAAGAAGAACAGCAGATCGAGTTAATTATCTTGTTTTATTAGAGCAAAAACAAAATAGAACGAGAGAATATACAACTGGAGAACATATTTTAACTTGTATTTCTCCTTCTCCTACTTGTGCAAAAGTAATTCGTACAGCATCAAGACTTGCGTATGCTTTTAACGGTCATTTTACTGCTTTGTATGTGGAAACGCCAGCAATTCAAGAAGCGGATGTAAAGGTGAAAAAATTATTAGAAGAAAATATAAAATTGGCAAAGGATTTAGGAGCAGAAATTGCTACAGTGTTTGGAGAAGATATTGCATATCAGATTGCGGAATATGCAAAATTTAGTAATGTTTCAAAAGTTGTTCTTGGAAGAACAAACCATAAGATTTTATTTGGGCAAACAAAAGGAAGTTTATCGGAGCAGATTGCCCAATATGCTCCGAATTTAGATATTTATATTATTCCAGATAATCAGGCATGGTCAAAAAAAGGAAAAAGAAAGTTTGTGAGGGAACAGAAAAAAGAGATAGTAAAACATCATAAAAAAGATTGGAAAGATCTTGGAAAGACATTGATAATTTCTTTTGTTATAACAGTCATTGGGAATTGGTTTGCCTATATGGATTTTTCTGAATCTAATATTATTATGTTTTATTTTATGGGGGTTATTTTTACAGCACTTTATACAGAAAAGAGAATTTTTTCTATTGTTTCATCGGTTCTCAGTGTTTTATTATTTAATATTTTTTTTATTAGACCTTATTATTCTTTGGAATCTTATGATAAGAGTTATTCTATTACGTATCTCATTATGTTTTGGGTTGCATTTATTACATCATCGTTGGTAGCAAGACTTAGAAAGCAATCAGCAGAAAATGCGAAAATAGCATATCGAACAAAATTGTTATTGGAAAATAGTCAAAAATTAATCCGAGCAGACACAACACAAGAGGTAATCCAAGAAATAAAAATAAGAATTCAAAAGTTAATGAATCTTTCGGTTATTGTATATCTAAAACAAAATGGAAAAATAGCAGGTCCTCAATTGTATCCAAAAAATGGAGTAGAGCTTTCAGAAATGGAAGTGTTTAAGTCATCAGCAGAAAGAGCGGTAGCAGACTGGGTGATAAAAAATGGGAAACGTGCAGGGGTTTGTACTCATACATTGCCAAGTGCAAAGGCCATGTATCTTCCAATTCGAGGAAGAGGAAGAATATTTGGGACGGTAGGAATTGTATTAGAGGAGAGAAGGGAGATACCAGAATTTGAATATGGATTAATTATTGCTATGTTAAATGAAGCTGCTCTTGTATTTGAACATTTGTCAGTGTATGATGAAAAGAAACCATTGGAGTTTGACAATTGAAAAAAGGCAGTATATGATATGACTTATAAAAGTAGAAAAGAAGGGAGGGAGATTACAATAAAGGTGGACTTCAATAAAAAAAATATACTAGAACAGGAACATATTCTTGTATGTATATCATCATCGTTATCAAACAAAAAAGTAATTGAACAAGCGGCTAAACTAGCTGATGCCTTCTCTTCAAAACTTACTGCCATCTATGTAGAAGGCTCTAAATTTAGCGGAGAACTAGGAGAAGAACAACAGCAATTGCTAAGGGATAATATTCATTTAGCAAAAAAATTTGGTGCAAAAGTGATGATAACTTATGGGGAAGATATTGTAGAGCAGATTATTGAATATGCAAGACTCACAAAAGTAACAAAAGTTGTTTTAGGAAGAGGCAGTGAAAAAGAAAAATTTTTGGAAAAGTTATTTCAGTATAATGTTTCAAAACGTTTAAATAAATTAGCACCTGAATTAGAAGTGTTTCAAATTGCAGAAGATGAAAAAGCAGAATTTCAGCGACATAGAATATGGAAATATCCTCCTATAAGAAAAGAAGATATTTTATGGGATGCTTTTTGGTTGCTTTTCATTCAAGGAATTACAACATTAAGTGCTTATCTGTTTCAAGCATTTCGGCTTCCAGATGGGAACATGATGATGGTCTATGTATTAGCTGTTTTTATCCATTCTTTAAAAGCACGATATTTGATGACGAGTTTTGTTTTTAGTATAGTAAGTGTTTTAGTTGTAAATTTTTGTTTTACAGCTCCTAAGTGGTCATTGGCCATTCAGAACAAGAATTATATTGTAACCTTATTTATTTTATTGTTTACTTCTCTTATTAGTTCAGGAATGACACAGAAAATAAAAGTATATGCTAGACAAGCAGTTCAAAAATCTTATCGTACTGAAATATTATTGGAGACGAACCGAGCATTGCAAGCAGCTACCAATCGCATTGAGATTGGACAAAAAATTGTAGAGCAATTACAAAAACTATTAGATAGAGAAGTAAAGCTTTATTGGAATGGTGAGGAAGTAGTAAAAAGGAATTCTAATAAAAATTTATATTATACAATTCAAAATGGAGAACAAATTTTTGCAGAGATTGAGATTGCCCATAAAGAAGCGAAGATACCAGAATTTGAAAAAGGAATTTTAATTGCAATTTTAAATGAAAGTGCTGTTGTATTAGAAAAAGATGAATTATTACGTCAGCAAAAAGACACAGAAATCAAATTAAAACAAGAACAATTAAGAGCAAATATTTTAAGAACCATTTCTCATGATTTAAGAACGCCTTTAACTTGTATTTCTGGCAATGCTAGCATATTAGTGAGCAATGGAGAGAAACTGCAAAAAGAACAAAAAATACAGTTATATAAGGATATTTATAATGATTCCAATTGGCTTATTGAGTTAGTAGAAAATTTATTATCCGTCACTCGTATGGAAAATGGAACGATGCAAATTCATATGCAAGATGAAATTGTAGTCGATGTAGTGGATGAAGCATTGAAACATTTAAATCCAGATGCAAAAGAGCATAGGATTGTGGTGGAAGAAGAAGAGATGTTACTTGTGAAGATGGATGCAAGGTTGATGACTCAAGTCATATCGAATCTAGTGAACAATGCGATAAAATATACACAAACGGGGTCTCATATTACCATTCGCCTTTGGAAGAAAGATAAGAATGCAATGATTGATGTTATTGATGATGGAGACGGGATACAAGAGCAAGAAAAAACGAAGTTATTTCGTTTATTTTATACTGTAGATGGAAAGGTTACGGACGGAAGAAGAGGTCTTGGACTTGGTTTAGCTCTGTGTAAATCTATTGTAAATGCCCATCATGGAACGATCGAAATATTAGATAATCACCCACATGGCGCAATTTTTCGAATTACGCTTAAAGCAGAGGAGGTTCATTTAGGATGAAAAATGGAAAACCACTTATTTTAGTTGTAGAGGATGATAAACCAGTACAAAATTTAATTACAACCACATTGGAAACACAAGGATATTATTATGAAACGGCAGACAATGGCACCCAAGCTGTTTTTGCTGCAGCTTCTAAAAAACCAGATATTATTTTAATGGATTTAGGGTTACCAGATAAAGATGGAGTAGAAGTGATTGAAAAAATCCGTTCTTGGGCTATTACACCCATTATTGTAATTAGTGCAAGAAGCGATGAAAGTGATAAGATTAAAGCATTAGATGCAGGAGCCGATGATTATTTGACAAAGCCTTTTGGAGTGGAAGAGTTGTTGGCAAGGCTTCGTTCTACAATCCGAAGATTAAATTATTTGAATAATGAAACAGGAGTAGAGGATACGGTATTTCATAATGGTAATTTAAAAATTGATTATTCGTCTGCTACCGTAGAAGTAGAAGGAAAAGAAATTCATCTTATGCCAATGGAGTATAGTCTATTATGTCTACTGGCAAAAAATGTAGGAAAAGTTTTAACATATCGATATATTTTAGAAAAAGTCTGGAGCAATGCATTAGAGAGTGATTTAGCCTCTTTGAGAGTCTATATGGCATCTCTTCGTAAAAAGATAGAACCTAATACCCATGATCCAATTTATATTCAAACACATATAGGAATTGGTTATCGCATGATTCGAACAGAAAGCAAATAAAAAATATTCCAAATTCTAAAATGGAACTATTGCTCCATAGAGGTTGCTCCATCTATTTTGCAACAGTCCCTTTTAGTGAATAAGTAGGAATTTTTTTCACTTTTTACCGTGTATTTTATCGTTCACTGGTACGAAGGAAACGAGCTTCTTTTATAATTTCTTCTGGGAATCCAATGGATTCTAATAAGCGAATCGCATTATAAGAAGAGCAAATGCCAGAGCGGATTTGATAATCGAACACTACATCTCCATTTTGAATGGATTCGCAAAAATAATAATTTTCATATATTTTATCTAAAGTTCTTGCAAGTTCTAAGTCATGAGTTGCTACAATCAGAATACAATTTGTTTGATAGAGATAATGAAGAACAGCAATGGAAGCAGCAATCCGTTCTGACGTATTCGTTCCTCGTAAAATTTCATCGATTCCACAAAAAATAGTACGTCCTTTCTTGCTTTCTTCTATCATACGAAATAGATATTTGATTTCTCGCATATAATAACTTTCTCCAGAGCTGATATCATCTCGTAACGACATGGAAGTTAGAACTTTGACATTTGGAATGGAAATCGTTTTAGCCGTACAAGTATTCATGTTTTGTCCCAAAATAAAATTGATTGCAATTGCTTTAATAAAAGTAGACTTTCCAGAGGCATTTGAGCCAGTGATAATACATCCTTTCTTTAATTGAAAATCGTTTGGAACGGCATTTTCAATGAGAGGATGGTAAAGATCCGTAGTACAAAAATTGGTTTCATGGAATTTAGGACAACAATAATACGGTAGGCTTTCACGAAAAGAAGCAGTAGCAATACAAAGATCGATTTCTCCTACAAATTGAAAAAGGGAGAAAAAATCATCTTTTCGATGAAGCAAGACTTGCAGTACCTTATCATATACAATGAAATCCAACATAAATGCTCCAAAAAAATAGTCTGTGACAAGCCCTAAGACGTCACCAGAAAATCCGATTTGTTTTTTCTGTTTTAACAATACTACCATATGTGAAATCTTATCTAAATTTTGAATAGAAGCAGAAAGAGAAGAAGCTTCCATTGGATATAGGGCAGATAAAGATTTTGCAGTTTTCACAGTAGCAATGATTCCATATAAGGATTCTAAATAAAGTTCATATTTCATTTTATTGACTGCATAGAGAGCAAGATTTAGAAAAAAGTTAATTGATGCAGCGAATAAAAGATAAGAGTTTTGTGTTATCATTCCACTAAAGAAAAAGAATAATAGGGAATATAAAAGCCATTTATATAGACTTACAAATGGAATTGTCTGTGGATGTAATAACTGAATAAACTCTGGAATATAAAAATGAATCGATTCTTTTTGTAATTTATGTAGGAGATATTGCGTATCCACTCTTTTTTCTGGGTTATCATGAAAGAAACGAATCATCTTCTCGCGTAGATTCAATTTTGCTTTCTCTTTTGGAAGTCTATGTAATTCTGAAAAAAGAAATTGTTCTCCAACATAGGATGTTGTATGATTCATTTTTTCGAAAATTTTGTTCATCTCTAGATCTTCCCAAGTAATTTCATCCACAAGTTCATCGGATGGAATATTCTTTTTGATAAGGTTATAATATAGGGAAATCTCATCCAAATTTTCTAAAGTTACTGTTTGAGAATGGATTTTTTGTCCATAACATCGTTGAAAAGAGCTACGAATTCTTTTTTGTTCTCGTTTATCTTCAAAGAAGAAAAAGAGAATGGAAAATAGAATGATAGAAATAATAATTGCGAATATTTGCATACAAAATTCCCCCTCAGTTTTAAAATAAGTTGTACAATTTATTATAGTCGATTTTAACAAGGGGGAGATAAAATGTCAAATAATCAAAAAGCATAGATAAATACAATTGATTATAGTAAAATAGAAAAAAACTTAAAAGATTAGAAAATAGAACAGAAGTTAAAAAAGAAAGGAGAGCTACTTATTACAATACTCAAAAACAAGTAGTGAAAGTAGAAAACAATATGTTAACAGTAGAAAATGTAAAAATTGGATTTATTGGTTTTGGTAACATGGCACAGGCAATGGCAGATGGTTTGCTTTATAAGGGAGTCATTGAACCAGAAAGAATGTATGCTTGTGCAAAAAATTGGGATAAGCTATGCGACAATACAAGAGAAAAAGGGATGAATCCTTGCAAAGATGCAAAAGAAGTAACCAAGAAGGCGGATTTATTGATTGTAGCAGTAAAACCTTATATGATCAAAGAAGTTTTAACGCCGATCAAAGAGGAATTAAAAAATAAGATCGTTGTATCCGTTGCTGCTGGTTGTCCATTTACAACTTATGAAGAAATTTTGTTAGAAGGAACGCATCATCTTAGTACCATTCCAAATACTCCAATTTCTGTTGGAGAAGGGATTATTGTATGTGAGGAGACACATTCCCTAACAGAAGAAGAATGGAAATTATTTGAAGAAATTTTTTCAAACGTTTCTTTAGTACAAACGGTGGATACCGCTCATCTTTCCGTAGCAGGAACCGTAAGTGGCTGTGGACCAGCGTTTGTCAGTATGTTTATGGAAGCATTAGGCGATGCAGGGGTAAAACATGGATTATCAAGGGCTGTTGCCTATCGTCTTGCGGGACAAATGGTAGCAGGCACTGGAAAATTACAAGCGGTTACTGGAACTCATCCAGCAGTGATGAAGGACGCCGTTTGTTCTCCAGGAGGTACGACAATTGTTGGTGTTTCTGCTTTGGAAAAGGCGGGAATGCGTTCCGCAATTATAGAAGCCATTGATGCAATCGAAGGATAAGAAAGAGAGGAAGGGATCCGAGATAGAAGGCGGATTCCTTCGTTTTTATAAAAAATATATTTGACAAAGTCAGATAAATACAATAAAATGCAAATAGCAATTAAAAAATTTGTATTTCAACAAAAAAAGAAAGGAGATATTCATGGAAACATCATTTGCCTATCAAATTTTAGCATTAAAAAAAGAGTTTACCATGTTTTATAATGAAAAGTTGCAGGAAATGGGATTATCCATTGGACTCATGTTTTTTGTTGTTTATATTGGAAAGCATAGTCATTGTTCCCCAGGGGAACTTTCACAAGCCATTCGTATGGATACAGGGCATACCACAAGAAGTATTGATAAGTTAGTAAAGTCTGGATTTGTTGAAAAAGAAAGATCAAAAGTGGATAAAAGAAGTCAAGAACTTGTATTAACAGAAAAAGGAATAGAAGTTTTTCATAAGATTTATACGCTCTTTGAACAATGGGAGCAGATAAAATTAAAAGATTTTTCAAAAGAAGAAAGGGAATTACTCGATTCATTACTCAATCGATTAGTACAAAAAGGAGAGTCAGCATGTACGATACAATACAAAAGAAAATAACACTTGGAACAGTAACATTAAAAAACCGGATTGTATTTGCGCCAACTTCTATGGGATTGAAAGAAGAGGAGTATATTCAAAAAATTAGTGATATTGCAAAAGGTGGTACTGCTTTAATTATCATAGGGGATGTCTCTGTTATGCCAAGTAGAGGTGTTTGTCTCCATACAGAGGAAGGTTTTGCCTATTATAGCAGAGTTGTAGATGCAATCCACAAAAATGGTGCCAAGGCCTGCGCACAGTTACATATGTCAGACGCTAATTTTCAGGCGCTAGTAAAATACATTCCCGATGTAAAAGCAGGGAAAATTTCAGAAGATCAACTTCGCGTTTTATTGAATGAAGAAGTGTCTCCTTATATTACGAATCTGCCACCAGAAAAAGTGAAAGAAATTATAAGAGGCTTTGGTACTACGGCTCAATTAGCACAAAAGGCAGGATTTGATCTCGTTCAAGTTCATGGCGATCGGATGTGTGGAAGTTTTAGTTCTCCTATTTTTAATAAGAGAGATGATAGTTATGGTGGAACATTAGAAAATCGTCTTCGTTTTGCAATAGAAGCGGTTCAGGAAGTGAAAAAAGCCATACCAAATGGTGCAATTGATTTTAAATTAGCTGTTCGAATGGAAGAGCCTCACTATGGAAATGCAGGAATTACCATGGAAGAAATTAAGACGGCCGTTCCATTATTAGAAGAAGCAGGAGTGACAAGTTTTCACGTAACGCTTGCAAACCACTCCGACTTAAATGATACGATTCCACCAAAAAATCATCCATATTTTAAAGAAGAAGGCTGTTTTTTACCATTTTGTGATGAGGTAAAAAAATATACAAAGTTACCTGTTTGTGGAGTAGGTGCTTTATCAAATCCACAGTTTATTGAGGAACAATTGGAAAAAGGTAGAATCGACTTGGTTGGAATGTGTAGACAATTAATTGCAGATCCAGAATGGGGAAATAAAGTAACAAAAGGAGAAGAAGAAAAAATAAAACATTGTATTCGATGTAATCAAAAATGCCTTGGAGGCATGAAGGCTCATTTGGGGGTACATTGTATTTATGATGGAAAAAGAAAATAAAAAATGGCAATAAAATAGTAAAAATAGGAGGAAGAGAAGATGAGTTATGCAATTGTTGTAAGTAGCAGAACCGGAAACACAAAAAAATTAGCGGATATTATTTTTGATACATTAAAAGAAAAAGAAGTTCTATATTGTGGAGAAATATCAGAAGAAGCACAAAAAGCAGATGTCTTACTGATTGGTTTTTGGACAGATAAAGGTACTTGTGATGAAGCCATGAAAAATTTCTTACATGAATTAAAGGGAAAACAGATTTTCTTATTTGGAACGGCAGGATTTGGTCAAAGTCAAGAGTATTTTAATCAGATTTTAGAACGAGTAAAAAAAGAAATTCCAGAAGGAAATAAAATCATTGGAAACTATATGTGTCAAGGAAAGATGCCAATGGGAGTTCGGGAACGTTATGTACAGTTGCAAAAAGAAGATCCCAATAATAAACGATATGAAATGCTCATAAAAAACTTTGATGAGGCCCTTTCCCATCCGGATCAAATGGATTTTGAACAGTTAAAAAAAGCGTTGTTTGTATTGGAAAGTAATAGTGCTTCTTCTTGTTAAAGATAGTTGTATTAATAAAGAATGTAAATAGTGACCTTAGGAAAACACGGGATATCAAGGAAGGATGAAGCAGTAAAAGGAAACCCTATTCAAGAAAGAATCCGTGTTGTTGCTGAATAAAGAAACGAAAATATGATGTAAGAATTTATGCTTAAAATAAATCGTAATAAAAAAGAAAGAGTCGAATTTTCATATAAATAAATGGACTCTTTCTTTTTTTTGCGTGGAAGGCATAAGTCAAGTGAAATATTTGTATAACAATCATCCAATAAAAATAGTTTAGCTATTGTTTAAAATGTATAAATAATGAGCGTAATCATGTGTAAAATTCACAAAAAATACAAAATGTATTGAAAAATATAAAAAAGTCGTGTATGATAAAAACAAGTTTCTGGAAACGTTACCGATATCGTTTCCGATAACGTTTCCAGAAGGAGAAGAGTGTATCTTGTTCAATCGTTGCCAATACAATGAACTTATATTGTTAGGAAACGATTCCATCATTAAAAAAAGAAAGAAGGACAAACATGAGAAGGATGAAAAAATTTGTTGCATCAGGGTTAGCAGCTCTTATGGTAATGGGAATGCTTGCAGGTTGTGGAGGAAACTCAAATACCGAAGGAGGAGAAAGTAAAGAAACAAAGGGGTCTGTATATTATTTAAACTTTAAGCCAGAACAGGCAGAACAATGGGAAGAGTTAGCAAAGCAATATGAAGACGAAACAGGAGTGTCAACGAAAGTGGTGACAGCAGCTTCTGGTACTTATGAGTCTACATTGAAATCAGAAATATCAAAGAAAAATGCGCCAACACTCTTTCAGGTAAATGGTCCAGTCGGGTTAGCTTCTTGGTCTGATTACTGTTACGATTTAAAAGATTCTGAAGTGTATCAGCAGTTAAAGAGTGATGATTTTGCCTTAAAATCAGAGTCTGGAGAAGTAAAAGGGGTTGCTTATGTTATTGAAACTTATGGCATTATTTACAACAAAGCACTTCTTAAAAAATATATGGATATGGATGGAGCAGTTGTAAAATCCGCAGAAGAAATTAATAATTTTGATACGTTAAAAAAGGTAGTAGAAGATATTCAGGCGAAAAAAGATGATTTAGGAATTGTTGGAGCCTTTACATCAGCTGGTATGGATTCTTCTAGCGATTGGAGATTTAAAACTCATTTAGCTAACTTACCGATTTATTATGAATATAAGGACAGAGGAATTGAATCTACCGATGCTATCGAAGGATTGTATCTTGATAACTATAAAAATATTTTTGATTTATATATTAACAATGCAACTTGTGAGCCAAGTTTACTTTCTGGAAAGACAGCAGAAGATGCTGCGGCTGAATTTTCATTAGGAGAAGCTGTTTTCTATCAAAATGGAACATGGGCATACAATGATATTCAAGGGAACGAAGTAGCGGATGAAGATCTTGGAATGTTACCAATTTACATTGGAGCAAAAGGAGAAGAAAATCAAGGACTTTGTACAGGTAGTGAAAATTATTGGTGTGTGAATAGCAAAGCGTCTAAAGAAGATATCGAAGCCACATTAGAATTCTTAAACTGGGTAATTTCTAGTGATAAAGGTCGTCAAGCAATGGCGGATATGGGATTTGTAACGCCATTTAAAACATTTACCGAGGAATATGTTCCAAGCAATCCATTAGTGACAGCATCCAATGAATACATTGATGCAGGAAAAGAATCCGTTGCATGGTGTTTTACGACAATGCCTTCTGAAGAATGGAAAAACGGTGTAGGAAGTGCACTTCTTGAATATGCGCAAGGTACAGGAAAATGGGATAATGTAAAAACAGCTTTTGTAGATGGATGGAAGACAGAGTACGCTGCGGCAAATGAAAAATAAAATTATCGCAATCATAAGAAAACGATGAGAAGGGAAAGGAGCCGTATAGAAAAACATATGGCTCCTTTCGTGAGTGATACACACTTTTCATCGTTTTTAGAAGAATAAAAGGAGTAAAAAGATGGATAAGTACATAAAAAAATATTTTCCAGTATTTGTATTGCCAACGCTAATTGCCTTTACCATTGGGTTTATTGCCCCTTTTTTACTAGGGATCTATCTATCATTTTGTAAATTTACAACAGTGACCAATGCCAAATGGGTAGGTATTAGCAATTACTTAAAAATTGGTTCCGATAAAACCTTTCTTCATGCCCTGTGGTATACAGCTGCTTTTACCGTAGTTAGTGTGATTTTAATTAATGTTCTTGCCTTTACAGTGGCATTAGCGTTAACAAGAAAATTTAGAGGAACGAACTTATTCCGTACTGTATTTTTTATGCCAAACTTAATTGGTGGTATTATTTTAGGATACATATGGAACTTATTATTAAATGGTGTATTGTTAAATTTTAATCGAACATTGACTTATGATTCGAAATATGGATTTTGGGGACTGGTCATCGTCATTTGCTGGCAGCAAATTGGATATATGATGATTATTTATATTGCAGGAATCCAAAATATTCCTCCCGATATGATAGAAGCCGCTCAAATCGATGGTGCGACAAAGGGAGAGATTTTAAGGAAAATTATGATTCCAATGGTCATGCCATCCATTACCATTTGTACGTTTTTAACACTTACAAACTCCTTTAAATTGTTTGACCAAAACTTAGCATTGACAAATGGAGAACCTTCGAATATGTCCGAAATGTTAGCTTTAAATATTTATAACACCTTTTACAGTCGAACTGGTTGGGAAGGCGTCGGTCAGGCAAAAGCAGTTGTATTTTTCTTATTAGTGGCATTGATTGCCCTGATACAAATGCGATTAACAAGAAATAGGGAGGTAGAACAATAATGAAAGCAAAATCAAAAATGAATTTGGTATTAACCGCTTTATTCTCGATTATTTCACTGGCCTATATTTTTCCGATTGCCTTAGTGGTTATTAATTCGTTTAAAAAGAAAGCGTATATTAGCAGAAAGCCCTTTGAAATACCGACTGGTAATATGTTTGTGGGACTAGAAAATTATATAAGAGGAATGGAAAAGACGCAGTTTTTTACATCGTTTGGAACGTCATTATTTATTACCGTTGCCAGTGTTGCGCTTATTATTTTATGTACATCTATGTGCGCTTGGTATATTGTAAGAGTACATAATAAATTTACATCGGGATTTTATTATCTATGCCTTTTTTCTATGATTGTACCATTCCAAATGGTAATGTATACACTATCTAAAATAGCGGACACATTAGGACTTAGCAATCCAGTAGGGATTATCCTCGTGTATCTTGGGTTTGGAGCAGGTCTTTCTGTATTTATGTTTTGTGGATTTATAAAAAGTATTCCCCTTGAAATTGAAGAATCTGCTATGATTGACGGTTGTACACCGATTCAAATGTATTTTAAAATTGTACTTCCCATTTTAAAGCCAACATGTATTACGGTTTCAATTTTACAAGCCATGTGGATTTGGAATGATTATTTATTGCCATCTTTAGTGTTAGATTTAAGAAAATACAAAACTCTTCCAATTGCCATTCAATATTTAAAAGGTGGATATGGTGCGGTAGATATGGGAGCCATGATGGGCGCTTTAGTATTATCCATTATTCCAATTATTGTCTTTTATATTGCTTGTCAAAAGCATATTATTGAAGGGGTTGTAGCTGGGGCTGTAAAAGGATGAGTGAGAGAAAGGAGAAAAAATATGAAACAGAGGAAGTGTGGAGTCTTACTTCCCATTTTTAGTTTGCCATCCGCTTATGGGATTGGCTGTTTTTCAAAAGAAGCCTATGAATTTGTTGATCAGCTAGAAAGAGCTGGACAAAAATATTGGCAACTATTGCCTCTTGGGCCAACGGGATATGGAGATTCTCCTTATCAATCCTTTTCGACTTTTGCAGGAAATCCTTATTTCATTGATCTCGAGCAACTAATTGAAAGAGGATGGCTTTCAAAAGAAGAGTGTGACCAAGTGGATTTAGGAGCAGAAGAACATCAGGTGAATTATGAAAAGCAATATTTTAATCGTTTTCCTCTATTGAGAAAGGCTTATGAAAAGAGTCATATTCAAAAGGAAGAAGCCTTTCTAAAGTTTTGTGAAGAAGAGAAAGAATGGCTTATGGACTATGCTCTTTATATGGCGATTAAAGAAGAAATTTTTCATGGCAAAGGGTATATGGAGTGGGAAGAAGAAATCCGATTAAGAGACAAAAATGCTATGGAAAAGTATCGAGTTCAATTAAAAGATACCATTGAATTTTACTGTTTTCTTCAATATGAGTTTGAATATCAGTGGAGGAAATTAAAAAAATATGCCAATGAAAAAGGCATTGAAATTATTGGGGATATTCCAATCTATGTAGCACTTGATAGTGCAGATGTATGGGCGAATCAGGAACTATTTCAATTTGAAGAAGATGGAACTCCCATGAAGGTAGCGGGATGCCCGCCAGATGCCTTTTCTAAAGAAGGGCAGTTATGGGGAAATCCATTATATCGGTGGGAATATCATAAACAGACAAAATACGCTTGGTGGATTCAAAGAATGAAAGCCAGTTTGAAACGATATGACATTGTGCGTATCGATCATTTTCGAGGATTTGATGAATATTATGCCGTTCCATTTGGTGATCGTAATGCAAAAAATGGGTGTTGGGAAAAAGGACCATCCATGGATCTTTTTTATCACTTATCAAAGGAATTAGGGAAACAAAAAATTATTGCAGAAGATCTTGGATTTTTAACGGATACGGTAAAAGAGTTATTAAAAGAAAGTGGATACCCTGGGATGAAAGTATTGCAATTTGCTTTTGATTCTAGGGAGGAAAGCGATTATTTACCTCACAATTATGAAAGAAACTGTGTTGTTTATACGGGGACTCATGACAATAATACCATTCAAGGGTGGTACGATGAGATGACAAAAGAGGATCAAGCATTTGCAAAACAATATATGAGAAATCATCGAGAAAATCGAGAGGAGCTACATTGGGACTTTATTTTACTTGCTATGAGAAGTGTAGCAAATACTTGTATCATTCCCGTACAAGATTATTTAGGAATTGGAAGAGAAGGTAGGATTAATACACCATCTACATTAGGAAATAACTGGAAGTGGAGGATGGATCCTACCATGTTATCAAAAAAGCTACAGAAGGAAATGAGAAACGTTGCTAAAATCACAGGTCGATAGATCAAAAAATTGCAAATGATACAAGAGATTGTTATAATATCGTGTGAGAATAATAGGAATGACTGAGATTGGAGAGAGAAAGATGGAACGTATCACAATCAAGGAGATAGCCAAATTATGTGGCGTTGGTGTAAGCACGGTATCAAGAGCAATCAACAATCACCCTGATATTAATGAAGAAACTAAGAAAAAAATTATGGATACGATTAAACAATATAATTATATTCCGAATAATAGTGCTAGAAATTTAAAGCGTTCGGCATCCAAGACAATTGGTGTTTTAATGAAAGGAATGACAAATCCTTTTTTTACAAAAATGATTCGAATTTTTCAAGAAGAAATTGATAGAAATCGATATGATATGATTTTACAAGAAGTTTCCGAGGAAGAAGACGAAGTAGAGGTTGCATTAGAAATTATTAAAGAAAAAAAATTAAAAGGAATTGTATTTCTAGGTGGTTATTTTCATCACAAACAAGAACAGTTAAAGGAAATACCGGTTCCTTTTGTTCTAGCTACGATTTCATTAAAAGAAGATATCGATCCAACCATTTATTCTTCGGTATCGGTAGATGATTATTTAGAAAGCTATAAGATGACAAAGTATTTGATTCATGAGTTAGGACATCAAAAAATTGTGATTTTAGGAGCTACAAAAAAAGATACGAGCATTGGTAATTTGCGATTAGCTGGCTATCAAGATGCTTGTTTGGAAGCAAAAATCGACACAAAAGACTTGATCTGTTATAGCGATGACATAGAAGATGTCTATTCTTTAAAAAATGGATATGATATGGCGAAACATTTGTTAGAAAAAGGAAGAGATTTTACTTGTCTTTATGCCATATCCGATGTAATGGCAATTGGAGCTAGTAAAGCATTGTTAGAAGCAGGAATCAAGATTCCAGAAGAGTGTGCAGTAGCTGGATTTGATGGATTAGAAGAAACTTTTTATTATAATCCATCTATTACTACTTTAAAACAACCTTCAAAAGAAATAGCAAAAGAAGCCATTCGGATTTTATTTGCTTTGATTGATAAAAAAGAGGGGAATCAGCATATTATTTTTGAAGGAGAGTTATTAAAGAGGGAGTCAACAGAAACGAAGAGAAAAAACTAAAAAAAAGAAAGAGATCCAAAAAACCTAAAATTACTTAGATTAAAGTATTTTAGGTTTTTTGTATTTTGTGCGAAACAACGAGGTTTTTATCGCTTTTTATGAACTAATTTCTCATAGATTTTTTGCCAATTTTAGATAGTTTGTTTTTTAGGAGACGTATGGTATAATAAAAATAATGAGCCTTTTACAGAACATTTGGCAAATGGCAACTATGGACTGTGTCATGATACAATGAGTGTTAACCAGTAGAAGTAAGGGAGCTTCTTTTATGGTGTTTAAGGGATAGATTGAAAAAAATTTAAGGGACATTAAAATTAAGGGAAAATACTTAATAAGAAGGTTGTATATTGTGAGGTACTACAAACATAGATGATAAATGATGAGCAGAATTGATTCGTTCATGATGAAATACTAGGAGGAAAAATTGATGAAAAGAGGATCCAATAATATTTATATAGCAGGAATCGGAGCATCTGCAGGTGGTGTAGAAGCATTACAAGCCCTTTTTAGGAAAATGCCTCAAAATGCAGGAATTGCGTATATTGTTGTTCAGCATTTATCTCCTGATTACAAAAGTTATATGAAGACACTATTACAGCGTTGTACAGAAATGCCAATTGTTCAGGCGGAAGATGGAATGACAGTAGAAGCGGATACCGTATATTTAAATAGTCCAGGGTATAATTTAGAAATGGAAGGAAATGTGTTTAAAAACACACGGATGGATACCGAGCAGATTGTACAACATCCAATCGATACTCTGTTTCGCTCTATTGCCTCTTCTTGTGGGAAAAATGCCATTGGAATTGTTCTATCTGGCTGTGGGTCTGATGGTTCCCTCGGAATCCGTGCGATTAAAGAAGAAGGTGGAATGGTGATGGCACAAGATACGATTACTGCTCAGTTTGGTAGTATGCCAAGAAGTTCTATTGCAACAGGTTCTGTCGATTATATTTTATCTCCTGAAAAGATGGGTCAGACGTTACTTGCTTATATTAAACATCCATATATTCAGGGACATCGCTTATTAGAAGAGGTTACAAAAGATAAAAATGCAATGAATATGTTCACAGAGGTGCTTCGTATTTTAAAGGAACATACTGGCGTAGATTTTTCATATTATAAAGAAACGACTATTTTAAGAAGATTAGAGAGAAGAGTGAGTATTAATCGTTGTAAATCAGTGAATGAATATTATAAAATTCTAACGGAATCTGAGGAAGAGAAAAATACTCTTTTTAAAGAGATGTTAATTGGAGTGACCAGTTTCTTTCGCGATAAAGAGGCATTTGCCAGTTTAGAACATCAAGTGATACCAAATCTGGATTATACAAGACCACAGATTCGAGTGTGGAGCTGTGCTTGTTCCACTGGAGAAGAAGTGTATTCAACAGCAATTTTGTTATCCGAATATATTGAAAAGAATCGTTTAAATTGTTCTTATAAAATATTTGCAACCGATGTGGATCCAGTGGCAGTAGAAATTGCTGGAAGAGGAATCTATTCCGAAAATATTATTTCTGACGTGCCAAAAGAATATTTAAATAAATACTTTGTAAAAAAAGGTGACTATTTTCAAGTTCGTGATTGCATTCGCAATAATATTGTATTTGCAGTACATAATTTATTGAGTGACCCAGTATTTTCCAATTTAGATCTATTGCTTTGCCGAAATTTATTTATTTACTTAAAAGCAAGTTTACAAAAGAAGGCGTTAGAATCTTTTTGTCAGGCACTAAATGGAAAGGGATATTTATTTATGGGGTCTAGTGAGTCCATTGGAGAGATGACAGAAGCCTTTGAAACAATCGATTCAAAATGGAAAATTTATCGCATGAGAAATGGATTTCATGTTTCTGTTCCTCTTTGGAATTTTGGCGTAAATGATATCAGTGCTTCTAAAAATCGATTTACGGACAATCAATCATTTTCCGTGAATTATAATCGGAAAATACGAATGGATCATTTAGTGGAGAAAGCAGTTTCTGAACTATTGCCACCAGCAGTATTGTTAGATGCAGGGGATAATATTATACAGGTTATTAGTAATATTAATCATTTTCTGGAATTAAAACCTGGAAAATTTACAAATCAATTTTTAGCTATCTTACCAAATGATCTCTCGTTGTTTGTCAATGGGGTATTAAGACGGTTAAAGAGAAAAGAAAAGGATATTGTAAAGGAAACGATCACAGGATTAAAAAATTTTCCAGGAGAAGAAATTACAATTACTGGAAAAAGAGTTTTATATAATCGTTCTGAATATTATTTAGTAAGTCTTCAAACGGTGATGGGAGGAATGAAAGAAAATTCCACAGATTTTATGGATTCTGAGTCATTAGCAGGGCAGAGAATTGAAGAGTTAGAACGAGAGCTCCAAGCGAGTAAAGAAAGTCTTCATGCAACAGTAGAAGAGTTAGAGACGAGTAATGAGGAATTGCAAAGCACCAATGAAGAGTTGATTGCCAGCAATGAAGAATTGCAAAGTACCAATGAAGAATTGCAATCAGTCAATGAGGAATTGCATACAGTAAATGCAGAGTATCGCATGAAACTGGATGAATTAACAGGAATGACAGAAGATATGGATAATCTTCTCGTCAGTGCCGAGATTGGTGCGCTTTATTTGGATCAGAAACTTTGTATTCGAAAGATCACACCAATTGTAAAGGCTATGACCAACTTGGTAGAAAATGATATTGGACGTTCCATTTTTCATGTGACTTTCATGGAAGAGTATCCACAATTTCATGAAGATCTTCGATATGTGGTGGAGAGCAATCAAAAAATTTATCGCTATTTAAATGATAGTCGAGGAAAACGTTGGTTGATTCGGATTCAACCAAGTAGGACAGAGCAAAACATGGTGAATGGAATTATACTCACTATGGTAGATACTACAATAACTGACAAGAAATTTATAAATAGAAAAGAAGTGTAAATAATAAGAGAGATGAAGGA
>OJJJ01000175.1_pt1 | contig 41207 bp, 37 predicted proteins | sample 1596311 | NCBI WGS metagenome assembly OJJJ01 (sample SAMEA4350140, study PRJEB24818) | metagenome | biome: human; feature: gut; material: faeces | place: Denmark | collected 2013-09 | reverse complement strand
GTTCAGAACGGACGGTTCACCGATGTCTTTCGCGGTTTGCAGGATCTGCTCAGGCGAAATCACGAAGCCCCAGGAGCTGACGGTTGCCGCTGCCTGCGCGGTCACGTCTTTCAGCTGCGCCATAATCAGCGGCGCGTTCTCGCCACCCATTTCATGCAGGTTTGGCATGGTGATGCCAAGGCCCGCAGGCGGGGTGTTCATCGCGAAGTACAGACCTGGTTCGATGATGGAGGCGGCAACCAGCGCCATAATTGCGACGAAGGATTCCATCAGCATGGCGCCATAACCAATGAAACGCGCATCGGTTTCACAGGCCAGCAGCTTCGGTGTGGTACCGGAGGCGATCAGCGCGTGGAAGCCAGACACCGCGCCACAGGCGATGGTGATGAACAGGAACGGGAACAGCGCCCCTTTCCATAGCGGACCGGTACCGTCAACGTACTGGGTCATCGCCGGCATTTTCAGCTCTGGGTTAAGGATAACGATACCGACAGCCAGACCAACGATAACGCCGATTTTCAGGAAGGTGGCCAGATAGTCGCGCGGGGCGAGGATCAGCCATACCGGCAGCAGCGCAGAGATAAACGCGTAGCCAATAAGCGTAAAGGTAATGGTGGTGTCTTTAAAGGTCAGTGCCGGGCCCCAGTACGGGTCGTGGGCAATCACGCCGCCGAAGTAAATGGAGGCAACCAACAGCACAATACCAATCACCGACACTTCGCCCACACGTCCTGGGCGCAAGAAGCGCATGTAGATCCCCATGAACAGCGCGATCGGTACGGTTGAGCAGACGGTGAACACACCCCACGGGCTTTCCGCCAGCGCTTTCACCACGATCAGCGCCAGCACCGCCAGGATGATGATCATGATTAAGAAGCAGCCGAACAGCGCGATGGTTCCTGGTACCGGGCCCATCTCTTCTTTGATCATCTCACCGAGAGATGCGCCGTTACGGCGAGAAGAGATAAACAGCACCATGAAGTCCTGCACTGCACCGGCCAGCACCACGCCCGCCAGCAACCACAGCGTACCAGGCAGGTAGCCCATTTGCGCGGCCAGTACCGGTCCAACCAGAGGACCGGCCCCGGCGATAGCAGCAAAGTGGTGACCAAACAGAACGTTACGGTTGGTCGGGACGTAGTTCAGACCGTCGTTGTTGATGACCGCCGGCGTGGCACGCGTGGGGTCAAGTTTCATCACTTTCTGGGCGATGTACAGACTGTAGTAACGATAGGCCACCAGATAAACAGAGACTGAGGCGACCACGATCCACAGGGCGCTGATGTGTTCACCCCGACGTAATGCCACTACCGAGAGGCAAAATGCACCGATGATTCCAAGAATCACCCAGGGTATGTGCTTGAATAACTTTTTCGTATCCATAGTAAAACCTGGTATCTAATTAATAATTGGCCGAAGCCGCGTGGGTTTGAGTGTGTGTTTGAGGAGATAAGTTGACTGCTATGTTGGGAGGATCTTGCCAGAGAATTACGCGCGTAAAGTAAGGTAAATATGTGAGTGGTTATATGTCAGCTTAAGCGGTCCCAAGTGTCAGTGAGCGGTTTCGGGGAGCGGTAAACGGGGATGATTATGTGATTAAGATCACTAAAAAACTCTTTTAGAGCCCTTACGGAAGGCGGTATCGCCGATTCGTCGATGCTGCGATCGATTCAGGAAGCACGAATTCCGTAAAGTTTTCTCTTTTCAGGCCGAAAATTCTGACATCTGTCTAGCGGAAAGAGAAAACATGTTAAAACGAATGAAGATTGTTACCAGCTTACTGCTGGTATTGGCGCTGTTTGGTCTTTTACAGCTGGCCTCGGGCGGGTTGTTCTTTAATTCACTGAAGAATGACAAGGAGAACTTTACCGTTCTGCAAAATATTCGCCAGCAGCAGTCTGCGCTGAATGCGACCTGGGTTGAACTGCTGCAAACGCGAAATACCCTGAACCGGGCAGGGATCCGCTACATGATGGATCAGAGCAATATCGGCAGCGGCGCCACCGTGGCAGAGCTGATGCAGGTGGCGAGCACTGCGCTGAAAATGACCGAGAAAAACTGGGCGACCTATGAATCGCTGCCGCGCGATCCGCGTCAAAGCGAAGCCGCGTTCCAGGAGATCAATCGTACCTATGATATCTACCACGGCGCGCTGGCGGAGCTGATCCAGCTGCTGGGTGACGGCAAGATCAATGCGTTCTTTGATCAGCCGACGCAAAGCTATCAGGATGGCTTTGAGAAGCAGTATATGAATTACATGCAGCAGAACGATCATCTGTATGACATTGCGGTTGAAGATAACAACAGCTCTTACAGCCAGGCGATGTGGGTGCTTGCTTGCGTGCTGATTACCGTGCTGGCGGCCATTATAGCCGTCTGGTTTGGCATTAAGCTCTCGCTGATTGCCCCAATGAATCGTCTGATCGACAGCATTCGTCATATTGCCAGCGGTGACCTGGTGAAACGCATCGACGTGGAAGGCTCCAACGAGATTGGGCAACTGGCCGAGAGCCTGCGCCACATGCAGAGTGAGTTGATGAGCACCGTGGGTGATGTGCGTAACGGTGCTAACGCCATTTACAGCGGTGCCAGCGAGATTGCGATGGGTAATAACGATCTCTCGTCACGTACTGAGCAGCAGGCGGCTTCGCTGGAAGAAACCGCGGCCAGCATGGAAGAGTTGACGGCAACCGTGAAGCAGAACGCCGAAAACGCCCGTCAGGCCAGCCATCTGGCGCTGAGTGCCTCCGAAACGGCGCAGAAAGGCGGCAAAGTGGTGGACAATGTGGTGCAAACCATGCGTGACATTGCCTCCAGTTCGCAGAAAATTGCCGATATTATTAGCGTGATCGACGGCATTGCCTTCCAGACTAACATTCTGGCGTTGAACGCCGCAGTAGAAGCGGCACGCGCAGGTGAGCAGGGCCGTGGATTTGCGGTGGTCGCCGGTGAAGTCCGTAACCTGGCCCAGCGCAGTGCGCAGGCCGCGCGCGAGATCAAGAGCCTGATTGAAGACTCGGTCAGCCGCGTGGATGTCGGGTCAACGCTGGTTGAAAGCGCCGGTGAAACCATGGATGAGATCGTCAATGCGGTGACCCGCGTGACCGATATCATGGGGGAAATCGCTTCAGCGTCTGACGAGCAGAGCCGCGGTATCGATCAGGTCGGTCTGGCCGTTGCCGAGATGGATCGTGTAACCCAACAGAACGCCTCGCTGGTGGAAGAGTCCGCTGCCGCCGCGGCGGCGCTGGAAGAACAGGCCAGCCGTTTGACCCAGGCCGTTGCCGTGTTCCGTATTCAGCACGATCAAAAGCGTCCGCGTGATGTTGCTGCCGTAAAACCGGCATCGACAACCACCCAGCCACGTAAAGCTGTGGCGACGGATGCGGGTGAGAACTGGGAAACGTTCTAAGCCTGTGATGCCGGATGGTACTATTGCTCATCCGGCTTACCGGGAAGGTATGTGTAGCCCGATGCTATCGGGCTACACGTCATTACTCCTGACGCGGGTCGCTAATCGGCTGGCGAACCAGGAAGATATAAGCGAACGCCCCTACCATCGTCACGCAACCACAGATAATCAGCGCCAGACGGAAAGAGTTGGTGGTATCCACGATAAATCCGGTGACAATCGGTGCGAACGACGCACAGATAAAGCTGGCAAAGTTCTGAATACTGCCCACGGACGCGGTCATACGGGAAGCCACTGCGACGTGGATCAAACCCCAGCAGGACGTGCCGGCGAAGTGGATGCAGAACAGCGCCATCCCAATCAGTAACACTGCGGCCATTGAGGTTGTCGCCTGCGGTACCACGAAGGTGAATGCAGCAGAGCAGAACATCCCGGCAATGATACAAATCTTACGACTCTTAATCGGCGCCATGCCGCCTTTCACCAGCCAGTCGGTGACAAAACCGTTAATCAGCATGCCAGCTGCGCCAAACAGGAACGGGATCGCGGCCATGAGCCCGGTACTTTTTAAATCCAGGTTATAGGATGTTTGCAGGTAACCCGGCAGCCAGGCCAGATACAACCATGCCGTGTAGTTGATGCCGCTAAAGCCCAGCATCATGCCCCACATGGTACGGTTACGGAACAGGCTGCGCCATTCGGCAAAGCTCAGCGGATCGCGGCGGGCATTGACGCTACCGGCGTTCAGGTACGCTTGTTCGGTGGCGCTCAGTTCAATCTGCTCGCGGTTGCGATACAGCATGTACCAGCCGATGGCGAGGAAAATACCCAGAACGCCGATAGTGATAAACATCCAGCGCCAGCCCATCACCAGCATCATCGCGGCCAGAATCGGTGGGCTAATGGCGACACCAATCGTTGAGGCAGCGTTGAATAACCCCATTGGGCGGCCGCGCTCTTTAATGTTAAACCAGTCGTTGATCACCTTCACGCCGCACGGGTTCATTGGCGCTTCACCAATCCCCATCCCGATACGTACCAGCACAAACTGAGTGAAGGTATGTACCATGCCGGACATCGCCTGAAACAGCGACCAGAAGAACATGCCTAGCCCCAGCATAATGCGCGGGCCTTTGCGATCCAGCAGCGGACCGCAGGGCAGTTGCGCAATACCGTAAGCGAGAGAGAACACGGACAGCAGGATGCCGATTTCGGTTGCGCTGAGTCCCAGTTCTTCACGAATTGTCAGGTTAGCTACTGACAGTGAACTGCGGTCGAGATAATTAATGACCGCCGCAAAAAATAATAAAATCATTGCTGTGGTCTGAATACGTTTTATTCGACTGCTGCGTTGCACCATGCCGTCTGGCGGAACATTAATATCCGCAGATGACGAGGTGCCAAACGAAGAACTCGGGTCGAGGGTAATATTATTTTTTTCCACGCCGGACTCCTGAACCTCAATAATTTATTTTTACACGGTGCCAGACCGTGCTGTATTGAAAAATACCAGTGATAAATCACGTTATTCATCACCGCTCACGAAATTTTTTTAATGCAGTCGACTTAGCGTGAGCATAGGCAAGAGGTTTTTTCTGGCGTTTTTATTTTTATAAAATCGTGCTCCCGGTAGTGGTTTGCTGTTTTTTATCCGTTCTTAATGGGTGCTGTCACTGGTTTGGTTGATAGAGCGAATCATCGATTGTTTGGCTGAATTCAAATGGTTACAGAGTGCCAGGGTGGCATCCAGGTCGCTGCGGCAGATCAGCGCGCTGAGAATGGTCATATGCTCATCGATGGCAATGATGTTGCGCTGCTTGAGGTCGCTTTCGTCCCACTGATAGTGGAAGTGGAAAATCACAGAAATTATCTCAAGCGACTGATTAAAAAAAATATTATCAGCAGCGGAAAGCAGCAGAGCGTGGAACTCGCGGTCTAACTGCGAGAACATACGAAAGCTACTGCCAATGCTGTCGCGCAGCATCCGGTGGCGCTCAAGCAGCGTTTTGGCCTGTAGCCAGCGCGGGTCATTGTCGGGCAGATTCAGGAAATGCTGCAAAGAATGCGTTTCCAGCATTTCGCGCAGTTCGAACAGTTGTTCGGCATAGGCCTGGTCGAACTGCTTCATGCTCCACTGACCACGTTTTTCGTTTTTAATCAGGTTGTAACGTTCGAATTTTAAAAGGTATTCCCGCACAACGACCGGGCTGACGCCCGCTGCTCTGGCAAGCTGCAGCTCGGAGAACGTTTCGCCTGCGCGCAGCTGGCGCTGGTTAATCATAGTGAAAAATGCCTGTTCAAAAATACGATTTTGCTCAGCCATGGAGGCCGTAGTGCAATCAAAACCGTCGTCATGATCCGGTTTGCGTACGATTACGTAGTGGCTACCCACCTGCGTCAGCACACCGCATTCAGCTAAATGGCCCAGCATATGGCGCACGGTGGTGCGGCTGATGTTGTACATCTCTGCCAGCGCGCTTTGCGAAGGAAGTGGGGAAGGAATATGACCCCGCGCCATATCATCAATTATCTGGTTAATCACATTGTGGCGTAGATTCTGTGAACGGCTCATGGTGTCTCCTTTTTACCTATTAAAACCCGATTTAAAACATTTTTATGCGTTGGGTTTCACAGATTATGTTTCTGCTTGCGCCAGCATTTTTATTTTCATCGATATCTGAGGCAACAAAAAAACAGGAGAGCAGAATCATGTCTACGATGAATACACTGATTTGCCAGGAACCCAAAAAATTAGTCTGGAAAGAACGTGATATACCTATTCCGGGTAATGGCGAAGCATTAATAAAAATAAAGTCTGTCGGAATTTGTGGGACCGATATTCATGCCTGGGGTGGCAATCAACCTTTTTTCAGCTATCCACGCGTGTTAGGTCATGAAATATGTGGGGAAGTTGTCAGTCTGGGGCGGAATATACAAAATCTGGAAATAGGCCAGCAGGTTGCGGTTATTCCTTACGTTGCGTGCCAACAGTGCCCGGCGTGCCAGAGCGGGCGCACCAACTGCTGCGAGAAGATTTCGGTGATTGGCGTGCACCAGGATGGGGGCTTCAGCGAATACCTGTCCGTGCCGGAGACCAACTTGCTGGATGCGCAGGGCATTGATCCGCAAGCGGCGGCGCTGATCGAACCGTATGCCATCAGTGCGCATGCTGTGCGTCGGGCTGCCGTGGTGCCTGGCGAGCAGGTGCTGGTGGTGGGAGCGGGGCCGATTGGTCTTGGCGCTGCGGCGATTGCCAAAGCCGATGGCGCACAGGTGGTGGTGGCGGACACCAGCCCTGCCAGGCGGGAGCATGTAGTCTCCCGCTTAGGATTACCGGTTATCGATCCCTCTGCTGAGGACTTTGACGCGCAGCTACGCGCGCAGTTTGACGGTTCTCTGGCGCAAAAAGTGATTGATGCGACGGGGAATCAGCATGCAATGAACAACACGGTGAATTTGATTCGTCACGGCGGCAGCATTGTGTTTGTTGGGCTGTTCAAAGGTGATTTGCAGTTTTCTGACCCAGAATTCCACAAGAAAGAAACCACCATGATGGGCAGTCGCAACGCCACGCCGGAAGACTTTGCCAAAGTCGGTCGCCTGATGTCGGAAGGTAAGCTGACGGCGGACATGATGCTGACTCACCGTTACGCGTTTGCCACGCTTGCAGAGATCTACGAGCGGGATGTGATCAACAACCGTGAACTGATTAAGGGCGTGATCACCTTCTGATAAGGTTGCCATGCAGCGCCCGGAGGTGTGTTGGGCGCTGTTTTTTTTATCCTTGCAGGTCCACGATTTTGATTTCAACCATTCCGATCCCCAGCTTACGCGGAGAGTGGCCCAGAATGTTGCCCTCGTTGGTAGCGACGGGATCGGGTGGGATAATGACCAGCGTGTCGGCGTCTGTTGGGTTATCAAAATGCAGCGTGATGGTGCTGACGTCATGGCTTAACACCAGCGTTTGTTCCTCGTTGCCGATGCGTACCGGGATGGGACGATTGGCGTTGTCACCGAACGCTTTGGCGGTGATCACCAGATCGAATTTCTTCGGTAACGGGGCGTTGTATTCGATCTTTACCTCGTCACTCAGCTGCGCATTGGACCAGCGCCCCCAGGATTCGGGGCGCGAAATCCCGCTAAATTGTTTCACCTCTTCTGGCGCGCCGGCCACGTTAAAGACGAAGCTGTCGGCCTTGTAGCGAATATCGTTATCGACAATTTTCAGCGTATCGACGTTACCTTTGTAGCGCTCCATGTCGATCACCGTGTCTTTAAACGCGGTTTTACCTTGCCATTTGGCTTTATCGACGTGTTGTACAATTTGTTGCCCGCCCAGTTGCCCTTGTGATACACACCAGTCGGTGGAGAGCGCCAGTTCCGGTGCCCACAGTTGGGCCATTTTGTAGCAGCGGTCTATCCAGACAAAGTTATCGCGCGGGGCGAAATCCGCCAGCTGGAAGCGCAGCGGGGCAGAGTATTCACTTTCCGGCAGTGGCTCAACGCGTTGCTCCGACACGCGCAGCAGCAGCGGCAGGCGGAAGTGACTGCCGGAGAACGCGATCATGCTTTTGTCCGTGTCGACGGTGAATGCTTTCATCTCTTTGGGGAAATTCCACAGGCGAATAATATCGGGCTTCCAGGCCAGCATTTTCTCTTTGATGTTCAGGAATACTTCTGACACGGACTCACTCGACAAGCTACTGCGTCCTAGACCGATAAAGTTATCGCCGCCGAGAATATCCAGGACGGTCGCGCCGTTATCCATCGTGTTGCGTTTCACCGCCAGCGTATCCTGCTGCGGCTTGTCGCCGCGTAGCACGAAGAACAGGTTGTTGCGATCCTCCTTGTTCAGGTACTTCCAGGCGGTGTTGTTCATCGCCAGATGATCGGAGGACACCACAATTACGGTATCTTTAAACCACGGTGACGCTTTGATCTTATTAATAAACGTGGCAATGTTTTCCTGACTACAGCTGACTGCGCTAAATGACTGATTGGCTTTGCCATCGATGTCATAGCGTTTGCGGTTGCAGGTGCGCGAAATAAATCCATCCGGGTGATGAGTATCGACCGTCAGGGTAAACAGTGAAAAACGTTGACCAGACCGTGAAAGCTCTTCGAATTTTTTCCACGCTTCATCGAGGACGGTATCGTCGTAAAAGCCCCAGTCATTACGATAGGCCGGGTCCGCTACTACGCCTTTTAACTCTTCTGCGCCGTACAGATGATCAAAACCATGGGATTTCAGGAACACGTCTTTCCCGGCAAAGCGCAGATTTGCGCCCTGCACAAAGACATTTTGATAGCCGGAGTTCTTCAGGATGTCGCCCAGGCAAATATTGTTTGGGAAGAAGCTGGAAACTGATGCCGAGGCGTTACCTTCAAACGGGGCAAACAGCGGAATGCCGCACTGTGAAGCGACCATGCCGGCGATGGTGTAATCCGTTCCCGGCAGCTGCATAGTATTGCTGAAATCCATCCCTTCGTTTTTTAATGCCCCGAGCTCCGGGGTCAGATCCGGGAATGCATCATTGTTAAAATAGGTGCGTTCCAGGCTTTCGCCGTAGATATATACCAGGTTCAGCTTCGGGTTGGGAATGGTTTTTGACGGCTCTTTGTAATACGCCGCAAAGTCCGGGTCGCCATCGCGCGACTGGGATTTCACCAGTTCGGTTATCTGATGAAACGCCGGGCTGGCATCCACCGACGCCAGCGCCAGCAGCAGAGCCAGCAGGCTGTAACCCACGTGATGAGGATGGTGGCGGCGACGGCGAAGCACCCAACCCAGCGCGCCAAACACGGTGGCCAGCGCCAGTGCAATCCCAATGCCCGGCAGAACATATTTGCCAAGGCCCGCGCCGGTCAGACTGTTGGTCAACGTGTACAGCACTGCGTCGTTGATGCCGTCGCCGGTGAAATAGTCGCTGGCATACAGCGTGATATTCAGGACAATAAAAATCCCCAGCACCGTTAACGTGGCGGCAAACCACCAGGTGTTGCGACCCGCTTTCCAGGCGTAAATCAACACCGACGCGAGAAACAGAGTGATGGAGAATAATTCAGACAACGGACGATCCTCAGTAAGCCGGGTAAATACCTGGCAGGCTAATCATTTCTGGAAAGTACAATGTAATAGCGTTGCTACATTGCTGCAATTGTAGTGACATTTAAATACGTTGTTATTCAGAATTGGTTTAGATATGCGGGGTGTTGAAGGGTATTACTGATTACTTTGAGGAATGTTTTCGGGACATAAATTGATACCGCGCAGGTTGTGAAAAACCGTGCGCGGCATTTGTACATCAGGAAATGAAGTTCATACCCTGTTTTAACACCAGATCGCAGGCCTTGGTTTTGACTTGCTTTGCCAGCGAGCTGTTACCAATCGTCTCCAGATTAAGCTGTTGACCATCTTTGGCATTGAGCATGCCCTGAATGCCGTCCAGATAGTTGGTGTCTTTTTTCTGCTCCGTTGCGCCCAGGCCTAGTTTATCCAGCACCTGATTTTTGACGTTTTCGGTATCGGTGACCGAAGCCAGTTTCTGTTTTGCACAATATTCCAGAATCCCGGCTGCGTTGTTCATACTGCTGGACGTGAGCGACTGATTACTGCCGAGCAGGCTGGTCAGGGACGAGAGTGAGTTGCTGCTCTGAGAGCCAGAGGTTTGCTTACTCAGTTCGCCAGCCGCGCTGGAGAGTGAATCCTGCCAGGAGGCGGCGAAAACGCTGGTGGAGATCAGCGTGCTGGCGGCAACCGCACAGCACAGAAATCGTTTTGTTGCTTTCATCATTATCATTCCAGGTAACTCGTGTCATGCCTTTTCAGCGCAGTATAGCGCTGCTGATGTTAGGAATGGTCTCAATACTCTTTGCCTGTCACCCGGCTGCGATAACTTTCCCAGTTAAAAATCACCCACAGGCTATTGCCGAGTCGCATACGATCCATCACGCGCTCACCCAGCAGTTTGTTCATTTCATCTATATTGCTGTTTGTCAGCATGCCGGTCGGTCGCTTGGAGGAAGAGCGGCGATCGACGATCTGGTTGATGATCACTTTTTCATAGCGCGATTCGGTCTGCATGCCGATCTCGTCGATCACTAGCAGATCTACGTTGCTGAGATCGTTGAGCAGCTGCTCTTCGCTGGTTTCACGATTGCTGAACGTCTCTTTCATTGCCGACATAATGTCTGCCACGGTAATGATCAGCACTGACTTGCCGCGCAGCAGCAGTTCGTTGCAGATGGCGGCAGCCAAATGGTTTTTTCCGGTGCCAGGTTTGCCGGAGAAGATAAAGCTGGCAATATTGCCATCAAACTCTTCGACGTACTGACGGGCTTTGCTCAGGGCATTCATTTGTCCTTCGCACTCGACCCGATAGTTCTCAAACGAGCAGTTCTGGTGCAGCGGACGGATACCGGAGCGGTTAAACGTGCGCTGCATTTTCATGGCCCGGTTCTCGCGCGCCAGCGCCGCGGCATGAATTTCACCTTGTTCTTTTTGCCACGCCAGCAGTTCCTCGCCCGTTTTGAATGCGGGCTCGACATTGGGCGGCATCATTTTTTGCAGACGTTTCATCAGGTCGCCAACGTTTTTCATCGTTATCCTCTAAAACCCGGTGGAATATGACTGTCAGGTTCGCTGACACTGTTAACATCACGTTTGGGCATTCCGCCATTGCTGGCCCGGCCAATTTGTACGCTACGCGCGAGTTTTTGCTGCCACTGAACATGGTGAAAGATCTTGCCTTCTGCCTGCCAGTAGGCCACAAACGCGGCCAGCTCTTCGGCGGTGACCGGTTCTCTGAGCGCGATGCCCCATAGCGCGGCCTGTCGCTGAAAGTCAGCATCGGGCTGCCAGTCAGCGTACATCGGAAATTTCCCCATCGGTACGGCAACAGGTGCCGCTTGCGGCTCTTCGTAAAATTGCGCATCCAACGTGATATCGCTTCCCGGACGTGACAGCTTCTCTTCGAGCGCCAGTAGTTCGGCCAGACGCGCAGGGGTTACGGCATAAAACGCGGGCGCATTATTGGCGAAAACGGCCACTGCGCCACCAGCTGACTTTGCCAGCACGGCCTGGTGATCGTGTAATAAGGCGTCAATACCGACGACGTCCGGAGTCAAAATTTTACAGGGCATAATGTTTCTCAATACTGAACAACAACCGAGAAGGGGACTGCTTTTATAGTAACACAGAGAAGAAGGAGAGCAGCAGGATGAGGGTGATTCCCCATCCGCTATGGTATTTAAGCAGGTGCACCGTCACACGCGCGGGCGTTTGCGATACAGCCATAATCCCGGTACGGAAAGCCCGATGGACAGAGCCCCCACGATGGACGAGGCTTTCAGGAAGTTAGTCAGCAGGGTAATCATCAGCTCTTCGCTGTAACCGAAATGACCGATTTTTACCGCAGAGATCATCGCCGTGTACGCGGAGATCCCCGGAAACATGGGGATTACTGCCGCGACGGTAAAGACTTTCGGGTGCGCCAGATACCAGCGTGACCATTGGATCCCGATGCAGCCAATCAGTAATGATGCCATAAAGGTTGACCATTCGATATTGAGCCCCGCGGTCATCATCACCATGCGTGAACCGTGCCCAAGCGCGCCGAGCAGGGCACACCAGGGGAGCGCCCGATGCGGTACGTTAAAGACCATGGCGAATCCGACAGCCGGAATTGCAGACAGGATCATGTCCTGCAGCAGGGCAAAAATGAAATCAATTACACCCATCCGCGTAACCCCCACAGAGTCATCGACATCACTACACCAACGCAGGTTGCCAGCGTGAGCAGGCTGGCAATGGCCCAGCGCGCCAGCCCGGTATTTATGTGCCCTTTAAACATATCTGCGACCGCGTTAATCAATGGGAAACCTGGAACCAGCAGCAGCACGCTGGCCGCCATGGCAACCGTCGGCGTGTGATTAAACGTCGGCAACGTCAGCAGCAGACCGGAAATGGTGGTGGCGACAAAAGCGGTGACGCAAAAGTTAATTTGCGGATGCAAATGCCGGGAGGCCAGAATCTGGCGGATATACATGGCAATCATGCTGGCAAAAAAGGTAATAACCGCCCCATCCCATCCGCCATTATTCAGCTTACAAAAGCAGGCGCAGGACAGGCCGACCATCAATGAAACCAGCCATCGAGGGTAGCGCAGCGGTTTAATCTGACTAAAGCGTTTCTCCACGCCTTTGCCGTCCAGCAGCTTATGCTCGGCCAAAATGACGATGTGCTGAACTTCGGTTACGACGTGCATATTGATGCCGCGATCCTGATTTTTTCGGGTCGATGTCAGGCATTGTCCGTCTTTAATGGTGGTCAGGACGATAGCGTTAGAGGAGATGGCGCTTTCTACGCTATCCATACCAAGCGCCAGGCCGAGGCGGGTAGAGAGTTCGTCAACCAGCGCGCTTTCCGCCCCGTGTTGCAGTAAAAATAGTCCACATTGTATACATAACCGTGTAACCGTTCGCTGTGACGACTGCTCTGTTTGCATGGCTCGCTCTGACTGAAAAGATGCACTCTGGATAACGACTGTCTTCTTTTTATCATGAAGCATGATCCCGCTGGCTCTGGCTAAGATCAATCTTTGTGTTGAAAAAAGAGGCAGAGCGGTGAGTTTTGCCGATGTACGGCTCTCTTTTCTATGCTATAGGGTTAACTTCCCTGGTGCGGTTATTTCTGTGTGCAGTAATTACGTAAGTAGCGCTAATAAATTAATGTAGTTATTTTAATTGTACAATTAATGTTCTTCTAAGTGATTATATCAGGATGGTTTTATAGTGTGATGCTATTAGGATTGTAGGGTCATCACTTTTTCATATATTTAAAATAAAAGCCAAGGATAAATAATTCATACTGTCTATCATTTTTACCTGCCGATTTATTAATTTATAGATAACGTTCAGGTGAGCAAGATTGCGGACAGGTGAATATGGAGGAGTTATGTTGCCAGGACGCTGCAAAAACGCAATTATCATTAGTAAACTACCAATCATACAAACTGGACTTAAAGGGGTGATGCAAGGGCAGTTCTCTGATTATGAATTGACGTATTGTCGCTCTGTAGAAGAACTAACTTTGCTGCAGTTGCGCTGCTCTGACCTGGTGATAGCTGACTTAACCAGGGACTGTAGTAATCCGCGTGCAATCTGCGATCAATACTATTCTTTACTGTCTCAATATCGCGATATCCACTGGGTTTTTCTCGTTTCACGCCTGTTTTATCCTCTGGCTGTTGAGTTGCTCATGTGTCCTGTCAGCTCACTGTTATCTGATGCGGAACCCATTGAGAGTCTGGTGAATGTTATTCATTCGGGAAATACCCGGGCCGAGAGAATCAGTAAGGTGCTGCTCTCCCCGCCAATTTACGCTGAATTACAGGATCACAGCGCCCGGTCAATTGTTCTCACTCTTTCTGAAAGAAAAGTGTTACAGCTACTCGGAAAAGGCTGGGGAATTAACCAAATTGCGATGTTACTAAAGAAAAGTAATAAAACAATTAGCGCGCAAAAAAATAGCGCGATGCGGCGCCTGTCAATCCATAGCAATGCAGAAATGTATGCATGGATAAACAGTTCTCAAGGAGCACGAGAGCTGAACTTACCTTCAGTTTATGGAGAGACCACGGAATGGAAAGCAGAAATAACAAAAGCAATGTCGCACTGGTAGAAAAGTGCGCAATGAGTCGTGTTGGTATTAAGAGTTTATTTAATACCATGCCAGATAGCCCATACCATCTTTATCAGTTTTCTAATCAGCTGACCTTTAGCCAGGAAATATTAAAAACGTCTTTTTCTGCGGTCATTTTTTCACTTTCAGCATTAAGAGCGGATCGCCGCGCTGGACTGGTCTACCTGACGGAACTGGCGGTCAATTATCCACGTATCCGGCGCGTGGTGATCGCTGATGATGATGCTGAAGTGCGATTAATTAGCTCGCTTTCCCCGTTGCCGCTGGATGGGGTCATCAGCAAAGCATCATCATTGGATGTATTACAGGAAGGGCTACTCGCAGCCTTGAATTGCGCCAAACGGGGAATCGAAGGGACAAAAAATCACTGGTTTGTTAACCAAAACCGTATGTTAAGCCCTACTGAGCGCGAAATACTGCGTTTTATGTCGAATGGATACTCGATGCCGCAGATCGCCATTCAGCTTGAACGGAACATTAAAACCATTCGGGCGCATAAATTTAACGTGATGTCTAAACTGGGTGTGAATTCTGACGCCGGACTCCTGGATGCCGCTGATATTCTGCTGTACCTGCGTGCCGGGGAGCCAGCGCCTTTTCTCCATGCGGTTTCGTAGTGGGGCGATTACGCGTGTGCCGGATTCACTCTCCGGCACCAGGGTGGGTATTCGTTACCGACATACATCAACCCAGGTAGCAGAAGTCAGTTCAGCCATTCTGTCTGGCGTGATACGCACTGCGCTGTGCGTGGCTCCAGCTGCGGGAAGGACTTCAGCGTAATGCTTCAGGGAGATGTCACAGTAGACTGAAATGGGGGTCTCCAGTCCAAAAGGGCAGACGCCACCAACCGGATGTCCCGTTGCGTTGACCACTTCATCACTACTCAGCATGCGGGCTTTCGCGCCAAACGTACCTTTTAGCTTCTTATTATCCAGACGGGCATCGCCTTTGGCGACGACCAGTATAATGTCATTTTTTACCTTTAGAGAAAGCGTTTTAGCGATCTGTCCGGGTTCGACATTGTGGGCTTTCGCTGCCAGATCGACGGTGGCCGTGCTCTGGTCCAGTTCAATGATTTCAATATCCGGGGCATGTTCCGCCAAAAATTGCCGTACTGATTGCAAACTCATTCTTCTCTCCCGATAGCGTACGCGCAGTTCTGCACGGCAGAAAACCGCATGGCGTAATTTGTCACAGGGGAAGCGTGGCTGTAAATCTTTTATTATTACGACAAAGCAACATCAGCAGGACGTTTAAGACGAGCGGCGAGGGGGGAGGATTCTCGCTTATTTCAGCGTACAGTCGCCGCATTGCTGGACGTCTGGCAGACGGTAGCGCTGGCAGCAGGTTCTGCGGACTAACAGCCCGTCACGTGGCACCACGGTGCGCCAGAGTGGATTATCCTCGCCACAGGTGAGTTGTTTCTCAAAGAAGCAGGCCTGGCGCAACGCTGCCAGTAGTTCATCACCCAGCAGCGGCTTCATCTCTGTCAAATACCAGTGAATTAAGTATCCGGTATTGCTCCAGATAAGCTTGCCGTTAATCTCTTCCGTTGCTTCCAGCGCCCGGACAACCGGCGTCAGTGCAGAAAGAATCAGTGTTTCCATCCGCTGTTGTGGTGAGCGGGCGGTGGTCTGCCTGTCGGGGTGAACGTCTATCCAGAAGCAGGCTGCACGACCCGTTTCGTGAAACTCGACGTGCATATGTTCGGGTGCAACATCAATGGCGTCTTTTTGCGTCAGCAGCGCCACCATCAGCGGGGGCATCATCAGGCCGATATACCACTGTGCCCAGAGTGAAATCAGCGGTTTGTTTTCACGAGCTAACGTGGGCTGATTGCGATAGATATGATCGGAATAAACTGCCAGGAGTGAACGCAGCGTGGCGGGTTGGGCCCATTCATGCAGCGTCATCGCACCTTGTGGCGGTGTTTCATCAAGACGAATGAAGTCCAGTAGGTGCTCACGGGTTTGAGCAAGGGTTGCACGCACTGAATCGGCCAGCGACGGCATCTCCGTAGGGAGGTGGCTGCGCCAGATGACATCTTCAACGATTTCAACGATCGGTGCGGAACGATAAGCCATAGCTATATAAGGATGTTAATCTAAATGATAATGATTGCTAATCCTATAGGCGAGGGCTGGCGATGGCAAGATCTTTGTCGTGGTGTCGGGAGGCAGCGCACGGATAGCGTAGGCAGGGGTTAGTTTATCCGCAGTTCATCGCTGACTAGCGTGTTATTGCGTCCCTGATTTTTGGCTTCGTAAAGGGCTTTATCCGCTTTGCTGATTGCGGTATCAATATCCTGATCCACCAGCGGCGCAATGCCGATGCTGACGGTCACGTTGGTGGCCACGTTTTCGTTAAACATGTGGGGAATTTTAAGATCGTAGACTTTCTGGCGAATACGCTCGGCGGCGGCCTGCGCTTGCTGCGGATCGACTGCCGTCAGTAAAACCATAAATTCCTCGCCGCCAAAGCGTGCCACCACATCCCGTGAGCGTACGGAGTCCCGAATGGCGGCAGAAACGCGGATCAGCGCCTGGTCACCCATCATATGCCCGTAATGGTCGTTATAGGCTTTGAAATGGTCGATATCCAGCAGCAGCACGTAATGCTTCGCGTTGCTCAGGGCCAGCAGCGTATCGAGTCGGTGTTGCAGTCCCCGGCGATTATACAGACCGGTCAGCGGGTCGAGCATACTGAGGCCATTCAGTGTTTCACGCTCTTCCAGCAGCTTGTACATGAGCTGTTGAGCAAAACCGTCATAGCGCTTTTGAATCACATGCTGAATGGCGATCCCGGCCATCGGCAGCGCCATAAAATAGATCACACGCAGTCCATGTTCGCTGCCGTTCAGCCACAAGCAGACGGCAACGGAAGGGAGTGAATGGAGGGTAAAGGCGATGATATTATTGGCAAAAGCAATCGAGCCAATAAACAGTACGCTGAGCAGGGCTATCAATAAAAAAGAATAATCATTATGACCTGGTGCGTTATATTTCAGGGAAATATGTAATGCCCATAGCAAGCCAAAAGCGATTGAAATAAAAGGAAGATTAATTCGTTTATCCGTATATTTCCCATGCCATACCAGCAACAGTGTACTCATCACGAGTATCGACAATGCTGGCACTGGTAACGCTTTGATGGCAAAAAGTGGGAAAAAAAGTGTAAACAGTGCGGAGACTGCGTTGAGCAGCAGAAACAGTCTTAAAGAGAGTTGATATTTTTTGGTGCGCAGCGTTCGCCAGGATTGTACTGTCATAGGTAAATATTGTTATTTATCTGCAATATACGAAGGTGTGTTGGTAAATAAAACAAATAACGAACGAGATATCATTAGCTGAGGTCTTTATTGTTTTAGTTGAAAAGCTAACCGGCGAGCAATTTATCACCTTAAATTATTCATGTCATCAATCGTTAAGTAAAACTCATATAATTGATAGTACCTTCATGCTGACAAATGAGAAAATATATCATATGATATTGGTTATCATTATCAATGTCATAGGTGAAACCATGTTGCAACGTGCGCTGGGCAGTGGATGGGGTGTGCTGCTGCCGGGGATATTCATTGCGGGTCTGGCTTTTACTGACCTGTCAGTTCACGCATGGAAAGCGATGATTGTATTAGGATTACTGTTAACTTCACTGATGCTGTACCACAAGCGTTTACGGCATTTTGTTTTACTGCCTTCATGCGCTGCAGTGATCGCCGGTGTGGTTCTGATGATGATGAACTGGAATCAGGGATGAACAAAACAAGGAAGATAATCGAGAGGAAAATAAGATAATTGGTGCGAGGGGGGGGACTCGAACCCCCACATCCTAAGGACACTAACACCTGAAGCTAGCGCGTCTACCAATTCCGCCACCTTCGCACAGTCATCTTACTTTTTTTGATATCGCCTCGTTGGTGCGAGGGGGGGGACTCGAACCCCCACATCCTAAGGACACTAACACCTGAAGCTAGCGCGTCTACCAATTCCGCCACCTTCGCCCAGTGCGAGCAATATCAAACGTGGATTATGGTGCGAGGGGGGGGACTTGAACCCCCACGTCCGAAAGGACACTAACACCTGAAGCTAGCGCGTCTACCAATTCCGCCACCTTCGCATACCATCGACACTCAAAAAGTATCGTTACCACGGAGGCGCATTCTAGTGGTTTTCAACTTTTCGTCAATAGCTAATTGCGCGGTCTGGGTTGATTGGCGCAAAAACGGCCACGTACATGGCCGTGAGTGATTTCCGTTAGGCTTTCTTTGCCTGGCGCGTCATTACCGTGCGATACACCTTAAAACGACCGGTCTGGGCGATGACTTCATGGAAGCCAAACATCTCATCCAGAATTTTCGGGTACGGCAGGAAGGCGTTGGCCACAATACGCAGTTCACCGCCGCTGTTCAGATGACGCACCGCGCCGCGAATCAGAGTTTGTGCGGCATCGAGGCTGGTTTGCATCCCGTCGTGGAACGGCGGGTTGGAGATGATCATGTCAAAGCGACCGGTCACGTCAGAAAAAACGTTGCTGGCGAAGACATCGCCTTCAATTCCGTTTGCCGCAAGCGTAGCTCGGCTGGCTTCAACCGCGGATGCACTGACATCACACAGGGTCAGTCGCACTTTCGGTGAATGACTGGCTAAGGCTACGGAGAGAACACCCGCCCCGCAACCGACATCCAGCACTTTACCTTTGGTGTGCGGCGTCAGGGTTGAGAGCAGCAGTTGGCTGCCGACATCCAGGCCGTCACGGCTGAACACGCCCGGCAGCGTTTTGATGGTCAGGTTGTCGACGCTGTACTCGTCCCAGTATTTTTCGGCATCAAAGACCGGCTGTTTTTCCAGGCGACCGTGATAGAGACCACAGCGGCGTGCGCTGTCGATTTTATTCAGCGGTGCGTATTCGGCCAGCATCTGCTCCGCGCTGCGTACACCACTGCGGTTCTCGCCAACGACAAAAATATCGGTGCCGACCGGCAGCAGCGACAGAATATTCATCAGTTGGAACTGGGCTTCCGGCTTATTCTTCGGCCAGTAATAGATCAGCGTATCGCTGTCCGCAACGTCTTCGGCCTGGGCTACGAGGCTAAAGCGTACGTTATCGCCCATCTGGCGGTTTAGCACTTGCCAGTGGTGGAGTTGTTGGGTATGTGCGCGGTTGGCGGCACTGTCGAAGTGGGCAGGCAGGTCATCCTGCAAATCACCGGCAAACAGAATACGGCTTTGTTCGAAATCATCACTGTGGCGCAGCAAGACTTCACTTGCCGGGGTAAAAGCAGACATGGAATGCTCCTCAATTTATACAGGTTGCGATTATATACACAAAATCAGTCAAGCTGAATCAAGGCGGCCTGCGGGATGTCGTGTATCGTTGTTTGTTGGCGTAGATTCGACAGATTTGCTATATTTGCGCCCCTGATAGACAGGAGTGTTTCGCTATGACATCCCGACGAGACTGGCAGTTACAGCAACTGGGCATTACGCAGTGGTCGCTGCGCCGTCCTGGCGCACTGCAAGGGGAGATCGCGATTTCCATTCCTGCGCACGTCCGTCTGGTGATGGTCGCGGCGGAGCCACCCGCGTTAACCGAACCGTTGATGAACGATATTTTACGCGCATTGACCGTCAGTGCGGATCAGGTTTTACAACTGACGCCAGACCGTGTCGCCATGCTGCCGCAAGGCAGTCGCTGTAATAGCTGGCGGCTGGGAACCGAAGAGCCTCTGCAACTGGATGGCGCTCAGGTCACCAGTCCTGCGTTTAATGAATTACGGGAAAACCCAGCGGCACGCGCCGCCTTATGGCAACAAATCTGCGCATATGAACACGATTTCTTCCCTCAATCCGACTGATTTACCCGCAGCATTTCAGATTGAAAAACGCGCCCATGCTTTTCCATGGAGCGAAAAAACATTTGCCAGCAACCAGGGCGATCGCTATCTCAACTATCAGTTAACCGTTGATGGAACGATGGCCGCCTTTGCGATAACGCAGGTCGTGCTGGATGAAGCCACGCTGTTCAACATTGCCGTCGATCCTGATTTTCAGCGACGGGGATTGGGACGTGAGCTACTGGAGTACCTGATCGACGAGCTGGAAAAACGCGGCATTCTGACGCTGTGGTTAGAAGTGCGCGCCTCGAACGCTGCGGCGATTGCGCTGTACGAAAGCCTGGGCTTTAACGAGGCGACGATCCGCCGCAATTACTACCCGACAGCCGACGGCCACGAAGACGCCATTATTATGGCATTGCCAATCAGTATGTAAGACAAGGTGTAATGATGAAGAAGTGGGACTGGATTTTCTTTGATGCCGACGAAACGCTGTTCACATTTGACGCGTTTACCGGCCTGCAGCGGATGTTTCTTGACTACAGCATTACCTTTACCGCTGAGGATTTTCAGGACTACCAGGCCGTGAATAAACCACTGTGGGTGGATTATCAAAACGGTGCGATCACCTCATTACAACTGCAGCATGCCCGTTTCCTGAGCTGGGCTGAGCGTCTGAACGTGCCGCCTGGGTCGCTCAATGATGCGTTTATTAATGCGATGGCAGAAATCTGCTCTCCGTTGCCAGGTGCGGTGTCGCTGCTGAATACGATTCGTGGCAAAACGAAAATCGGTATTATTACCAACGGGTTTACCGCGTTGCAGCAAATCCGTCTTGAGCGCACCGGTCTGCGCGATTACTTTGACCTGATGGTTATTTCTGAGCAGGTTGGCGTGGCAAAACCCGACCCGCGTATTTTTGATTATGCGCTGGAGCAGGCGGGCAATCCCGAACGCTCCCGCGTGCTGATGGTGGGTGACACGGCGGAGTCCGATATTCTGGGTGGCATCAATTCCGGGCTATCAACCTGCTGGCTAAATGCGCACCAACGCGAACAGCCGGTGGGCATTCAACCGACCTGGACCGTGGCTTCATTAAGCGAACTGGAACAACTCCTGTGTAAACACTGATTGCCTCCCCCCCATTGATGGGTAAAATAGCCGCAATTTTTCGTATTCAACATGCGTGACGTAGAGCCGCGCTTACTCAAGAAGATTGAACTATGACGTTGTCTCCTTATTTGCAAGAGGTGGCCAAACGCCGCACCTTTGCCATTATTTCTCACCCGGATGCCGGTAAAACGACGATCACCGAAAAGGTGCTGTTATTCGGACAGGCAATCCAGACCGCCGGTACCGTTAAAGGCCGCGGCTCTAACCAGCACGCGAAATCAGACTGGATGGAGATGGAAAAGCAGCGTGGTATCTCTATTACCACCTCTGTGATGCAATTTCCGTATCATGACTGCCTGGTTAACCTGCTGGATACCCCAGGGCACGAAGACTTCTCGGAAGATACCTACCGTACGCTGACGGCGGTGGACTGCTGCCTGATGGTTATCGACGCCGCGAAAGGTGTAGAAGACCGTACCCGTAAGCTGATGGAAGTAACGCGTCTGCGCGATACGCCGATCCTGACGTTTATGAACAAACTCGACCGTGATATCCGCGATCCGATGGAGCTGCTGGATGAAGTCGAAAACGAACTGAAAATTGGCTGCGCGCCAATTACCTGGCCGATTGGCTGCGGTAAATTGTTCAAAGGTGTTTACCACCTGTATAAAGACGAAACTTATCTGTACCAGACCGGTAAAGGTCACACCATTCAGGAAGTCCGTATTGTTAAAGGCCTGAATAATCCGGATCTGGATGCTGCCGTCGGTGAAGACCTGGCGCAGCAGCTGCGCGACGAGCTGGAACTGGTGCAGGGCGCGTCTAACGAGTTCGACCAGGAATTGTTCCTCGCCGGTGAAATCACCCCAGTGTTTTTCGGAACCGCGTTAGGTAACTTCGGCGTTGACCATATGCTCGACGGTTTGGTGGAGTGGGCGCCTGCGCCTATGCCGCGCAAAACCGACACCCGCATCGTTGAGGCATCTGAAGAGAAATTCACCGGTTTTGTGTTTAAAATTCAGGCCAATATGGACCCGAAACACCGCGACCGCGTGGCGTTCATGCGTGTGGTTTCCGGCAAGTACGAGAAAGGCATGAAAATGCGTCAGGTGCGCATTGGTAAAGACGTGGTGATTTCTGATGCGCTGACCTTTATGGCGGGTGACCGCTCTCACGTGGAAGAAGCCTACCCGGGCGATATCCTCGGTCTGCACAACCACGGCACCATTCAGATTGGCGACACCTTTACCCAGGGTGAGATGATGAAGTTCACCGGTATTCCGAACTTCGCGCCGGAACTGTTCCGTCGTATTCGCCTGAAAGATCCGTTGAAGCAAAAACAGCTGCTGAAAGGGCTGGTACAGCTGTCTGAAGAAGGTGCGGTGCAGGTCTTCCGTCCAATTGCCAACAACGACCTGATCGTCGGTGCCGTTGGTGTGCTGCAGTTTGACGTCGTCGTTTCCCGCCTGAAAAGCGAATACAACGTTGAAGCGATCTACGAATCGGTCAACGTGGCGACCGCGCGCTGGGTAGAATGCTCAGACGTGAAGAAATTCGAAGAGTTTAAGCGTAAAAACGAAATTCAGCTGGCGCTGGATGGCGGCGATAACCTAACCTATATCGCCCCGACCATGGTTAACCTGAACCTCACCCAGGAACGTTATCCAGACGTGACGTTCCGTAAAACGCGCGAACACTAATCGACCTTCCAGGGTGCGGCTTATGCCGTGCCCTGCGACTTTCCCTGCCTTATTAATCCCTTACGGAATGTTCTTAAATCCCGCACTTTTTCCTCATTTCGCCTATTTTTTGACCGTATTTGTCTGCAGCATCAAAATTGTGATCTATATTTAACAATGTGATGACATAAATATCGGCTTTAAATTCTACGTTACTTCCTCATCTTAGTTGTTTTAGCTGATATTTATTTTGATTACGAGATGAGTTGCTGGCTCAGCCCGATAAGCGGCAGAGCATCGATATGAGCAAAAAAAGGATTAAATCGATGACAATGACAAAACTGAAGATCTCAAAAACGCTGCTGGCTGTGATGCTGACGTCTGCTGTTGCCACGGGGTCTGCATTTGCAGAAAACGCGACCACCGATAAAGGGCAATCCGGTCTTGAAAGCGCAGGGCAGAAAGTCGATAGCTCGATGAATAAAGTCGGCGATTTCATGGATGACAGCTCCATAACCGCAAAAGTGAAAGCCGCGCTGGTCGATCACGAAAGCATTAAGAGCACCGATATTTCGGTTAAAACAGACCAGAAAGTGGTCACGTTAAGCGGATTTGTTGAAAGCCAGGCGCAGGCAGAAGAAGCGGTAAAAGTGGCGAAAGGCGTTGAGGGAGTTACCTCCGTGAGCGACAAACTGCACGTGCGTGACAGCAAAGGCACTTCTGTAAAAGGCTATGCGGGCGATACGGCAACCACCAGTGAAGTCAAAGCCAAATTGCTGGCTGATGACATCGTTCCTTCTCGCAAAGTGAAAGTGGAGACCACCGATGGCGTGGTTCAGCTTTCAGGCACCGTTGACTCACAGGCGCAAATCGAGCGTGCTGAGAGTATCGCCAAAGCCGTTGATGGCGTGAAAAGCGTTAAAAACGACCTCAAAACTCAGTAATTCGACTTAATTCGCCAACCTGATATTTGTCGGAAGGCGCGTTGTGCACCACACTAAAATATCGCAATGGGCGGCCTGAGCGCCCATATCAAGCGGTTGACATTAACTATGGTAAAGGAGAAGCGTATGTTTCGTTGGGGCATCATATTTCTGGTTATCGCGTTAATTGCCGCCGCTCTGGGCTTTGGTGGACTGGCGGGTACCGCTGCAGGTGCAGCGAAAATTGTCTTCGTGGTGGGGATTATTCTGTTCCTGGTCAGCCTGTTTACCGGGCGTAAACGACCCTAGTTAGTAAACCGTAAAGAAAAATTGCTACTCAGCCAGTCCAGCGGACTGGCTTTTACGGTTTTAGTGATACGTAATTTGCGTTACTTTGTCGCTCTATCATAAAAAAAACAGGAAGGCAGAGGTGGGGCAGAGAATACCCGTCACGCTCGGTAATATTGCGCCGTTATCGTTACGTCCGTTTCAACCCGGCAGCATGGCGCTGGTGTGCGAGGGCGGAGGGCAAAGAGGCATTTTTACCGCGGGCGTGCTGGACGAGTTTATGCGCGCGCAGTTTAATCCTTTTGATCTCTTCTACGGGACGTCCGCTGGTGCGCAAAACCTGTCGGCCTATCTCTGCAACCAGCCGGGCTACGGGCGCAAAGTGATTATGCGCTACACCACCCGACGTGAATTCTTTGACCCGGTGCGGTTTGTGCGCGGGGGAAATCTCATCGATCTCGACTGGCTGGTAGAGGCCACCGCCGCGCAGATGCCGCTGGCGATAGACCATGCCGAACAGTTATTTGCCGCGGGAAAAGCGTTTTACATGTGCGCCTGTCGCGGAGATGACTACACGCCGGGTTATTTTTCGCCGAACCGACAAAACTGGCTCGACCTTCTGCGTGCGTCCAGCGCCATTCCTGGATTTTATCGTAGCGGGGTAGCGCTGGACGGCGTGAACTATCTGGACGGTGGGGTCAGTGACGCCATCCCCGTTCAGCAGGCGGTAAAGCAGGGGGCGAAAACGCTGGTGGTGATCCGCACCGTGCCCTCGCAAATGTACTACACCCCGCAGTGGTTCAAACGCATGGAACGTTGGCTGGGGGAAAGCAGCCTGCAACCGCTGGTCAATCTGGTGCAGCATCATGAGGCCAGCTACCGCGCCATTCAGAGTTTTATTGAAAAACCGCCGGGTAAGCTGCGTATCTTTGAGATCTATCCGCCCAAGCCGCTCCACAGTATGGCGCTGGGAAGCCGAATTCCGGCCCTGCGGGAAGACTACAAAACCGGACGCCTGTGTGGACGTTACTTTTTGGCGACCGTCGGTAAACTGTTGGCGAAAAACACACCGTTGCCCCGCCAGACGCCGAAGATTATGGTGCCTGGACCGGTGGTGGTCCCTCCGGCACCGGTTGCCAACGATGCCCTTATACCCGTGGTGGCCGATGCACCTCAGGCCAACGACACGACGTTTAGCCATGAGGATCTGGCGTGAGCTATCGGTTTATCGATACGCATTGTCATTTTGATTTTCCGCCGTTCACCGGCGACGAACCTGCCAGCATTCAGCGGGCAATTGAAGCCGGTGTGAGCCGCATTATTATGCCGGCGACCGAGGCGGCGAACTTTTCCCGCGTGCTGACGTTGGCGCAAACCTACCCCCCGCTATTTGCAGCTCTGGGTTTACATCCGATTGTGATTGAACATCATGACGATGATGCCCTGGACCAGTTGCAACAGGCGCTGGAAAAGCGTGTACAGAAGGTGGTGGCGGTAGGGGAGATAGGACTGGATTTGTATCGTGACGATCCGCAGTTCGACAAGCAGGAAAGGATGCTGGACGCGCAGCTTCAACTGGCGAAACGCTACGAACTGCCGGTGATTCTGCATTCACGACGTACTCATGACAAACTGGCGATGCACCTTAAGCGCCATGCGCTACCGCGTGCCGGCGTAGTGCATGGCTTTGCCGGGAGCTTGCAGCAGGCGGAACGCTTTGTGCAGCTGGGATACAAAATTGGCGTGGGCGGAACCATTACCTATCCCCGTGCCAGCAAAACGCGCGAGGTGATGGCGCGGCTGCCGCTGGGATCCTTGCTGCTGGAAACCGATGCGCCGGATATGCCGCTCAACGGCTTTCAGGGTCAGCCCAATCGCCCGGAGCAGGTCACCAGGGTGTTTGAAGTATTATGTGAGCTGCGCCCGGAGCCTGCAGAGGTCATCGCCGAGGCGTTGTATCGCAATACGACGGCATTGTTTACGGTGTGATTGTTGAGTGCCGGATGCGACGCAAAAGCGTCTTATCCGGCCTACGGATTGACCTCGTGTGTAGGCCGGATAAGGCATAGCCGCCATCCGGCATTTCACAGGTACAGCGCCGGGAAGATCATATTATTCACACCGCGTTCGCGCAGCCCTTGCGCCAGTTGCTCCACGTCTTCTGGCGTCGCGCTCGGCCAGGCTTTGGCTTCACCATACACGCCATGCGCATGAAACGCGTTAAGCCGCACGGGAATGTTGCCCAGGCGGTGAATAAACGCGGCCAGCGCATCAACGTGCTGCAGGTAATCAACGTGTCCGGGAATGACCAGCAGGCGAAGCTCCGCCAGTTTTCCCCGCTCGGCCAGAAAGAGAATACTGCGCTTGATTGCCGCGTTATCGCGCCCGGTGAGCTGCAAATGACATGCGCTGTCCCAGGCTTTTAAATCCAGCATGACACCATCGCAAACCGGCAGCAGCTTCTCCCAGCCGGTTTCACGCAGCATGCCGTTGCTGTCCACCATGCAGGTCAGGTGTTGCAGGTGCGGATCGGCTTTGATCGCTGAGAACAGCGCAATCACGAAAGGAAGCTGCGTTGTCGCCTCACCGCCGCTCACGGTTATCCCTTCAATAAACAACGATGCCTTACGAATGTGATGCAGCACCTCATCGACGCTCATCGTCTGCGTCATTGGCGTGGCCTGCTGCGGGCACATTTGTAGGCAGGTGTCGCACTGCTGGCAAACATCGGACTGCCACCACACTTTTCCCGCACTCAGACTTAAGGCGTCATGTGGACAATGCAGTACGCACTCCCCGCAATCGTTGCATCGCCCCATCGTCCACGGATTGTGGCAATTTTTACAGCGCAGATTGCACCCTTGCAGGAACAGGGCCAGGCGACTGCCCGGCCCGTCGACGCAGGAGAAAGGGATCAGCCTACTTACTGAAGCGCATCTGCTGTTCATGACTCATCACGCGAGGTTGACGTTCCAGAATGCGAGTATTGCGAGCGGCCTCTTCGCCCAGCCAGGTGGTGTTGGTGCGTGAGCCTTCGGCACGGTATTTTTCCAGATCCGACAGGCGCACCATATAACCGGTGACGCGGACCAGATCGTTACCGCTGACGTTGGCAGTGAATTCACGCATTCCGGCTTTAAACGCGCCCAGGCAAAGCTGTACCAGCGCCTGTGGGTTACGCTTGATGGTTTCATCCAGCGTGAGGATGTCGCTGATCCCGGCGTGATAATACGCGTGATGCGGGGCCACGGTTTGCAGATGAGTAATAGGATCCGGCTCGTCACCATACGGCAGACGCGCGCCCGGCGTGGTGCCAATGTCTGAACTGATCCCCGACTGCGCATGCAGCATCGCCCGCTGCTGCCAGCCGTATTTCACCGGTGTGTTGGCCACAAAGTCGGCAAGCTGGGCGCTGATCCGATAGCCCATCTCATTAGCGCTCTCATCTTTGCCGTAGCGTGCGTTCAGCCCGGCCTTCTCACACAGCAGGTTTACCGCCTCCGCCAGGCCGTACATACCAAACATCGGCACAAAACGTTCGGGATCAATCAACCCTTCCTGCACCAGGAAGCTATTCTCAAAGAAATGTGATTTCTCATAGAGGAATTCACACCGTGAATCAATGATGGCAATTTGCTGCTGGCAATAGTGCGGTAGGGTGTGCGTAAAGAAGTCATCGACAGACGTGCTGCGCTCTGCGATGGCTTTCAGGTTCAGCCTAACCAGCGTACTTCCGCCGCCCGCCAGCGGCAGCGAGTTGTAACAACTGACGACGCCATAATGGCCTTTTGTGAAAATTTTATCATTTTCAGTGCCGTTGGAAATATGCGGTTTACTGCATTCGCAAATATTTTGCGCCACGTTTAACAGCAGGTCGTCAGGTGTGATTTGTGGATCATAAATAAAGGTAAGATTAGGCGAAACCTGCTTTAGATCTGCATCTGCACGTAAAATGGCGCGGGTGATCGGCGTATCGGCCGGGCCAATATTGGCATGCATAAAGGCGTCTGGCAGGGTTCTGTCGAGATACCGCCAGAAACGTTTTATTCGAATATCGATCTCTTCTTGTGTTAGAATTCTAACATACGGTTGCAGCAGGGCATCGAGCTGACCAAGGTACACCGGCATCGACGTCACTGACGGAACATGGTGGTACAGAATGGTGAGCAAGGATAAGGCGTCATCAAGATCCTGTGCACCTTCCAGCTCCAGCCAGGCTGAACCGTTGGCCAGAAAATGCGCATAATTGGGCAAAACATAACGTGGTTTGAACGGGGCATGACCTTCGTACATATCGCAGATAACCCCGTCATCCAACGCCTGGCGTGCTTCAGCAGGCAACTGCGGATAAGGCAGTGCGTTTTCTGCCTCCAGTGCCAGAAAGTGGCGTTTCTGCTCAGGGCTGAGCACCGGACTGGTCACGATTTGTTGGCAGCGCTGTTGCAGCGCGAGTTCGCTTGAAGTGGGCATCGTCGATTCCTTTATGTGCCGAAGGTTAAGCAACATTGTAGGAAGCAACCGATCCTCAACCTTTGATCCGGATGCGCCTGATGCCATCGCTTCTCGCCAGTAAAGCTCGATTATTTGAAGTAGATCTCATTAGAGTAATGCAAATCTGTATGTGGTTTTCATTAACTGTGATGTATATCGAAGTGTAATAGCGAGCGGATGTTAGAATACTAACAAACTCGCAAGGTGAAATTTTATACGGCGATGCCGTTGGAGAATGTTATGACCGATTTAACAGCAAGCAGCCTGCGTGCCCTGAAACTGATGGACCTGACCACCCTGAATGATGACGACACCAACGATAAAGTGATCGCGCTGTGTCATCAGGCAAAAACCCCGGTGGGTAACACGGCGGCAATCTGTATCTATCCGCGTTTCATCCCTATTGCGCGTAAAACGCTGAACGAGCAGGGCACGCCGGATATCCGTATTGCAACGGTAACCAACTTCCCGCACGGCAACGATGACATCGATATTGCGCTGGCAGAAACCCGTGCAGCGATTGCCTACGGCGCAGACGAAGTTGATGTGGTATTCCCTTATCGTGCGCTGATTGCTGGTAATGAGCAGGTCGGTTTTGACTTGGTGAAAGCCTGTAAAGAGGCGTGTGCAGCGGCAAACGTGCTGCTGAAAGTGATCATCGAAACCGGTGAACTGAAAGAAGAAGCGTTGATTCGCAAAGCATCTGAAATCTCCATCAAAGCAGGGGCTGATTTCATCAAGACCTCTACCGGTAAAGTCCCGGTTAATGCGACGCCGGAAAGCGCACGCATCATGATGGAAGTGATCCGCGATATGGGCGTTTCGAAAACCGTTGGTTTCAAACCGGCTGGCGGCGTGCGTACTGCGGAAGACGCGCAGCAATTCCTCGCCATTGCTGATGAACTGTTTGGCGCAGACTGGGCGGATTCCCGTCACTATCGCTTTGGCGCATCCAGCCTGCTGGCAAGCTTGCTGAAGGCGCTGGGTCACGGCGACGGTAAGAGTGCAAGCAGCTACTAAGTTTTTATTGCCCATCGTAGGCCGGATAAGGCGCAAGCCGCCATCCGGCATGAATACGACTTGCCGGGTGGCGCATTGCTTACCCGGCCCATAATCGGGAGGTTCCCTTGTTTCTCGCACAAGAAATTATTCGTAAAAAACGTGATGGTCATGCGCTGAGTGATGAAGAAATTCGTTTCTTTATTAACGGTATTCGCGACAACACCATCTCTGAAGGGCAAATCGCCGCCCTGGCGATGACCATTTTCTTCCACGATATGACAATGCCTGAGCGTGTTTCGCTGACCATGGCAATGCGTGATTCAGGAACCGTGCTGGACTGGAAAAGTCTGCAGCTGAACGGCCCGATTGTGGATAAGCACTCCACCGGCGGCGTGGGTGATGTAACGTCACTGATGTTAGGTCCAATGGTCGCAGCATGCGGCGGCTATATTCCGATGATTTCCGGGCGGGGTCTGGGTCATACCGGCGGTACGCTGGATAAACTGGAAGCGATCCCGGGATTTGACATTTTCCCGGATGACGCGCGTTTCCGTGAAATTATTAAAGACGTGGGTGTGGCGATTATTGGGCAAACCAGCTCGCTCGCACCGGCGGATAAACGTTTTTATGCCACCCGCGACATTACCGCGACGGTGGATTCCATCCCGCTGATCACCGGTTCGATCCTGGCGAAAAAGCTGGCGGAAGGGCTGGATGCGCTGGTCATGGATGTAAAAGTTGGCAGCGGCGCCTTTATGCCAACCTACGAGCTTTCTGAAGCCCTTGCCGAAGCAATTGTTGGCGTGGCGAACGGGGCAGGCGTGCGTACCACCGCACTGTTAACCGATATGAACCAGGTGCTGGCTTCCAGCGCCGGTAACGCAGTAGAAGTCCGCGAAGCGGTGCAGTTCCTGACTGGTGAATACCGCAATCCACGTTTGTTAGACGTCACCATGGCGCTGTGTGTGGAAATGCTGATCTCCGGCAAACTGGCGAAAGACGATACCGAAGCCCGCGTCAAGCTGCAGGCGGTGTTGGATAACGGTAAAGCGGCGGAAATTTTTGGTCGCATGGTCGCTGCGCAAAAAGGCCCGACCGACTTTGTGGAAAATTATGCGAAGTACCTGCCGACGGCAATGCTCAGCAAAGCGGTATATGCTGATACCGAAGGTTTTGTCAGCGCAATGGATACCCGTGCGCTGGGGATGGCGGTGGTTTCCATGGGCGGCGGTCGTCGTCAGGCATCGGACACCATTGATTACAGCGTTGGCTTTAGCGACATGGCGCGTCTGGGCGACAGCGTAGACGGGCAGCGTCCGCTGGCGGTGATCCATGCCAAAGATGAAGCCAGCTGGCAGGAAGCGGCGAAAGCGGTCAAAGCGGCAATCAGCCTTGACGACAAAGCGCCAGAAATTACACCGACAGTCTATCGTCGTATAACCGAATAACTGTATACTGATCTGATCGCTTTTTTGCAGCGCAAAAGGTACGGAGAATAATATGAAACGTGCATTTATTATGGTGCTGGACTCCTTTGGTATAGGTGCGACTGAAGACGCTGACCGCTTTGGCGACGTTGGTGCCGATACTATGGGGCATATTGCAGAAGCCTGTGCGAAAGGCGAAGCTGACAATGGTCGCAAAGGTCCGCTGAATTTGCCTAACCTGACCCGCCTGGGCCTGGTGAAAGCTCACGAAGGTTCTACAGGTAAAATTGCCGCCGGAATGGACGGTAATGCGGAAGTGATCGGTGCCTACGCATGGGCGCATGAACTCTCTTCCGGCAAAGACACGCCGTCTGGTCACTGGGAAATCGCCGGTGTGCCGGTGCTGTTTGACTGGGGTTACTTCTCCGATCATGAAAACAGCTTCCCGCAGGAGCTGCTGGACAAGCTGGTTAAGCGCGCCAACCTGCCGGGCTACCTCGGCAACTGCCACTCTTCCGGTACGGTCATTCTGGATCAACTGGGCGAAGAACATATGAAAACCGGCAAGCCGATTTTCTATACCTCCGCTGACTCCGTGTTCCAGATTGCCTGCCACGAAGAGACCTACGGTCTGGATAAACTCTACGAGCTGTGCGAAATCGCTCGTGAAGAACTGACCGAAGGCGGCTACAACATTGGTCGCGTGATCGCCCGTCCGTTTATTGGCGATAAAGCCGGTAACTTCCAGCGTACCGGTAACCGTCACGACCTGGCCGTAGAACCGCCAGCGGCAACTGTTCTGCAGAAACTGGTCGACGAGAAAAAAGGCCATGTTGTTTCTGTGGGTAAGATTGCCGACATTTACGCGAACTGCGGTATCACTAAAAAAGTGAAAGCGACCGGTCTGGACGCGCTGTTCGACGCCACCATCAAAGAGATGAAAGAAGCGGGTGATGAGACCATTGTCTTCACCAACTTCGTCGACTTCGACTCCTCCTGGGGCCATCGTCGCGATATCGCCGGTTATGCAGCAGGTCTGGAGCTGTTCGACCGTCGTCTGCCTGAGCTGATGGAGCTGGTAGGGGAAGATGACATTCTGATCCTGACCGCTGACCATGGCTGTGACCCAAGCTGGCCGGGCACTGACCACACTCGTGAACACATTCCGGTGTTGATCTACGGCCCGAAAGTCAAACCAGGTTCACTGGGTCATCGCGAAACCTTCGCGGATATCGGTCAGACGCTGGCGAGCTACTTTGGTACGTCGCCAATGGACTACGGTAAAAACATGCTGTGATGCAATTGCCCGGTGGCGCAAGCTTACCGGGCCTACGGTTTTGTAGGCCTGATAAGGCGTAGCCGCCATCAGGCAATAACAACGAAATAAGGATAAAAGATGGCAACTCCACATATTAATGCAGAAATGGGTGATTTCGCTGACGTCGTATTGATGCCTGGCGACCCGCTGCGTGCGAAGCACATTGCTGAAACTTTCCTCGAAGATGTCCGTGAAGTGAACAACGTTCGCGGCATGTTAGGCTTCACCGGGACTTACAAGGGCCGTAAGATCTCCGTGATGGGTCACGGCATGGGTATCCCATCCTGCTCCATCTACACCAAAGAACTGATCACCGATTTCGGCGTGAAGAAAATCATCCGCGTAGGCTCCTGTGGCGCTGTGCGTATGGACGTAAAACTGCGCGACGTGGTTATTGGCATGGGTGCTTGCACCGACTCCAAAGTTAACCGTATCCGCTTCAAAGATCATGACTTCGCTGCTATCGCTGACTTCGACATGGTGCGTAATGCTGTTGATGCGGCCAAAGCGCTGGGCGTAGACGCGCGCGTGGGCAACCTGTTCTCCGCTGACCTGTTCTACTCGCCGGACGGCGAAATGTTCGACGTGATGGAAAAATACGGCGTGCTGGGCGTGGAAATGGAAGCGGCGGGTATCTACGGTGTTGCGGCTGAGTTTGGTGCGAAAGCGCTGACCATTTGCACCGTGTCCGACCATATCCGTACTCACGAGCAGACCACTGCTGCTGAACGTCAGACGACCTTCAACGACATGATCAAAATCGCGCTGGAATCCGTGCTGCTGGGCGATAAAGAGTAACTGTTTTAACAGGAGGCGATATTCGCCTCCTGCCTCTCATGAATCTATTCATTAATTTAAATCCCTCATTTTTTTATGTTTACATTTCACCCATGTATGCTATTTAGTGTATTCAAGTATCTATTCATAAATCTATCCATCAATGAGTGCATTAACTGATTTGCTATTACAAGGGCCACGTTCTGCCCCTGAGCTGCGACAGTCGCTGGCAATCAGCCAGGCAACCTTTTCTCGTCTTGTTTCAGCGCATGAAGAGGTCGTACAGTTTGGTAAAGCGCGAGCAACGCGCTATGCGCTTATCAAGCCGATTCGCGGCACGATGTCGTTCCCGCTGTGGCGGGTTGATGCTCAGGGGAACGCCTGTAAATTTGGCGTTGTTTACCCTTGTTGGCCACAGGGTAGTTGCCTGGTTGCGCTGTCTTCAGGGGAATGGCAGTGGTTTGATGGCCTTCCCTGGTATATCACCGATCTCCGACCACAGGGTTTTTTAGGGCGAGCCTGGGGAAGAGCCGTCGCGGGATATACCCATCTTCCGGATGATATTCGCTTGTGGCAGGAAGATGAGGTGCTGTATGCACTCCGAGCGTACGCAGGTGAAAATACAGGGGGATGGATCATTGGTGAAGATAACTATCAGCGCTGGATTGACGCGCCAGAACCGATTGCGATTGCTCACTCTGATAAAGTTTCGCGTTTTCAGCAGTTGGCTGAGGAAGCATTAGCGGGTGAAATCATTGGTTCCTCTGCCGGAGGTGAACAGCCTAAATTCGCCTGCTGTGTGCAGTCAGTGTTGGGTAATCAGAATGTGTTCGTTAAGTTTAGCGCCCAGGAACAAAGCATTGTTTCTGTGCGTTGGGGCGATCTGCTGATAGCCGAATCAATTGCACTATCGGTGTTGTCCGGGGCCTGTATTCCTGCGAGCAGTACGACGGTTTATCGCAGTGACGGGGGACAGGTGTTCCTCGAGAGCGCCAGATTTGATTGTGTGGGCGTACACGGCAGAAGGCCAATAGTCTCTCTTGAGTCCTTGCAAAGCGAGTATGTTTCTTCTCCGGGGAGCTGGCCTGCGGTCACGCACCATCTGGCAGTCCAGGGCTATGTTGATGCAGATTCTTGTGAGCAAACTGAGAATATCTGGGCATTTGGTCGCTTGATAGCCAACAGCGATATGCATGCGGGTAATCTCTCGTTCTATTTATCCGCACCGCCAATGGCGCTAGCCCCTGTTTATGACATGTTGCCAATGTCGTTTGCTCCCTCTGCTGCGGGCTCACTGCGTAATGAAGCCGTTGATATAAAAGTCGATGCGACGGTTAGCAGAGCCGCATGGGAATACGCCCTGCCATTAGCCAAAGCATTTTGGCAGCAGGTTGCCGATGATGGGCGTATCAGCGCGGGATTTCGCCAGATTGCCCGCGCCATGTTGGAAAAACTGACGTCAGCTGCGTTAGTTATTCAGCGGCTGGCGTAAAGACAACTAGCGTACCGCTCTCGCTATCCACGCCGACAGTTCTCGTAGCTCTTTTTCCTGTTGCGGGAAATCGCCAATCAACGCCTCGCACTCCTGTTGCAGCCTGTCCGCCCGATACAGACACCCTTGCAAGCTGTCCGCCAGCGCTTCTAATGGCGCGGGATTGAGGCTGTCGGTAAAGACCTGCGCGCGGGTGATATGGCCTTTCTCCACGTCGAAATGTAACTCGATGCCACCCCAGGTAAAACGCTCATCCAGCAGATGAGAGAAGGCAGGGGCCTGACCAAAGTTCCACTCCCAGCTGCTCTGGCGGGCAAACGTTTCGGCGAAGTTGGGCAGATCCGGCGTGTTATCCGGGGAGATAATTTCAGCCGCCACGCGTTCGCCGTAGTGTTGGAAAAAGGCGTCGGTCACGGCTTCACAGATTTTTTCATGAGTGATCTCAGGCAGCAGTTCAACCAGATTCGCGACCCGACCACGCACGGAGGTGATCCCCTTCGCCTGAAGCTTTTTCTGATCAGGGTTGAGGTAATTCGCCAGACGACTGAGATCGGCATTCAGCAGCAGCGTACCGTGGTGGAACCCGCGATCTTTGGTTTCTCGATACGCCGAACCTGAAACTTTGCGATCGCCTTCGGCCGTTTTGACCACCAGATCGTTACGCCCGGAGGCGTCGGCGTTGACGCCCAGTGCGTTCAGGGCATTGAGTACGATAGCGGTGGAGATGGTTTTGTCGTATTCCGGTTTGCCAGCCATAAAGGTAAAGCAGGTATTACCGAGATCGTGAAACACCGCGCCGCCGCCGCTGCTACGGCGAGCCAGCCGGACGTTATCCTCTTCCATGCGTCGGGTATTGCACTCTTTCCACGGGTTTTGCGCCCGGCCTATGACCACCGTATCGGCGTTGCGCCATAAAAACAGCACGCGCTGCGTGGCGGGCATTTGACGAAAAATGCACTCTTCAACCGCCAGATTAAACCACGGATCGTAAGAGTCGGAGATAAGCAGGCGTAATGTGGTCATGGTTGATTTCCTTCCTGGTGAATTACTCTTTTTTCTCGCTGTCTTCTTCCTGCACCGGTTTGTTGGCGGTCAGCAGGAACGGCGATTGTTGCCAGCGGGTGCGCTTACCTTGCAGTAATGTCCGGGTTAATACCACGCCAATCGCCAGTGACAGGAGCAGCATCAGGCGTAGAATGTTGGTGGTGTTATCCACCTGTTTGGCCTCGGTGGCAAGGGTATGGGTATCCAGCGTCAGGCGCAGGTAGCCCAGCGGACCATTTTTGCCCTGAATGGGTTCGACAATTTGCTGATTAAAATAGCCCCCGGCTTTTTTACCGTCCAGCGCCAGCCGGTCGCGAACATTCACGCTCTCACCGGCATGCGTAATGAGATCGCCCTGTTCATCATAGACGCCCGCATCGAGAATACGGCTCTCGTCGGTGAGTTGGCGCAGCACGACAGCGATGCGTTTTTCATCCGGCGTTTCGGTACGCATCAGCGGCGCGACGTTTAATGCAACCTGGCGGGCCAGCGTGCGGGCCAGCTCTTCCAGCTGCGGATTTCGCTGCTGTTGATGGTTTTGACTAAACCACGACGCGCCCTGCATCAGGGCGACGAGCAGCGCGAGGCAGGACAATACAATCACTGCACGATGAAGTCGGAATTTCAGTTTTGCGCGAGCCATATTCCACCTGCTGAAAATTTGAGACTTAATGTTGCCAGAAGCGCTGGTTACAGGGTAGCCTCATGCGTTATTTTCCCCTGATGATTCCGACCCGAACGATTTTACAGGAGCTTTAATGCCTAACATTACCTGGTGCGATCTACCTGAAGATGTCTCTCTGTGGCCAGGTCTGCCTCTCTCTTTAAGTGGTGATGAAGTGATGCCACTGGATTACCACGCGGGCCGTAGCGGCTGGCTGCTGTATGGTCGTGGGCTGGATAAACAACGCTTAACGCAATACCAGAGCAAACTGGGGGCGGCGATGGTGATTGTGGCGGCCTGGTGCGTCGAGGATTATCAGGTGATTCGCCTCGCGGGATCGTTAACGCCGCGGGCAACAAAACTGGCGCATGATGCCAAACTGGATGTTGCCCCGCTGGGGAAAATCCCGCATTTGCGCACGCCAGGCCTGCTGGTGATGGACATGGATTCGACGGCGATCCAGATCGAGTGCATTGACGAAATCGCTAAACTGGCCGGAACCGGCGAGATGGTCGCAGAAGTGACGGAACGCGCGATGCGCGGGGAGCTGGATTTTACCGCCAGCCTGCGCAGCCGCGTCGCCACGCTGAAGGGGGCGGATGCCAATATTTTGATGCAGGTACGTGACAATCTCCCGCTGATGCCCGGCTTAACGCAACTGGTGCTGAAGCTGGAAACGCTGGGCTGGAAAGTCGCGATAGCCTCCGGTGGCTTTACCTTCTTTGCTGAATATCTGCGCGAAAAGCTGCGCCTGACGGCGGTTGTGGCGAACGAGCTGGAGATCATGGACGGGAAATTTACCGGCAACGTGATTGGCGATATCGTCGATGCTCAGTACAAGGCCACCACCCTGACCCGACTGGCGCAGGAATATGAAATCCCAATGACGCAAACGGTGGCGATTGGCGACGGCGCCAACGATCTGCCGATGATCAAAACGGCAGGGCTGGGGATCGCCTACCATGCTAAGCCGAAAGTGAATGAAAAGACGGAGATTACTATCCGTCACGCTGACCTGATGGGGGTGTTCTGCATTCTCTCCGGCAGCATGAACCAGAAATAACGAGGTAAAACGTGGCAAAAGCTCCTAAACGCGCCTTTGTATGTAATGAATGCGGGGCCGATTATCCGCGCTGGCAGGGGCAATGTAGCGCCTGTCAGGCCTGGAACAGCATCACCGAGGTGCGTCTTGCGGCGTCACCGACGGTGGCGCGTAACGAGCGCCTCAGCGGCTATGCCGGTAATGCAGGCGTCGCTAAGGTGCAAAAGCTGGCGGATATCAGTCTGGAAGAGCTGCCGCGTTTTTCTACCGGTTTTAAAGAGTTTGACCGCGTGCTGGGCGGCGGTGTGGTGCCCGGCAGTGCCATTCTGATCGGCGGTAATCCAGGCGCCGGGAAATCCACCCTGCTGCTGCAAACGCTGTGCAAGCTTGCCGAGCAGATGAAGACCCTGTACGTCACCGGGGAAGAATCGCTGCAACAGGTGGCGATGCGTGCCCATCGACTCGGTCTGCCGACGGCAAATCTGAATATGCTGTCAGAAACCAGCATTGAGCAGATTTGCCTGATTGCAGAGGAAGAGCAGCCAAAGCTGATGGTCATCGACTCCATTCAGGTGATGCACATGGCGGATATTCAGTCTTCGCCGGGCAGCGTGGCGCAGGTGCGTGAAACCGCCGCATACCTGACGCGCTTTGCTAAAACGCGCGGCGTGGCGATTGTCATGGTCGGTCACGTCACCAAAGATGGCTCGCTGGCCGGGCCAAAAGTACTGGAGCACTGCATTGACTGCTCGGTGCTGCTTGACGGCGATGCGGATTCTCGTTTCCGTACCCTGCGTAGCCATAAAAACCGCTTTGGTGCGGTGAATGAGCTTGGCGTCTTCGCCATGACCGAACAGGGCCTGCGCGAAGTCAGCAACCCTTCCGCTATTTTCTTAAGCCGTGGCGATGAAGTGACCTCCGGCAGCTCGGTGATGGTGGTCTGGGAAGGGACGCGTCCGCTGCTGGTGGAGATTCAGGCGCTGGTCGATCACTCGATGATGGCGAACCCTCGGCGCGTAGCAGTCGGGTTGGAACAAAACCGTTTGGCGATCTTGCTGGCAGTGTTGCACCGTCACGGCGGCCTGCAAATGTCTGACCAGGACGTGTTCGTTAACGTGGTTGGCGGCGTCAAAGTCACCGAAACCAGTGCCGACCTTGCGTTACTGCTGGCGATGGTTTCCAGCCTGCGCGACAGGCCGCTACCGCACGATCTCGTGGTCTTTGGCGAAGTGGGGCTGGCGGGGGAGATTCGCCCGGTTCCCAGCGGCCAGGAGCGAATTTCTGAAGCGGCGAAGCACGGTTTCCGTCGGGCGATTGTCCCTGCCGCCAATGTGCCGAAAAAGGTGCCTGAAGGAATGCAGGTTTTTGGCGTTAAAAAGCTCGCGGATGCGTTAAACGTGTTTGACGACTTATAATTCATTACCCGTCGTCTTTCTGTCGGCAGGTGTGTTGGCTGCCACCAGAAATCCATAGGGTAATTATTTGTTTCACCCTGTAGGCCTGATAAGCGAAGCGCCATCAGGCAGTGTTACGCTATTTTTCCAGCAGGAGGCTCTTGTGTCATCGTTCGACTATCTCAAAACCGCCATTAAGCAAAAGGGCTGTACCCTGCAACAGGTGGCGGATGCCAGTGGCATGACCAAGGGATATTTAAGCCAGCTGCTGAATGCCAAAATCAAAAGCCCCAGCGCACAAAAGCTGGAGGCGCTGCACCGTTTTCTCGGGCTTGAGTTTCCCCGTCAGCAGAAAAATATCGGTGTGGTATTCGGTAAGTTTTATCCGCTGCATACCGGGCATATCTATCTGATCCAGCGCGCCTGTAGCCAGGTTGACGAGCTGCATATCATCATGGGCTATGACGATACGCGCGACCGTAGCCTGTTTGAAGACAGCGCCATGTCACAGCAGCCCACGGTTTCTGACCGTCTTCGCTGGCTGCTGCAAACCTTCAAATATCAGAAAAATATCCGTATTCATGCCTTTAATGAAGAAGGCATGGAGCCCTATCCGCACGGCTGGGATGTCTGGAGTAACGGCATAAAAACGTTTATGCAGGAGAAAGGGATCCAGCCAAACTGGATCTACACCTCTGAAGAAGCCGATGCGCCGCAGTATCTGGAACATCTGGGAATCGAAACGGTGCTGGTCGATCCCAGGCGCACATTCATGAGCATCAGCGGCGGGCAAATCCGTGAGAACCCGTTTCGCTACTGGGAGTATATCCCCACCGAGGTGAAGCCGTTTTTCGTGCGCACCGTGGCGATCCTCGGCGGTGAGTCGAGCGGAAAATCGACGCTGGTGAACAAACTCGCCAATATCTTCAACACCACCAGTGCGTGGGAATATGGCCGTGATTACGTCTTCTCCCATTTGGGCGGCGATGAGATGGCGCTACAGTATTCCGATTACGATAAAATTGCGCTTGGACAAGCGCAATACATTGATTTTGCAGTTAAATATGCCAATAAAGTCGCATTTATCGACACCGACTTTGTCACGACGCAGGCGTTCTGTAAAAAGTACGAAGGGCGTGAGCACCCGTTTGTGCAGGCGCTGATCGACGAGTACCGCTTTGACCTGGTGATTCTGCTGGAAAATAACACGCCGTGGGTGGCAGATGGACTACGCAGTCTGGGCAGTTCGGTTGACCGTAAGGCGTTTCAGTCGCTGCTGGTGGAAATGCTGCAGGAAAATAACATCGATTTTGTCCACGTCGAGGAGCCTGACTATGACGGCCGCTTCCTGCGCTGTGTGGAGCTGGTGAAAGAATTGATGGGTGAGCAGGGGTAGATTTTAATGCCGGATGGCGGCGTAAACGCTTTGTCCGGCCTACAAGTTGCACTCACCTCGTAGGCCGGACACGCACAACGCCATCCGGCACTTAACGGCAATTACTTAGAAATACGCTTGTACTTGATACGCTTCGGTTCCAGCGCATCTGCGCCCAGCGTGCGTTTCTTGTACTCTTCGTATTCGGTAAAGTTACCTTCGAAGAACTCGACTTTGCCTTCATCCTGGTAATCCAGAATGTGGGTGGCGATACGGTCGAGGAACCAACGGTCGTGCGAGATAACCATTGCGCAGCCCGGGAACTCCAGCAGGGCGTTTTCCAGTGCGCGCAGGGTTTCGATATCCAGGTCGTTGGTCGGTTCATCGAGCAGCAGCATGTTGCCGCCAACCTGCAGCAGCTTCGCCAGGTGCAGACGACCACGCTCACCACCGGACAGTTCGCCGACGCGTTTACCCTGATCAACACCTTTGAAGTTGAAGCGGCCTACGTAAGCGCGGCTTGGCATTTCGGTGTTGCCGATCTTCATGATATCCAGCCCGCCAGACACTTCTTCCCACACGGTTTTGCTGTTATCCATTGCGTCACGGAACTGGTCAACGGAGGCCAGTTTCACGGTTTCACCCAGTTCAATGGTGCCGCTATCTGGCTGTTCTTCACCGGAGAGCATGCGGAACAGGGTGGATTTACCCGCGCCGTTCGGACCGATGATCCCGACGATAGCGCCTTTCGGTACCGAGAAGCTCAGGTCGTCGATCAGGACGCGGTCGCCGTAGGATTTACGCAGGTTGGTAACCTCAACGACTTTATCGCCCAGACGAGGTCCTGGTGGGATAAACAGTTCGTTGGTTTCGTTACGCTTCTGGTATTCGGTATTATTGAGCTCTTCAAAGCGTGCCAGACGGGCTTTACCCTTAGACTGACGGCCTTTCGCGCCCTGGCGTACCCACTCCAGCTCTTTCTCAATGGATTTACGGCGAGCCGCTTCCTGAGAGGCTTCCTGCGCCAGACGCTGATCTTTCTGCTCCAGCCAGGAAGAGTAGTTACCTTCCCACGGAATACCTTCGCCGCGGTCAAGCTCCAGGATCCAGCCAGCCACGTTATCGAGGAAGTAACGGTCGTGGGTAATCGCCACGACGGTCCCTTCGAAGTCATGCAGGAAGCGTTCCAGCCAGGCCACGGATTCAGCATCCAGGTGGTTGGTCGGTT
>OJJJ01000174.1_pt1 | contig 41223 bp, 31 predicted proteins | sample 1596311 | NCBI WGS metagenome assembly OJJJ01 (sample SAMEA4350140, study PRJEB24818) | metagenome | biome: human; feature: gut; material: faeces | place: Denmark | collected 2013-09 | reverse complement strand
TGCGTTTCGTTTAATGAATTACAGAAAATGATAGATAAATACATCACGTATTATAATAAATATAGATATCAATGGGGACTGAAAAAGCTGACTCCTGTGCAATACAGAAATCAGCTTTTAGCTTCTTAACTCTCTTTTTTAATTGTCCTTGACTAGGGTACCATTTTAATGATAACTCCACTTTTTTTATTCCAACTTAATAGCCTATCGCATCGCCACTTGATATATCAAGTGTTGATAGGAAAATCGCAAAATAGTCTTTCATAATTTTACAACAACTGCTTGCAAAAACTTTACATACATGGTAATATCTAGCTGTACTATTCGAACTAATACACTTAATACATTATGATATAACAATGAAAGAAAGGAGGAACACCTTGTTTCAAATTAATCTAAGCTCAAGAATACCTATTTATGAACAGCTTTATAATAAAATCATTGAATTAATTATGAAGGGCCAATTAAAAGAGGAAGACCAAATCCCCTCCGTCAGGGCTCTCGCAAAAGAGTTAGGGGTAAACCCCAATACCGTACAAAAAGCTTATCAAGAATTGGAACGCAACGGAATCATTTTTTCAGTTACTGGGCGTGGAAATTTTATAGCTCCAATTGATAAAAAATTAGTTACTGAAAAAGCGCTTGATAATTTCGACAAAGTCGTTGTCGAATCGCTTAAGTTGGGATTTTCCAAGGAAGATCTCACAAAGAGAATAAAGGAGATATCTTATGATTGAACTAAAACAAGTTTTTAAACAAATTGGAAAGAAAAACATCATAGATAATATGAGTTTTACATTAGAGGACGGTCATATCTTAGGTCTTGTAGGCTCAAACGGTGCTGGTAAATCAACATTGCTACGTCTTCTATCCGGTATTTACAAACAAGATTCCGGTGAAATTACTGTGGATGGGCAAAGTGTTTATGATAATGTAGCAACCAAAGAGGCCATCTTTTTTATTAATGATGAGACCGTACAATTTAATAACTATACAATCCCAGAGTTAAAAAATATTTATAAACCATACTACAGCAATTTTTCTGAAGAATTATTTCAACGCCTAATAGAGATTACTGCCCTGCCTCTGGATCAAAAGATGAATCGCTTTTCTAAGGGGATGAAACGTCAAGCCATTCTTGCGATTGGGTTATCCTGCATGACGAAGTATCTGTTTTTAGATGAGGCATTTGATGGAATTGACCAGACCATGCGTTTGACTGTAAAGCGAATTTTAATTGACGCTATGTTAGACCGAAATTTAACGGTAATCATCTCCTCCCATCACTTATTTGAATTAAACGAGATTTGCGACACAATCATGTTAATGCACAAAGGTAACATGTTATGTATGCGTGAAGTGGATGAACTAAGAAATGGTATGTCAAAAGTAGAAATAACAACACAAACAACAATGACAGAGACCGATTTTAAAGAATTCAACATATTGCATTTTAAACGTACTGGCACATCCATTCATATGGTAGTGCGAAACAAAGCAACAGAAATAGAATCATCTTTAAATCACAAAAATCTTGTGTTGGAATCCATCCTTCCTTTGACACTAGATGAAATATTTGTTTATGAAATGGAGGCACAAGGTTATGATAGCAAGCAAATCTAATAATTACGCCATAGTTAATTTCAAGCAAAAAGCAATGGATGTTAAGCTTTTTATTGTATTAATGATTTTAAATCTTATGGCACTTCCTTATGCACTGTTAAGTTCAGTAAAAAGTGAAAATAGCTATACCATCTTTGTCTCATTTATTGCCTATGCTCTAATTTTTGCTTGTGGTATTTATATTCCACTTCAAAAATTTCAGTATATGAACCATAAATCAAAAGTTGATATGGTATATGCTCTTCCACTTACGAGAAAGCAACAATTCATTAGCGACTATTTTGCTGGGCTTACCTTATATATAATACCTTATTTGGTACAAATGCTACTTACACAAATCATTTTATTTGTATTGCGCACTATGAACTTAGGAAATTTTTTTGATACGTATCGAAATCAGAGATTTTACAATAAAAATCTATTTATTTTTATGTTCATCGCCTTATTTCTGATGGTGTTTTTATATACACTAACTGTACTTATTATTTCATGTACTGGTAGTTTATTTGAAGCTATTACCGCTTCTGTGTATTTTAACTTTATTATTCCATTGTTTTTTTATACATTAAATAGTAATATCATCGGTAGCCTTTACTCCATTACTGAAAACGAGCTGATTTATAAAATATTAGAGCGAACTAGTCCAATAGGGGGCCTTGTCTATTTAGTTCGAGAGTCCAATATACTGCGAGTTTCTTGGCTGCTTGCATATCTTTTGGTGATTTTATTTATATTTTTACTTTCTTTAAAGATTCAGACGAAACGACTTGCTGAGGAAGTAACAACACCTTTTGTTGTGAAAGCATTTTATTACACAATACTATCCTCTATTGTATTTATTATAGGTTCCTTCTTATACAAACAAGGCGTTGGATATATTAATTTAATTGTTATCCTTTCCGTGGTTTTCTTTATATTTGAAATAATAACTAACCGTGGACTTCATAAGATGTTACGTGTTTTTGCTCGTTATCTTGTTATTTTATCCTCTGTAATATTGTTCTTATTTGTATTTAAAACAAGCGATGGTTTTGGTTTAGTGTATCGTAAAAGCAATGCTTCTAACTTGAAATCAATAACACTAACTTATGATGGTATTTTAAATCAAGATGAATATCAATATAATACCGTTACTCTAAAAGATCCAATGAATATTGAACGTTTGCTTAAATTTCAAGATTCTCAATTAAAGAAATTTGATCAAGTGAAACAAAAAGAAACCGCGGATAAGATGATACAAGTTAAAGTACATGAGCTAAGTTTAAAAGATTCCGAAGTTGATACTGTGTCATCACCAGATTATATTGTTGATACTACAATTCGTACTAAATTAGGGTTTGACTTGAAAATTGGTTTGGATTATTCCAGATATTATGACGCTACCTTCGAAGATTTATTGATGCTTGCACCAATCGAATTGAGTGATGAATACATTGATCAAATGATTAATAAATATAAAGAAACATTTTATGCAAGTATTAGTGATATTTACTCTACCAAATCGTTTAATTTGGATGAAACAAGAAGTTCTGTAATGAAAGGACTTTTAGAGGCACTTCGAAAAGATTTAAAAGAAATTTCTTTGGAAGAATATTTAAAACCAAGCACTTCCACTGGTATGAAGCTATACTTTAACGGTAGGGGGAGGGCTGATATCGGCCTCAATCCAAGTTATACCAATACAATTCAGTTTTTAAAGGATAAGAATCTTTATATAACATTAAATGAGAGCGATTATAAATCACTCTTATCCACTCGAAATGTATTTTTAGTTGCACCAGAGAATGAATCGGAATACAGATCAAGTTATTATACAAGTAAAGAAGATTATCAATCAATCACTCAACAATGCCAGATTACAGAACTGACAGACGATGTAGCTACACTTCTTGAGAATGCAATGTATCAATATGTAACAGACGAACCTTGTTATTATCTATTCGTGGATCAGTATCGTTATGTAATCCCTGCAAACTATAGTGAGGTTGCAAGCAGAGTATATTCTGAATTTATGAACTAACAAGAAATTCCGGATACTAGTAATCGAAGGATTCCTGGTATCCGATATTTATCTTAGATGTCTAATTTAATTTTTCTAACATGCATTGGCTGCTACACTAAAGCATTCATGAGTACAAATTTCAATAATATGCTGGATAAAGTTAATCATGTAAACTCAAAGCCAATTAATTGATAACTCAATAATAATAATAATAATAATAATAATAATAATAGCCACCCCACTATGATTTCAAAAAACATAGTAGGATGGCTGTTTTTTAATGTTTAAAATGACGCATTCCTGTAAATACCATTGCAATACCGTACTCATTGCATTTCTTTATTGAATCTTCATCACGTATGGATCCACCTGGCTGAATAATTGCAGTAATACCAGCTTTATGAGCAGCTTCTACACAATCATCAAATGGAAAGAATGCATCGGATGCAAGCACTGCACCTTTCGTTGCATCTTCATGAATTAGTTCTGCTGCATGCTCAATGCTTTGTCTCGTTGACCAAACTCGGTTCACCTGTCCTGGTCCAATTCCAACCGTTTGCTTGTCTTTTGCAAGTGCAATACCATTGGATTTCACAAATTTAACAACTTTCCATGCAAAGTACAGATCTTCCATTTCTTTTTCAGAAGGTACACGGTCAGTGACAACTTTTAACTCATCTTCATTTAAAAGTTTACTATCAATCGTCTGTACGATTAGTCCACCATTGACCTTCTTTAAGTCATAAGCATTTTCATCTTGTGGAACTTCGATATCCTTTAACTCAAGTACACGCACGTTCTTCTTTGTTTGCAATAAGTCCAAAGCTTCCTTTTCATAACTTGGTGCAACAATAACCTCTAAAAACACCGTTTTCATTTTCTCTGCTAAGGCTAATGTAACTTCACGATTTACAACAACAATGCCGCCGTAAATAGATACTTTATCAGCCTCAAATGCTTTGTCCCAGGCAACAACAATATCCTCATCACTACCTACACCACAAGGATTGCCATGCTTACAAGCAACCACAGTAGGCTCTGTAAACTCTTTTAACAATTCCAACGCTCCATTGGTATCGTTAATATTATTAAAGGAGAGTTCTTTTCCATTTAACTGTACTGCATCTGCAACGGACCCCTTCCTCTTACCAACTTCACGATAAAACGCAGCACTTTGGTGTGGATTTTCACCATATCTCATGTCTTGAACTTTTTCAAATGTCATTGTTAAGGTTTCAGGTAATTCATGATCGTTTCTTTCTTTTTTTAGATAATCAGCAATCATTGTATCGTAATTGGACGTATGCATAAACACCTTTTGCATCAAGTAGAATTTCGTATCCAAACTAACTTCTCTATGTTCTTTTAATTCATTAAGTACCGTTTCATAATCTCTAGGATCAACCACCACAGCAACATCCTGATAATTCTTAGCTGCTGAACGAAGCATCGTTGGTCCGCCAATATCAATATTCTCAACTGCTTCTGCTTTGGTAACTCCATCTTTTAAAATCGTTGCCTTAAATGGGTATAAATTAACAACAACCATATCTATTGTTTCAATGTTTAAATCAGACAACTGTTTCATATGGTTTTCATTGCTTCTCATCGCTAGTAAACCTGCATGAATAATGGGATGTAACGTTTTTACACGGCCATCCAAGCATTCTGGAAATCCAGTAACTTCTGAAACTTCCATCGCAGGCACTCCTGCTTCCCTTAACTTATTGTAAGTTCCACCAGTTGAAATAATTTCAATTCCTAAATCAATCAATTCTTTTGCAAATTCAACAATACCCGTTTTGTCAGATACACTAATTAATGCTCTCATTTTGACACCTATTCCTTTCTCAATTCAAAATTCCACAAGATTTCACGTTTGAAAGTTTATAAAATGCATTAAAAAACCACCTGGGAAACCCCTTTCCTATTATAAGTTTAAGGTGGTTGCCCAGGCGGTCGGCTATTCATATAAAATAAATCCTGTACTCCCTGTGGGTGTTCTCCCACATGAATATATAATATTGCGCTCTACAATTACCTTTAGCATCCTATTGTAATATTCATTTTCCGCCAGTCGTACATATCTAAAAATAGTGTACTATATATTAAACTTTAGTTCAACTCTAACTTGGCCTACATTTATATGATATTAATATCAATACTATAAGCAGTCATAATAACACTCACACCACTAACAACTATTGTCATTGCTACTAAAATGTGTATAATATAAAATGTGTAAAACTTTAGTTTTACACATTTTAACGATAAGAAGCTATGTTTTTTAGCTTCTTAGAGTCTGCCCTTTGAGTAAAACTTTACTTTTACTCTGTTTAACTCTAAGAATCTATGGGGTTTAGATTCTTAGAGTCTAATTTAACGATAAGAATCTATGGGTTTTAGATTCTTAGAGTCTAATTTAACGATAAGAAGCATGTTTTTTAGCTTCTTAGAGTCTGCCCTTTGAGTAAAACTTTACTTTTACTCTGTTTAACGATAAGAAACTATGTTTTTGCTTCTTAGAGTCTAATTTAACGATAAGAAGCTGGGGTTTAGCTTCTTAAATCAGTATTTTTACACTACTAATACATAAGGAGACCAATATGTCGAATAAGTACAAAAATGGAAACCCGAAAAATAAGGTTACCGAGACCCGAACTAGAACGGAAAGTATGTTTTTATTACTCCCACTAATTTTAATCGTTACCGTTCTCCCGCTCATTGTAAAAGCACATTCGTATAAAACTGGATTATCTGTATTTGATTGGTTTTCCAAAGTGGATGATTTTACAGATTTCTTTCTCTATTATAAGCAATGGCTTTTTGTAACAATTTGTGGCGCGATAGTATGTATTATCTGTTTCAGAGCATTCATAGATAAAAAAACAATAAGATTTGCACCAATCTTCATTCCCCTTGGTTTGTATGCATTCTTATCGCTATTATCCACGGTTGTTTCAAAACATTCAAAATTCGGTTTTACTGGGATGTTTGAACAATTTGAAAACGTTTTTTGTTTGATGGGTTATGCATTGGTTGTTTATTATGCATTCTTAATCATCCGTACAGAAGATGAAGTAAGATTAATGATCGATGCTCTTGCTGTCGGTGCTTTGCTCGTTTGTGGCATTGGCGCCTTCCAAGCATTTGGACTTGATATATACTCTGCAAGTTATGAAATTACTATGGCAAAAGGACATACTTATGCCTCATTATACAATCCGAACTATGTCGGAGTTTATACTTCCTTTTTAATACCAATGTTCTTCGTTTTATTAATAAATGCAAAGAAAGCTTATCAATATGTATTATATTCTCTTGTATTATTAACCTCAGTGATCAGCTTATTTGGTTCACAATCCAAAGCTGGATTTGTTGGCATAATCATTGCCGCATGTTTTATATTAATTTTCTTAAGAAAAACATTACTTAAAAAGTGGAAGATTATTTTACCTATCGTGATTATTATGATAGCTTCCTTCTTTGTTGTAAATAAGCTAAATAATAATACATACATCAACTCAATAAAAAATGCATTACAGGTTACAAAATCACCTGAACCTGCCCTTACTAGTATCGAAACAAAAGAAGACGGAATATATGTTACTTATAAAGGAAACACTTTAATAGCAACAATCGATATTATCGATAATGTTCTCTTACTACAAGCAGTCGATCTTGATAATAATAGCATCGATTATACTCTTGCAGAAGATGGAATGACTTATTTATTCACAGATGATCGTTTTGCTGGGATTACAATGTTTCCAGCTCTTCACAATGATATGTATGCAATGGGCATAACCATTGATAATACTAATTGGTACTTTACTAATTTAACAGAATCTGGTGAATATCAATATTTTAACCGCTATGGGAATCTAAGTGCTATAAAAACACCTGAAACAGCCGTGTTTAATGGCTATGAAAAATTTGCTACGAATCGTGGTTATATTTGGTCTAGAACCATTCCATTATTAAAGGATTATATTTTCCTCGGATCAGGTGCAGATACATTTGCAATTGCATTTCCACAATATGATTACGTAGGATTTCATAATTACGGTTACATGGAACAATTGCTTACAAAACCTCATAGTTTATATCTTCAAGTTGCAGTTCAAACTGGCGTAATCTCATTGCTGGCGATTTTAGTATTTTATATAATGTATTTTATCCGATGTATTAAACTTTATATGAACGACACGGCCAATCATAAACTGGTAAGTATGGGCATAGCCATATTTATAGGAACAATCAGCTACATGGTCAGTGCTTTAACCAATGACTCAAGTATTACGGTTGCCCCTGTGTTTTGGGTAATGATCGGTGTTGGTGTTGCCATAAATGAAATCGTGAAACGAGATCAATCCGATTTAAAATCTTCAAATGAGAGGAAGTAACAAAATGACAAAATTAGATGAGCTTATGAGATGTATTCATAATTCTCATGTCTATATACAAATGCATAACTTTCCAGATCAAGACGCAATTGCAAGTGCTATGGGATTGCAGCACCTCTTGAAAACGAGAGGAAAAAGTTCAACTATTATATATCATGGCATTATTGATAAAGAAAATACACTTATGATGATTGATATATTAAACATAGAACTAAAACCGTTAGAAGCGATTGAATTTAATGAAAGTGATGAAATCATCGTGATAGATGGTCAAAAGGGCAATATGAATATGCATAGCATAACAGGTAATGTCATAGCATGCATTGACCATCATAAAAAACAAAATACTGATTGTTATTTATTTTATGATATCCCTACTGGTATTGGAGCATGCTCTTCCATTATTGCTAGTTATTATAAAGAGAATGGTATTGAACTTCCTGTAGATGTTGCCACGGCTTTAGTGTATGGCCAACGTATCGACACTACGTATCTTACACGAAATGCTTCCGAACTTGACATTGACATGTTTCACTATTTATATAAAGTTTCCAACCAAAGTCAATTAAGAAGATTCGATAGTAGCACTATGAATGTAAGCAATTTGCAAAATTATCAAAATGCCATTTCAAATTTAAGAATTTATGGTTACATTGGTATTTCAAACGTTGGAAATCATTGCTCTGAAGCAATGATTGGAAGTATTTCTGATTTTTTACTAACCCTTGCAGAAATTGATTTTACTTTGCTTTATTCTTATCGAGCTGGCGGATTAAAATTTTCCATCCGTTGTACTTGGGATACCATCGATGTGTCCGATGTTATTAATACAGCACTACAAGGCTATGGCGAAGGTGGTGGGCATTCCGATATGGCTGCAGGTTTCATTCCAAACATATCAACCGAACAAGAAGCGATGGAAATTGCAAAAATAATTGAACAACGAGTTATCTCATTGATCAATGCCCAAATAGAAGCAGAAAATAGTAACACAGAGGCTTAACCAAATGCAATTAAAAACTGATATATTCCTTCATATACTAAATCGTTTCTATCATTTAAACGATATACCATATGGGGAACATATCAGTTTTGTTTTATATACTCTTCTTATTTGAATGTAATATAACAAGATCAATCCGGTTAAATGGTATTTAATATATATTGGATTTTATACTATTATATAGCCTCGTATACTATAAAACCATTTTACTACCAAGTGGAATTCATTATTTCTTTTTAATTATTTTTATTACCATTCGCTTATAAGCTCTAGTATTAATTCATTGATTTTCGCTGGATTTGCCTTACCCTTCATCTCTTTCATGGTCTGCCCAACTATAAATCCCAGCGCTTTTTCTTTGCCAGCCTTATAGTCCGCAATGGACTGTGGATTTTCTTCCATGACTCGAAGAACCGTATCACGTAAAATTCCATCATCATTTACCATCCCAAGCCCATGTTCTTCAATGTACGTCTTTGGATGAATATCGTTTTTAAAAATCTGTTCAAATACTTCCTTGGCTACAGTACGATTAATTTTATCTTCTTCAATAAGAAGAATCAACTCAGCTAACTTATCCGGACTTAACGTCAATTCTTCGCTATCAATTTCTGCTTCTTTTAACAAGCGCATTGCTTCTACCATAAGCCAGTTCGATACCTCTTTCGGTTTTTTGCAAATTGCAACACATGCCTCAAAGATGTCGGCAAGACGTTTCGAACTCGTAATAATGCTAGCATCATATTCTGGAATATCATATTCCCTTTCATAGCGTAGCATCTTTGCATCCCTTAATTCTGGTTCTCTCTCCTTCACCTCTTTTAACCATTCATCACTAATTTCTATCGGAAGTAAATCTGGTTCTGGAAAATAACGATAATCCTGGGCATCTTCTTTACTTCGCATAGCAAAACTAGTATCTTTGTTATCGTCCCAGCGTCTCGTTTCCTGAATTACCTTCTTCCCATATTCAAGAACTTCAATTTGGCGTTTACGCTCTCCTTCAATCGCTCTTGCAATTGCTTTAAAGGAGTTCATATTTTTCATTTCGGTACGTGTTCCAAATTCACTAGAACCAATTTCCCGTACAGATAAATTGATATCTGCACGTAGAGATCCTTCTTGCATCTTACAATCCGATACCCCAAGATACTGAAGTATTAGCTTTAATTTTTCAAGATATGCAATGACTTCTTTTGCTGATCTCATGTCTGGTTCACTTACAATTTCAAGCAATGGTACACCACAACGGTTATAGTCAACCAAAGTACAATCTTCCCAAGGATCGTGTATTAATTTACCTGCATCCTCCTCCATATGGATTTCATGAATACGTATTCTCTTTTTCACGCCTTCTACATCAATTTCAATCTGGCCATCTCTACAGATAGGAAGGTAGAGTTGTGACACTTGATAGGCTTTTGGAAGGTCTGGATAAAAGTAATTCTTACGGTCAAATTTACATTTTTGTGTGATAGAACAGTTTGTAGCAAGCCCCACTGCAATGGCATAATCAACTACTTTTTTATTTAGAACTGGTAATGTTCCTGGCATCCCTGTACACACTGGACAGCAATGTGTATTTGGTTCTCCACCAAATTGCGTCGTGCATCCACAGAATATTTTTGTTTTTGTAGCTAGTTCTACATGGACTTCTAATCCAATTACCGTTTCATATGATTTCATCAACTCCACCTCCTTAAATAAAATCCGGTCTCTTATAATTTCTAGTTTGCTCAAAACTGTATGCCATGCGGATGATATCTTTTTCGCCAAATGGCTTTCCAATGAGTTGTAATCCAATTGGAAGCCCTTTGCTATCCACACCACATGGTAAACTAATTGCTGGTAAGCCTGCTAAGTTAACTGCAACCGTATAAATATCTCCAAGATACATTTTCACTGGATCGGATAAACTCTCACCAAGTTTTAGTGCCGTTGTCGGCGCTGTAGGACCAAGTATCACGTCAAATTGTTCAAATGCTTTATCAAAAGCCTGCTTAATGATAGCCTTTACTTTTAGCGCTTTGTTGTAATACGCATCATAGTATCCTGAACTTAATACAAATGATCCAATCATCATTCTCCGTTTCACTTCATCTCCAAAACCTTCGCTTCGTGTACGTTTGTAAAGTTCTTGTAAGTCCTCTGTGTTTGGCACTCGGTAACCATATTTCACGCCATCATACCTTGATAAGTTTGAACTTGCTTCTGCAGATGCAATTACATAATATGCTGGAATGGCATAATCAATAGCCTCAAGGTCAAACTCCTCTATAATAGCTCCCTTTTCTTTTAGTGCATTCACTGCAGATAATATACTTTCCTTTACTTCTTCATCCAGTCCATCGCTAAAATAACCTTTTGGAATACCTACTCTCATACCTTTTACATCATCCACCAAAGCGCTTGTGTAGTCGTATGGGTCTTTCTTTACACAGGTAGAATCCAGCGGATCACCCCCTGAAATAATGCCAAGGGCGATTGCACAATCGGAGACATTCCGGGCAATTGGACCAATTTGATCAAGAGAAGATGCGTAGGCAATCAATCCGTATCTTGATACCGTTCCGTAGGTAGGTTTTATTCCAGTCACCCCACAAAATGAACTTGGTTGTCTTATGGAACCTCCTGTATCTGATCCCAAGGCTAAGAAAGCTTCTTCGGCCGCAACCGCTGCTGCTGCACCACCACTAGATCCTCCTGGAACACACTCTTTATTGTGTGGATTTTTTGTTACTCCAAAGTAAGAAGTCTCGGTTGTGCTCCCCATTGCAAACTCATCCATATTCAACTTCCCTATAATGATAGCACCAGCATCGTTTAACTTTTTAATTACGGTTGCATCATAGGATGGAGTAAAATCCTCTAATATATGAGACGCACAGGTTGTTTTAATTCCTTTGGTACAAATATTATCTTTAACCGCAATCGGTACTCCAGCCAGTAACGAATCTTTAAATTTACCAGCGTCGATATCTGCTTGCACTTCATATGCTCTTTTCAATGCCTCTTCTTTTAAAATGCTGATATAACAATGATAACTCCCATCCCTTTGCTCAATTGCCTCAAGCTGAGCTTTCACAGCATCAACTACTGATATTTCTTTTGCTTTTATCTTCTTTCCCAATTCAAGGGCACTTAATTTTGTAATATCCACGAAAACCAACCTCTCTTTCCAGTTCCTAATCAATAAAGTTCAAATCATTTTCATAATAAAAACTTAAAGTTACGTTTCATAATCATCATTTCTTACTCTACTGTCTTAGGAACCATAAAGCTTCCATCTTTTTTTTGTTTTGCATTTGCTAAGATGTTATCTCTGTCATTACCGTTTGTTACAACATCTTCACGAAACACATTCTTTAATGGAAATGCATGGGACATTGGTTCAATTCCATCGGTATCTAATTCCTTCATCGTGTCAATGTAGGATATAATTTTATCTAAATCCTCTTTCGCCTTCTCTTTTTCTACTTCGGATAACTCAAGTTTTGCTAACGCTGCAACATACGTAATTGTTTCCTCTGTAATCTTCATAATAAGAACCACGCCTTTCTATCTACCTACAAACTTTGGGCCTAAACACAAAGTTACGTGTGTAAGATTTATCTCTTACACTAGCCACCATTAAAAAACATCGGATGTAACATCAAAAATCAAGTATAATTTACGGTTCCAAGCGAGATACATCTCTTGGAAATAGGGTTGTTTCTCTCACATTCGTCTCATCTAAAAGTCGCATCGTAAGTCGTTCTAATCCAATTCCAAGGCCGCCATGAGGAGGTATTCCGTGTTTATGAATCATTAAATAATCACTAAAATCTGCGATATCCATACCTCTTGCAAGCATTTTATCTACCTGTTCTTCATAGGAATGAATACGCTGACCTCCTGTTGTGATTTCCATTCCCTTAAACAAAAGGTCAAAGCTAAGAGTAAACTTTGGATTTTCTTTATCATCCATCGCATAAAATGGTCGTTTCTTTGATGGATAATGGGTAACAAACACAAAATCACTCTCATACTCCTCTTTAAAATATTTTCCGATTAATACTTCTTCCTCTGGTTCTAAATCGTATGGATTCTTAATGCTTCGGTGATATTTTTCGGCCACCAATTCCTTCGCTTTGTCAAATCGTACACTTGGTATGTGTTTTGCATTTGGCAACGTAACATTTAGAATCGTAAGTTCTTTTTCATATTCCTTTCCTAACAGTTCAAATACATAGTTTAGCATGGCCGCTTCCATCTCCATGATTTCAGTAAATGAATCAATATACCCCATCTCAAAATCAAGACTCGTATATTCGTTTAAATGTCTCGTTGTATTATGTTTTTCAGCTCGAAACACAGGTGCTGTTTCAAAAACTCTATCATAAACTCCAACCATCATTTGTTTATAAAACTGAGGACTCTGTGCTAAAAATGCTTTTCTACCAAAATACTCTAGTTTAAAAACATTGGCTCCGCCTTCCGCATTTCCAGCAACAATCTTAGGCGTTCTAATTTCTGTAAAATGTTGCGAATATAAAAAGTCACGAAATCCCCTTACTATCCCTTCTTGGATTTTAAATATCGCACGTTCTCTTAAATTGCGAAGTGCAATTGGTCGAAGAGACAATTTTGTTTCAAGTGAAGTACTTAACTTCCACTTAGCAATTGGTACAGGCATGGTCGCATCTTTTGCTGGCTCTGATAAGATACGAATTTCTTTTACGATTATTTCAAAACCATTTGGAGCCCTTTCCTCCAAGTGTACAATTCCCCTCGCCTCGATGCTTGCTCCTTCTCTTAAGGATTTAAGATCAAATTCTTCCATGGAATCCTGGCATACGCACTGTACTAGGCCTTCATATTTTCTTAGAATAACAAAAGCAAATTCACTCATCGTGCGAATGGTATGAACAACCCCACGCATTACAACTTCCTGATCCGCGTAATCACCTTTTAAAATGTCACTAATTTCTTGTGTTTGTTTTTCTTTTAATCCAGTTACAAATTCCATACGCTTTGCTCAAGATAGCCTCATAACTTCTGCTATCTTGAAACCTCCTTTCAACAAAAATTATAATTTTTTGTTCCGAGGCTTTTCATTGAGTTAAACGCACTGTCATAACTTGACTATCTGCTATAGTTCGTCATGCACACCCTTGGCAGAGCGTTTTTTATAACATAAAAAGTCCCGGAACTTTTGTTTTGTGTTTTCACACAATTCAATCATTCCGGGACGAGAAATTTAAAATTATTCCCGCGGTACCACCCACGTTGGAAAGCCAAAGCTTCCCCTCTCATAGACAATCACTACCATCATAGCTAGTCTGTCACTTAACGCGTGCAACGCATAAGCTTACTTTCGATTGCTCGTTTCAACTTATGAGCTCCAGAGTGTTCCGAAATACGCTTATCATCAAAGGCATGCTCTCAGTCGGTGACACGCCATTCCTGTCAATAAATGCTTACACGTATTTAAGTCTCTTTCATAGCCGATAACTTATTTTATTAAAACAAAGGATTGTAAAAATATTACCTTTAATTTTGACTCATCCTACCACACTTTATTTTTCTTGGCAAGTAGAATTTTTAAATTTTTTCTATTTCTAAGATGTAAAATCAACTCAAAACTGCGAATACTCAAGCTCTTAGAAACAAAAATATTTTTTAATACTTTCTGTTTGGTTTCAAATCCACCATAACTTTTCCGCTAAATATTATAATCTTTAATCATGCAAATTCTTTTTATTCACAATCTAAATATTAGAATCTTATTACTTGTATTTTTATTCATTATTTTGTATTTATAAACACTGACTAAGATATAATATATTAACGACATAACGATATAATATTTTTTACAAGATATAACTAATTATCTTTATTCTTCACATCCAGTGGTAGATATGAAAAATAATTATTCTTTAGTATACTCGCAGATACATTAAATTTATTCTTAACAACAGAAATATATTTTTTAACATAGTCTTCTGGTAGCTCTTGATTCGTTAACTTTGTGATATCACCAGTTTGTGAATTATACATGATCTGGTCTGTAATGAAGCTCTGGTTTCCAAACATAATAAGTGGCGTTGCATCAGAAAGTATATCTTGCCCCATAAATAATCTGGAGTCGTAAGATATTCCAAACAGATTAGATAATGTCGGCATAATATCAAGACTCGAGCAATATTTATCAACAACAATTGGTTGATCCATCTCCACATTCCACAAAATAAAATTATTTTTATATAACTCAAAATTCTCTTCGATTGGGTGTCCTGCTACCTCACTGATTTCTTCATTGGTTAGACCGTATGGATAATGATCCGCGCTTAGAGCAATTACTGTCTTATCAAGCACACCTTTTTTATCCAATTCTTGAATCAAGTATTCTAGTGCAAGATCCAATTCCTTCTGCGAAGCAACATATGCCTTTACATTATTGGAGTAAGGTAGATCCTCCACATAGGATTTGTTTTTAGCAGCCATAGAATTACCAGCAAAGGTATAATACATATGTCCACTCACCGTCATATAATACACATGGAATTTACTATCATTAATAAACTCTGGAATTGTTACTTGCATCATTTCAAGATCTGATTCAGGCCATGTCTCTTTAACTTCTAGCCCACCGCCACCAGCACCTTTGTAATCATATCCCATGTTCGGATGTGTAAGATTTCGATTATAATACTTGTAACTATGATTATGATAAGCTCTGGCACTATATCCTAGTTTTTGAAATTGCCATCCGAAACAAAAAGGCAATGAATTATCACTGGATTTTGAAAAACTATTGGTTCCAGAAGGTATTAATCCAGTGCAAGCAACATATTCTCCATCGCTCGTACTTGTATACCAGATTGGTGTATAAAAATTACGAAAAACAAAACCTTCATTTGTCAACCGATATAGGGTTGGCGTTACCTCTTTATCCACTGCCCAAGGTGAAAATCCTTCCGCAGTAAGAAAAATTAGATTGTACCCCTCAAACATTCCACTATACTCATTTTTCTTTGTAGGTTGTGCCATCGAAAAATAAGCGTGTAGGGTTTTAATCGTATCATTTTTTTCATTCTCAGCCAATTGAGTAAAATCAATATCTAAAATATTTGGTGAACTATCAATTGGTATTTGTGTTGGTGCTGGTGTTATCGTCACAGAAGACGCACCTGGCGTAAGCTCATTTAACGTCTCAGTTTCGCTGCTTATCTCATCCGTTACAATAAATGTAGGTACAGGATGAAGTTCAGCAAATGCTTGATTATCCAATACCAATTTACTATTTCCAAATACTACGTTAGAGATATCGCTACGTATCGAGGTAATTAAACCCAATTTTCTAGCACTCAAATCCATCAACCCTTTATTAAAATATAGATCGTATGGAGTATGAGCACCTACGCCGTACATGTATAAAAATACAACTGTAATCAAATGTAATACCAATGCACCACCAAGAGGTAGATATGCAATTTTTAACGATTCCTGCTGAAATGTAAACCATCGCTTTAAGGAGACATAAAAAACCAATAGAGGTAGAAATAATAGCAACAATCCTGGTAAAACAGCTAATATTCCAAGAACTGCTTCTTTCCAAAATTCCATTACATCTGCCCCATTTTGCCCAACCGAGTAAATGGATAAGAATGTTTTAAAAATATGGTTATAAACTAACTGTGTAGCAAAAACCAAGCAACCAATACTTAAGGCGATCCAACCGATAATTTTATTGATTTTATCATTAAAACATGAAGTCCAAAAATCAATAACACATCCAGCAACCACTCCAAAAAGCATTGGAAAAATAATAGTTATATCAATTGATTTATATACCAATATATGAAACATAAATTCTAAGTAACAAAAGAAAGCTGGGAACATCAGATGTTTATACAATGCAAGATTTTTATTCCCAATTACATCCTTTGTAAATCCATCATTTTGTTGATTATTTTCCATGTTTTCCTGCTCCATTTGAAGCAACATATTTTCCCTTTGCGGATTCTTTTCAACATTTCCTACCTTATGCAGATTTTTCTCTATATGATTTACTTGATGCAGTTTTTTCTCTATATGATTTACCTGATTCAAATCTTCATTTACTTGACCTGCATTATTCGAATCTCCCATAACTGTATCTTCCTTACGCAAATTGTTAGGACTTTTCACATCTTGCTTTTTATTATTCTCAGTATATTTTTTTATAAGTTTAGTTGCTACATCTTTATACTTTTTACGTTGATTTTCCTCAACCTGATTCTCTTCCTCTTGATCTTGCTTATTCTCCGACACCCCAATATCCTTCATGCAAGCTTCCTCTTTCTATCCTTATTCACAAGCTTATTTATTATCTTATTCTTTTGCTAACTGAATAATGCTACCCTTTCCACCAGAACTCTCTATTTTTGCTTTTGCACCGTTGATAATTGCCATTCTTGGTGGTTTATGGCCAAAGTCAGCATCTAAAATAATTGGAACATTTAGCGGATCCAATACATCTGCAATGGTCTCCTCGTACGTACTTCCATTATGAGATTCAAAAAAACAAGGACGACCAAAAATAAAACCTTTTGCATGCTCAAACCATCCTGCCTCGCGTAAATTCCATAAGCCTGTAAATAACGTTTCACTACTTAGTGCAAAACTCTCTAAGTACCAGATAATCCCGTCTTCTTTGTATTTATTAACAAACTCTCTCGTTTTATCATATTTTGTTCCTACTAAACTTAATAAAACATCAAGACATCCCCCAAGCATTCTACCTTCCATGGAAATTGTCTCTTCTTCATGTAGATTCTTCCACAAAACTTCATTTTCTAAAACATATCCTTCAAGACCTGTTACTCTTTTATGAAAACCATTCACACACAAATCAAAACTATGTTGCGTTACTTCTTTTCCTTCCAGTAGCTTGATATTGTCATACAAAGATGGATGCCATTCTCCCATCCCAAAATCTCCAAAATTACATCCATATACAGTCGCCATATCACAATTGACAGTAACTGTATAAAGTAGTCCGGTTGGATCAGAATATCCTTGCAACCACTTTGGATGTTTTACAAACCACTCGTAATCTAGGAGTGGAAGTGTTTCTAGCAGATAATCTCCTCCGCTTGCCATAACAATCGCAGAGACATCTGGGTTTTCTAATAATTCTTTTAGCTGTTCAACTCTTGTTTTTGCGTCCGAACTTCTGGCCCTTTCACTCGTTCGAGTATTATTTGTTTCAACAACATCATATCCTATTTTTTTTAATTGTTTCGCTGCATTGTCCATGCGTACTGCATCGGTTGCATCTGTGCAACCATCCGAACATGCAGTAACTCCAATTGTATCGCCAATTGTTAAATATGGTGGGTAAATCATAATATCCTCTTTTCTAATGTTTATTCTCTTATGATATAAGAGTAACACGAATATAAAAAAAACTCCATAGATTATACATTAAATGTTAATGCAGATCTTCTGATTCTGCTTTTACTACTTTCAAGCAAAAAATAAATTTTGCGTAGTCCTATTTAACGTATTATACATGGAGTCTTTTAAAGACTACCTCTTATCTTTGACGTATCGTAGTGTTTTCTAACACTACTTTCGCTAACAGAAAAGATTCTTATATTTTTTATTAACAAAATAAATTTTATGTTTATTAGCTAATCATAATCTTTTTATTTATGATCTTTTTTATTTATGATCTTTTTTATTTATGATCTTTTTTATTTATGATCTTTTTTATTTGTGGTCTTTTTTATATGTGGTCTTTCACAACAACTTCTTACAATTTTTTAATTCTTTCTATCGCTTCCATTGTACTTTCATAAGTTCCAAATGCAGTTAAACGAAAATATCCTTCTCCACTTGGTCCAAATCCAGAACCAGGAGTACCCACGACATTTGCTTTTTCTAATAAATAATCAAAAAACTGCCAAGAACTCATATTCTCTGGTGTCTTCAACCAGATGTATGGCGCATTTACACCACCAGAAACTAAGTAACCAGCCTCTTTTAATCCCTCACGTATTACTCTAGCATTGTTCATATAATAATCAATTTGCTCTTTCGTCTGTTTCATACCCTCTTCTGTATAAACCGCGGCTCCAGCAGCTTGAATAATATATGGTGCGCCATTGAATTTTGTTCCATGCCTTCTTGCCCATAGACTATTTAAAGAAACATCACCACACTTGAGTTCTTTTGGGATTACCGTAAAACCAAGTCTGGTACCTGTAAAACCAGCATTTTTCGAAAAACTTCTAAGTTCAATTGCACAGGTTTTTGCACCTTCACATTCATAAATGGTATGAGGTATGTTTTCATCTGATATATATGCCTCATAAGCAGCATCATAAATAATTACTGCCTGATGTTTAATCGCATAATCTACCCACGTTTGTAGTTCTTCCTTTGTTATTGCAGCCCCTGTAGGATTGTTTGGAAAACATAAATAAATGATATCTGGAACCTCTGTTGGTATTGATGGTGCAAAGTTATTTTCCTCTGTACAAGACATATAAATTACATTGCTCCATCGACCTGTTTCATAATTATACTCTCCGGTTCTTCCAGCCATTACATTGGTATCCACATATACTGGATAGACAGGATCACACACCGCTATTTTATTATTAACAGCGAAGATATCACCAATATTTCCAGAATCACTCTTTGCTCCGTCACTAATGAATATCTCATCAATTGCAATGTCTACGCCTCTTGTTTTATAATCATTCTTAGCAATAGCAGAACGTAAAAATTCATAACCCAAATCTGGTGCATAACCTTTAAACGTCTCTTTTTCAGACATTTCATCGGTTGCAGCATGAAGTGCATCAATCACTGCTGGTGCCAATGGTAATGTTACATCACCAATGCCAAGACGTATAATTTTCTTTTCTGGGTACGTATTACTGTATTCTTTCACTTTCTTAGCAATGGTTGAAAATAGATAGCTTCCGGGTAGTTTTAAATAATTCTCATTAATTTTATACATAATTTACATTTCCATATCAAAAATCATTACATGATATTGCCATTTCTAAATGAAAGAACGATTCTTTGGCACCCTTTCTACAATATTGTCCTTTCACTTTTCATTCCGATAACATTTCGTTTTGGATTTAGTATTTTTGCAGCTTTTGTTTCATTTTGATCCATTCCAATAACACGAGATGCAATATGCCACGATCTCGACTAGTTTTAGATCTATATCGATGTATTTCATTCTATAACTATAAGGTTTAAGAATGAATATCATAATCTCCTTCAAAAACTGTCACTGCTGGACCCGTCATAAACAAACGATTAAGTTCTCTATCGTATCTGATTTTTAAATCGCCACCAAGCATATGAACTGTTACTTCGTCTTCTGTTAATCCATTTAAAATACAAGCATATGCACTTGCATTTGCCCCTGTTCCACAGGCATAAGTTTCTCCAGAGCCACGTTCCCATACTCTCATATTAATCTGTTTTCTATCAATAATTTGAACAAACTCAGTATTTACTCGGTTTGGGAAAACTTCATGATGTTCAAATTTCGGGCCTAACTTTTCTATATCAATACAAGTAGTATCCGTAACAAATACAACTGCATGGGGATTTCCCATACTAACGCAAGTTATTTTATATTCCTGCCCTTCCACTTGAATTGGATATTGTATTATGTTATTACCAGGCAAATTTACTGGAATGTTCTCTGGCTCTAAAATAGGACTCCCCATATCCACCGTAACTTCAACTACTTTATCATCTATTACCCTTAAGTCTAAATATTTCATACCTGCAAGAGTTTCAATACTTAGTTTTGTTTTCTCTGTCATCTTGTGGTCGTATACATACTTACCAACACATCGTATTGCATTTCCGCACATTTCACTTTGTGAACCATCTGCATTATACATATGCATTGTAAAATCACCTTTCGTTGAAGGTTTAATTAACACCAATCCATCCGAGCCTATTCCGAAATGACGATTGCTCACCTTGATTGCTAAATCTTTTTCATCTTTAATCTCTTCTGTAAAGCAATTGACATAAACATAGTCATTGCCACAACCTTGCATTTTAGAAAATCTCATGTAAGGTTCTCCTTTCAGCTTAAATATATATTTTTATTATTTTATTTTTAAAATATCCTTAAAATAATGGAATAAAGGCGATGATTTGCAGCTAATGTGCATATCCTATCTATTACACATCACTCAAACGTCTAGCTAATGTATTTATAACATTCTTACAATCATTTCTGCCATTTCGATCAAATTTGTTCCACTATCCATACTAGATTTTTGTATATATCGATGTGCCTCTTCCTCAGACATATTATTACGTTCCATAAGTACCAGTTTTGCTTTCATAATGGTTTCTTTTTCTTGTTCGGATCGTTGCTTTGGTCTGATTTTCTCTTTTTTCTTTCTACGCATGTAATTATAAGTCATAAGTTGCAAGGTACTTAACAAATCCTTCGCCTTAATAGGCATGCTTAAACTTACAATATTACCTTCTGAGCATTCCGATAATTTTGCTGGTGAAGCAATTAAGAGCATTTCAAATCCCTTGGGCAAGTATCCGTTCATCTCCCGATATAACATATCAGGTAAACGATAGCCAGAGATCACTATACCCCCATCTAACTCATTTGCAATACCGATTGCTTGCGCTCCAGTGGTACAGACTGCATTGACATCATAGCTATTACGTTGCAGTAGATTCCTTATGTTATTCGCATCTTCCATCTTTGGAAAAACAATGATAATACTCAACACATCTGATCACCTCCATCGCATTTGTCGTATTCATATGATACATGAAATAACTAAATACGATTCAAGTAACGATCAATTTCCCAATCTGTTACTTGCGCACAGTATTGGTTCCATTCATCTCTTTTGGAGGCAACATAAGCTTTTGATATATGCTCTCCTATCACTCCCTTGATGTATTCATCTTGTTCAAATGCATCAAGAGCAGCGTTTAAGGAACTTGGAAGTCTTCTTATTCCCAATTCTCTTTTTTCATCTTCTGTCATTGTAAATATATTATGATTCACACTTTCTGGCGGAGTTAATTTATTTTTGATTCCATCAAGTCCTGCTGCCAAACATATCGCTAGTGCTAAATAAGGATTGGCAGATGGATCTGGACAACGAAGTTCCACCCTCATTCCTTCACCACTAACTGCTGGAATTCGAATCAATGGACTTCGATTTCTCGCAGACCAAGCGACATGAACAGGAGCTTCATATCCTGGAACCAATCGTTTATAAGAATTAACAAGCGGATTTGTTATCGCAACCATTCCGTCGATGTGCTTCATTAAACCTGCAATAAAATGATATGCTTCTTGACTAAGTCCAAGAGCATCGTTATCATCGCTAAATATATTTTTCCCATCCTTCTCAAGAGACATATTAATATGCATACCAGAACCATTCACTCCTGACTTAGGTTTCGGCATAAACGTAGCATGCATACCATGTCTTCTAGCTATGGTACGAACCGCCATTTTAAACGTCATAATATTATCTGCAGTTTTTAACCCATCCGCATATTTAAAATCAATCTCATGTTGTGCCGGAGCTGCTTCATGATGAGAAGCTTCCACTTCAAAACCCATTTCTTCTAACATTAGTACCATTTCACGACGTGCATTCTCACCATTATCCACAGGTCCTATATCAAAATAGCCACCTTTTTCATCGGTATAGGTGCTAACATTTCCATCTTCCGACATGTTAAATAAGAAAAATTCACATTCAGGACCGACATGGAATGTGTAGCCTAATTCTTTTGCTTCTTCTGTTACTCTTTTTAATATATATCTTGGATCACCTTCAAATGGAGTACCATCTGGTCGATAAATATCACATATAAAACGTGCAACCTTACCTTGTTGTGGTCTCCAAGGGAAAATCTCAAATGTATCAAGATCTGGGTATAAATACATATCAGATTCTTCAATCTTAGCAAAGCCACCTACAGAAGAGCCATCAAACATACACTTATTATCCAGCACCTTGTTTAATTGGCTTGTCGTTACTGCAACGTTTTTTAATGTACCAAATATGTCTGTGAATTGAAGTCTAATAAACTCTACATCTTCCTCTTCTACTAAGCGAAGAATATCTTGTTTTGTATACTTGCTCATCATAATCTCTCCTTAACAATGATACTGGGTAAAACACGGGGTTCTTTATTTACTTAATACAAAAGCCCCGAAGTATTGTCAACTCGAAGCTTTCATTAACTTATAGTATGTAGAAAAACAACTTACTATAAATAAAAAAAGACAAAGGCATCCTACTAAGACACCTTTGCCTATAATTTAAAATGATAACAACCTATGTTTCGTTTGTCAACTTTTTTCTATACTGTAAAAATATGTTTTTAAATTCCATTATTATCTTCCGTAGAGTATCTATTTATATCAAGATCCCATCCTATAGAATAGCCTATCTGAAAATATAAATGCTACTGAAATAATGCTTCCTCTACTAGCTTTATCGATAAAATCAGCATTCTTTACGCGCTTCTTGCTTCTTTTTTCTTCTTTAGATAATAATATAACGTGTCAACGGATTGATTCACTACAAGTCTTTTTGGATAATTTGTTTGCTCAATAAGTTCTTTTACCAACTTATGATTACCTATATCCGATGCAATGTGTGCATCACTACCCATAATTACTGGAACTTCGTACTTCTTACAAAGTAATAATAATTCAAGATCATTCTCCTTTGCATTTGGTCGAAAACTACCAGGTGCTAAGGAACTGTTGTTTAACTCTAATAACACATCGTATTCTTTTGCAGCTTTTACGATGCGTTCATAATCAAGAGGAAAACGTCCATCGTCTGGATGGCCAATGATATTTACATATGGATTTTTCATTGTGTTTATAATTGCATTTGTATTCTCTTCTTTTGTGCCACACTTAAAACATGGAGGATGAATACTTGCCACACATAGGTCTAACTTCTTTAAGACACTTTCCTCTAAATCCACATTTCCTTCATAATCTAATATATTTAATTCGCTACCAAATAGTAACTTAACTCCAAACATTTCTCTCGGAATTACATGTAAATTTTGAAAATAATATAATTGACAAGTACCTGGCATATTAGGGGCATGCTCTGTTATACCAAGCAGTTCTAATCCTTTATCTGCCGCAGCTCTTGCCATCTCATATATAGTATTATAGGCATGTCCACTTGCTATTGTATGTGTGTGGACATCTAATATATCTCTCATGGCTTTAACCTTTCTTTCGTCGTTATTCGCTACGTACCTACATTATCAGTATTTCAATTATTTTGCAAGTAAAAGCTTTAAGAAATATATGTAAAGCCTATGCTTTTCACTCAATCATGTTAAAATAGATTGATAAGAAAAATAGATATACATATAGTTCCGTTGATCTTATTATTTAAAGATCAAAACCGTAAAAATATTAATTTAAAGTATTTGAAACTTTATTCTCTTTTATAAGGTATTGATAGGTGAAAGGAGGGAGCCATGAACGATTGTACAATCATAAAAAAATTAAAACATAATAAAGAAAAAGCATTGGAGCAATTAATTGATAAATATAGCTCTTATGTAGTGGTTATTGCATCACGCATTGGAGGAAGTATACTAAAAGCCCAGGATATAGAAGAAATAGCATCCGATGTGTTTTTCTCCATTTGGAAAAATCGACATTCTTTAATAGAAACGGAAAGTATAAAGCCCTATATAGGGATTCTCACATAGGATGGGTTACAATATCAGTGGAGGCAATATCGGATAAAGCAAAAGAAACTTTTCATAGTGATAATTTGCTTCGAAAATTTTCAAGTATTGGTTCCATGGGACATTCTGCTAGGGAGTTAGAAGAATTAAGAGAAGCATCTGTAAAGTATTATTCCTACAGCTTTACTGCATATCAAGATTATCATTATAAGGATGGTTTAACCTTTCAAATGGATGGGATTAAAAACAAAATAAAAATACCAATTCCTCAAACCATACCTCTACATGAAAAAGTAATTTATGCACCAGCAACAGAGATTCATTCGGTAACTTATGATAAAATGGAATATTCTGAACTTGGATTCATGTTATATGGAACGACAGAAAATGTAGATGTAAGTGATCAAAATCAAGATATCATAATCGAATTACTTGATGGAACCATCATTGATTTTTATCATGGCTATCAGCCCTTGTCGATAGAAAAGCAGGATAATATAAATACTGATACTAATATTGATGATGATAATGCAAATAATATAACGTCACAGACTGATAGCAACGGTTATGTCAGTAGCTCAAACTCTACAAGTTATGAAGATCATAACACTAGTGTTTCAGAAATCGATGAGGAATGGTATAGCGGTTCTGGAATCGGCGGTAATGATGGCACTGGAAATATAACAAACATTTTTCAGTTTTCAAAAAAAATGGATTGGACAAAAGTAAAATCCATTACGATCAATGATACAGTAATTCCTATGCAATAAACAATAATAATGACTAAATTATTAAGGCTGTAGCAAGCGCGATTAAAAACCACCAAAGCTACAGCCTTAATTTAACTAAATATTAATTCATTTTCATCATCTTAGCGATGTCTTTCGTTAATTGATTTTTTTCAGAGCCAACAGTAAGTATAAGTTCGCCATAATAGGTGTACAGGTTCCCACCTTTGGCCTTATAGTACTTAGAACCACTCGCATCTAACGTTTTTAAATTCTTAGCATATTTAAGGTTTTGTAAGCAATACATCGATATCGTATCTGGAGCAATACGAAACGTACTTTCTTCTCTAGCGATTGGATATGCGATTAATTGTTCGAGGTAATAAAGTCCTCCATCAATTACCTTCATTCTAGATTCTCCAGCCGTTATGCTAAACTTCTTTAATCCTGTAAAATATACAAACGCATCATAGCTGTTAGTAAACATGTTTGAATCATACTCAAATAATTTATAAAGATTATTTGGAAGAACCAATTCTTCTAAATAAGGATTGTAAGAGTAGCTATTCATAGCACTTACACTTTGAGGCACCTCAAATTTCTTATTTTTCTTTGCAGAAGGATATAACAATAACATAGCTGTATTCTTATCATATAAAACACCGTCTTCTGATTTTAAATATTCATTGCCATCATCCACATTAATTCGCTCTAACATCGGGCTTAAAAATCCTGGCACGTATTGTACATGATGAAATTCTTCAAATATAGCTTCCATTAGTCGATTTATTGAAAAGCTTGCTGGTATATTTAACTCTACTAAATTTTTCGTATGAATTAGTTGCATGTACTCTGCACTGGTTACAGTATTTGGTATTGTATATACCGTATTTTTATGATTTTGAGGATACCATTGTAATGTTGCCATGTTTTTGGTATACAAAATACCATCAACTGAAGTAAAGTTTTCATTTTCTTCAGATATTAATACTTCCTTTAAATTATTAAAACCAAGTGAATTATATTTGTAAGCTTCCGTTGAACGAATGCTTACAAGCCCTTTTGGCAACGTGATGGAAGTTGTTGTATTATCCAAAATAAACATATTATAATCCAGTTCTTTTACGGTATCAGGGATTACTATATTCGTTATTGTATTCTGATTTGGATATAACTTAATTTCTGTCAAATCTTTTGAGTATAAAACACCGTCTTTTATTTTAAAATTATTATTTTGCTCGGAAATATTCAATGTACTCAACTGATTCTTCTGTGTATTTGTTATAGTTTCTAATGAATCAGGAATAAATAAATAATTCGATTCTTCTAATTTTAAAATCATAGATAAATCAAGTTCCGTTAAAGAATTTGGAAACACCAAATTCTTTTCTGCCCTAGCTTCTGGCCATAATATCATTTTAGTTTTGTTTTTATTATAAACAATTCCATTTTCAGAAGAAAAATTTTTATTGCCCTTGTCTACGTACACATGAGTAATCGAAGAATCTGTAAAAGCATACTCTATTTTCTTTACTTGACTTGGTATAGTAAGTGATTTTAACTTCGTTTCACTAAAAGCTTTTGCACCGATTTCCTGTAAACTAGTAGGTAATTGAATCTTCGTTATATTGCTTTTAAAAAAGGCACCATCATCGATTCGGATTGTTCCTGTAGGAACTGTATAATTTTTACCTTTTTGTGCTGGATATAATAATAGGGTCTTCTTATCTTTTGAAAATAAAACGCCATTAACCGAAGTAAATTTCTTATTTTTTGAGTCTACTGTTATTTTGGTTAAGGATGGTAATCTTGAAATTCCAACATAGGTTACCTTCGTTCCTATCGTTAGCTCCTTAACATATTTATTTGAAATCGATACATAATCAACGCTTTCTGGAACCTTATATGACTTATTCGTCTTTGCGATTGGATAGTGAAGAATGTTTTTTCCATCTTTTGAATACAATACTCCATCAATGGATTTATAAATCTTATTTTTGCTTGATACTGTAATGCTTTTTAATTTTTGAAGCGGTGCATCATTATATGACTGATAGTACATATACTGCCATTCCTCGTAACTATTTCCAGATTCAAAACTGGTTAAACTGGCTGGCAGTGAGATCGTTTCAACATTTGGAAATCGATGAAACATGTCACCTGGCAAAATTTTAACTCCCTCAGCCACCACTATTTTTTTTATTGCATCATAAGTTACTGTTCTAGCTGTACCATTATTCTTATCTACTACCTGCTTTAATACAACAGTATCTTTTCCCTGAAACTCTAATTTCATCGTTCCTACCTGAACGACCTTATTGGCTGCAGCTACTTCTACCGCAGGAATTTGTTGAAATACCATTATAATAATTAATAATAAGGGTATTATCCGCTTACACAACTTATTTACTTTCATTCAATACTCCCTTCTTTTAAACTCAATCTATTGAGTTGCGTCCTTGTCGAGTATTATTAGTTACAACACATATAGTATAAAAATTATATATGTCAATTATTGGGTAGTATTCTTAAATTTTGTTAATAACTACTATAGTACATATACTAATATTTCCTAAAGTTCAGACCTTCACGATATATTTGCAACTACTAGAGAGCAGATTGGGGTCTTTCACCCGTTAGAACGTGTGCCCACCGGGTATGCATAAATATAAAAGCCTTAAGATTCCTTATTATTAGCATTATTCTTCAATTATAATTTTTACTGGAGAACATTTTCCACCATTACACTTACTTTCAGATACACTGCAAGCAGCAATACCAAGACGTACATCCATTTCAGCTTTTAAAACAACTTTGTCTCCAGGCTTTGAAATGGGCTCTTCAACAGAGATGCTTCCATTTATATTAATTTTTGTATACATAAACAGATTAACAGGATGAATGATTGGTCGTTGTTCATTTAAACATCCATTTATGTTTTCAAGACAATTATAATGATTTTCTCCATTTTGATAGAAAAAATCATACATTTCGGGTCTACAACAAGGATGTATCAAATCATGTTCCCCTACATCATCTGATAACAAAGTAAACATAGGATGATAAAGATTAGTATATATCGTGTCCCCAACTTTTAATTTTAAAGACTCATTGCAATCAATTGTCACTCCAGTGGATAGAAATTCTACAGGGGAGTTTTTAGATTCTGCAAAGAAATCAACAACTTGTGCTCCATCTATATCTATAACTGTAATTTTTTCATTTTTCTTTACTTCAATCGATTGCCCACTACACGCTTCTATAAAATATTCTCTTTTCACTGATTATTTCTCCTTTTTCATAAATAATTTTACTTTCTCCTGTCCTGGTATAATTATTTAGTATATAAAAAAGATATAGGATTAATTAGTTATTACACTAACTATCCTATACCTATATTACTATATTTAAGAAATCCCTTAGGGCTTTAATAATTATTATCTATAAATAGATAATAACACATATCTTTGCGCTGCTAACAGAAGATATCCGTATCCATCTTAGCCTCATATAACTTTCTAAAATACTCATTTTCCAATAGCAAGTCACTTAAACTACCATCTCCCATAATTCTACCTTGCCTAAATACTAGAATACGATTAAACTCCTGAATGGTATGAATTCGATGTGCTATCACAATCACTGTTTTATTCTTTAAAAATACCATAACATTTTTTAATACAAGATCCTCTGTTATGTTATCCATTGCTGAAGTTGCCTCATCTAATATAACAATAGAAGGATTCTTAAACCATAGTCTTGCAAGTGCTAAACGCTGTCGTTCCCCCCCAGACAAACATATTCCTCTCTCCCCAATCCTTGTTTCTAACCCATCAGGCAGTGAGTGATAAAGTTTCATCAGATGAACTTTTTCTAACACTTCTAATATATTGGCCTCTTCTATTACTTGATCGAATACAATATTTTCACGTAAGGTACCATCAAAGACAGGTGCTTCTTGCGAAATATAAGCAATGTTATCATAATATGTTTCTAAATGAATCTCTGATAAATTTTTATTGTCTACAAAGATTTGACCTTCTTTTGGTTTTAATAATCCAAGCAACAGTTTAATAAAGGTAGATTTTCCAGAACCACTTTCTCCAACAATCCCAATCATTTCCCCACTCTTAATAGCGAGATTAATATTCTGCATGATCACTTTATTTTGATATGAAAATGCTACTTCATTTAGCCTGATATCTCCCTTTAACCTACCGATGTATTTTCCCGTAAATAAATTGGTATCCTCATCTGCATTTAAAAAGTCGGTATAACGTTTAAACGCTATTTTATCAAGTTTATATTGAACAAATAACACATTGAAAATAGCAATCGGAGTATATGCATTATCTACCAAAGATAGTAACGCAACAATCGCACCTATACTAATGGATTTCGTCTTCCATCCGTACACAAGGATTGCGATTTTTACAAAAGTTATCAACAGTGCAAAGCTTGCAAAAAAAGCTTCATGTATCATTTTCATCTTTACTTTAGAGTGAACAATTTCATTCTTCGCATTGTTTGCTTTCTTTATTTCATCAAGGAAACGATTGTTTAAACGAAATACAACCAATTCCATAAATCCACGCACTAAAAAGTGATTCAACTTTTCTTCATTTACAAGAATATGCTCTTTGATCTGATACAAAAATTTCAATAGAATATTCGTAATTAAGAAGACAAGTACATATCCACAAAGTATAACTAGCATAATCCTTTTGTCTATTTTATAGATAAAAAACATACTAAATAACACCGATGGAATTAATTCTCGAAGCAAACAAAATACATAATCATATAATATACTCTTCCCAGCATCTGCACCATTTTCAACCTTTTGCACAAGTTTTCCCGTTCCTAACAATTGGTAGGCTTCATAAGAAATTCTTTGTATCTTTGATAGTGCATTTAACTTAAAATCAAGATAAATATCATTCTCAAGCTTTCGACTAGGATATTCGTCTAGATAATTAATAATACATAAAGTTAACATAATGGCTGCATAGATTATAATGGTTCCAATCTTTAATGAACCTTGGGTAAAACGATCAATTACGACCTGAAAAAATTTTGCTTGAATATTCGTTAAAAATGCGATGGATATTCCAATTATTATATATATGAAAACTAACGACTTATTTTTCTTTATTATTTCTTTAAAATATATCATTCCTGTACTCCTTATCTTTTTTTAATAGAATTTAGCAAAACTAAGTTTTTAGCTTATGCTAATAGAATAAAAAGTTCAGTACAGTCATGACTGTTAGCGGATCTATTCATTAACCTCAGTACAACCTGCTAACAGATTACATAAACTGTACTGAGTATTTAATTCGTTTTATTCTCATATTGAGTTCACATCCTTATGTTTTATAAATAAAATTGTAACATTTACCACAAGATAATTCTACTATTTTCCTTTACGCTTTTTTTATAACTATCTTGTCACCATCTAGATATCTAATTATATTGTTATCTTCTTTCGTGATTCCCAATGATTCAAGCCATGATGTAGGAATTGAAACTCTAGCTTTATAACTATTTTTTGATGCGTTGCCGCCGGCTTTTACATATTGAACTTTTACAACTTTTTCGTTATCCATTTTTATACCTCTCTTAACATTTTATCGTGTAGCCGATATTTCTCTTTTAATTATTTTCATTTTTTTATCTAGATATAATTTGTTATTATGTATACGACATATTTTACTGGTAGAAAGAATTCCAACGAGTTATCTATGCCGTTGTGTAAAAAGAAACTTTGAACTTAAAAGTAACAAATGAAAAGTTCACACAAATCTACCCTGTACAGATAACACAATTTCACGTCTTCCATACAGGGTAGATTTTTTTATTTAATTATAAATTAAATATTCTCATAGCAATGTTAAAGTACACTAACACCGAACATGTATCAACTAGTGTCGTAATCAATGGCGCTGCCATAATCGCAGGGTCCACTTTGAATTTTTTAGCGATTAATGGTAAGACACAACCAATGGATTTTGACAATATCACGGTTACAATTAAAGATAATGAAACGGTTAATGCAAGTAACACATCATGGTACATTAGAAAAATACGCAAACCGTTCACTGCAGATAAAATTACACTAACGATTAGTGCGATGCGAAACTCTTTAAACAGTGCCTTAAAGAAATCGGTAAAGTGTATTTCATTCAATGCGATTCCACGAATAATCATTGTAGATGTTTGTGCACCACAGTTTCCACCTGTATCCATTAACATTGGAATAAAGGATACCAGTAATGGAATTGCTGCAAATGCATTTTCATATTCGGTAATAATACTTCCAGTTAAGGTGGCAGATAGCATTAATAATAGTAGCCACATAATACGATTTTTTGCATGTTGGAACACGGAAGTATTAAAATAAGAATCCTCACTCGGCACTACTGCTGCCATTTTTGTAATATCCTCAGTTGCTTCTGCTTGTAGCACATCCATAGCATCATCAATTGTAACGATTCCAACTAGGTACTGTTCTTGATCAACTACAGGCAGGGCTAAAAAGTCATATTTATCAAACATATTAACAACTGTTTCACGATCTTCATGAGTATCGACAAAGATAATATTTGTTTCCATGATTTCATCAATTGTATTTTCATAATTACTTAGTAACATATCCTTAACAGAGACAATCCCAATTAGTTTGCGGTGCTCTGTTACATAGCAAGTATAAATCGTCTCTTTGTCAACACCAACCTTACGAATCCGATTAAGTGCCTCTTTCACGGTTAAATCTTTTCCGAGATTCACATACTCCGTAGTCATTACACTACCAGCACTATCCTTGGGGTAATCTAATATTTTATTAATACTATCTCTTGTTTGTTGATCGCTATTTTGTAGAATACGAGTCACTACATTTGCAGGCATTTCCTTAATCAGATCTACGGTATCATCTACATATAGTTCTTCCATAACATCTCGTAATTCTTTGTCCGTAAATCCTTCTATTAATACTCTTTGTAAATCCGATTCCATATATGCGAAGGTTTCAGCTGCCTTATCCTTTGATAATAATCGAAATAATAATACAAGTTCTTTTTCTGAAAACTCTTCAAAAAGAAGTGCCAAATCCGCAGGATTCGCAATCTCCAAAATACTCTTTAATGCAGTAAACTCTTTGTTGTGTAGTAAAGTTAAAATAATTTCTTTATTCATCTTACATACCTGCCCTTCCGTCCGAATTCAATGCAATGAAAAACAGGCAAGATTTTATAACTAAGATTTAATATCATTTCTTTACTTACCTCCTATTTTCATTTCATAACAATGTACCTTCTAACATTAGATAAACATTTTCTTCATAATAGTTAGCATAAATATTGTTATAAATTGTAGGAAGCAATATATTACTGCATACAAATAAAAAGACAGAAATTGGACTCTAATATTCGCTTTCTGGTTTTACTTTTTTTTACTATGGTGCAGTCCATGATTGCTTGTGTTATCATTTTTTGCACATTATAGCAGTTATATACATTCCTACATCTTTTATTCATGCGTTGCCTACTATCATCAGAATCCAATTCCTATCACCTCTTTTACAAATTTATTTTAATTCCGTTGGTAAAACTTATCTGTGTTATTTAAATATTTTTTAGAAGAACTTAAAAAACATAAAAAAACCACGTCATGGCCAAAACGATGACGTGGTTATCATATTTAATACATCATAAATAAAATAATAGAATCACCGTTCAAGCTTTAGTTTCGCAGGGCACGATGATAATCATCTTGTAATTGCATTAGATTATGCCTTATTGTCGACATAGCCTGCTAACCAACTCATAGTGTCTCCACTATTCTGCGGCAGCAATCCATATCCCTGTGGTAACCTTACCTACCGGACATATTAAGTTAGTTTTACTGTATACTTATTTCTCTTATTTGTCAACATTGAATATTTGGTATGGTATGAACTTATCCTAGCACATTCGAGTGCTGCCTAACTATTTTCATAAACATCTCTCGGATTTTCATTAAATACTATATAGGACTCATCCGGAAATGAATATTCACCACGGTAATTTGAAGAATTATAGTGAGGATATTTCACAGGGGAATACGTCTCTTTTTCTAATGTATCCTCTTGTGTATAAATATATAGTTTTTCATAATCCCAAACAATAATTTCATCCCTATTGTCATTGCACAAATCCATAACTTCGCAACATAAAAGTGGATGCCCATCGTCAGGAAATCTTACTGCTTGGTTCCCATATCCATCCATGAGACCACCTTTTTCTACGTCTGGGTTTAATAAAAATAAATCTGCTCCATCCCCTTTCCAGTTGACTGGAGCTAAAATATTACCGTTTAACTCATTTTCCATTTCCCATAATTGATTACCAAAACAGTCATACATATAAATAATTCCTTGGTGTCCCCAATAATTACTGACAACCAATTCAAAACCTGACTTATCAGGACAATAGTTTCCCGTACTAATTCGTTGTGCATGACCTATTCTATCACGCATTACGATATTGCCCTGAAAATCTCCGATAAAGAAACCTTCCGTGCCAGAAACACATGCAAAATACCCTTTCTCACTACCAGCCATAAATTTACCTGCAACAATTTCATCGGTATGATCCGTATCAATTGGATACGTCCATATTTCTTTTCCATGACGATCTAGTAAGGTATATCCACATAGAAGTTCATCGTGTCCATCTCCATTCACATCAATTGCTAGAGGATAATGTCCTGTATTCTTAGGACTCTTATATTTCCACATAAGTTCTAAATTAGAATCCAGTGCATAAATACGGCAGTAACGATCTTTTATTAATATATCCGATGGTCTTTCTTTTCCAGTAAAATTCGCTATCCTAATACCATCTGGATTAATTCGATCAAATGCATACATTTGATATGGTACGCCAATAACTGTGTCATCTTCATCATCAGAGAATGGTGTCTTGACACTTTTTTTAATTTCACCGGTTCTTCCATCTAATATTTGAATCTCAAAATTAAACGCTGTGATCACTTCATCGATACCATCTCCATCAATATCATATACTTGTAATGGAAGATCTGCAGAAACTTTACCGATTACTTTCGTTTTCTTTGATGGTTCTCCTCGTTGCCACAATATATTACCATCAAGGTCGATTGCAGTAAGACAGTTCACATGTGGGTAGGCATCTCGGTTGATTCTCTTTTGTGCTTGTGCAAGTACAATATACCAGTCCTTTGTTCCTGTTAAGTGTCCAAAACGAATTTGTCTACTTGTACCAAAATCTTTCAAATCAATGTTCTTCCATAACTTCATCTTTGGATATATACTTTGTATTTGATCCATTTGCTTTTTATGTATCTTTTCAGCCTCAATGATTTTATTATACGTTTCTCTACTTACTTCAACCTGTATATCCGTAAATTGTGTTGGACAATCTGCTGTAATTCCTATTTTACCTCCACGCTCAATCAAATCGCTATGATAAGTAATAAGAAGCTTTCCATTAATATAGCAATGAACAGAATCACCCTTGCATTCCACTTTCATTTTATAATAGGTGTCACAATCATGAATATATTCACAAGAAGCTAGCTCTTTTACTTCTTCTTTATGACGGTAGACCAACGATACTTTATCTTTGTCAAATAAAAAGACAAGCGTATTCAAACTATTTTGCATACAAAATGCAATGCCTGCTACACCTTTGGTTGAAATTCTTCGTACAATGGCTTCATAGCTATAATCTCTCCAATATATCGAGCCTGTTTGTAAGGTAGGAAATGTACGATGGGGCTTATTTTTCTCAATTCGCATCTGTTCCATGTAGTGCTTTTTATTCGCCTCAGTGATAATCCAAGTAGGCCCCGTTCCATTGTAAGAATAATTACACACTTGATCGACCCATGCGCCATGGTATCCATTCTCCACTACATAATGATATTCCCCCGTTGCGGAATGATCTTTGTCAAATGGGAAATCTCCAATTTCAAAGTTCTTAAAATCATCATAAAATAATGTTATTTTATCTTCCATAATTTCTGCCGCCTTCCGTTTATCGTATGTTTCCATCGCCAATTATTCTTGTATAAAATAGCAATATATTTCTTTTAATTATCATAACAAATTCTTAATTAAAGAACTACAGAAAAATCGATAGACTTGTTCCTAACTACGGAATTTTCATCGTAAGATTTTGAGATTTTTATTTAAAAAAGAATGTAGCAAACATCCCATCTATGTTATGTTTGCCACATTCTTATTCATCTTAATTATCAAATAAAATAGTTATGCTAATACGTCTATTTTTAGCTCTTCCAGCTTCTGTATCGTTTGTATCTACTGGATTATTTTCACCATATCCAATTGCAGTCAAACGTTCTGGTGCAATCCCATATTGCTCTGCTAAATATTGTGCTACATTTGCCGCTCTTTGTGCAGAAAGCTGCCAATTGGACTTATATAATATGTTATGTACTGGTATGTTATCTGTATATCCACCAATTTCAATCTGGTTGTTTATCTTTTTTAAAAAACCAACTATTTTATTAAGATGAGTAATCATATCTTCTCTAATTTCTGATTTTCCACTATCAAATAAAATATCATTGGCTAATGTAATAACAACACCCTTTTCTTCTATAGTAACACTTAAACTATCCTTAAAAGTACCGCTATCAATGGTATCATACAAAAGATCCTTTAATTTCTCAAAGTCATCAATACTTAAATCCTCATTAATTGTTACTTCTTCATACTGCTCCTCATTTTCTGTATTTGAAGCACCTTCACCATCTGTAATAGGATTTGTTCCTCCATCTAAGATGCCCATTCCTTTGTCTAATAAAGAATTCTTTCCAGATCCTTCACTACCCATGGCGCTATTTAAGGATTCCGATAGATTATCGTACTTTGTTTCATTTACATTACTCATCGCATATAATACAACGAAAAGTATCATTAAAAGTGTTATTAAGTCAGAATACGTAAGTAGCCATCTCTCACTGTTCTCTGATTTCTGCTCCTTCTTTTTCATCATCTAAGTAACCCTTTAGCCTTTCTACAATTAATGCTGGATTTCCACCCTCTTGAATCATTAAAATTCCGTCCATCATCATGTTTTTAGTAACAAGTTCATCGGTATCTAATTCTTTTAATTTATTTGCTAAAGGTAACCATAGGAGATTGGCGGATCCTACTCCATATAAAGTTGCGATAAAAGCGACTGCGATTTGTGGCCCTAATTCATCTGGATTACTTAAATTACCTAAAACATGAACTAGTCCCATTACAGTACCGATAACACCCATAGTTGGTGCAAATCCACCCGCTGCTTCAAAAACACTAATTCCTTTGGAATGACGATATTCCATATTATCAAGTTTACATTCCATCGTCTTTTTGATTATTTCAGGATCCGTCCCATCCATAATCATTTGTAAACCATCTACAATAAATTTATCATATGTATTGTTTTGTATTTCTGATTCTAAGGATAACAATCCTCCAGTTCTCGCCATATTAGACAACTTATAAATAGTATTAATTATCTCCTGACGATCTTGTTTCTGTCTTTTAAATGCGATTGTAATTACCTTCGGTAATTTTTTAAGAATTGAGGAGCGAAATGATACACCGATTGCTCCAATTGTTCCTCCGAATACGATTAATGCTGCTGTTGGTTGTAATAGTGAATTTTTTATTCAGATAAAAGTTTAATTATTAAACTTAGTACTAATTTCCCAAAATACTTTTATCAAAATAACCTTTGTTAAGGTCCTATCTCAGTTCTTTTTTATATAGCTGAGTGTATATCAACCTGCCGTCAATCCTCTGAGACTGCATCAGGCAAATGGCTGTAACCCTCGTTGTAAACATCTGTCCCATCAAATGTTTCAAATCAAGTTCTTCCGACGAAATAAACTTTCTAACAAGAGTGATATGCGGGGTAAAACTCCTGTTTTCCAAAATGAAATCAGCTAGTTTGAGTTTACTACTTAGTCTGTACTGTGTCTGCTCCAACTCCATATTCTGTTGCATTCCAATCCACCAGATATCACCACCTTCACGTTGAAACCTTCCAACATGGTCAAAGGCCAAATGAAATGATTTCTCTGAAACTTCATCAATAATTCTCTGAATCTTTGATAGCCTATCTTGAGAAATCTCACCCAGGAATACTAATGTCAGATGAAGATTATCTTCTACTGTAAAATTGCCACACCCTAACTTTTTAAAGCGTTCTTGTACCGCCTTTATATTCTGTATGGTTATTTCATCAAATAAAATTGCAATAAACAAACGCATAAATTGTCTCCTTTAATATTTGCCGGAAAGTCATATTATTTCCGTATTCCGTTAGTATAACAGAGATGCCAAGGAATTATTTTAGTACATGATACTATATTACCCAATCATCAAAAGACATAAAGTCATTCCATCCATACTTGCAGTTAATCTAGAATTAGATAGATGATCAAATTCCGTTGAGTTAAAATACTATAATCATTAAGTTATCCTAATAAAAAATGGTATACAACTGTATTAATATCAGTTCATAAGGATTTACACCCCAGTAACTGCTAATTCTACATTTTGTATACCACTCTTAATATTTAATTATTGATATAGCTTCATATAATATTGCATTAATCCACTATTATTTTATTTCATTACTTCTTTTTACTTACTTCTTTTTACTTAATTCTTTTAAAGTTTTTGATATAGTAACAACACCCTTTGGAAACGCATCCACTGTTAAATCATTAATATAATACTCAATATTATTATAACCCTCTCCCAAATAATCTCCCATATAATCCGTTGGATCATTTGGATCTAAGCCACGTTCTAACTCCCAGTCATCTGGCATTCCATCATTATCTGTATCAATAATCGTTTTTTCTGACATTTGAGGATAATAACCTGTGTAATCCACAAAATGTATATTATACTTTTCGATATCCGCTTTTTGTGCTTCTGTTGCTTCTTCTAACGGACGTGCACCTGTGATATAACCTTTACCCGTTTGTGCTTCCTTCATAACTTCTTGATCAATTAATGGTCGAGACTTTGAATCGATTCCTGCTCCAGTGTATTTAAGAACGTTACGATAAGCCTCATCTGCCGATTCTGCATTTTTTGCTACGGAAACATCTACGCCTTTTGCATATACTGGAAAGTGTTCATCCGAACGCAATACAGATTCTGGGTAATTAACGGTATCTTTTAACTTCATACCTGCCCAGTTATTCAAAGTAATATCTTTGTATTCTTTACCATTCACATTCGTCAAAACATTTCCTGTTAAATAAAATTTATAATTCTCTGGCGCCGATCCAGAGTCTGGAGTACTAATAAAGTGGCGCGCATCCTTAGTTGAATTCCCTTCCTTTAAATAATTTCCTACGTAATTTAATTGTCCCATGGTACCATATGCAGTTTGATAACCCCAGTTATATATTACGTTATTTACAAAATCGGATGCATTTGCACCAGGTACCTTCCCCCTAAAATTCCTTGAAATATTATGTGCAATCATGTTGTGATGCCATGAAGTGTTACTTCTTCCTAACATAATGCCAAATCCATGGATGCCTTTTGAATGATAGGAAAAGGAGTTTGAAGGCCCAATTACTGACCATTGAACGGTCATATTATCGTTTTTCGAATATAGACCAAATTGCTCATCATTTGCCCAACCAAGGGAACAGTGGTCTATTATTGTGTTTCCACCATTTGAACCACCCCACGCATCATAATCTGCATTGGTTCCTCTTTCTCCAGGACGAGAGCTAATAAAACGACAGATAATGTTATCTCCGCCCATGCCGATCTTAAAATTCTTTAAAGTGATACCACCACCGCCAGGTGCCGTTTGTCCTGCTACGGTCACATTCCCTTTAACAACAACATCACTCTTTAATTCTATTGTTCCACCTACATCAAACACAACAATACGGTTTGATGTACCAACTGCCTCTCGAAATGAGCCAGGTCCGCTGTCATTTAGATTTGTAACATGAACTACCGTTCCTCCTCTTCCTCCTGTTGCATACATACCACCACCCTCTGCTCCTGGGAATGCTGGTATTAGAAAATCTGCCCTTGTATTTACCACCGTTGTTAATCCTGTAATAAGCGATGCTGCTAACAGTATACTTAATAATTTCTTCTTCATGATACCCCCCTGCCGCCTTCTGACAGCTCAAATCATAAGCGAAAAGCAGCCTCTGTGCATTTCGCCGGTTGAACTATTTCTTTCAACCTAACCCCTGCTACATTAGTCTTTGTTACTTAATCATTCATGAACTTTATAAAATATTCTGTCTCTTTACACTGGTCTGAATTTCTAAGGTTTTAACCTTCCCCTCCCCTCCTTTATTAAATTTGCTTAAATAAAACACAAAAATTAATTATTCCTTTGATTTCATCATAAATACTGAATAAATTAAAATTTGTATCTTATATATAACCATTTCCTTATCACTTCATATCTTCTAATTAAAGATGTCCTCTTACACTTTTCCATACATTATGAAGACCAACATAATACTTTTCTATCTTACCTCTTTTTATCTTCAAATTTACTTCACTCATTTTAACTTGTCCTAACGTCACGTTCTACGTAAATAATAATTATGTATGCCCTATAAATCATATATACATTATAACTCTTTTCCATTTTATGTCCATTTCGTATATTGTCTTTTATAACATAAAATCATGTTATTTAGGCAATAAAAAAGTAGCAAGCATTTAATATGTAAAAAATGTTGCTACTTTTTTCTAATCTACATCACATTACATTACGGTAATCAGCAGATAGTATTTCTTTATACCTATCATTTACTAAATCATACATGCAAGCCCTATTTCATAAAGTTACGTCCTAATTTAAAAAATATATCCATAATGTATATTAAATCTCCAACAAATGAAATCGCATAAAAATAAACAACCGCGTCGTTATTGTTATCTTTTTTATTTTTAAATACACAAAAATTCAGACCTAAAAAAACAATCAAAGGAAACATTATCGCAACTGATATACGGATAATGTTATAATAACTCAGCAAAAAAGACGAAAATAAACCTATAATATTTAATCCAAAGATAATTCTTTCTAGATATTTTATTTTGATTTTTTCTAATAACATGAAGGATCCTTTCTATATATATTGAATACTCACATAGGTAGAGTCTCATAATAATGTTTAATCATTCTACTATTGTATATGAATTATTCTATTATACTTGATATTTGAATTTACATTTTAAAATAGTGTATTCCATGTATTTTAATTACGAAATTCATTCTTTTTATCTCGGTGTTAAAGGTCATAGTAGAAAGGCAAGCCGCAATCTCTTTACTTAAAAATGAGTAAAAATAATTTTCTTTTAAAAAGTTATTGACAAACCTAAAAGAACGTGATAAACTAAATCTCGTATTATTAATGTATCAAACGGATTCACATATTTTTAGAGATTATATGTATGCGTCACTACATATATATAATTTGTAAAAATATGTGATTTTTTTATACTTTAATTTAAAAGTAAAATTTAGGAGGTACCACATGAATACAGGTACAGTAAAATGGTTTAACGCAGAAAAAGGTTTTGGTTTTATTACTACAGATAACGGAAATGACGTATTCGTTCATTTTTCAGCGATACAAGGCGATGGTTTTAAATCCTTAGAAGAAGGACAAGCTGTT
>OJJJ01000173.1_pt1 | contig 41368 bp, 46 predicted proteins | sample 1596311 | NCBI WGS metagenome assembly OJJJ01 (sample SAMEA4350140, study PRJEB24818) | metagenome | biome: human; feature: gut; material: faeces | place: Denmark | collected 2013-09 | reverse complement strand
ATGCGGCACCGCCCGTTCCAGTTTGGAAGGAGAAGCCTTGTTGGTAGTAAGGCGAGCTGGTGATGACCTTGGCTGCATACTCAGCAATCAGCAATTCTTTTGGATTTTTGGTAAAGCGGGTCGCGCCTTTTGCGATCCCTGCAGGATCACCGATGGCGTCGACTTCCACAACATAATCGACATCCGTTTGGGGAATGCTGATTGGGGTATTTGGAAACGGCACAAGGGTGTCGGTGATGATCACGACTTGGTCGGCGTATTTTGCATCGACCATTGCATAGCCCAATGAGCCGCAGGTTGCTTTTCCGACGGTACCATTGGCATTGCCATACGCATCTGAGCTAGGCGCTCCTAAGAAAGCGACATCGATGTGGATATCGCCGGCGGCAATCGCACGAGCCCGACCGCCATGAGAACGGATAATGACTGGGGCATCCATAATGCCTTCGGAGATTGCGGCACCGACTTTGTCCCGCAGTCCGCTGGAGGTGATATTGGTCACGACGCCAGATTTGATATGTCCGATCAATGGTTCATGGACATTCGCGATGGAACTAGGGGCAATCGCAAGATTCTTGATGCCCATTTTTGCGATCTCGTCCAAAACGAGATTCATGATAAAGTCCCCTTCGCGAAAATGATGGTGGAAGGAGATCGTCATGCCGTCCGTTAGCCCTGTTTTTTCAATGGCTTCACGGATACTGCCTAAGACCTTACTTTTGCCTGGCAGGACTGGCTCGATCTTGCGACTCGCTTCTTTGTAGGCATGGATATTGGCCGTTTCATTTTCAAAGACCCCGTATTGGTTGGCATAGCATTCAGGGATGTCTTTTCCTGCTTTGTTTAACACCATAATTACACTTCCTCCTCGGTAATCAATTTCGCTGCTTTGGCAAGGGCGATCACGCGTTCCGCTCGCTCAACGATTGGTTTATCGACCATTTTGCCATTCAAGGAGATCACACCAGAGCCTTTGCTTTCGGCTTCGCGAATGGCCCAGATCACTTCTTTGGCATGTTGGATCTCGGCTTTTGAAGGCGCATAGATCCCATTGACTAGGGGAATCTGCCGTGGATTGATCACTGATTTTCCGTCAAAACCAAGCTGCTTGATGCGAGTCGTTTCAGCGATAAAACCATCGGTGTCATTGATATCAGAAAAGACGGTATCGATAGCGGCGATCCCTGCAGCTCTAGCTGCATGCAAAATCATACTGCGGGCAAACAACAATTCTTGCCCATCTGGGTAGCGACGAGTCTTCATATTGGTGACATAATCTTCTGCCCCTAAAGCGATCCCGATCAAACGATCGGAAGCTGTAGCGATGTCTCGGGCATTTAAAACGCCTTCGGCAGACTCGATGGCAGCCATCATTTTGGTGGTTCCTACAGGCAGATCGTTTTCTTCTTCTACTTGTGTGATCACAGCGGCAACGTCAATGATATCTTGGGCGGTTTCGGTTTTCGGTAGACGAATGACGTTGACCCCCGCTAGGACCATCGCTTCGATATCAAGGGCACCCACCGTGTCGAGGCCGTTGATGCGTACAACGGTTTCGATGGCAGAATAGTCAAAGGTTTTTAAGGCAAAATGCACCAGTGTCCGAGCGGAGTCTTTTTCATTCAAGGAGACTGCATCTTCTAAATCAAACATGACGGAATCGGCGCCATACAATGGTGCATCTCGTAGCATGGCAGCGTTAGCTCCTGGTACAAACATCATCGTTCTTCTTAAACGTTCCATGTGTCGATCTCCTTCCAAGCATACTGTTCTTGTTCGGCGGCCCGATGAACGGCGGTCAGAGTTCGGGCTTTGATGGTACAGTCCAAGGCGCCTTTATCGGTGGCGGTGATTTTGGCCTGTGTCACGCCTAGATGGTTCAGCGTCTCAAGGATGACGGCGCGAATTTGTTTGCCGAATTGTTTTTCGACACTGCTATCGAGGGTCAGCTCGATGGTTTGGGTTGTGGTAGGCTCGATCGCGATCAAGATATCACTGGATTCAACAGAGCCAGCAACCGCACTTTTTTTGATTTCCACTTATTATCACCTCTAAATATAGTTATGCTGCATTAAAAATGAGAACGTTGTTTCTGGTAAAAATTGCTGCAAAGAAAGTAAATCTTTTTCTGCAATCGCTTTCCGAACGTTTGTAGCCGAAACGGTTGATTGGTTGATCTTCAGACGGTCGATCACGATCAGTTCAAGCTCGGGAGAAAAAACGGCAGCCATGGCCTCGTTGTAGAGTTGGGTCACGGGCGAGTAAGGCTCTGAGCCTACAAAACGCGTAGTGATCGCCAACAGCGGGGCAATTTTTTCTTTGAAGAGGGTTGCATCAAAGGCGGCTTGTTTTTTGGCGATCGCCTCAGGTGCTTGCTCTTTCAAGAAATAACTGGGAAAGACCGCCGAAGAGACGAGATAGTTGTTGGTCGGCAGCACCGTTACATTTGGCAGATGAGCCACACCATCCGTCACCATCTGCAGCCGTTCGCTGGCAGAAAATTGTGAGCGGTCTTCTGATAAAACGAACACATAAACCTGTTCTTTTTGACTCGCAGCCGTTTCGACTAAGTACAAATGTCCTTTAGTAAAAGGATTAGCGTTCATGACGATCGCGCCGTTGTTTTGTCCAATTCGCTGCCGTTGCAGCTGTTGGGCATAGCTTTCAAAAGAAGGAACGCCTTGTTCCATGAACAAGATGTCTTGTGCTGCCAGCACTTCACGAAACCCGAGGGATTCAAAAAACAGGCGGTTTTTCGGTGCTGTATAGACGAAGGACTTGGTGAAGCCTTCGTCTTTGATATGATCGCTGAGGTGTGAAATCAATTGCGTCAACAGCTGTTCGGAGCGTCTTTTTTCACAGACCACCACATACTTGATGATATTGGCATAGCAAGAAGCAGTAGCAATCAAGGTTTGCTGGTCAAAAATGCCGACGGTATAGGCTACCTCTTCACCGACGGCTAAGCCAGCACGGGTGATCAATTTTTGCCATTGCAAAAAGACTTCTGGATCTTTTTGCAGCCAGATTCTTTTTAGGGTATACATACAATGCCTTCTTTATTTTTTTACTGGGAAGAGCTTCGACAAAAGCAAGGATGCGAAGTAGATGATCAGGATCACGACAAAGACGCCGCCCCAACCGAATAACAACAATTCAAATGAAGTCAGTAAATCTTGACTCATAGTTTTCCTCTCCTTTCTAGTAACCTAAGCAATCAGTGCCAGCAGTAAGCCACCGGCGATGACCGAAGCAATCTGTCCTGAAACGTTGGCACCGGCTGCATGCATCAAGATAAAGTTTTGCGGATCTTCATCTGTCGCCATTTTTTGGATGACCCGACTAGACATTGGAAACGCAGAGATACCAGCGGCACCGATCATTGGATTGATTTTTTCTTTACGGAACAAGTTCAGCACTTTCGCAAACAACACGCCGCCGACCGAGTCCATAATGAAGGCAACCAGCCCTAAACCAATAACCATCAATGTATCGACTTGTAAGAATTCTTCATATTGCATTTTCACAGAAATTGATAAACCTAGGAGGATACTAATGATATTCACTAGTTCGTTTTGAGCAGTGATGGACAAACGATCCAAGACACCACATTCCCGTAAGAGATTTCCAAACATCAAAAATCCAACCAGTGGCAATGAAACAGGTGCAATTAACCCTGCTACGATCGAGATCACGATCGGGAACAAAATTTTGGCCGTTTGCGAAACTTCGCCGGCACGATACGACATACGAATTTTTCGTTCATGCTTGGTCGTCACTGCTTTGATGGCAACCGGTTGAATGATCGGTACTAGCGCCATGTAAGAGTAAGCTGCTACCATGATCGCACCCATATATTTCGAGTTCAGCGTATTTGCGACAAAAATCGAAGTCGGACCGTCAGCAGCGCCGATGATCCCGATGGAAGCTGCGTCGTTTAAATCAAAACCAAGCAACACGGCAACGATGATCGTAAAGAAGATCCCGAATTGCGCAGCAGCGCCAAACAACAAAAGAAATGGATTTTGCAGCAAGGGACCAAAATCGATCATCGCGCCAATCCCGATAAACAAAAGCAAGGGGAACAATTCAGTTGAGATCCCCATATCAAACAATACTTGGAACGGGCCAGCTTCTCCGCCAGCACTTAACACACCTGAGTTCGGGAAGTTCACTAACAACGTGCCCAATCCCATGGGTACTAATAAGGTCGGTTCATATTCTTTCTTGATCCCCAAATACATCAATAGACCACCGATGAACATCATAACGATCCGTCCCGGCTCCGATCCTAACCCGACTACACCTTCAATTAACGTTTCCACTACGTCACTTCCTTTTCAATAAATTAGCCGATCGTAATCAGCAGTTCTCCTGGGTTGACCATGTCGCCCGCATTGACTGCAATCGCAACCACGGTTCCTGCTTTTGGTGCCACGATCTCATTTTCCATCTTCATGGCTTCTAAAATCATCAACGACTGATTTTCTTGTACAGTATCACCTACATTGACCAAGAGACGTAAAATCGTTCCCGGCATCGGAGAATGAATCGGCTCGCCATCAGCAGGAAGCGTAGCTGGCGCTGGCTGCGGTGCTACTTCTGGTTCTGGTGTGCTGACTGCCTCTGGTTGAGCAGGTACCGCTGCAGGAGCCGGTGTTGGCACTGCTGGGGCAGGAGCGGTAGGTTGCGGCGCACCGATTTCTTCCATTTCGACAAGGTATTCTTGCCCATCGATCGCTATTTTAAATTTACGTAACATGTTTTTCCCTCACTTGCTTTCATTTTTTTTGGCTATTTTTTTGATTGTGAACTGAGAATCAGGCAGCTCTCCTGCGGCAATACTGGCAGCAATCAGGGCGACTCGCTTAAATTCAGGATTGCGTTTCTCAATTCTTCGAATGACAAACTGACTTTCAGGGTAACATTCAGCCCCTAGTGCGGCGGCTATCAGACTGACTAATGGATAATCTTCTGCAGGCGCTGGCTGATAGCTCGACACTTCTTGCCAATCAGACGCGGGTGGATCCGTTATCATTTCCTCGGGCTTCAAAGGGGAGCTGACAGGCGCATCAGGTTCATCATGCGTTTTTTTGAACAATCTTTTAATAAGATTCATGGGTTTCTCCTTTCTCAATGATTCGTTCCCTTTCATTATAGAAACTCCCGTTCAATCAGCGAGATTTATTTCGGCTAAAAATTGTTTTTTCAGTGTTCCTTTTTTAAAAAAAGAGCGAAAAACCGAGATAAACGTTGATTTATCAAGCTTTTTCTTGCGTTAATATTCTATTAAGAACTTTTTAAACGAAAAATAAGATTTGAAAAGAGAAATTGTTTTTTTGCTGTTCTTTTTTTAAACGGGTCTTTTTTTCTATTTCTTGATTGTTTATTCTTAGACGTGTAAAGCATTCAATAACATTATTTCCTTTAAGAAAAGAAAAAGATTCACAAACTAGTGACGCTTGTCGCTAACAAATTACGGGCCTGTAATTTTTTTAAAATGTTTTTTGATAACGCTTACACATTTCGATGCATGAAAGGAAGAAGAAAATGTTCTTAACGATTTTATCCTATGCTATGATTATTGTCTTCATGTTCGTCATCATGAAGAAAAAAATGTCACCCTTTACATCCTTAGTAATTATCCCATTACTATTTACCCTCGTTGCGATGGTTGCTGGTGTTTCAGAAAAAGGCAATATCGGTGATTTTGTCCTTGAAGGAATCTCCACCACAGCCAACACAGGGATCATGTTGCTGTTTGCAATTTTGTACTTTTCCATTATGTTGGATGCGGGATTGTTTGATCCAATCACGAAAAAAATGATTTATTTTGCTAAAGGCGATCCGATGAAAGTCTTGATGGCAACGGCAGTCGTTGCCGCTGCAGTCTCTTTGAACGGTGATGGAACGACCACGACCTTGATCTGTTGTTCTGCGTTTATTCCCATCTATAAGAAGTTGAATATGAAAATGATGAACCTTGGTGTCTTGATCATTTTGCAAAATACCATCATGAACTTGTTGCCATGGGGCGGACCAACTGCTCGGGCAATGGCCGTGCTGGAAGTCGATGCGGATATTCTTTCTTATCTGCTGCCAGGAATGATCTTGTCTCTGCTCTATGTGGTTTTCTTTGTAGCTCGCAGAATGGGGATCCAAGAACGGAAACGTTTAGGGGTTACCGAGCTGACGAATGATGAGATTTTAGAAATGACAACTGTGACTGATCCTGATACATTAGCGATCCGCCGTCCGAAAAACTTTGTCTTCAACGGTATCTTAACAATCGTCTTGATTGGCTGGTTAGTAGCAAGCTCCTTTATCTCTAGTATCGCTTTACCGCCAATCTTGTTATTCCTTGTAGGTACGTGTATTGCATTGATGGTCAACTACCCAATCTTGAAAGACCAGTCGTCACGGATCGGTGCCAACGGCGGCGACGCTGTGCAAGTCGTAATTTTAGTTTTTGCAGCAGGCGTCTTCATGGGCTTGTTCCAAGGCTCAGGGATGGCAACGGCTTTGGCGAATAGCTTCACGCAAATCATCCCTAAACAATTGGCTGGTTTCTGGGGATTAGTCATTGCCCTGATTTCTGCACCTGGGACCTTCTTTATTTCCAATGACGGATTTTACTTTGGGGTCCTGCCAGTCTTAGCAGAAGCAGGTCGTTCGTATGGTTTCACCAATATGCAGATGGCCTTGGCGTCCTTAATGGGCCAAGCGTTCCACTTGTTAAGTCCATTGGTTGCCTTCATCTACTTGCTGTTGCGCTTGACGGGCTTAGATATGGGGCAATGGCAAAAAGAAGCTGCGAAATATGCACTGGGGATTTTCGTGATCTTCGTCGTTACGATCGTGCTATTAGGTCACATGCCGTTTTATATTCCACAGTAATTTCATACAGAAACTATCGAGCAGGCTGCCATTTTGCTCGGTAGTTTTCCTTGTTTATCGATAAACTTATTTTTTCCCAAAAATCTCATTTGTTTTTAGTATGATAGGAGTAAATCATGAATCCAATTATTGATGCAGTAAATAAAAATCTGGATCTGACCAAAAATAAACCATTAAAAGATTTGATCTATGAAGCATTCAAAAAAACCATCATTTTAGGAGATATTCCCGCAGGCTCTCGCATCAATGAGAAAGAATTTTCCGATACGCTAAATATCAGCCGAACCCCGATTCGTTACGCCATGACTCAGCTCGTGGCTGAAAAACTGGTGGAGCATGTGCCAAAAATCGGCATCGTCGTAAAAGGGATCAGTATCAAAGATGCTTATGAGATTTACGATATCCGCAAATCATTGGATACGTTAGCGACCATCAAAGCGATGGACTTGATGACTGAGGAAGATTTCCAGGAGATGCGCTGCTTGTTAGAACATGGCGAACAGCTGAATCGTGAGGATGATGTGGATGGGGTCTTGAAAAACTTTTCGGACTTCAATGCGTTTATTTACGAAAAAAGTCAAATGCTGCGGTTAAAAAGTATCGTGCTGGATCTGCAAGCGTACCTCGTGTATTTTCGTGACATTGCGATTCGCTCTTCTAGAAGAAGGGATGCGGCATTGGCGGAACATTGGCTGATTTATCGCGGCATGAGAACCAATGACACGGAACAGATCACGTTGTTGACCCATGAACATTTGGATCACTCCCTGCAATTTATTCTTGCTGAAATGGAGCGAAGAAAAATTGACTGATTCCCGTCTTTTTACCGCCAGCAGCTATGCAGTCAATGCGCTGCATTATGAGGTAGCGTTAGCACCCAAGCCTGGTTTAGTAGATCCTTGCTCCTCTGGTGCGCATCAGGACATGAATGTGTTTACCTTTATCAACAGTATCACTTGTTTGGCGCCTTTTTTTCAGCGCTATAGCCAAGCGGGCTTTGCCCATACAGGCTCGCTGATCCAGCTATTTGACCAGTTACGAGGGATCGGTCAAGAAGCAGAAACAGCGATGCTTCGGGCAACCAAAGGCATCAATACCCACAAAGGGGCAAATTTTTCCTTTGCAGTTTTGTTGGGGGCGACAGGAGTCTATTATCAACAAAATGGCAAGGCGGAGCTGACGGCTGAAGATACCAATCAGATCCTGCAGCTTGCCGCCGACATCTGCCAGCATTTGGTCAAGCAAGACCTGCAGCAAATCACCCACAAAGACCAATTGTCTTACGGGGAAAAAAATTATTTGGCCTACGGCACGATGGGGATTCGTGGAGAAGCTGCAGCTGGGTATCCAACGGTCAAAAAACTGCTGGAGTACTTGCGGCAGCAACCGCAAAAAACCTCCGTTTCCTTGTTGCGCGGGTTAGTCTATCTAATGAGTGAAACCGAAGACAGCAACCTCGTCCATCGAGGAGGTTACGAGGCGATGAAGACGGTGCAGCAGGAGATGCAAAAAATTCACCAAGCCAATCTGTCAGATACAGACTTGCTTCGTGAATTAACGATCTATGATCAAGTATTGATCGCACGCCATTTGAGTCCCGGCGGCTCGGCGGATCTTTTAGCATTGGCGCTGTATTTCTTGCAGCTAGAAGGCGTCTCCTTCTGGTAAAAAGGTATAGCCGATCCCCCAAACGGTTTTTAAAAAGCGGGCGTGCTTCGGCTCATCTTCAATTTTGTTTCGCAGATGATTGATAAAAACCATCACGGTATTGGCATCGAATTGGCCATCTTGCCAGACATTGCTGTAAATCTGTTCTTTCGAGAACACTTGATCTGGATTTTCCATGAAAAAGCGCATCAGCATGATTTCTTTTGAAGACAACTTGATGGGCTGATCATTTTTGAAAAACTGATAGCGTTTTTGGTCAAAACGAAACATGCCGCTGCACAGATCGCCTTCCGGTTTGGCGATCCCTTTTTCTCGCAGCACGTTGCGGCGATCAAGAATCGAAACGATTTGTGCTTTTAAGAGTGCCGGTGAAAAAGGCTTCGTAATGTAGTGATCGGCGCCAATCTCATAGCCGTTGATCATGTCTTTTTCGTCACTTTTTCCGCTCAAAAAAACGATCGGCACCGTGGGGTTTTCTTCCCGAATCAGTTGTGCCAAATGATAGCCGTCATTTTCATGCTCTAAACTGATATCCAGTAAAAAAAGATCAAAGCTGACACGAGAGTTGATCGCAATCGTTTTTTCAACGGAATCGGTCTGGTAGATCAGAATACCCGTCGACTGTAAAGATTTCCAAATCAGCCGCCGAATGGCAGGGTCATCATCAACGATTAAAATTTTTTCATCTCGCAAAATATCCGCCTCCTGTATCAATAGTATTATAGTAAATATGAAAGGGGTTTACAATGAAACCGCCATCAAAGTTTTGGCTGTATTTAAGTGTGGTCGCTACCTTATTCATTACACTGATTGGACTTATTTTTACCTTTACAAGTTATAAAAGCGCACAAAGACAAGCTGAAACCGTCGGGTTGCGGCAGTTGGAAACGGTCAATCAAGCGGCGATCAAGCTGATCAGCCGCAGTATCGAATCGTACCACATGGCTCTTACCAATTATGCCGATGACCACCTCGAAGGCGCCGTCTTGGCTGATTTGCAGCGCCCCTTAACGTTACCAGTGATCAATTCTGCGAACAATGCCATGGTCGGATTGTTTTTGATCGACCAACAAGGTCAGGTCATCGCCCAAAATACCGCAACGGCGGTCAATAAACCAGAAGACCCGCCGGTGCAAGAATTGTTATTCAAAGACCCATCCTTAGACAAAGTATTGGCAGGACGGCAGGTACAAAATGGGCAAGTCTATTTTGATGGCAAGCAGGCCTATCTAAATGTGTATCAGTCCTTAACCCTTGACGACAAAGAAGCGATTCTTGTGATGCCTTTGAATCTACAGCGCATGTACCATCATGAATTTACCACCGATCGCAATGTCTCCGGCTATACGATGGTCAAAAACGCCGAGATGCGGATCGTTATGCACCCATCGGACGAACAAATTGGTTTTTCCATCGTTGAAAGCCGCAAAAAAGAATTTCCAGAGCTGGATTTCACCGATCTTGAGCGCTTGGAGCAAGAACAAATCGACAATGAAGCAGGCACCTCCGTCTACTATTCTTATTGGTGGAACGAAGAAACACTGCAAAAAGTGCTGAAATTGGCTGCTTATCAATGGATCACCATCGGCGACAGTCGCCTGATCGTCGCTAGCAATGCCGATTTTTTGGAGCAAAGCGGTCTCTTTTTACAAGACAACTTGATTTTGATTGGCCTACTAGGTTTGTTGTTTGTCATTATGATTTTATTGACGGTTCTGATCAAAAACTACATGAAACGCAATCAAGCCTATGTCGAAAACCAAGCATTGAAAGAACGACAACGGCTGTTAAAAGAAAAGCACGAAATCGAAAAAAACATTTTGCAAGAATCAAAACTGGAAACCATTGGCTTATTAACGACCTCGATCGTCCATGACCTAAACAACTTTTTGACGCCCATGATTGGTCATCTGCAATTGCTGATCGAGGAAAACCAACACGATGAAGTCTTGATGGAGGATTTGCAAGAAGTCTGCAAAGCAGCAGAAAAAGGCAAAGAGTTATCTAGCAATGTGCTGCGTTTTTCGAAACTCGAAAGTGCCGACAAAACTGTGCAGTCAATTGCCGCCACCTTGACAGAAGCCATCGATACTATGCGCGCACTGTTGCCAAAAGCCTTTTCCCTTACGTATGATATCCAAGAAGTAGGATATGCCGTCTACGAGAAGATCGATCTGCAAGTCATTATTTACAATTTGTTGATGAATGTATACCAAGCAAATGCTGACTGCAGCATTCGATTGAGCCGCACTTCGACAGAAAGCGCCACCTTTCTGTTTCGTAAGCAAGCTTTCTCCGCGCAACAGGAGTTTGCTTTGATCGAAATCGCCGACAACGGTCCCGGCATACCAGAAGCGATCCAAGAAAAAATCTTTACCCGCTTTTTCACGACCAAGAGTGCCACTGGCGGTACTGGTCTAGGACTCTTCACTGTCTCTTCGATCGTGGAAAAAAACGATTGGCTGATTGATGTTACAAGTACGCCTAAAGGAACCACCTTTTATATTGGTATCCCTCTAACTGATCCCGAAAAAGCCGCTGAAACCAACTGATCCAATGGGATGGTTTCAGTGGTCTTTTTCTTGGGTATGTTGGAAGGCATTGATTTTTTGCAGGACTAGCAAGACGAGTACCAAAACAAAGATCGCTAAAGCAAAAAATAGGGCATCGTTCGCCATACCTTGCGTCAACAATAACTCGCGCAAAATCGCAGTAATGCTGATCAGAATCAAGTAACGGACGGGAATATGGTGTCCATCCTTCATATACCGCAGCAACATCAAAATGATTTCTAATAAAATGAATAACGTGGCAATTTCTTCAATCAAAAAGGACAGGTGAGGCGCTTCACTTAAGGGAAAGAGCGTCGTGCTGATCATAAAAATCGCTTTTCCCATAAAAATCAAGACGACAACGACTAAGATCGCCAACATGCTATCAATGCAAATACTGATCACTCGCTCGAACATTCGGGTCAATTTTTCCATTCGCCACTCCATTTCTGCTTTTTCTTTTATTATACAAAAGAAGGCGTAGGACAAAGGGAAAAGAACAGAGAAAGAACAATCGCGGCCATATCTTTTTGACCGCAAGCTTAACGGTCCTTCTGTGGGCATGTCTTTTGTGATAGCTTTCAATAGCAGAAAGTAGCGAGAAAAATATATTATCTTTTTTCGGAAAAATTAGAAAACAATGAGAATGAATAGTTAAAATACACACAAATTATTACGAGACACTTAGTTTCTTTTTTTGTTACAATGGTTAAATAAAATAGAACGCTGTTGAAATGTTGCTTAAACAATGTTTTTATCGCTATCGAATAGAAAAATAGTCCGATCGCAAGATGTTTATCATTGTTAATAAAGTAACAAGTTGGGCGGAGTTCGCAAGAAAAATGCTGCTTTTCTTATCGTATATGACGGGGATCAGTGAGGAGAAAAGAGCAAGAAAAACGGAGGGAAACAAATGAAAAAAAGTGGATGGTCAAAATGGGTGATTGGGGCAGCCTCATTATTGTTGCTTAGTGCATGTGGTGCCGATGGCGGAACAAAAGCCAGCAGCAGTGCGGCAAGCTCTTCTTCAGAAAGTGAAGTCACTTCAGGTGCTTCCCAACAAGAGTATACCGATCCAGCAGAGTTAAAAGATCAATATGATATCGTCATCGTTGGTGCTGGCGGTGCAGGGATGGCAGCAGCCTTATCGGCTAAAGATGCTGGAATGAATCCAGTCATTTTAGAAAAAATGCCGATCGCAGGCGGAAATACCTTGAAATCTTCTGGCGGAATGAACGCATCAGAAACCAAGTTCCAAGAAGCCCAAGGCATTGAAGATTCCAATGAACGATTTTTTGAAGATACCCTAAAAGGTGGTAAAGGAACCAACGATCAAGAATTGCTGCATTATTTAGTAGACAACTCTGCTTCAGCAATTGATTGGTTGGATTCAATGGGGATCACTTTAGACAATATCAGTTATAGCGGCGGTGCCAGTGTGAAACGGATCCATCGTCCTCATGACGGTTCAGCAGTCGGTACGTATTTGGTGGATGGCCTGTTAAGAAACATTCATGAGCAAGAAATTCCTTTGTTTGTAAATGCTGATGTGACAAAAATCAATGAAACAGACGGCAAAGTCACTGGTGTCAACGTGAAAATCAATGGCGAAGAAAAAGAAATCGCTGGTGATGCGGTGGTTGTTACTACGGGTGGTTTTGGCTCCAACAAAGAACTAATCGAAAAATACCGTCCAGATCTGAAAGGCTATGTCAGCACGACTTCTGAAGGAAGTACAGGCGATGGTATCAAGATGATCGAAGAATTAGGCGGTGCAACGGTTGATATGGATCAAATCCAAGTCCATCCAACAGTGGTTCAAGATACAGGCATGTTGATCAGTGAAACCGTTCGTGGAGAAGGCGCCATCTTGGTGAACCAACAAGGGGAACGTTTCTACAATGAATTAGAAACCCGCGACAATGTTTCAGCTGCTATTACGGATCTGCCAGAAAGCTATGCCTACTTGATTTTTGACAATGCGTTAGCAGGTAGAGCCAAACAAGTCGATTACTACAAAGAACAAGGTGTAGTGGTAGAAGCCGATACCATCGAAGCCTTAGCTGAAAAAATCGATGTCGATCCAGCAACCTTGAAGAAAACCTTAGATACATGGAACCAAACAGTCGCAGACAAAGCCGACAAAGATTTTGGTCGTGAAACGGCGATGGACTATGATTTGACAGAAGGGCCATTCTATGCGATTCAAATCGCACCTGGGATCCACCACACAATGGGCGGCGTCAAAATCAATACGAAGACCCAAGTGTTGAAAGAAGATGGCACACCAATCACTGGCTTGTATGCAGCAGGTGAAGTGACCGGCGGTATCCACGGACAAAATCGAATCGGCGGCAATGCTGTAGCCGACATTATGGTCTTTGGTCGCCAAGCAGGCGCGCAATCCTCTGACTATGTGAAAGAAAACGGGAAATAAGCGGCTGTTTTTTCCTGAAAAAGATGGTATATAAAGAAAGAAACTTGGAACGAATCCTCTTAAGTGATTAGGAGAATCGTTTCAAGTTTTTTTGTATTTCTCACTGAAAGGACGGAAAACTAGTCATTATAATCTTATAATGATTTGATAATTTATAATTCACATATAAACAAAATGTTTTTGTCAGTAGGGTTTGCTTTTCAATGAATCGGAATCAATGAATAAACGGATAGGATTGGTTTATTCGATGATAAAAAATTTTAGGAGGCAGAGTATGAAAAACGCATTGGTAAAATGGTCGGTCGGGGTGGCAATCTTACTTGGAGGGACCTTGTTCTTCACGGGGAAACAAGTATTTGCTCATGGTTATGTGGAATCACCGGTCAGTCGGGGCTATCAAGGGTCTTTGGATCGCAATACGTTAGGGTGGAGCGCTGCGTTTGAAAAATATGGCAATGTCATTTCAAACCCACAATCATTGGAAACTAAAAAAGGCTTTCCAGAAGCAGGACCAGTAGATGGTCGCATCGCTTCGGCAGATGGTGGACTCGGACAAATCGGGGACTTTGTTCTTGATGAACAAGGAACCAATCGTTGGACCAAACAAGACATCAATCAAGGACCATTGCGGGTCAGTTGGCATTATACAGCGCCTCACAAGACCACAAAATGGCATTACTATATCACGAAACCAGGTTGGGATCAAAACGCGCCACTCTCAAGAGATAGCTTGGAATTGATCGCTACTGTGAATCACGATGGTTCGGCTGCCAGCAATAGTCCAAGCCATACCATTACTATTCCAGAAAATCGTCTCGGTTACCATGTCATTTTAGCGGTATGGGATGTTGCCGATACGCCAAATGCCTTTTATAACGTGATCGACGTTAACGTTTCTGGTTCAACGGTCATTCCTGAAAAACCAGCAGCACCGGCAAATGTCCGTTCAGAACGAGTGACTAGCAGCACGGTGGCTTTAGCATGGAACGGTCAAACCGATGCGAAGGAATACAACGTGTATCGTGATGGTGCCATAGTGGCAACGACTACTGAGCCAACTTTTATCGACACGCAATTAAAAGCCAACACAACCTATAGCTATCAAGTAGAAGCTGTCGGCTTTACGGCGTTAGTTTCAGAAAAAAGTGCTGCAGTGAAAGTGACTACCGCAGCAGACAATCAAGTCGAAACCCCTTCGACACCAGGCAACCTGCACCAAATGAGCGTGACAGACAGCAGCGTGTCCTTAATGTGGCAAGCATCGACTCATACAAATGGGATCGCTGGATATGACGTTTACCGCAATGGCGTCAAAATCGCTACAGCCACAGGGACAACCTATGAAGACACGAATCTAGCAGCGGATACAACCTACAATTACCAAATCAAAGCAATCAGTAAAACGGGGGAACAATCCGCTTTTAGTAACCAGCTGAGCGTGAAAACCAATGCCAAAGAAGAAACGGAAACACCTGGAAGCGGAGAATCAGAATACCGTGTGTGGAAACTAGGTACATTCTCGGCACCAGAAGTGTATACAAGTGGTGAAATCGTGAGCCATAAAGGCAGCAATTATGTCGTGATTAACACCCACTCAAATTACGGGGACGCCACTTGGTCTCCTGATCAAGCCCCAACCTTGTTTAAGAAGCTGTAATCCTTGAATGAATCAGTAAAGCAAGAGCAGTGCAGAGGCACTGCTCTTTTTGGCTCTTTTATGAGGAAATGGCTGAATCTTTGTTCGATTCGTGCAACCAATTGGACGAATTCGTTTGAGGAATGCAAAAAAGTGCTGCTATGCGTCATGCGTAGCAGCACTTTTTTTTTGTTTTAGATCAAGAATAGAAGAAACGGATCAAAATCCCGCCTAAAATTAGCACAATCGCACCGCATAAACGGTTGGCCATTTGGGCAAAAGCAATCATTTCCATTCTATCAGAGGCAGACAATACAGCGATATTACCTGTTCCCCCCATGGAGTTGTTGATCATACCGGCGCCAATTGCGGTTTCAACGGGATACATCCCCAATACCATCCCGAAGAACCAGCTGGCAGCCCCCATAGATACGACACTGGTTAGGCAAAGCACGACAAATTGCCAAGTAAAGGCAGAGGCCAATGTTGACAGATCGATCAATGCCAAACCAATCCCCGCCAAGACCGCATGGGTCAAATTCGTCATCACAACATTGTTGAACATCACCACAGAATCTTCGAGTTTCTTAGGGACAATGTTCAAGGCTTTTAGAATAAAGACAATCACGATCATAAAGGCATACTCGTGAATTTTAGGGAAAAAGTCGCTTAAAATTGCACCAACGACCAACAGTGAGAAGGAAAACAGCATCCCGACCCCGATTTGTTGGGCATCAAGCGTTATTTTTGGTTTTTCTAATTCTTCTTTCGTGGCATTGATCAGTGTACCATGGCCATTGTATTTGGTTTTAGCAAAGGCCTTTGCGATAAATAAAGCACCAATAATGGCAAGAATATTCCCGAAAGTAACTGCTGGCGCTAATTGAGAAAAGATGGCGGCTTGATTACCGTTTGCCAAGCCATCAGCATAAATTTGTGAAAGTGGGGTGATTCCCGCACCCATCCCACCAGACATCATTGGTAAAGAGACGTACATCACCGAATCAGCAAAGCCATTGCCTAGCAGCATACCGACAAGGCCGACGGAGAAAAAGCCTACTACCATGGTGATCAAAGCAACGGGAATGAATTTCGTAGAAGCTTTCACCAACAAATTACGGTTCATCCCTAAAATCGAGCCGCAAATCAAAGCGGCAATATAGAAATCAAGAAAACCAAAACCGCCCCCCATGAAGTCACTGACCGCGTCAATGACTTTCGTGGGAACGAGATGGAAGGAGGCTAAAAGGGTGGCACCAAGCAGGGTAAAAACTGATCCGCCGCCAAGATAAGAATTCATGATCGGGAGTTTTTCCCCAATGAAATACAGCAGGTGTCCTAAGGCAACCAGTAAAATGGTGATCCCAACCATATTTAATGGCAATTTGTCTAAGGCAATTGCACTGAATATGACAACCATGAAAAAGAGATACAAGGGAAGACTAATTCCCGAAATCGTCATCGTTTTTAATTTATTCATTTTTCAGACCTTCCTAGTATGTTGGATACCATTTAAGATTTTGGACAGCTTTTGCCATATCGGTTTCTTGCGCTTGGGCTAACCCTTGTTCTTTGGCTTTATTGGCAACTGCTTCAGCCACTTTGATAGAAACGTCCGCAACGTATTCAAATGGTGGAAGAACAGGTGCACCGGGTTGGCTCAAATCAACCAAACCACTTAATGAGTGAGCAGCGGCACCAATCATTTCGTCGGTCAAGAGAGAAGCTTCTGAAGCCAACATACCTAATCCTAGACCAGGATAGATCAAGGCGTTGTTTGCTTGGCCGATTTGGTAGTCGACCCCTTTGTATTGGATCGTTCCTGAAGGGACACCGGTTGCCACAAAGGCTTTTCCATCAGACCATTCGATCACTTGTTCAGCCGTTGCTTCTAATTTTTTGGTTGGATTCGAGATAGGGAAAATCACTGGACGAGCAGTGTTTTCACACATCGCTTCCACAACTTCTTTGGTAAAGGCACCCGCATTGGTTGAAGTACCGACCAAAATCGTTGGTTTTGCGACTTTAATGACATTGATCAATTGCGTCATATCGCCAGCATTGGCAAAGTCAGCCCGTTTTTTGGCAAATGGTTTTTGTGCAGGAGTCAAATCGGACATATCATCGAACAAAAGCCCTTGTTTGTCAACCATAAAGAAATGATTGTAGGCTTCTTCTTCTGAAAGCCCTTCGCTGACCATTTCGGCATGGACTCGACTGGCAATTCCAGCACCAGCGGAACCACCACCATAACATAAGTAGATTTGATCTGTTAACTTTTCACCTGTAATATCTAATGCGCCGAAGATACCGCCCAGTACAACGATTCCCGTTCCTTGGATGTCATCGTTAAAAGTTGGAATTGATTGTTTGTATTTGTCCAAAATCGTTGCAGCATTTGAACGGCCAAAGTCTTCCCAATGCAAGTAAAGTTTAGGGAACAATGATTCTGCCGTTTGAACAAATTGATCGATGAATTGGTAGTAAGCGTCACCGTAGACACGTTCTTGACGATTGCCTAGATACAAATGATCCTCTAACAATTCTTTGCGGTTGGTACCGGCATCGATCACGATTGGTAAAACAGAAGCAGGGTCGATCCCAGCAGCTGCGGTATAAATCATCAATTTACCGACAGAAATATCAACACCTTGGACACCCCAGTCACCAATCCCAAGAATTCCTTCAGCGTCAGTGGCTACGATCAAGCGAATGTCCCGATCGCCAGCGGCGTTTTTCAACGTTTCTTCGATGTTTTCTGGATGGTTGATATCTAAATATGCTGCATATTGAGGATCAACGAATAGGCGGCTGTAATTTTCAATGGTATCAGCAATCGTTGGATCGTAGACGATCGGATTGAATTCAACGATATGTTGGTTGAACAAATAGTAGAACAATGTCCGATTGGTATTAAAGATCTCCATTAAAAAGTGACGTTTTTCAATGTCTGATTCTTTGGTGACATATTGCAAATAGGCTTGTTCTGCTTGTTCTTCGATCGTTTGCACGTGAGGGGGCAATAAACCGATCAACCCTAGTTCTTTTCGTTCTTCTTGCGTAAACGCGGTTCCTTTGTTTAAAAATGGGTTATTTAAAATGTCATGTGCGTTCATTATGTTCCTCCAATAGGTGTATTTTGAGTACTCGTTTATTTCCATTAGCTACTTTAATCCTTGCATGGAATTATAGTCAACTATCGGTGGTATAATAAAAATTATTTATAACAAAACCGATGCGAGCTTGAATCGGCTAAGGGAGAAATCAGACGATGAACATACGAGATTTAGAATACTTTAACGCTTTGGCAGAGATGCTTTCTTTTACGCAAGTGGCGCATAAATTTGCTGTCAGTCAACCAACCGTCAGCTATGCTATCAAACGCTTGGAAGAGCATTATGGCTGTGATTTGATCGTGCGAGAAGCCTCTCATCGCTCCATCTCATTGACCACGGAGGGGGAAATTTTGAAGGCTCATGCGCAATATATCTTAGATGAATTTGTGACCTTGGACCGAGCCATCGACCATGCTAAAAACAACCGGACCCACATCGGTTTGCCGCCAATCATTCGTTCCAAAGTTTTTTCAAAACTCTTAGATGAAAAAGAGATCATCCGCTTTATTTCGAATTTCCACTTAGTATCTGGGGGATCCAATGAATTACTTTCGAAACTATTGTCAGGAAAAATCGATTTTAGCTTGCTGGGCAGTGTCAATCCCCTCGTCCACCCGAATCTGCAGGTGAAATTATTGCACCAACAAGAGTTTTTTATTTTTGTGTCAAAAGAAAATCCATTGGCAGAAAAAAAGGAGATCTCATTTGAAGAAGCTGCCGAATATCCCTTTATCTTATTGGAAAAAGGCTATACCCACATGCGTGCCTTTCAGAATTTAAGTGAGAAATCAAAGAAGAAGCCCGAAGTCCCCTTTTATTTTTCAGACGTTCAGACGATTGGTCAGTTGGTCAGTTCCAATATCGGCATTACCTTGATGACGGAATTTCCCGTGTTTCAAGAAATGGAAGGCTTAGTGAAAATACCACTAGTCCCTGAAGATAAGGAAATCTTTTATATTCAATATGCCTATTTAAAGAGTGCGATGTTGAATCAAGAAGTTCAGAAGTTGATCAGGATCTTGGATGAGCTGTCTTGGGAGGATGAAGGGTGAGGAATGGGGGGGCTTGAGGTAAGGTCAGAGAAAAATAGTGTCGGTATGTGTTCTTGAGGTAAGAAAAATCTTTCAAAGTAGATAAAACGAGTGAATGGTTCCTTTAAACGATGAAACGAGAAAAAGCTTCCTTTATTTTAGCCCTTTTATCGCATGAAAAAGCGCTAAAAACCTTGATAACTATCGGTTTTTAGCGTGGATTTTTGGTATAATAGTAGGACAGTAAAGTTTGTGACGGTGGCTATCTTTTGAAAGGTGGTGGTGCTTATGAAAGTAAGTGTTCACTCTTTAGAAAGGAGAAGCCTTTTGTCTGTAGCTGAAGCATTAGGGCTAATGATTAGTTTCGGTTCTTTAATCGCAACGATTATCTTTGGCATCCTAACTGCAGCAAAAAACGACAAAAAAAAGTAACCAGTCACTAAACTTTGGCGAGTTGACTGATTACTAAAATAATATAAAACTTGCCACCGTCGTAAACGGTGCTGTAGGGGAGTTGTTCGCGCAACTCCTCTTTACACAATAATTATAGCAAGATTTCGGTGAGATATCAATCATTGACGCTACAGACGTGCTATTGCACGTCTATTTTTTTGTCCTCCTAAGTGGTGGGGAGCAACGATTGGTCGCTTTGGCGTATCACTTGTTTACCAATCAAGATTTCTATGGATTCGAAGATGGTAAAAGGTACAATAATTCTCCATTTGAAGTATTTTCTGGTGCTGATGAAGTTGGTTACCAGTTGATCAAGAAAGTGATCCATCGTAGACTACAGGTTTATTCATTCGTCTTAATTATTGTGTTCAGAAACACGTAACAAAATTTATGTTCAGTTATTCTGTCGGTATTAAGTTATGGTAAAATTTACGATGAAATCGATCAGCCTATAAATCAAGAGGATTACCAGAATACTGACCTTTTATTTTCAAGGGATTACTAAAATAGTTAACCTTATCGTACAAAAGCAAAAAAAGATAGATCGAAGATGTTGGTGTAAAAGTTGAATCTTTAGAAGAGTGGATCCCCCATGAAAAGATGAGGGGCAAAAAAATAGAAAGGTGAATACGGTAGAATAGCATGTTTTCAGGGATGTAACATGATAATTGCGTGCCTATTTTGTCGCACACAATGTATAATCCTACTTGACTGATATAGTAATCAGAAAAAATAGGAGATGATTATTGTGAGAAAAATTGTTTTAGGGATTGCAGCTGTTCTATCTTTATTTATTGGGGGGATAGCAGCCTCAGCTGAAGAATCAGAGATTTGGGTTTCTGAGGGAATTGAAATTATTAGTGATGTTGAAACGGATGCCAATTTAAGCGATCAACCAATTGAAAATGTTGGTATAACTATCCCTGGGTTGACTAGAGGAGCTAATGTGCCAAGTAGCAATTGGAATATAGCCTCCAAAGGTAAATATTCCCTTAGTGGAAGTAGTGATCGAGGGGGATATGTGTATTCTTCTTATACATTCAAAGGAAAGACTTCTTATACTGTATCGATTAGTAATACAGGAAAAAATGTTATAGATATAAAGTGTAAAAATAGTAGTACAACGTATATTTCTTTTTCTGTTAAAGCAGGGAAAAGCCGAACAGTAACTTGGAATGGAATTAAATCTAGTACAACTTGGTATGCTCAATTTTACAATGGTAACTTGATAAACAATTCTTACTCGTTTACAGGTACAATAAAATAATTAGAGCAATTTATGTTTTACAAAATCAATTGTTAGATGGCAATTGCTAAACAAATGAACCCTTGGAGGATAAACTTTATTTATGGAAATCGGAAAAATGTTACGCCAAAAGAGAACTGATTTAAATTTAACACAAGAAGACATTGCGAAGCAGTTTAATGTTACACGTCAAACTGTTTCTCGCTGGGAAAATGAATTATCATACCCTAATATAGATACTCTTGTAGAACTTAGCATTTTTTTTGAATTTTCCTTAGATGAAATTTTACGAGGTGATTCTGTAATGGTAAAAGATTTCGCACAAAAGGTTAATATGTCAAAAAAATACAAAGGATGGAAAATAGCGACACTTTGTTTAACCGTATTAATTTCTATATTTGTTTTAAACTATTTTTCTCCCTCAATGGATATTGGTAACGGCGATGTAAATTCTGTTGCTGTTACTAAATCAAAGGGTCACACTAATGTTGAGGTTCAATTGAGTCTCAATGTATTTGAACAACCTGAAGTCTGGGAATATTATCCGGATCTAGAGGATGGAAAGGGGATTATTGAAGTTTCGAAAAGGATTCAGCTACAAGCTATTTTTAATCCAAAGAAGAGAGTGAATTTAGAAATTCCTAATGATTTTCTATCTGATAAGCAAACCATCAAAATTAAAAACACGAATTATATCATCGATTTAGAAACAGGAACTGTAACTAACTAATTCTCTCGTTGAGTATTACTTAACGAACATATAGTGCACGTGAGAGTATCCAGGTAATGTCAACCTAGGAAAATCTTCCCCTTATTTAATAGAGTGTATTGTAAACCCGAAGTTTGTTTTACCCACAAAATGAAGAGTGTCCAGAGTTATTATCTGGGCACTCTTTATTTTGATCAACTTAATATTACAAATTTAACATCTGATTTAATAAACTATGCTAGGACAGGAGATACGAATCTATTTTACCTCTATCGATGATTGTTCGTAAAAATCTGAATCACTATCCAAGTACGTAGTTATATTATCCAAATCATTACAGGAAGAGGATCTACGAAGTGTCAAAGAAAAGCGATAAAAAACTTTCTAGACTCATTCAAATCTACCGAGTATTCTGTTAGCAATTGTGAGCAAGGAGGTGTTTAATAGGTGTTGAAGACAAATGAGTTGGAAAAGGGCGCTATTTTTATAGGAGTACGTGCATGAAGTTTAAACGATTCGTCATTACAATGGGTGCAACCGATAATATTAGTCTAGCATTTATCAAGTCCAATAACGGAATCTTATATAGAATCAGTACATAGGCGAGGTGGAAGAAATGATTCAAGAGTTGAATCGGTTGATGACTTATATCGAAGAGCGATTAACAAAAGAGATTTCACTGACAGAGGCTGCTAAAACGATTGGGCTATCTGAATATCATTTAAAGCGTACGTTTTCTTTTATTGCTGGGATTTCATTAGCAGAATATGTCAGAAATCGACGGTTGGCATTGGCTAATAGTGATTTAATCAAAGGTGAATCCGTAACAGAAGTAGCCTTTAAATATGGCTACCAGTCCGTAGAGGGATTTTCAAGAGCATTCCGAGAATGGTCAGGCTTCTTGCCTTCCGAGATTATCAAAAATCAGTTTCAAAAGTCTTTTCCTCCACTGTCCTTTTATATTAATGTTAAAGGAGGAGTTTCAATGGATTTTAAAATTGAAGAAAAACCCACATTCAATTTAGTGGGTGTCTCAAAGCGTGTTCCCATACAATTTGAAGGAACAAACAAGGCGGTTCAAGAGCTGGCACAATCAATGACGGAAAAGCAACGAACAGAAATGCGTGAATTAGGGAATATGTATCCTAATCAGGTGTTAAATGCTTCCTACGCGTTCGATGAAGGAAGGATGGAAGAAACAGGAGAACTAACACATTTCATCGGTTTTGCTACAACACAAGAAAATCTTTTTGATGATTTGGAGCAACTACCTATTGCGAAACATAAATGGGCGATTTTCCCAAACAAGGGACCATTTCCTCAGACTTTACAAGATACTTGGGGAAAGATCTATTCTGAATGGCTGCCCTCTTCAAACTACGAATTGGTCCAAGCCCCAGAGATTTCATTTACAAACTATGATGAAGGTTTAGAAAATTGTTACAGTGAGATTTGGGTTGCAGTGAAAGAGAAGTAAACAATTCTTTCAACGCAAAGATATAGTAAAGATCATCATTAACCAGAAAAAGTCGGCTTTCAGAGGTATCTCATTGCTTTCTGATGACTTATTCTGGTTCTTTGAGTGTCAATACATAGATGTGATGTAGCTAGTTAGAAAAAAATTTTGAATATTCTTTTTTTCTTTCAGACTCCTTTTTAAGTAAGATTTTTAAGTGTGAGTTACGGGGTAAGAAACTTAATAGTTTTTGATACACAAATAAATGCTCAGTATAATAGACTTGAGAGTAGTTTATAAACTAATATCATTAAGTTAGGGGATTTTGCATGATTTTAGATAACAATTTGGGTTTAACCAATCAAGCTGCATTAGACAGGGCTGAAGAAAAACTAAGCAAGAAAAAAGCGAAAAAATTATACGATTCGGGGAAAATAAATGAAATCGAAGTGGGTACTTTTAAAGGCTTAGCTGAAATTCATGAATTTCTCTTTTCAGAGATTTATGATTTTGCTGGAAACATTCGAACGGTCAATATCGCAAAAGGGAATTTTCAATTTGCGCCGATTATGTACTTGGAGCGTTCGTTAAAGCATATTGATCAGCTACCGCAAACTTCTTTTGAGGAGATTATAAAAAAATATGTTGAGATGAATATCGCTCACCCTTTTCGTGAAGGAAATGGTCGGACTACTAGAATTTGGCTGGCTCTCATTTTAAAAAAAGAAGTGCAAAAGGTTGTAGATTGGAACTTGATCAATAAAGAAGATTACCTTTCGGCAATGGAGCGAAGTCCCATAAATGATTTAGAGATACGCTATCTAATTTCTAAGGCATTGACTGACAAAATTAATGATCGCGAGTTGTATATGAAAGGAATCGACGTCAGCTATTTCTATGAAGGTTTCTCCAAATATACGATAGATGATTTGTCAGAGTAGGAGAGATACAAAATATGACTATGCACGTGTCTGAACCACTTTTTAAAGGACAAAAGAAAAAATAAATAGGTACTTGCGTTTAATCTCAATACTGGCAAAAAGAGGGCTAACAACGTTTTTAATTTCTACTAGCGCTATGCTTGGGACAATCATTTTAACAGGGAAAATAGCCCCTACATCTAAGTATCTGTATTATCGCCCAATGACATATATTAACTCAATTCTTGTAATTACGAGTCAGTTAGCTTATGAAAATGCAACCGATGTGATTAACTTCAGCAGCAGCGCGAGTACTGTTTATCTCAAGTTATGTTGTGCTTGTTATCATCCTACTAATAATGCTTGCTCACGAAAACGGGTATATTTATGAGTTAACTCGCCTGATACGTTCATTTGTGGATATAGTAATTTTTTATAGCTAGCAAAAAGAAGTGAGTCTAAGAGAGATTCGCTTCTTCTTTGCATTGTGCTTAATTTTTTATTATTTAAAATCGATACTCGTCTTTGCTGTGATTCTTTTGTATGCTATGCGGTATACGATCGGAGACAAGTGAAACCGATTGATTCGTATTTGTCGACACAATACTCGATTTAATTCCAAACCCCAGCGATCTGATGAAATTACTCGGTACATAGGCAATAACTGTAGCTCCTATTTGTTGAAAATCTAAAATCATTTGATTGATTTTAATTTTAATGAATCATTTTATTTAAATTTAAATTGTCAGAAAATATAGACTTTTTCGTTTTTCTGCTATATATTAAATTAAAAGGAAGGGGCTTTACTAGGAGGATAAGATGAAAAAAGTTGTTAATGTTGGTTTTTTAGTTATAACTATTGCCTCATTGTTTTTCGCTGCGGAATCTAGCATTGCAAGTGCTGCGACTTATGATGTAACGGTAAAAAGTAGTCGAGTACAAGTGTTAGATATATTGGGACGGATTACTTCTACAACCAATTATTGGAGAACAATTCGCTATACAAGATATTGTCACCTTGTCGATGAGAAAAAAACTAAATACTATTCTGGACTTAACGCGATTGTTACTACAAACTATATCTACGATTATAGATAAATAAACGTTTAAAAGACATCCCCTTCCTTTCTTAATAGCCAGTTTTAGGAGTGATACAACAATGATTGAGATTAGAGACATGAGTAAACAATTTGGTAGTACCACGATTTTTCATAACTGCAATTTAACATTTGAAAAGCATTCGCTTATCGGTTGTATTGGACCCAATGGGGTAGGAAAAACTACATTTCTCTCGCTGCTTTCTGGTATTTTAAAAGCGACTACGGGAGAAATCAGAGTGTTTGATCAGACTATCAATAGTACAGCAGATGCAGTAGGCAAAGTTTCCTTTTTTTTAGATGAAAAAATTTTGAGTCAAGAATTGACAGGAAAACAGCATTTAGAAGCTCTTCCCAATCTTAATCCAGAATTAGTAAAAGAGTATGTCGCTTATTTTTCTTTTTCAGATGCTTTAAAGAAAAAAGTAAAGAAGTATTCTTTAGGGATGAGACAATTGCTTTTATTGATTATGACACTAAGTCTCGACACAGATATTTTGTTACTGGATGAAGTTCTTAATGGATTAGATCCAAAAAATCGAAAATTAGCCATTCGGTTATTGAATAAACTAAAAGGAAATAAACTTATCTTTTTCTCGTCTCACCAATTAATAGATGTCACTGAACTCTCTGACAAAATTTTGATTTTTACTCATCAAAAAATCGTCGAGTATAGTAAAGAAGAGATCTCTATAGAGTATCTGGAACAATATGTTTTTAATGTTGGTGAAGCTATATGAAAAAAATTATTTACTTGGAATTTTTAAAACTCATAAATAATAAAAAAAATCAAGCAATGCTCGTATTTGCAGTATTACTAATTGGAGTACAGTTATACTCAACCAATCGATTAAGCAATCGCTTTATTGATACTACACTACCTGAGTTAGAGGATCGTATTTCTATGATTTCTTCTGAACAAGATAATGCAAAACTTGAGATGGAAGTCACGGGCATTGACGAAGAAGACAAAAAGTTTCTTAGCGAGTATATTGAGAAAACTGATAAAATATTAAATATTATCCATCAGCAAAGAACAGCATTAGAGCAATCAAATATGAATCAATATTGGTCCTTAGAAAAAACAATTTTAGAGTTTACAGATGAAATGGATGATGGCTATCAGCATCCCGACGTAGACCCTATGAACGTTTCGTCCAAGCCTAGAATAATGAAATTGCAATATATTTTCGATAATCAGATAGAAGTAGATACTGATCTGGATATTCCAGTGAAAGCTTGGAGTTCTTTAGGAGAAATAACTAGTAGCTTTTTGTCTTCGGTTATTTTCATTTTATTACTTTTAGTGTTTTTTGGAGATTTAACTAGCGGAGATTATGAAAACAAAAGTCGGTTTCTTTATTCATTAACGGTCAAAATGAAAGCAAATATTCTTTTATCGAAATTTGTTGTTTCATTGGTGGGTATGTTTAGTATAGTTATAGGGTTATCATTGTTGAACTTTATTATCCAAGGGTTGATGAATGGATTTGGCTCACCACTTTCGCCAATAGTTATTGGAAATGATCCTAATAATATATCCATCACTCCTGTTTCTTTATTTTTGCTTTCTTACATCACCTATAGTCTAGTTGTATTTGCTTTTATATCAATGTTGCTAATAGCATTGGGAATATTGATAAAAAAGAACATTATTGTAATAGGTAGTAGTGTACTTGTTTACTACGGATTTTCGTTGATTCAAGATCATCCTTTGGTAAAAGAGTATATTCAATATATTCCACTAAGCTATTTAGATTCATTTTCAGTAATATCACAATCGAAAAGTTTTATGAATGATACTACTTGGATTGTGGGATCAATTTATTTAGTTATTTTGTCTATAGCTCTTTTCTTACTTTCGAAGTATCTTATTAAGGAAAAGAATTTATACTAAATACTATGTAGAACAGGAAGAGTAAAAGAGAAAACGCTCATTTTCTCTTTTTTATTAATAACATGTTTTTATTTTTAATTTGGAAATAAAAAAACAAATCATTCCTTAAATGGCTGATATCACAAAAAACAAAAAACTAAGAAAACGATCTGCTTGATGAATGATTCTATCGAAAATAACTAAAAATCCCCTCTATTCTACTCTCTTTTTCAAGAATTCCTGTTAAATGATAGGTTTTATGTCAAAATGAAGGGTAGAAATGGATGAGGAGTGGTTGGAATGAAAGAAACGATATTAGCAATGAAGCTGAAAGAATATAGAGAAAAAAACAAGCTAACGCAAAGTATGCTCGCAGAATTATTAGAAGTAAGTGACAAGACGATCTCAAAATGGGAGTTAGGTGCTACGTACCCTAGCAAAAAAAATATGATCAAAATAGCCGAAGAATTGGATATCTCATTAGAAACATTACTTTTGGAAGAAACTAAGAAAGACAATGATGATTTAAAAGTAAGTATCAAGTATGGGGTGATTAGTTTTTGCTTGATCTTTTTTGCCACGATGATCATAACTTCGTTCAATCAAGACTTCAGCACGATTATGAATCTTTCTATTCAAGAAAAATTTGGTGTATTGTTAACCACCGCTTTAAAACTATTGAGTATCTCTGTGCCGCCAGCGATTATCATTGGCTCCGTGTTTTATTTTTATATCTTCCCTAAAAATAAAAAAGAGAACGAACCATTTCCTCGATTTCGACGGAAATGGTAGATTAGATTATAGGAATCAAGTCATGGACAGAAAAACAGCATTTTAGATAAAAAAGAGTACTCAGTCTGGCTGGTGTGAAAAGCGCATAAATTTTACAAGAAGGAGAGAGCAGGATGGGACTATTTGGTAAAAAGAAAGAAGTCAGAAATTTAACGAAGGAAGAAGAAGCAGAAATCAAAGAAGAAATGGCACGACAAATGCTTTCAAAAAACGAAAATGATATTGGCATGGTCAAGAAAATCAAAGATCTGACAAACATGAGCACAGGACAAGCGAAAGAGCTATTCCTGAAATTCAGGGATGAGTTAACCGAGAGATAGCGGATAGGTGATCAGCCAACAACATCCTTTCAAATGCGAGGCAGATTCGCTTCATTGACAGCTTATGCGGTTGAAAAGGATGTTGTAATCTGGTCAGTTAGTTTTATAAAACTCGGTTACGCCGTAGCACTTCTATTACAATCAAGATTTTTTTCTTCTACTGGAGGGCACAACGATGTCGAAAGATTTAAAAAAGGTTTACAGTATTACGGTTATTCAGGTAGTGATTTACGTGATTGCATTCGCCATGGCTTTTCTTAATCGCGGGATCTCACCGAACTGGCCCTTCTACTTGGTCCTAGTAGGAATATTAGTAGGATTTTTTATCCCCCAAAAATATCGCTCCCAATTTTCTTCGACTGCTCCGGGTATTTTTTTAAAGAACCGTACGAGACGTACAGAAAATATAATCGAACTGACCGTCACTTGTTTCGTCATTTTTCTGGTTATTTATTTAAATCTTGTCTAGAGGGGGTGTGACTATGAATACTATCAAAAAGAAGCGGCGGTTAGGATTGGTGGGTCTTTATTTACTTTTGGCTATAGTGTCCTCACTTATACGACAAGTGAAGTACTATGGCATAACGGCGATACTTATGATCATTCTCACTTTCATCGTACTGGTCATTTTATGGGGGTCTTTGCTTCATCACAACGTTATTCGTGTCACTTGGACAAGTATGACTTATGAACCAAATCTTCATAAAAGTGAACGGGTGTTTTTGTTTAGCCTCGTTACTTTAGTAGCGCCGGTTCTTAGATTTCATGACCTGACTGTCTATGACCTAATCGTTTCTGTTGTAGCTATATTGGTAGGGATAGTTGGTTTCGTAATAAATGAGCATCGATTAAATCGGAAAAAACAAACGCTATAGTAGAATTTTCCATTTGATCTCAGAAGTGACCGTTTTTATGCGGTCGCTTTTTTAATGAAATAAATGATCTTTTAAGCGCAATGAAAATAAATCAGATCACGGTGATCCGCACCGTGTCTTCTTTATTTTGAAACGCGTTTTATAAAAACATACAGAATTCTCTAGTCTTCAATAACAACCGCTGTTCCGCTGGCTGTCACCACAATTAACATAATATCTGAATTTACAAATTGATTGTAGCTGATATGCGTATTGACTATGGCGTTTGCCGATAAGCGATGCGCTTGTTGTTCCAACTCCGCGAGAGCCAGCTTTCTTCCTTTAGAATATTCATCAGAATAGGTAGTAGATTTTCCACCAAATATCCCTTTTATCCCACTTATGGCGTCCTTTACGATGTTTACTGAAATCACTTGTTCATTAAAAATAGCTCCTTTTACTTCACTGATTTTTTGGTCTGCAATGGTCTCGGTTGTTACTAAATACATAATAGATTCCTTCTTTCACAATTTCATTTCTACAGTAAAAATAGTGGCGCTGTTATAGGCTAATGAGCAATAGACGTTTTCAAAAAATAAGAGTTGATTTTGAGAAATATTTCTGACAGACAGCAGTTTGTCAGTTAAAAAAAGGTCGATATTTTGTTTGATACAATCTTCCGTCTCCACGATAAAACTCATACTTGCATAAGTCCCTTTAGTAAAAGCAAATTCCCCTTCTTCCTTTTTACTTTCAAGACAAGGGATATCTTCATTTTCACGATGAACATAAAAAATTTGATCGAGAGAGGATAGATTCATATTATTGGCTTTTATCAAATCCACCTCGCCATTTTCCACAACTGATTCTGGAAAAGAATGAAAATAACGATCGGACCTCTCGAAGAAACTTATTTCGTTTAACTTGTAGGAATTTTGGGCTTCGATAACGGCGTGTACGGTATTTTTTATAGCCAGCAATTCATCGATCTTTTTTTGGATCGTTTGTTCGGCTTCAGTAAAAAAAGGTGCCATGTTTGATTGGGTCAAAATGGTTTTGATGGAACGAAGCGAGTAACCAATATTTTTAAAAACGAGAATCTGATAGAGTTTGTAGATATTTTCTTCATCAAAGAAAAAATACCCGTTTTCATTTCGTTCCTTTGGTGTGAGCAATTCGATATCAATATAGTGTCGAATGGTGTGTTTCGAAATAGAAAACAATGATGCTAGTTCACTTGTTGTAAGTAATTTCATAAGCAGCCTCCTGAGGATAAGTATATCGTGTCGGGTAACCACACAGTCAATAGCTTATGAGAAAAGTTTAGATGGTTATATTCAAGTTTCTCTCGGTTGTTTTTTGTAGTGTGTTGGGAGAGGCGTTCGTTTATAGTGAGCGATAAAAATGAGTGATTGAATTGGAACAGTTTGATTGAGTAAGTTAGCAAAATGAATTCTCTGGAAAAAATGGAAATTAGATTTTTTGAGTTCAATAGGTACTTAGACATGCCAGAAACAACTTTATTTGGATTATGGAAAAAGAGAATAATAAACAATAAGGAAAGTTAGATAGTATAGAATATCCATAGTTGCCTGAGTGTAAGGAAATGAGAATCAAGAATCCAGATGAAAAGTAAGATTACACTCACTTACCTCATTTGAGAAAGAAAATGAATCGTTAAGAGAAGTGGTGCTTTTTTTGCGAATTCTTTGATTTCTGCAACAAAGTGCGTTCATGAATGAGCGTGTTATTATCAATTCCTACGACAGAAATATTTTCTGTTTGGGGATTCAAATTACTCGAATCTTTTCTTCTATTTAGGAAACGACTCGTTAAATAAGTTCTTTATTTTCAGACGTTTGCGTAAATATGCAGGATGCTATGAAAATATCGATTTTCTTTTTCTGATCACAGCTTGTAATCTAATAGGTGTAAGACAAGCATTAGATGTGCGGTACTTATGTATTAATGATTATCAATAACCATCGTTTTTTAGAATGGCGATTATATATGTATTTCCTTTTATAGAAAACCTAATCTAACAACTTTTTTTCAGACATTCGATTTAATCGAATGTCTTTTTTGTCGTCTTCCCACAAACGATGGTTATTGAGCTGAACCAATAAAGGAGGAGGGAAGATGAAACGAAAACTAGGGCTGGTGGTTGGGGTCATAGGGGTCTTATTGACCTTGCAATTTCCGACACTGGTCAACGGGTCACAAGTCCGATCTGCTGAAACAGAAGGGACGATTGGCTTTACCGGGGTATATGAACCAATCGGGACACCTGATCCGAAGCCGCCGGAACACATTGTTAAACCGCCCACAACAGGGACGACCAAACCTGGCGGTTCCTTGCCGCAAACCAATAGTGAGACAAATGATTGGCTCCTTTGGTTAGGGCTTCTACTCGTAAGCTTTGTCTTTTATCAAAAGAGACGACGAAACAAACTACAACACAGAAACTAAAAACAAGAAAGCAGGAATATTTTATGAAATTTATCCGATTAGCAACGATTGCCGCATTATCAACAACGATTTTAGCCGGGAGCGCAAGTGCCGTTCTTGCCGATGAAACGACAGAAACAAACGAATCAAGGGAAGTCCGTAACTTACCGACCGACGGTCAGGTGGAATTTCGTCCCGCAACTGACGAAGATGAGGACTTAGAAGTCATTGATCCAGAAAAAGATCCAGATGTTGAGATCAACCCAGAAATTCCAGGAACAACTGGACCACTATCAATCGTCAAAGCTGCGACAATGAATTTTGGGACCCAAGTTATCTCAGCGCAAGACAAAACCTATAATATGGTAGCAGAAATGCAACAAAAAACAGGAACGACTGGTGATGAAAACAAAGTCCCAAAGAAATTTTATCGAATAATGAATAAACCAATGAAAAATAGTAAAAGTGCCTACATTTATTCAAGAAAAATTCATGGATTTCATTAATACTAAAGGAGAAGATTTGATGCTCAAAATTACAGATATCAGTTACTCATATAAAAATGAACCGATTTTAGAAAACGTCACTCAGGTGTTTGACTCTGGCAAACTCCATACAATCATCGGCCAATCTGGTGTTGGCAAAAGTACCTTTTTGTCTTTGATTTCCGGTCTGGAATTTTTACAACATGGGACTGTTGAATTTAAAGGTCAACCGATGACCGATTTAGTTCAATATCGCCGAAAAGTCAGCTATATTTTTCAGTCGCTCAATTTGATTCCTTACTTGTCACCTCTAGAGAATATCACGATTGCTACAAATATTCATAAAGTAAAAAGCACGCAGTCACCCAGTAAGTATTTGAATAAAGTTGGAATTTGTGGGGATATGCAATTAAAAAAATGCCACCAGTTATCTGGTGGGCAGCAGCAGCGAGTGGCGATCGCCCGAGCATTAGCGTTGAATTCTGATCTAATCATTGCAGACGAACCGACTGGCAGCCTGGATCTGGCAAACAGTGAAAACGTCATGTCGATCTTTGAGGAATTACGAGACGCTGGCAAATGCATCATTATCGTTAGTCATGACCTGACCTTTAAAAAGATTTCTGATTGTGTATACACCATCAAAAATGGACAACTGACCTTGCTTAAAGACTAAAGGAGGAGCGCCATGCCCAAAGAAATTCTTCTCATCGAGGACACCAATGAAATCAGAAGAGGAATCGAGCTGAGTTTAAAAAAAGAAGGCTATCAGGTTACATCCTTTGATAGAGCGGAATCCGCATTAAAAGTTTTGGAAAAACAAACGTTCGATTTGATTTTATTAGATTTAATGTTACCAAAGATGAGTGGGGAAGAGTTTTTAAACCATTTAGCTGGATGCAATCAGATACCAGTCATTGTTATCAGTGCATTGAATGATGAATTTACTCAAGTAAACCTATATAATAAGCGAATTGATGATTATGTGATCAAGCCCTTTTCTATCAATATCCTTTCGTTAAAAATCAATGCAATTTTACGTAGAGCGGGGTCAAAGGAAAACACGGTGATCACCTATAACGATCTGAGTTTGGAGGTCAATAACTATCAAGTTCGTAGACAAGACCAGCCAATCGAATTGACCTCGAAAGAGTTTGAGCTTTTGCAGATGATGCTTTTAAACCAAGGAAAGGTTTTTTCAAGAGAGGAGTTCTTGGATGCGATTTGGTGATATGACTCCTTTGTTGATTCTAGAGCAATCGATGTCCATATCAAAAATCTCCGTAGTAAGCTAGGGAAAAATAGTATTCAAACTGTTAAGGGGATCGGTTATCGCATTGATAAAGAGAAAAATTAAGTGGAGCATCAGTCGAATTATTTGCTTATTTACATTGACAATGTCTTTCTTGACCTTTGCAATTGTGGCTGGTTTTTTCCTGTTCAATATCGGTCCTCAAATCGAGAAGAAGCAGCAAGCTATTTTTGATTCAGCAGTCAGCGCCATTAAAGGCATTGTCAGTGCGGATGAGCTCTCTTTTCAACACTTAGATAGCTATCGGATCGAGGGTTACACAATTATTGTTTTCGACCCCCACAATAATACCGTTTATCCAATCGAGCAATCGTTCTCTGCAAAAAATGGAGAGATTCTGCATCTGACGAACGGCTACCAAGCGACATTTGAAAGCAATGGTTATAAAGTCTACATCAGTTACCCTACTCAAATCAGTGCAGTTGATGTAAAAGAGCTGATTTGGGTAGCAACACCTTTTGTCTTGCTGCTAGTGTCGCTCTTGACTTTGGTGGGTAGCGCTTTGTACACGTATTTGTACCGTCGCGAAAAAAGCAAACTGGATTCGATCTTTCACATGATGGATAAAAATATCCCTTATGAAGACATTCATGAAGTTAATGCGATGATCAAGTTGCACGATTACCTAGTAATCGAAAATCAAATCATGTCTTTGTATCAAAAGCTGCAGTGTGCGCAACGTGAGACTTTGGATCAAGTCGAACAGATCACGCAGCTGGAACTGGAAAAAAAGACCCTCCTAGAAGGCTTTACTCATGAGATGAAAACACCAATTATGGCTAGTCAGTTACTGTTGGCGAATATCAGAGACGGCTACTTAACGGAGGAACAGCAAGAGTCGTTGTTCACAACAGAGAATGAATTGAAAAAACTGCAGCAGTTGATCAAAGAAATTCTTTTTGTTTTTCATAATAAGCAAACCCACGAAGAACAACCACTTTCAGTCAGAAACATGATAGATCAGTTAATCGAAGAATATGATGTTTTATGGAAAGACAAAGGATTATCCATCGAAATCGATCAACAGCAAGAGCTAACATTTTACTATCATCCAAAATTGGCGAAGAAGATTTTCTCCAATCTATTGAGCAATGCAATTTTCCATTCCCCGGCTGAAAGTACAATTACCATTATTTTTACAAGTAAACAAATAATCATTGAAAACCCTGTCAAGCAAGCTGTTGTAATGAAACAATCAGATCTTGCGAAGCCCTTCTTTTCTTATGGAGAAAATGCTGGTACAGGCTTGGGCCTGTATATTGTAAAAACAATGCTGAAACATTCTCGCTATGGTTGTACCTTTGATTATCAGAATGATTTCACCGTAACTATCTATGAAAAGGAAAAGGTCATTTAGTTGTCTGAATTTCAAAAGACTGATGAGGAGCGAAATAGAATTTTTCGTTGAATAGTAGAAGAATGTATTCAGCTTACGATAACGAATCATCGCATGCCTCTCTAAAATCACCCTTCGATCAACTCTACCAGCACATCAGCTGTTTCTTGCGGATGGCTGATTGGAAAATGATGACCCAATGGCATATCGACTATTTTAGTCGTTTCTCTTGGCGGTAAATAGCTTTTATCCTCGGTTCCCCATACGATTGGAATCGAAGGATCTATTCTTTGGTGAAGGGACATTTCTTTTAACAACCGATTTAGTTGAAGTGTTGTGTTGACTATCCGTGAAGAACGAACACTCTTCTTCACTCTTTTTAAATATTCACTAGAAGAGACTGCTTCGTCTATCAGCAGTCCTTTTTTTGTAAAATAGGCGAGTAGTTGTCGTTCAGAGGCATGCTTTAAAGCTAGTTTACTGAGCCATGTTGCAGGGACCGAATCGGTTTTTTGGACAGGTGGTTGTAAAATAATCAGTTGATCGTTCTCTGAAAAGAAGCGCTGTTCAGCGGCTGTTAGTAACAAGGCAGCCCCAAAAGAATGGCCGATAAAGACAGAGCCATCAGGCAGGATATTCTTTAGTGAGCGTACCAACTCAAGATATGGTGTCAACAGCTGTTGCTTTTTAATAAACGGAGATCTTCCGAATCCTGGTAAGTCTGCAATGATAATTTTTCTGCCTGTTTGTTTATTCAATGCTAGTCCCAGTTGAAAGAGATCGGTGCCATCGCTAAATAAGCCATGCAAAAGCACGAGAGGAGTAGCAGAGCCCTCCAATTGATAGACCGTCGCTTCGTTGACAGCTATGCGTGTGTAGGGTGTTAGGCTTTCTTCCCCATAGGTCAAGCGAAAATCAATGTCAGCTACTGCTAATGGGATGTTTGATGCTGCTATTTTTTTTATCAGTTCCGGTTCAAAATCGCGTTTTGTCAGCCGGTTGTCAAACGTTCTATTGGTCAAAAAGTTTAAACTGCTTTCAGGAATACCCGTTAGTTTGCTTCCGCCAGCTGCCATAACGAACTTGAGTAAGCCAAAAGGAACAGTCAGCCGAGGTTTGTTTCGATTAAGACTTTCAGAAATCAGTCCCATCAGTTGAACGATCTCTTTATCGGCGTGTTTATCGGCAACAAGGGGATACGTCATTTCGTCTTTTGTCTCATTGAATATGGTTTTGACAATAAATTGAGCGAGTACATTTTTATTGATCAACGGCAGTCGATAGTCGGTTCCTCCGGGGATAACAGGTAAGGCTCCACTTCGGATTATTTTTATAAATAAGCCAAAGCCTTTGAGTTGTTCGGTGCTGCCGGTTTGCTCATCACCGATGACGGTTGGCGGATTGATTACTGCTAAAGGAATATGGTGCTTTTTCGCTTCTTGTCGAATATAAATATCAGATAAAAACTTCATCTGCTCATAGGGCGGGGTTCCAAGTAACGCTGGATGCACCTCTTTGAACACATCCGTCGTTTCCCAGACAGAAGCATCATCCGTGAATGGGCTCATGTACCCAGCTACGTGGATGATCTTTTTCAATTTGTTTCTCTTGTTGATTTCTGTTGCAAGGGTCATGAGGTTTTTGCTGCCTTCTAAAAAGGAGTTCTTCGCGGCTGCTTCTGATAAAGTGATATCCATAGGACCGCCGCAGTGAAGAATCATGTTGCAGTGCATTGCTCGTTCGTGGTCGATCGCATTTAGGCCTAAGTTTTCTTTTGTTAAATCGCCTGTTACCAACGCTATTTTTTCAGGGGCTAATGCTTGCAAGGGTCTTGCTTTCGCTGGATTTCTGACAAGTAATGTTAAGAAAACATCTTCCCTTGCGAGTTGTTTGACGACTTCTTTGCCAATAAACCCAGTTGCCCCGATAATTAAAATATTCATTATTTCCTCCTTTTTAGAACTATTTAGTACTAATTTTATATAAAAAAATTACTCTTAAACGAGTAATTTAAATAAATTTTTGGCTGTAGTAGTGAGATACTGACTCTCTTTTTTTACTTCTGCTAAAAAGAGTGCCCCTTCAAGGTTGTTCACAAAAATCTCCGCCGTTTCTTTGACGTTGATGTCTTCACGAAATGCTTTAGTATTTATTCCTTCTTGAATCAATCCTTCGCAGATACGCGTTAAATAATCAAAAAAATGATTGATTTTTTCTTGGACCTGCCGATCATTTTTCGGCGCTTGCATAATGAAAGTAATGAAGGGACAGCTGCCTTGATAGTCCCGCTCTTCAATTTCTTCAGCCAAACTTTCTAGAAAGGTCAGTATTTTTTCTTCCAAAGTTAGATTGGTCTGTTTCAAAATGTCTGCTAGTTTTTCTCGGTATATAGTGATCCAAAAATCAATCACTGCTAGTAATAATTCCTCCTTACTTGAGAAGTGGTAATAGACATTTGATTTTGACACACCGCTTTGTTGCACGACCTCATCCATACTGGTATACGTGTAGCCGACTTTAAGAAAAAGGCTGGCGGCTGTTTCAATCACTCTGTTTTTATTTGAATGTTTATAATTTGTCATAATAGAACTATATAGTACTAATTGAGTTTTGTCAATTTTTTGTTTACCGATTGATTCATTTTCTTTTTATTGTTGTAAAATTAATGTTAAAAAATAATTTAAGGTTCTTTTTTTAATGATTGGTATGTATAATAAGAACATACAGTAAGAAAGTGTATGCTGAAAAGAGGACTCTTATGAAAAAATTTGCAATTGGCTGTTTTGGGATCAGCCTTTTTATGACGATCGTTGGCTTTTTTTTACAGACGATTTTGATCCCTATTCAAGATTTTGACACAATCAGCAAAGAAGAACTTAAGAATATCCAACTTGATCTTGCTATTAATTATCCATTAGGAACTGGTATGCTCTATGTCGGGCTTCCTTTGTTAGTATGCTCGAGTGGTTATTTGGTTTTTTGTTATTTTAGAGATAGGAAGAACTGAAGCTTATCTTGAAAAAATGCTTAAGAGGAACGCAATATAATATGATGTACGTTTGTATTTGAATGAAAAGGTAACTATTGTTTGTTTGGATCTGTAATGTTTGAGGAAATACTAACTAATTAAGGAAGTGCTTTATGAAAATAAATGATGTTTTGCATAGACGCCAGTATACGATTAATTTATCTTCTAATACTCCACCGCTTGATTTAGCTTCTTTAAGTAATATGGGGGTCTGGAGTAAACCAAAAGAGAAACACTATATATTGACTTTGACACACAATGACGATCCCATTAACGATTCTTCTATGTTTGAGAAAATTTTTAAGGAGCGTACTGGATTACAGTCAAAAGATTTTATATATGAAGCAAAACATGGACCGATGACCCTACAACGTGCTGTTGATTCGACTTGGTTTTGAAAATATAGAGTTTTTTGAATAGATGCAATAGCACAATGCATGAAATCATGGTATTGAGATTATTTTGAAGGAATTGAAAATAATGAATTTTTTAGGGAAGCAGGTCTGAATAGCTATGAACAATCACGAAAAGAATCGAAAACAACATTCAATTAGCAATCTATCTAGTAATTCCTTTAACGTAATGAATACAAAATCTGATCCTTCACAAACTGGATCACCAATACCTTTTCAAAATGGCGACTTTTCATCAGTTGATCGAAACGTTCATTCTTCAAAAACAGTCGCTGAACTGCTTTGTTTCTATTTAGCAGGTAGTATTATTGCGGCAATTGGATGTTATTTGTATATTAATCTGCCCTTATTTGCTAATTTACTGGAGAATACGATTTTATCTTTTGCTATTACTTTTGGGATTATCATCCTAAGCTTTGTTTTGTCTCATTTTATAACGAAAGTACTTACTGCTCATATCAGAAATAAATGACCAATATGAAATGAATTGTGAGGATAAATAGATGTATTCAAATTACCAGAAGCTGCCGCACTATTTAAAAAAGTGGTATGCATTATTTTATATTTTACCATTGATGCTTCTCTTATTTGTTAATGCCCTGACAGCTTGGTTATCTTTTCCCATAAACATAGGATTTCTATTGATTCTTTATGGAGTAAGTTGTTTGATTGCTACCAAGGCGTCTCAAGGTAAAAAAGAATGGTTTGTTCTAGATGGCATCACTTTTGGGATTGCCTTGATCACTCTTTCTATCATTTAATTGAAATAAAGGGGTAGCCTTTGATGCAGAGATAATAGTGGAGAACCGATTATTGCGCATGTCGTCTCTTCTTTCGTTGTGATGGCAGCAGCCATCTTGATCTAAAAATTACTGTGCAGTGGCTGCCTATAAGCGTAAAGGAATTGAGGATAGCTTGGCTGTACGCTTAGAAGCTCTAAAATTAGGTTGATTGAAGCCGATTTGAGAGTTCAGATAAGCGTTACGGGCTTGCTATTTTTTGCAGTCGTTATATACTGATGTCTATACTTCATGTTTTCGTATGTCGTCATCATTTCGGTAGTATTGCTGATATGAAAGACCGCAGCAAAAGTGAGCGAATAGGAGGAAGTAATGATGCAGCAAACAGAAGAAACTGAATTATTTGTAGAATGCCCAGTGGCTAGCGTCCAGAAGGTCGTACGCGGCAAGTGGTCCATGGTCATCTTGTCCTTTTTACGGCACAAAACGCTTCGTTTCGGTGCGCTTAGTCGTAAAATGCCCATGGTGACCCAAGCAAATTTGACAAAGGAATTGCGCTTGCTTGAAAGCTATGGCCTCATTCATCGTGAAGTCTATCCGCAAGTGCCGCCAAAAGTTGAATACTCACTGACCGAAATGGGGTATAAATTCATGCCAGTTTTGGATGCCTTAGAAACATTTGCTTCTACCTATGAGTCAGAAAACGAAAAAGTAGTCAATCCTTGAAGCGTTCAAGGATTTTTTTTGTACCTGAAATCCGTATGATTACACAAATCTATTGAAAACGATAGTACCTATCAAAAAATATGGTACTTTTTATTATTGAGGTAACAGGTCATAATGAAATCATCTTAAGAAAGAAGGTTTTTTTATGAAAAAAATGATACTGAATCAATATGGCTCTGTAGATGTGATGCAAATGGTTGAAGCTGCTATCCCTGAGCCAGCTGCTAAACAAATTGTGATCAAAACCGCAGCGATCGGCGTGAATGATCCTGATATTGTTATTCGTGCGAATGGACCATTTCCAACGATGCCAAAAGAATTGAAACCTGTGCTTCCACACTCTTTGGGACAAGACTTTTCTGGTATCGTAACAGCTGTCGGAGATGATGTGACCCGCTTTTCAGTAGGTGATCATGTGGTTGGGATGGCGTTTATGAGTACATATTCTGAATACATTTTGTTAGACGAGTCAGCAGTTGTTGCTGCTGTACCGAAGGAGCTGGACTTGGTGCCGTTAGGTGGATTTTTCCTTGGCGTGGCCACAGCCTACGGTGCAACCATTCGTGATGGTCAAGCAAAAGCTGGACAAAAAGTACTGATTCATGGCGGTGCTGGCGGTGTCGGGTCTAAAGCTGTTCAGCTGGCAAAACATGCCGGGGCGTATGTCATAGCAACAGGCAGCGCTGAACAAGCTGACTATATGAAGGAGTTAGGGGCAGATGAAACGATCGATTATCAAACAGAAGATTTCACAAAATTGGTTTCTAATGCCGATTTAGTGGTTAATTTAACTGGTCCTAAAACATTGGAGAACAGTTATCAAGTAATCAAAAAAGGCGGGCGCGTCACTTCTGTTAATGCGCCAATCAACCAAGAAGAAACGGAGCGTAGAGGAATTACTGGTATGTATTCTATGGGGTTCATGACTGTTGAAGAGCTGGAAAAAGTCATTGATCTTTATGCGCAAGGAAAACTTGATGTCCTTGTAGACAAGACATATCCCTTTGAATTAGAAGCAATCAAGCAAGCTCACCTTGATTTCCAAGCAGGCGGAAATACTGGCAAAAAGATCATTGTCTTTGATAAATAGGGAGTAGTAAATAGAAATCGTACAATAGAGATTTTAAGAGCGAGCGTAACAGAACGCTGTCCGTTGTTTAGCTACAAGCACAGTGCTCCAGAGAAATGAGTTTAATCGATGGATTCTTCAGTTACTTGATCAAGACAGAATTTCCAAAAATTTTGTAAGAATTACCAAGAAAAGAGACAAGATACAACTCAGTAAGAACCAATACAAGTCCGCTTCCTTTCGAAACGGAAGCGGACTTGTATTGGTTTCCTTCAATAAAAATCCTATTAGTTTTCAGTATCTAACATCCGATTCATAAACCATTCCACTTGTTGGGGGGCATCGTGGTCAAAGAATGCGGACTCTTTTTTATCTAAAGCGGCTATTTTTTCAATGTCTTCCTGGGAAAGCTCAAAGTCAAAAATAGCAATGTTTTCAGCCATCCGTTCTGTACGAACTGTTTTTGCTAAAGCGACGATCCCTCTTTGCATCAACCAGCGAAGGACAACTTGGCCAACCGTTTTGCCATATTGCTTGCCAATTTCTGCTAATGTCGGATTGGTAAATAGGTCATGACGTCCTTCTGCAAAAGGTGCCCAAGCTTCCACTTGGACGTCATATTTTTCATGCCATTCCTGATCTTCCACTCGTTGATTCCAAGGGTTCACTTCGATTTGATTGATTTGAGGTTTCACCTCATTCAAGCCGACAAACTCGATCATCTTAGCTGATTTGAAATTTGAAACGCCAA
>OJJJ01000172.1_pt1 | contig 41390 bp, 38 predicted proteins | sample 1596311 | NCBI WGS metagenome assembly OJJJ01 (sample SAMEA4350140, study PRJEB24818) | metagenome | biome: human; feature: gut; material: faeces | place: Denmark | collected 2013-09 | reverse complement strand
TCTCTCGCGCGTGGCGCGCTTCTGGGGAACCGGGCGGCTGGCGCAAACGCCGGGGCTGATGGCGGTGGAACTGTTTGACGCCATTGCCCGCGGTGAGGTGAAAGCGGTGTGGATTATGGGCACTAACCCTGCCGTATCGCTGCCGGACAGCCATGCGGTGTGTCAGGCGCTGGCGAACTGCCCGCTGGTCATCGTCTCGGAGGTAATGCAGGACACAGATACCAGCCGTTTTGCTCATATTCGTTTTCCGGCGCTGGGCTGGGGAGAGAAAAATGGCACGGTGACCAACTCCGAGCGCCGCATTTCGCGTCAGCGGGCTTTCCTGCCCGCCCCTGGCAACGCCAAACCGGACTGGTGGATTATCGCCAGGATAGCTGAACAGCTTGGCTATGGAGAGGCATTTGCATGGGAACATCCGCAGGCGATTTTTTGCGAACATGCGGCGCTTACGGCCTTTGAGAATGACGGTGAGCGGGCGTTAAACCTGCATGAACTTGCCGGCTTGACCCGCGCTGAGTGGGACGCGCTGGAGCCGTACCAGTGGAACGCCGGAGATTTCCCCTGCAGACGGATCGTTCCCGTCGAACCTGCATTACACAAGGCTGTGGCAGATGCGCTCTATCCGCTGATACTGAATACCGGTCGCATTCGCGATCAATGGCACACCATGACCCGCACAGGATACGTTCCCCGGCTGATGCAGCATATCGCTGAGCCATTTGTTGAGATCTGTCCGGCCGATGCCTCACGCTTTGCATTGCTCGACGGTCAGCTCGCGCGGATCAGCTCTCCGCGCGGTGTGATGGTCGCCAGAGTGCGCATTAACGACTCACCACAGGAGGGCGAGCTGTTTGCGCCCATGCACTGGAATTCCCTTTTTTCGCGTCAGGGCAGGGTGAACGCGCTGGTGGAAGGGCGCTGCGATCCCTGCTCAGGCCAGCCTGAGAGCAAACAAACCGCCGTAAGGATCATGCCCTGGCAGCCTGGCTGGCAGGGGGAACTGTATGCACGCGAACTGCCGGAGCTGCCGTCTTCCGTCTACTGGTGGCGCAAAACCTCTCGACTGACCGTGGCAGGCGATAAACCGCTGCTGGAGTGGGTAATGGCGTACGCCAGCAATCAGGGCTGGCAACTGCAAATCGCTAAAACCGACGAGCGCAGCAGCGTGCTGGCGTGGCATAACGGCGCGCTGATGCTTGGGTTCTGGGAAGGTACTGCATTACCGGATCTGGCACATACGTTTATTGAAGCCTCGTTCCAGCATGCTCCTGCTGATCTTGCCGGACGTCATGCGCTGTTGAACGGACAGAGCCCGGATGAGCGCGCCGAACCGGGGCGGATCATCTGTAGCTGTTTCAGCATCGGGGAGAAGGTGATTCGTGAGGCCATCGCCGGAGGGTGTGATTCTGTCGAGGCGCTGGGGGCCAAATTACGTTGCGGGACGAACTGCGGATCGTGCGTACCGGAGTTGAAAACCCTGTTTCAGGTTATTCCTGAAAATTCCCGTTAAGGCTGCAAAAGAAAAAGAATCACGTTAATGTACCCTGTGTTCTCACGTAAGCACCGGGTATTTCTTACGACGTTAATGACCGTTTTATTTCATCTCCGTTGGTTGTTTCTACTCCCCCTTATTTCGGCCGGAGCCGTTCACGGTGCGCCGAATTCCTTTATGCAGCAGGCGCAAAACCCGTTTGATAACAACGGTGATAATCTGCCGGATCTGGGCCTCGCAAAACCGACCTCGGAAGGTGAAAAGCATCTGGCGGAGATGGCAAAAGCCTTTGGTGAAGCCAGTATGACCGACAACGGCCTCACCACGGGCCAGCAGGCGCGCCAGTTCGCGTTTGGTCAGGTGCGTGATGTGCTGAGTGGTGAGGTGAATGATCAGATTGAGTCCTGGCTTTCGCCCTGGGGAAATGCCAGCGTAAATGTGCTGGTGGATGACGAGGGCAAATTCAATGGCAGCAGCGGGAACTGGTTTATTCCCTGGAATGATAATAACCGTTATCTGAGCTGGAGCCAGCTTGGGCTGACGCAACAAACGGACGGCCTGGTCAGTAACGCCGGAGCGGGGCAGCGTTGGGTCGCCGGAAGCTGGCTGCTGGGTTACAACACGTTTTATGACAACCTGCTCGAAGAAAATCTGCAGCGCGCCGGGCTTGGGGCCGAGGCGTGGGGTGAAAATCTGCGTTTGTCTGCAAACTACTATCAGCCGTTCGCCAGCTGGCGCGACAGCTCCGACGTTCAGGAACAACGTATGGCGCGCGGTTATGATGTGACGGCTAAAGCGTGGCTACCGTGGTTTCATCATCTCAACACCAGCGTCAGCTTTGAGCAGTATTTTGGCGATAACGTCGATCTGTTCAACACTGGCAACGGTTATCACAACCCGATGGCGGTGAATCTGGGGCTTAACTATACGCCCGTTCCGCTGGTCACCTTAACGGCTGCTCATAAGCAGGGGGAAAGTGGCGTAACCCAGAACAATCTCGGGCTGAAGCTAAACTATCGCTTCGGTGTGCCTCTCGTTAAACAACTTTCAGCCAGCGAAGTTGCCGCGACGCGTTCGCTGCGGGGCAGCCGTTATGACTCACCGGAGCGGGATAACCTGCCGGTGATGGAGTTCCGCCAGCGCAAAACGCTGTCGGTCTATCTGGCGACACCGCCGTGGGATCTGAAAGCAGGTGAAACCGTGATGCTGAAGCTGCAAATTCGCAGTTCGAACGGTATCCGGCAGCTTCACTGGCAGGGCGATACGCAGGCGTTGAGCCTGACGTCACCGGCGAAGAGTAACAGCAGCGAGGGCTGGAGTGTGATCATGCCTGCCTGGGATGACAGTGAAGGGGCGACCAACCGCTGGCGGCTGTCGGTGGTGGTTGAAGATGAGAAGGGGCAGCGTGTCTCTTCCAATGAGATCACGCTAACGGTGGTGCAACCGCTTATCGCCTTACCGAAAGACGACCCACGGTGGACGTTGCTGCCGGATGAATAAGTTAAAAAATGCGTTCCTGATGCACCCACACGGCGGCCTCGACGCGGGATTTTAACTTCATTTTCTTCAGCATATGTTTCACGTGCACTTTAACCGTGCTTTCGGTGATATCCAGGCGGCGGGCGATCATTTTGTTCGGCAGTCCCTGGGCAATCAGCTTGAGAATATCGCGCTCTCGCGGGGTTAACTGGCTGACGTCACGGTCGGACGTCGCGCGGTTCGCGCGCAGGCTGGCGGCCAGTACCGGCGTTAAGGCTTCACTCAATACCATTTCGCCCGCAGCGGCCTGTTGCAGCGCCTTGAGCAGATCTTCAGGCTCCATATCTTTCAGCAGATAGCCGTCTGCACCGCGCTTCAGCGCTGTGACCACATCTTCTTCATGATTCGAAACGCTAAAGACCACAACGCGTCCTGACAGCGATTTCTCCCGCAGCTTGTCGAGGGTTTCCAGGCCGTTCATGCCGGGCATATTGAGATCGAGCAAGATCAAATCAGGATCAAGCGATTCGGCAAGTTCAATACCCTGTTCGCCGTTGCTGGCTTCACCGACAACGGTGATATCCGGTGCCATGCTGACAAGTTGTTTTACGCCAGTGCGCAGCATCGGGTGATCGTCGATCAGCAGGATCGATGCCGGTTCCTGATTAGTCATGGTTTTCTCCTTGAGCAGTTGTAAGGGGCTTTTCGGGTATGAAGGTGACGACGACTTCAGTGCCACCAGACTCTCCCCGGCGAACCTGGCAATCACCGCGCAGGCTTTGCGCGCGGTCTCGCATGATAATTAAACCATAGTGGTTCGTTCTCTCGGCATTTTCCGGCACGCCGCAGCCGTTATCCTGGACAGTCAGCTTCACCTGATTATTGTGATGACTCACGGTCACCGTGACCGCCGTAGCACCGGAATGCTTGAGTACGTTGCTCAGGGCTTCACGGGCGATCTGCAGTAGATGAATCGCCTGGTGAGAAGGGACAAAACGAGGCGGAAGCTGGTAATCAAGTTTGACCGGGAACCCCAGTCGGGCGCTAAATTCGTGGCAGCTGGATTCAAGAGCAGGGCGCAGTCCTGGCTCGGTTAGCTGCAGACGGAAGGTGGTCAGTAATTCCCGAAGCTGAGCCCAGGAGGTGTTCAGCTCATTGCGGATCTGGCTAAGGAGCTGTTTGTTGCTCTCGGGCATCTCCGCATCCTGCATCTGCAGGCAGCTTACCTGCATTTTCATACAGGAGAGCGACTGGGCGATAGAGTCATGAAGTTCGCGGGCAATGGTGGCGCGCTCTTCCATGACAATCAACTGCTGCTGCTTTTCCTGGTGGCGGTCAAGCGCCAGCGTGGCCGTCAGTTGTTCAACCAGCGTATCAACCAGCTGCTGCTGGTCATGGCTGAGATGGCGGCCTGCGGGAAGCGTCGCCAGCAGAATGCCGTACTGCGTGTGGCTGTCCGTCAGACGCCATTTCAGCGTAGTACCGCTGGTGGTCAAGGGAGGTAAACCGCGAGGGCAAAGATGACACCCTTTATCATCGCATGACATATCCGACTGACAGGTAAATTCCTGATGGTTCTCTTCATCTTCGACGTCGTAAACCCGCAGTTCCAGATCGTGCAACATCGTTAAATTTTGCAGACCGTTGAGTACCGGGGAGAGCCGCTCGCACAGCGGGACCTGCATATGCAGACGACGGTTTGCCTGCCACAGAAACGAGAGGATCTCGTTTTTCTGCTCAAGCCCGGCGGTTTTTTCCTGCACACGTTGCTCCAGCACCGCGTAGCTTTCAGCAAGCTCCCCGGACATGGTGTTCAGCGCCTGGCCCAGCATTGCCATTTCATTGCGACCGCTGATGTTGGCACGCTGCGTAAAGTCGCGCTCGGTGACTGCGCGCGCCACGGCGAGTAGCTGTTTCCAGGGATTCAGCAGCCGCTTACGCAGCCAGATAATGGTGAAAATTAGCAGCAGGCCCATAAATAGGGCCATCGCCCGATGCAGGAGTACCACCCGCTCAATACGCATCTCGGTAGTATGGTCGAACGAGGAGACAAGGCTGTCGATGCGGGCAACAAAACTGGCGACATCGGTGGCTACCGCGTCTGGCGATGTGGCCTGTTTCATGCCGGGTTGCAGCTGGCTGTGCCAGTAATCCTGCAGTGATTTGAGCTGCGCCTGCTGCCCGTCGCGGTTGGCGGCAACGACCAGTTCCGGGCTGAATACGGTACGCTCCATATCATCAAGAAGCGGTTTATCATCCTGCGTAAGCGGGATGGCGGCCAGCAGGCGATAACTCTGCATGCGTAAGGAACCTGCCTCGTTAATGGCATGCGCGCTACCCTGCACGCCCTGAACCAGACGGCCAGAGATAGCCATGCCGGTCACACCGATAGCGGTGGACAGCAAAACGATCAGTGCCAGTTGATTCACCAGCGTTAATGGTGATAAACATCTTTTTAACATAGAGTTGCCGGGCTCCTGACGTGGCCTGCTTGCAGGAATGGCGCTATTCTGGTGCATACCCTGGAGTATACCCATACCAATAAAGGATTACCCCTAAATTGCCATAAGGGTAGTGGTCGGGGGGAGGCCCCGACCAGGACGCTTCAGCACCGTGAAAAACCACACCTTTTTTGCATAAAATCCCTACCCACTAAGGGTGATGGCGTTTTTTTCGTCGCCAAACCCTCCACTTTTCCTTTGATTTATATCAACTTACCGCCGCCCTAAAACCCTAATGTTTGCAGCATCATTCGAGAATCAGAGGTGTCTATGAGTCACTCATCCGCTCCCGAAAGGGAAAACGGTGGCGTTATTACTGAATGGCGTCCGGAAGATCCGGCGTTCTGGCAACAGCGCGGTCATCGTGTAGCAAGTCGTAATCTGTGGATTTCCGTTCCATGTTTGTTGTTAGCGTTTTGCGTATGGATGTTGTTTAGTGCGGTCGCGGTGAATCTGCCGAAAGTCGGCTTTACCTTTACCACCGATCAGCTGTTTATGTTGACCGCGCTGCCGTCGTTATCGGGTGCACTGCTGCGCGTGCCTTACGCATTTATGGTGCCGGTGTTTGGCGGCCGTCGCTGGACGGCGTTCAGTACCGGTATCATGATCGTGCCTTGCGTGTGGCTCGGCTTCGCCGTCCAGGATACCTCCACACCGTTTAGCGTGTTCGTGATTATCTCCCTGCTGTGCGGTTTTGCCGGTGCAAACTTCGCGTCCAGCATGGCAAACATCAGCTTCTTCTTCCCGAAAGCGAAGCAGGGTGGTGCGCTGGGTATCAACGGCGGTCTGGGTAACATGGGCGTGAGCGTGATGCAACTGATTGCCCCGCTGGCGATCTCTGTCTCCATCTTCGCAGCCTTTGGCGGCGGTGGCGTTGAGCAGCCGGATGGTTCTTCTCTGTTCCTGCAGAACGCAGCCTGGATTTGGGTGCCGTTCCTGGTGGTATTCACCCTCGCGTCCTGGTTCTTTATGAATGACCTGTCCGCGTCGAAGGCTTCCCTGAGCGAGCAGCTTCCGGTGCTGAAACGCGGCCACCTGTGGGTGATGGCGCTGCTGTATCTGGCCACATTCGGCTCGTTCATCGGTTTCTCTGCGGGCTTTGCCATGTTGTCAAAAACGCAGTTTCCGGAAATACAGATCCTGCATTTTGCCTTCTTCGGTCCGTTTATTGGTGCACTGGCACGCTCCCTCGGCGGTATGGTCTCTGACCGTCTGGGCGGGACGCGCGTGACGCTGGTGAACTTCGTGGTGATGGCTGTCTTCTGTGCGCTGTTGTTCCTGACGCTGCCAGGCGAGGGTCAGAGTGGTAATTTCATCGCCTTCTTCGGCGTCTTTATGGTGCTGTTCCTGACGGCCGGGCTGGGTAGTGCGTCGACTTTCCAGATGATTTCTATCATCTTCCGCAAGCTCACAATGGATCGCGTGAAAGCACAGGGTGGCACTGAAGAACAGGCGACGCGTGAAGCAGCGACCGATACTGCAGCGGCGCTGGGCTTTATCTCTGCCATTGGCGCGATTGGCGGCTTCTTTATTCCAAAAGCGTTTGGTATCTCACTGGACCTGACCGGTTCTCCGGCAGGGGCAATGAAAGTATTCCTCGTCTTCTATATCGCCTGCGTTGTGATTACGTGGCTGGTATATGGCCGTAATACCAAGAAAAACAAGTAAGTTTGATTATCCGTTTGCGCGGCCTTTGGGCCGCGCTTTTTTTATGCGTAAAGTAGTTACAACATACTTATCGGTGCTGCACCTGTTTTGAACCTCTGACACTGTGATCGCCATCGCTTTGCAGCTGTCTCTACCCCTTAATACCTAAGATGTTAAAAAAAGCCGTACTGTTTGTACGATAAATGGATTTTACCCTTATAAATCATAAAGATAAAAAATAGAAAAATATACCGCTTAAGTGGTAGCACATGTAATACCACGACGCGAAGAGCCTCTTTGCCTTGATCGTTATCAATTCTCGTCATCTATCAGGGCGTTACCTTCGCTGCAAATCAGCAATGTCGATTTAGAGAGCCACAGGCTCCACACAGGAGATACCCGATGAGCAAATTTTTGGACCGGTTTCGCTACTTCAAACAGAAGGGTGAAACTTTTGCCGATGGGCACGGCCAGGTTCTGGAGACTAACCGGGACTGGGAAGACGGTTACCGTCAGCGCTGGCAGCATGACAAAGTTGTCCGTTCTACCCACGGCGTAAACTGCACTGGCTCTTGTAGCTGGAAGATTTTCGTTAAAAACGGTCTGGTGACCTGGGAAATGCAGCAGACCGACTATCCGCGCACTCGCCCGGATATGCCAAACCACGAACCGCGCGGCTGTCCGCGTGGTGCCAGCTACTCCTGGTATCTCTACAGCGCTAACCGTCTGAAATACCCACTGATGCGTAAACGCCTGATGAAAATGTGGCGTGAAGCGAAAGTTCAGCACAGCGATCCGGTTGATGCCTGGGCATCCATTATCGAGGATGCTGACAAAGCGAAAAGTTTTAAACAAGCTCGTGGCCGCGGTGGTTTTGTCCGTTCTTCCTGGAAAGAGGTGAACGAACTGATTGCCGCCTCTAACGTCTATACCGTCAAAACTTACGGCCCGGACCGTGTCGCAGGCTTCTCGCCAATTCCGGCGATGTCGATGGTCTCTTACGCTTCCGGTGCTCGCTATCTGTCGCTGATCGGCGGCACTTGTCTGAGCTTCTACGACTGGTACTGTGACCTGCCGCCAGCCTCTCCGCAGACCTGGGGCGAACAGACCGATGTGCCTGAATCTGCAGACTGGTACAACTCCAGCTACATCATTGCCTGGGGTTCTAACGTTCCGCAGACCCGTACCCCAGACGCCCACTTCTTCACTGAAGTCCGCTATAAAGGCACCAAAACCGTTGCAGTGACCCCGGATTACGCAGAAATCGCCAAACTGTGCGACCTGTGGCTGGCTCCGAAGCAAGGGACCGATGCCGCGATGGCGATGGCAATGGGCCACGTCATGCTGCGTGAATTCCACCTGGATAAACCAAGCCAGTATTTCACCGACTACGTGCGCCGCTATACCGACATGCCGATGCTGGTGATGCTGGAAGAGCGTGATGGTTACTATGCCGCGGGCCGCACACTGCGTGCAGCCGATCTGGTAGACGCACTGGGTCAGGAAAACAATCCAGAGTGGAAAACCGTCGCCTTTAACAGTCATGGCGAGCTGGTAGCACCAAACGGCTCTATCGGTTTCCGTTGGGGCGAGAAGGGTAAATGGAACCTGGAGCAGCGTAACGGCACCACGGGTGAAGAGACTGAACTGCGTCTCAGCATGCTGGGTAGCCAGGACGACATCGCTGAAGTCGGCTTCCCGTACTTCGGCGGTGAAGGTTCTGAACACTTCAATAAAGTTGAACTGCAAAACGTCCTGATGCACAAACTGCCGGTGAAACGCCTGCAGCTGGCGGATGGGTCTACGGCGCTGGTGACAACCGTTTACGACCTGACCATGGCCAACTATGGTCTGGAACGTGGCCTGAACGACGAAAACTGCGCAACCAGCTACGACGAAGTGAAAGCGTATACGCCGGCGTGGGCGGAGAAAATCACGGGCGTACCGGCGGCACAGATCACCCGTATCGCACGTGAATTTGCGGAAAACGCAGATAAAACTCACGGTCGTTCGATGATTATCGTGGGTGCCGGTCTGAACCACTGGTATCACCTCGATATGAACTATCGCGGCCTGATCAACATGCTGATCTTCTGCGGCTGTGTGGGTCAGAGCGGCGGCGGCTGGGCGCACTATGTGGGCCAGGAAAAACTGCGTCCGCAGACCGGCTGGCAGCCGCTGGCGTTTGCCCTTGACTGGCAGCGTCCGGCGCGTCACATGAACAGCACCTCTTACTTCTATAACCACTCCAGCCAGTGGCGCTACGAGACGGTAACCGCGCAGGAATTGCTGTCACCGATGGCAGATAAATCCCGCTACAGCGGCCATCTGATTGATTTCAACGTTCGCGCTGAACGTATGGGCTGGCTGCCGTCTGCGCCTCAACTGGGTACTAACCCGCTGCGCATCGCGGAAGAAGCGAAAAAAGCAGGCATGACGCCGGTGGATTACACCGTTAAATCCCTGAAAGACGGCTCAATCCGTTTCGCGGCTGAACAGCCGGAAAACGGTAAAAACCATCCGCGCAACCTGTTTATCTGGCGCTCTAACCTGCTGGGTTCGTCCGGTAAAGGCCACGAGTACATGCTGAAATACCTGCTCGGTACTGAAAATGGTATCCAGGGTAAAGATCTCGGCAAACAGGGCGGCGTGAAGCCTGAAGAAGTGGAATGGAAAGACAACGGGCTGGACGGCAAGCTGGATCTGGTGGTGACGCTGGACTTCCGTCTGTCGAGCACCTGCCTGTACTCCGACATCGTGCTGCCAACCGCGACCTGGTACGAAAAAGACGACATGAATACCTCGGATATGCATCCGTTTATTCATCCGCTGTCGGCTGCTGTTGACCCGGCATGGGAATCCAAAAGTGACTGGGAGATCTACAAAGACATCGCGAAGAAATTCTCCGAGGTCTGTGTGGGTCACCTGGGTAAAGAGACCGACGTGGTTACGCTGCCAATCCAGCACGACTCTGCCGCCGAACTGGCGCAGCCGCTGGACGTGAAAGACTGGAAGAAAGGCGAGTGCGACCTGATCCCTGGCGTTACTGCGCCGCATATTATTCCGGTTGAACGCGACTATCCGGCCACTTACGAGCGCTTTACCTCTATCGGCCCGCTGATGGAGAAAATCGGTAACGGCGGGAAAGGCATTGCCTGGAACACCCAGAGCGAAATGGACCTGCTGCGTAAGCTCAACTACACCAAGGCGGACGGCCCGGCTAAAGGCCAGCCAATGCTGAACACGGCAATTGATGCGGCAGAGATGATCCTGACTCTGGCTCCTGAAACCAATGGCCATGTGGCGGTAAAAGCGTGGGCGGCGCTGAGTGAATTCACTGGCCGTGATCATACGCATCTGGCAACGAATAAAGAGGAAGAGAAAATTCGCTTCCGCGATATTCAGGCGCAGCCACGCAAAATTATCTCCAGCCCGACCTGGTCTGGCCTGGAAGATGAGCATGTCTCTTATAACGCCGGTTACACCAACGTTCACGAGCTGATCCCATGGCGTACCCTGTCCGGTCGTCAGTCTCTGTATCAGGATCACCAGTGGATGCGTGACTTCGGTGAAAGCCTGCTGGTTTATCGTCCGCCAATCGACACCCGTTCGGTGAAAACTGTGATGGGCAAGAAATCCAACGGTAACCCTGAGAAGGCGCTGAACTTCCTGACGCCGCACCAGAAGTGGGGTATCCACTCCACCTACAGCGACAACCTGCTGATGCTGACGTTGTCCCGCGGTGGCCCGATTGTGTGGATGAGTGAAGCGGACGCTAAAGATCTGGGTATCGAAGATAACGACTGGATCGAGGTGTTCAACAGCAATGGTGCGCTGACGGCGCGTGCGGTGGTGAGCCAGCGTGTACCTGCCGGGATGACCATGATGTACCACGCGCAGGAACGTATCGTTAACCTGCCGGGGTCTGAAATCACCGAGCAGCGCGGCGGTATTCACAACTCCGTGACCCGTATTACACCTAAGCCAACCCATATGATCGGCGGCTATGCGCAACTGGCCTACGGCTTTAACTACTACGGCACCGTAGGATCTAACCGCGATGAGTTCGTGGTGGTACGTAAGATGAAGAATATTAACTGGTTAGACGGCGAAGGTAATGACCAGGTACAGGAGAGCGTAAAATGAAAATTCGTTCACAAGTCGGCATGGTGCTGAATCTGGATAAATGCATCGGCTGTCATACCTGCTCAGTCACCTGTAAAAACGTCTGGACCAGCCGTGAAGGTATGGAATACGCCTGGTTCAATAACGTGGAAAGTAAACCTGGCACCGGCTTCCCGACCGACTGGGAAAATCAGGAGAAGTGGAAGGGCGGCTGGATACGTAAAATCAACGGCAAGCTGCAGCCGCGCATGGGTAACCGCGCGATGCTGCTGGGTAAAATCTTTGCTAACCCGCATCTGCCGGGTATCGACGATTATTACGAGCCGTTTGACTACGACTACCAGAATCTGCATAACGCGCCGGAAAGCAAACACCAGCCGATCGCGCGTCCTCGCTCGCTGATCACCGGTCAGCGCATGGACAAGATCACCAGCGGTCCAAACTGGGAAGAGATCCTGGGTGGTGAGTTCGAAAAACGCGCCAAAGACCAGAACTTCGAAAACATGCAGAAGGCGATGTACGGCCAGTTCGAAAACACCTTCATGATGTATCTGCCGCGTCTGTGTGAGCACTGCCTTAACCCGGCGTGCGTCGCGACCTGCCCGAGCGGTGCTATCTACAAGCGTGAAGAAGACGGCATCGTCCTGATCGACCAGGACAAGTGCCGCGGCTGGCGTATGTGCATTACCGGTTGCCCGTACAAAAAAATCTACTTCAACTGGAAGAGCGGCAAATCAGAGAAGTGTATTTTCTGTTATCCACGTATTGAAGCCGGGATGCCAACCGTCTGCTCCGAGAGCTGCGTAGGGCGTATTCGTTACCTCGGCGTGCTGCTGTATGACGCGGATGCGATTGAAAATGCGGCCAGCACCGAGAACGAGAAAGATCTGTATCAGCGCCAGCTGGACGTGTTCCTTGATCCAAACGATCCGAAGGTGATTGAGCAGGCGCTGAAAGACGGCGTACCGCAGAGCGTGATCGACGCGGCACAGCAGTCTCCGGTGTACAAAATGGCGATGGACTGGAAGCTGGCCCTGCCGCTGCATCCGGAATACCGCACGCTGCCGATGGTCTGGTACGTGCCGCCTCTGTCTCCGATTCAGTCTGCCGCTGATGCAGGCGAACTGGGCAGCAACGGCATTCTGCCGGATGTGGAAAGCCTGCGTATCCCGGTTCAGTACCTGGCGAACCTGTTGACCGCAGGCGATACCCAGCCGGTGTTGCTGGCGCTGAAACGTATGCTGGCGATGCGTCATTTCAAACGTGCGGAAACCGTTGACGGTGTTAACGATACCCGTGCGCTGGAAGAGGTTGGGCTGACCGAAGCGCAGGCGCAGGAGATGTACCGTTACCTGGCGATTGCGAACTACGAAGACCGCTTCGTGGTGCCGAGCAGCCACCGTGAGCAGGCCCGCGAAGCCTTCCCGGAACAAAGAGGTTGTGGCTTTACCTTTGGCGACGGTTGCCACGGGTCAGACAGCAAATTCAACCTGTTCAACAGCCGCCGCATCGACGCCATGGATGTGACCAGCAAAACGGAGCCGCACCAATGATTGAACTCGTCATTGTTTCGCGTCTGCTCGAGTACCCGGATGCTGCGCTTGCGCAGCATCAACAGGAACTCTTCGATGCACTCGCGTCATCTGAAAACCTGGATAAAGAGGATGCCCAGAAACTGGGCGTTTTCCTCCGCGACCTGTTAGCGCGCGATCTGCTCGATGCGCAGGCGGATTACAGCCAGCTGTTTGACCGTGGCCGCGCTACCTCACTGCTGCTGTTTGAACACGTTCACGGTGAGTCCCGCGACCGTGGTCAGGCGATGGTAGACCTGATGGCCCAGTACGAGCAGCACGGCCTGCAGCTCGACAGCCGTGAGCTTCCAGACCACCTGCCGCTGTACCTGGAATATCTGGCACAGCTGCCAAAAGAAGATGCCCTTGGCGGTTTGCAGGACATCGCGCCGATTCTGGCGTTGCTCAGCGCGCGTCTTCAGCAACGTGAGAGCCGCTACGCAGTGCTGTTCGACCTGCTGGTGAAGCTGGCAAACGCCTCGGTCGACAGTGAAAAAGTAGCGGAAAAAATTGCGGATGAAGCCCGCGACGACACACCGCAGGCACTGGATGCGGTCTGGGAAGAAGAGCAGGTGAAATTCTTTGCTGACCAGAACTGTGGCGAGTCGGAAATCTCGGCTCACCAGCGTCGTTTTGCCGGAGCGGTTGCTCCGCAATATCTGAATATCTCTAACGGAGGACAGCAATAATGCACTTCCTGAATATGTTCTTCTTTGACATCTACCCGTATATTGCGGGCACCGTATTCCTGGTGGGAAGCTGGCTGCGTTATGACTACGGCCAGTACACCTGGCGTGCTGCCTCCAGCCAGATGCTGGATCGCAAAGGAATGAACCTGGCATCCAACCTGTTCCATATTGGCATTCTGGGGATTTTCGCCGGTCACTTCCTGGGCATGCTGACGCCTCACTGGATGTATGAATCCTTCCTGCCTGTCGAAGTGAAGCAGAAAATGGCGATGATCGCTGGTGGTGCCTGTGGTGTGATGACGCTGGTGGGTGGCCTGCTGCTGTTGAAACGCCGCCTGTTCAGCCCGCGCGTTCGTGCTACCACCACCGGAGCGGACATTCTGATTTTGTCCTTGCTGATGGTTCAGTGCGCGCTGGGTCTGCTGACCATTCCGTTCTCCGCGCAGCATATGGACGGCAGCGAAATGATGAAGCTGGTTGGCTGGGCGCAGTCTGTGGTGACTTTCCACGGCGGTGCGTCTGAGCATCTGGACGGTGTGGCATTTGTCTTCCGCGTGCACCTGGTGCTGGGCATGACGCTGTTTGTATTGTTCCCGTTCTCCCGTCTTGTGCACATCTGGAGCGCACCGGTGGAGTACCTGACGCGCAAATACCAGATTGTGCGCGCACGTCGCTAATCCGCTGTTTTGATACTGGCCCCGCATTTGCGGGGTTTTTTTTGTCCTGGCTCGGGGCGTTTAGCGCGGATGTCTCTGTCAGGTGCCGGATGGCGGCTACGCCTTACCCGACCTGCAACGGAAGCTCGGCTTTGTTTTAGCCAGGGAAAACGGTACAGAAATTACAAAGTGGAATTTTACAAAAGAGATGGTGGTGGGGGAAGGATTCGAACCTTCGAAGTCGATGACGGCAGATTTACAGTCTGCTCCCTTTGGCCGCTCGGGAACCCCACCAGGGGTAATTCATATTTTGAGGTAACGCTGAGAGATGGTGGTGGGGGAAGGATTCGAACCTTCGAAGTCGATGACGGCAGATTTACAGTCTGCTCCCTTTGGCCGCTCGGGAACCCCACCACGGGGTAATGCTATTAACTGGCCTGCTTCCTGCTGGAAGCGGGGCGCATCATATCAAATGACGCGCCCCTGTAAAGCATTCCTTTAGGAAAATGAAGCCGTTTGCCTGCTTTTTGTTCGTAAAGACGCAAAGCTAATCAGTTCATTTTCCGAAGGATTAAAGAATAATCGTTCTGTTACCATAGACGAAGACCCGCTGTGCCAGAACCTGATACAACGCGCGGCTCAGTACGTTCTTTTCAACGTCACGCCCGGCACGCATCATATCTTCCGCCGTATAGGTATGATCCACATGAATCACATCCTGCATAATGATTGGGCCTTCATCCAGATTGTCATTCACGTAATGCGCCGTCGCACCGATGATCTTCACGCCGCGCTCGTATGCCTGGTGGTAAGGACGCGCACCAATAAAGGCAGGCAGGAATGAATGGTGAATATTGATAATCTTGTTCGGGAATCTCGCCACAAAAGAAGGTGTGAGCACGCGCATATATTTTGCCAGCACCACATAGTCAGGGTTGTGCGCTTCAATAGCCTGTGCCATCAGGTTGTCGTGTTCTTCGCGGGTATGGCCTTCATGGCTCACCAGTTCAAACGGAATGTCGAAACGCTCAACCAGCGTACGCAGCGTCTCATGGTTACCGATAACGGCGGCGATTTCGACGTCCAGGCCGCCATAGTTTGCTTTCATCAGCAGGTCGCCCAGGCAATGGGCCTCTTTGGTCACCAGAATCACAATACGACGACGGCCCGCAGGCGTCAGTTCACGTACTGAGCCTTCCGGCAGGGCGCTGTCCAGATCGGCAAGCAGGGTGGTGTCGTTGAAAATGCCTTCCAGCTCGGTACGCATGAAGAAACGGCCAGTACGGTGGTCAACGAACTCGTTGTTCTGCACGATATTCAGTTCATGCTTGTAACAAATGTTGGTAATTCGTGCGATAAGCCCTTTTTGGTCGGGACAAATGGTGCGCAGAACTTTACGTTGTAGTGATTGCATCGCCGGGAAATCCTGTTTGAGTATTTGCGAAGTCTGAGTTGTCAGGCATTACTGCCCGCAACACTTTTTAAATTTTTTACCTGAACCGCAGGGGCAGGGATCGTTACGACCGAATTGAGGACGCGTACCGTCAATATAATACCATTGCCCGCTTTCCTTTAAGAACCGGGAACGTTCGATAATTGCTCCCGGTTTATTCTGTTCGCTAAACCGGGCAACAAAGCTCACGTAGCCTTCATTGTTGTCTCGGCCAGGAGCAGACTCAAACACGGTAAGCCCGAGCCATCGGGTGTTGGCGAACCCGGTTTCAATATCTTGCCGAAAATCGGCAGCGTGGCACGATGGGTGCCAGGTTTTAATCAGGTAGTCTGCGTCGCGGATCACAAAAGCAGTATATCGTGAACGCATAAGGTGTGACGGGTCTGGTGCAACCTGCTCGCCAGAAAGATATCGCTGGCAACATAGGCTATACTCCAGAGCGCTACCGCAGGGGCAGAGTTGAGACACGATTCTCTTCCTGGAACAAAAATTAACTTTTAAGGTAGCACCATGTTAACTGAGCAGTTGCGTTGACGCTATGTCTGGAATCCAGGGGAAGTTTAAGCAGGGCTAATGAGAAAGGTAAAAATAGGTCTGGCGCTTGGCTCAGGTGCAGCCAGGGGCTGGTCACATATTGGCGTTATCAATGCCTTAAAACAGATGGGAATCGACATTGATATCGTTGCAGGGTGTTCAATTGGTTCGCTGGTTGGGTCTGCATACGCGTGCGGTAAGCTCCCGGAGCTTGAACGTTGGGTTCGCTCGTTCAGCTACTGGGATGTCCTGCGCCTGATGGATCTCTCCTGGCAGCGTGGTGGCCTGCTACGTGGCGAACGTGTGTTTAATCAGTTTCGTCAGATAATGCCTCTTGATGACTTTCGTCATTGTCAGATGCCCTTCGGAGCCGTGGCAACGAACCTTAGTACGGGCAGAGAGTTATGGCTCACCGAGGGAGATATTCACCTCGCTGTGCGCGCATCCTGCAGCATACCGGGTCTGATGGCTCCTGTGCCGCATAACGGTTACTGGTTAGTGGATGGCGGGGTAGTGAACCCGGTGCCTATTTCACTGACACGCGCAATGGGCGCGGATATCGTCATCGCCGTGGATTTGCAACACGATGCTCACCTGATGCAGCAAGACCTCATGCCGGTCAACCTCCATAGTGATGATGCAGAGGGGGAGCGGCTCGCCTGGCATGAACGCTTACGCGGAAGAATAGGGCGTATGGCTGCAAAACGTGCCATCACTGCGCCGACCGCAATGGAAATAATGACCACCTCTATTCAGGTGCTTGAGAATCGCCTGAAGCGAAACCGTATGGCCGGAGATCCGCCAGATATTCTGATTCAGCCATATTGTCCGCAAATCTCTACCCTTGATTTCCATCGGGCCGAGGCCGCCATCGCAGCGGGCTCGTTAGCCGTCGAAAAGAAAATAGATGAACTGTTGCCATTTGTGCGGACAGCACTTTAAGCATCCTTTTTTTGATTACTTCAGCAAAATCTGACAGGCGATAGTACCGATAGCATGCCACTATTGAGTAACTGTCAGCCAGGGGAGGAACTATGACGCAGCCATTGGCCGGAAAACACATTTTGATAGTTGAAGACGAGCCCGTTTTCCGATCGCTGCTGGATTCGTGGTTATCCTCGCTGGGCGCAATTACGTCGCTTGCTGAAGATGGCATTGATGCGCTGGAGAAAATGGTCAGTATCACTCCTGATTTGATGATCTGCGATATTGCCATGCCGCGCATGAACGGTCTTAAGCTGGTTGAGCACCTGCGTAATGAAGGCGACCAGACGCCAATACTGGTGATTTCTGCGACGGAGAATATGGCGGATATCGCTAAGGCGTTGCGGTTGGGTGTGCAGGACATTCTGCTGAAGCCCGTTAAGGATCTCAGCCGTTTGCGTGAAACCGTACTGGCCTGCCTGTATCCCAATATGTTCAATTCCCGTGTCGAAGAAGAAGAACGCCTTTTCCAGGACTGGGATGCCTTAGTCAGCGATCCCCCCGCGGCCGCGAAATTATTGCAAGAGCTTCAGCCGCCAGTGCAGCAAAATATTTCGCATTGCCGAGTGAATTATCGCCAGCTGGTAGCGGCCGATCAGCCTGGCCTGGTGCTGGATATTGCCCCGTTGTCAGATACCGATTTGGCATTTTATTGTCTGGACGTCACGCGAGCAGGGGATAATGGCGTATTAGCGGCGTTATTACTTCGCGCACTCTTTAATGGACTGCTGCAGGAGCAGTTATCCCATCAGGGACAACGGCTTCCTGAGTTAGGAAGTTTGCTGAAACAAGTTAACCAACTTTTTCGCCAGGCCAATTTGCCAGGACAGTTTCCGCTTTTGGTTGGTTATTACCATAGCGGGCTGAAAAACCTCATCCTTGTCTCTGCGGGTTTAAACGCCTCACTGAATACCGGTGAACATCATATTCAGGTGAGTAACGGTGTACCGCTGGGAACATTGGGCACGGCGTATCTCAATCAAATTAGCCATCGTTGTTCGTCCTGGCAGTGTCAAATTTGGGGGGCAGGAGGGCGGTTACGCTTAATGTTGTCCACGGAATAAGCAGTCAGATTTTATTAATCAGATTGCTTTACCTGTGTTTTGGCGGCAGTGCTACTATCACTACCAGATTCATTCGTATTTATCCTAATTGATCGGCAACGCGTTCTTTTCAGACCCGTACTACAGGGGATGGCTGATATACTCAACGCGTTATTTAATGCATAAAAGTTCAAAACTTGAACAGCTCAGGAGAATTTCAATGGCTGCCCTAAATTCGAAAGTCAGAAAGGCCGTTATCCCGGTAGCGGGATTGGGGACCAGGATGTTACCAGCAACAAAGGCCATCCCGAAAGAGATGCTGCCTTTGGTGGATAAGCCATTAATCCAGTATGTCGTTAATGAATGTATCGCTGCAGGCATTACAGAAATTGTACTGGTTACGCATTCATCTAAGAACTCTATCGAGAACCATTTCGATACCAGTTTTGAGCTGGAAGCAATGCTGGAAAAACGTGTTAAGCGCCAGCTGTTAGCTGAAGTTCAATCTATTTGCCCTCCACACGTGACCATTATGCAGGTTCGTCAGGGCCTGGCTAAAGGGCTGGGTCATGCGGTACTGTGCGCGCATCCGGTTGTGGGTAATGAGCCCGTAGCAGTTATTCTGCCAGATGTCATTCTGGACGAATACGAATCAGATCTTTCTCAGGATAACCTCGCCGAAATGATTAAACGCTTCGACGAAACAGGCAGCAGCCAGATTATGGTTGAGCCGGTTGAAGACGTGACCGCTTATGGTGTTGTTGACTGCAAAGGCGTTAACCTTGAGCCTGGCGAAAGCGTACCGATGGTCGGTGTGGTAGAGAAGCCAAAAGCCGACGTTGCGCCGTCCAATCTGGCGGTTGTGGGTCGTTATGTGCTGAGTGCTGAAATTTGGCCGCTGCTGGCGAAAACGCCTCCAGGAGCAGGTGATGAGATCCAGTTGACCGACGCTATTGATATGCTGATCGAGAAAGAGACCGTTGAAGCCTACCATATGAAAGGGAAGAGCCACGACTGCGGTAATAAACTCGGTTATATGCAGGCGTTTGTTGAATATGGTATCCGTCATAATAGCCTGGGCGAAGAATTTAAAGCCTGGCTCAAAGAAAGCGTGGGTATTAAGTAATAATCTGATACTCCGCTCAACAAGACCGGTGTGGCTTTGCCCGCCGGTTTTTTTATGCTCACAGGAACTTCGCGGAGTCACGGGAATGTAAAGGACGTTAAATCGACTCTTATGCTATATGACAGACTGTAAGCGGATGTTTGAGGTAAATTGTGGGCATAAAAAATCCCGCTAATAGCGGGATTCTTAGAATACGGCCAGATTAGTCCTTAATCAGGAAGTCATCCAGTTGTTTACCTTGCTCATCCATTGCTTTCTTGATAACGGCTGGAGTACGACCCTGGCCAGTCCAGGTTTTCTCTTCGCCATTCTCATCAATGTAGCTATATTTAGCCGGACGAGCAGCGCGTTTCGCTTTAGTACCTGTTTTAGCTGCAGCCATGCTGTTCAGCAATTCGTTTGGATCGATACCATCGGCAATCAGCATTTCACGATATTGCTGCAGTTTGCGAGTACGTTCTTCGATTTCGGCGGCAGCTGCGCTTTCTTCTTCACGACGCTCATTAACTACAACTTCTAATTTTTCCAGCATTTCTTCAAGCGTTTCCAGGGTGCATTCTCTTGCCTGCGCACGAAGAGTACGGATGTTGTTCAGAATTTTAAGTGCTTCGCTCATTGTAGTAATCTCAAACTTATAATGGGGGTGGTTTGTTGACCTAATAATAGAGCGATAAATTGAGTTGTGCAATAGCCAGGAATGTAAGGAATTCAAAAAATACTAAATTATCGACGCTATTATTAATTACGCTAACTTAAATTTCATCGCTTGTCTGTCCTGCAAGATATCACCCTAAACGGCAACAGCCTGCTGATTGCATGTTTGTTTTTGTGACATTTCCCTCAGGAATTATAGTTGCGGCGGATAAATATCAGCCTTTTGTATTACTCCAGCTAAGCGCAGCTACAGCAAAAAATAGTTAATAAATAGTGAATTTTAATGAACGTTGATTCCAGTATAAAAAGAAGTGTTATGTTTGGCTGGGCGCTTAAGGTAATGATGGCCTTAAAAGCGTTTAATGACTGTTTTAACGTATTATTTTCTATGCTTCCCGATGCCTCCGCTTGCTCTGAACGGCATAGTCTGTGCGGTGTATCGCTGATGACCAGACAAAATATGGTACAATGATTCATCGGGAATATTACACATTGATTAGGGTTTTACAGCCAATGGCACAACTTTATTTCTACTATTCGGCAATGAATGCAGGGAAATCGACAGCGTTGCTGCAATCTTCCTACAATTATCAGGAACGCGGTATGCGTACCGTCGTTTACACTGCCGAGATCGACGATCGCTTTGGTGCAGGAAAGGTAAGTTCAAGAATAGGGCTCTCGTCTCCTGCAAGGCTGTATAACCCGGAAACTGATTTGTTAGAGGATATCCGTGCAGAGCATGCTTCTAAGCCCATTCATTGTGTGCTGGTCGACGAAAGCCAGTTCCTGACGCGTGAACAGGTTCATGCGCTGTCAGAGGTTGTAGACGAGCTGGATATCCCCGTTCTTTGTTATGGCCTGCGCACTGATTTCCGGGGCGAGTTATTTCCCGGTAGCCAGTATTTGCTTGCCTGGTCCGATAAACTGGTAGAACTGAAAACCATCTGTTTCTGTGGACGTAAAGCCAGTATGGTGCTTCGTCTGGATCAGTCGGGGAAGCCATATGCAGACGGTGAGCAGGTGGTCATAGGCGGGAATGAGCGTTATGTGTCAGTCTGCCGCAAACACTATAAAGAAGCGCTTGTTGTGGGCTCGTTGACGGCAATCCAGAGTGACAATCGAAAATAATCCCTGATTGTAATTTTCAGGCCTGACATCAGGCATAAAAAAACCCGCCATTGGCGGGTTTTTTATCAGGCTGTCAATTAAGCGCTTTTCTTCGCTTTTTTGTCAGCTTTTACTGCAGGAGCTTCAACTTTTGCAGCAACAACGTCGCCTTCTTTGTACTCACGGCCGTAGTAGGTATCCATCAGGATCTGTTTCAGCTCGGAGATCAGCGGGTAACGTGGGTTAGCACCGGTACACTGGTCATCGAATGCATCTTCAGAGAGCTTATCTACGTGAGCGAGGAAGTCAGCTTCCTGAACGCCTGCTTCACGGATAGATTTAGGAATACCCAGCTCTGCTTTGATGCTGTCAAGCCATGCCAGCAGTTTCTCGATTTTCGCAGCGGTACGGTCGCCCGGCGCGCTCAGACCCAGATGGTCTGCAATTTCAGCGTAACGACGACGTGCTTGCGGACGGTCGTACTGACTGAAAGCAGTCTGCTTGGTTGGGTTGTCGTTGGCGTTATAACGAATAACGTTGCTGATCAACAGGGCGTTCGCCAGACCGTGAGGAATGTGGAACTGAGAACCCAGTTTGTGTGCCATTGAGTGGCAAACACCCAGGAAGGCGTTCGCAAACGCGATACCTGCGATAGTTGCGGCACTGTGTACACGTTCACGCGCTACCGGGTTTTTAGACCCTTCGTTATAAGATGCTGGCAGGTTTTCTTTCAGCAGTTTCAGAGCCTGCAGAGCCTGACCGTCAGAGAACTCAGAGGCCAGTACGGAAACATAGGCTTCCAGGGCGTGAGTGACGGCATCCAGACCACCAAATGCACACAGTGATTTCGGCATATCCATCACCAGGTTGGCGTCAACGATAGCCATATCCGGAGTCAGTGCATAGTCAGCCAGTGGGTATTTCTGACCGGTGGCGTCATCAGTCACAACCGCAAACGGTGTGACTTCTGAACCCGTACCGGACGTGGTGGTGACGGCGATCATTTTCGCTTTCACGCCCATTTTCGGGAACTTGTAGATACGTTTACGGATATCCATAAAGCGCAGTGCCAGTTCTTCGAAGTGGGTTTCCGGATGCTCGTACATGACCCACATGATCTTCGCGGCGTCCATTGGGGAACCACCACCCAGTGCGATAATCACATCTGGTTTGAAGGAGTTTGCCAGTTCAGCACCTTTGCGTACAACGCTCAGTGTCGGGTCAGCTTCAACTTCAAAGAAGACTTCAGTTTCGACGCCAGAGGCTTTCAGTACAGAGGTGATCTGGTCTGCGTAGCCGTTGTTGAACAGGAAACGGTCAGTCACGATGAGCGCACGTTTGTGGCCATCAGTAATCACTTCATCCAGCGCGATTGGCAGAGAGCCACGGCGGAAGTAGATAGATTTCGGAAGTTTGTGCCACAACATGTTTTCAGCTCGCTTAGCAACGGTTTTCTTGTTGATCAGGTGTTTTGGACCAACGTTTTCAGAGATGGAGTTACCACCCCAGGAACCACAACCCAGAGTCAGGGAAGGTGCGAGTTTAAAGTTGTACAGGTCACCGATACCACCCTGAGAAGCCGGGGTGTTAATCAGGATACGTGCGGTTTTCATCTTCTGACCGAAGTGAGCAACACGTTCTGGCTGGTTGTCCTGGTCGGTGTACAGGCAAGAGGTGTGACCGATACCGCCCATGGCGACCAGTTTCTCTGCTTTCTCTACCGCGTCGTCGAAATCTTTCGCACGGTACATTGCAAGCGTAGGGGACAGTTTTTCGTGAGCAAATGGCTCGCTTTCGTCAACAACGGTTACTTCACCGATCAGGATCTTAGTGGTAGCCGGAACGGTAAAGCCTGCAAGCTCTGCAATTTTGTACGCTGGCTGACCAACGATAGCGGCGTTCAGTGCGCCATTTTTCAGGATGATGTCCTGAACAGCTTTCAGCTCTTTACCTTGCAGCAGATAGCCACCGTGGCTGGCGAAACGTTCACGAACGGCGTCGTAAACGGAATCAACCACAACAACAGACTGTTCAGAAGCACAGATAACACCGTTGTCGAAGGTTTTGGACATCAGAACAGAAGCAACAGCACGTTTGATATCAGCCGTTTCGTCGATAACAACAGGAGTGTTACCCGCGCCTACGCCGATAGCAGGTTTACCGGAGCTGTACGCTGCTTTAACCATACCAGGACCACCGGTCGCCAGAATCAGGTTAATGTCAGGGTGATGCATCAGTGCGTTAGACAGTTCAACGGACGGTTGATCAATCCAGCCAATCAGATCTTTTGGTGCGCCAGCTGCGATTGCGGCCTGCAGAACGATATCTGCTGCTTTGTTTGTCGCATCTTTAGCACGTGGATGTGGAGAGAAGATAATTGCGTTACGGGTCTTCAGGCTGATAAGCGATTTGAAGATAGCGGTAGACGTTGGGTTAGTGGTTGGAACGATACCGCAAATGATGCCGATAGGTTCTGCAATGGTGATAGTACCGAATGTGTCGTCTTCAGACAGCACGCCGCAGGTTTTCTCATCTTTATAGGCGTTGTAGATATACTCAGAAGCAAAGTGGTTTTTGATCACTTTATCTTCAACGATACCCATGCCGGATTCGGCAACGGCCATTTTAGCGAGAGGGATTCGAGCATCTGCAGCAGCCAGAGCGGCCGCGCGGAAGATTTTATCAACCTGTTCTTGGGTGAAATTGGCATATTCACGCTGTGCTTTTTTCACGCGCTCGACGAGTGCGTTCAGTTCAGCGATATTGGTAACAGCCATAATGCTCTCCTGATAATGTTAAACTCTTTTAGTAAACCAGCGCTCGATACGTCAGACAGTATAGTCAGAGCCGATAACCCTTGCGTAATACACATTAAAACAAAGGGTTACTTCTTGCTCCAGCTCACTAATTTACTAAAAGAGCCTTACCTTAGCATCATACCTTTTTGACGGGTGATCTCCCTGGCGGCGTAATCAAGATTACTCACTTCTGAGTACGAAAATCATGATCTGCGTCAATTTTCTCACAAGCTGATACCTTTCAGCAGGGTTATTTCGCCATGATTATTCCACTGTTAAATAATTACGTAACTATTGGAAGCGCTTCTATCATTGATTCTACAAATATTTAACATCATGAAATGAGGGCATTTTGACTCAGATTTCTGATGAAGTATGCGCATAAAAAGCGTATCTTCAGCGCGGTTTAACCATGACACATTTTTAGTCTCAGGCCATGCTCATTAGCGGAGCTACACGTGATTCAAACGCTCTTTGATTTCCCGACATATTTTAAGTTTTTTATTGGTTTGTTTGCACTGGTGAACCCGGTAGGGATCATTCCGGTCTTCATTAGTATGACCAGCTATCAAACGGCAGCGGCCAGGAACAAAACCAATCTGACGGCTAACCTGTCAGTGGCTATCATTTTGCTTACTTCGCTTTTTCTTGGCGATGCCATTCTGCAGTTGTTCGGGATCTCGATTGATTCATTCCGTATTGCTGGTGGGATTCTGGTTGTGACCATCGCCATGTCGATGATCAGCGGCAAGCTGGGGGAAGATAAGCAGAACAAGCAGGAAAAATCAGAAACGGCGATCCGTGAAAGCATTGGCGTTGTGCCGCTGGCGTTACCGCTAATGGCAGGCCCTGGGGCCATCAGTTCGACGATAGTGTGGGGGACTCGCTACCACAACCTGATGCATCTTATCGGTTTTTCCGTCGCCATTGCCGTTTTCGCGCTCTGCTGCTGGGGAGTCTTCCGCATGGCACCGTGGCTGGTACGTTTGCTGGGGCAGACGGGAATCAACGTTATCACCCGTATCATGGGCCTTTTATTGATGGCGTTGGGTATCGAATTCATCGTCACCGGGATCAAGAGCATTTTCCCCGGACTATTACACTGATTATTTCATATGAAAGAACGGGGCATGCGCTCCGTTTTTTTTACGTGATTATCAGCAAATCATATAAATAAAGTTGAAAAATGCACGAGCCATAATAAATTCTGCTAATAATTGTCTTTTGTTAGTTTTCAAAGAGTTATTAATCCCTCCTTCGCTACCTTGCATGAAAAACCTTCAAACTCACTGTTATTTTCCTCACATGATACTCTGGGGCTTGCTGAGAGATAACCGAAATGATATTAGTAATTTTAACGTTCCCCCAGAGGAATGTGCTAAATAATAATCAGTTGTTAATTTTTTGTACAAATCCAGCCGATGATAGCGCAGCGACGCGCGAAGAGAGATACTTTTCTCTACTCTATTGAATAACAGGGGATTTTCCTGGTATTTGATGTCGGGCAGGGCTGCCCCCCAAGAAACGGCACTCGGCGTAAAAGAGAATTGCTTAACAAATTTGCAAAATGTATTGGCGAGAGTTTCCGCCTTTTGGTACTTTCCGGCCTTATATTTTGCAGCACTAAACAAGTAGATGAGAATTATTTTCATATAGTCCTCTTCTCAGATATCCAATACACGTCACAGACAGGGGTGACGTGTTAATGAATCGACGCAAGACGGCCATACGAGCGGTCAGTAATAAAAAGTCGGTGATAGCAAGAAGTAAAAAAAGAACCTGACAGCAGCAAAAAAAACTCCTGCGCTGTACAGGCCCCAAAAGGGGATTACACAGCTGGCGAAGGCCAGTCATTATAATGAGTGGAGTATCAACACAATGTCCATCATCACAAAAAAAAGTCTGGTAGCGGCGGGAATTTTAACTGCGCTAATCACAGGCAACGCTGCAATGGCTGCGGACGTTCCTGCAGGTGTTCAACTGGCTGAGAAACAGACGCTGGTGCGTAACAACGGTGCGGAAGTACAATCTCTTGATCCGCACAAAATTGAAGGCGTTCCTGAGTCTAACGTTAACCGCGACCTGTTCGAAGGCCTGCTGGTGACCGACGTAGACGGCCACCCGGCACCGGGTGTGGCAGAAAAATGGGAAAACAAAGATTTCAAAGTCTGGACCTTCCATCTGCGTAAAGATGCGAAATGGTCAGACGGTACGCCAGTTACTGCGGAAGACTTCGTGTATAGCTGGCAGCGTCTGGCGAATCCAAATACCGCTTCGCCCTATGCGAGCTATCTGCAGTACGGCCACATTGCCAATATTGATGACATCATTGCCGGCAAAAAACCGGTTACCGATCTGGGCGTGAAAGCCATCGACGCCAATACCTTTGAAGTGACGTTGAGCGAACCTGTTCCGTACTTCTATAAACTGCTGGTTCACCCATCAGTTTCTCCGGTACCGAAAGCCGCTGTGGAAAAATTCGGTGAGAAATGGACTCAGCCTGCCAATATCGTCACCAACGGGGCGTATAAGCTGAAAGCCTGGGTGGTTAACGAACGTATCGATCTTGAGCGTAACCCTAACTATTGGGACAACGCGAAGACCGTGATTAACCAGGTAACCTACCTGCCAATTGCCTCTGAAGTGACAGACGTTAACCGCTACCGCAGCGGTGAAATCGACATGACTTATAACAACATGCCGATTGAACTGTTCCAGAAGCTGAAAAAAGAGATCCCTAAAGAAGTCCACGTCGATCCGTATCTGTGTACTTACTACTACGAAATCAACAACCAGAAAGCGCCATTTACTGATGTGCGCGTTCGTACCGCACTGAAGCTGGCTCTGGATCGCGATATCATCGTCAACAAAGTGAAGAACCAGGGCGATCTGCCAGCATACAGCTACACCCCGCCGTACACCGATGGCGCGAAACTGACCGAGCCAGAGTGGTTCAAAATGACGCAGGAGCAGCGTAACGCAGAAGCGAAGAAACTGCTGGCCGAAGCGGGTTATACCGCAGACAAACCGCTGACCTTCAGCCTGCTGTATAACACCTCTGACCTGCACAAAAAGCTGGCTATCGCCGTCTCCTCGATCTGGAAAAAGAACCTGGGTGCGAACGTGAAGCTGGAAAACCAGGAGTGGAAAACCTTCCTGGATAGCCGTCATCAGGGCACCTTTGATGTGGCACGTGCAGGCTGGTGTGCGGACTATAACGAACCGACCTCTTTCCTGAACACCATGCTGAGCGACAGCTCAAACAACACGGCTCACTATAAGAGCCCGGCGTTTGACAAGCTGATCGGCGACACCCTGAAAGCGACTGACGAAGCACAGCGTACCGAACTGTACTCCAAAGCTGAGCAGCAGCTGGATAAAGACTCCGCGATCGTTCCGGTTTACTACTACGTTAACGCCCGTCTGGTTAAGCCGTGGGTAGGTGGTTATACCGGTAAAGACCCGATGGATAATATCTACGTTAAAAACTTGTATATTATCAAGCATTAATGGCAATGAGTGGGGCGGGCAGGCTCGCCCCACGGTGTCTAACCATCATCATATAATATAGGCACAGGCCAGAAGGTACGGGCAATGTTGAAATTTATCCTACGTCGCTGTCTTGAAGCGATTCCAACGCTATTTATTCTAATTACGATTTCCTTCTTCATGATGCGTCTTGCACCGGGAAGCCCTTTTACCGGAGAACGTACGCTGCCGCCAGAAGTGATGGCCAACATCGAAGCGAAATACCACTTAAACGATCCTATCGCCACCCAATACTTCAATTATCTGAAGCAACTTGCGCACGGTGATTTCGGACCGTCATTCAAATATAAAGACTATTCCGTTAACGACCTGGTGGCTTCGAGCTTCCCTGTGTCAGCGAAATTAGGTGCTGCGGCATTTATCCTGGCTGTCGTCCTCGGCGTCACTGCGGGCGTTATCGCCGCGCTAAAACAAAATACCAAATGGGATTATGCCGTAATGGGGGTCGCAATGACCGGGGTGGTTATCCCCAGCTTCGTTGTCGCGCCATTGCTGGTAATGATATTTGCCATCACGCTGAAATGGCTGCCCGGTGGCGGCTGGAACGGCGGGGCGCTCAAGTTCATGATTTTGCCGATGGTGGCATTATCGCTGGCCTATATTGCCAGTATCGCGCGTATTACCCGTGGTTCAATGATTGAAGTCTTGCACTCTAACTTCATCCGCACGGCGCGAGCGAAAGGGCTACCAATGCGCCGCATTATCTTCCGCCATGCGCTCAAGCCTGCGCTGTTGCCCGTCCTGTCCTACATGGGCCCGGCCTTCGTCGGTATCATTACCGGGTCAATGGTTATTGAAACCATCTATGGCCTGCCGGGTATTGGTCAGCTGTTTGTTAACGGCGCGCTTAACCGCGACTATTCGCTGGTATTGAGTCTGACAATCCTTGTCGGTGCGTTGACGATTCTCTTTAACGCCATCGTCGATGTGCTGTATGCCGTCATCGACCCGAAAATCCGTTACTAACTGGAGCACGCCATGATGTTGAGTAAGAAAAACAGCGAGGCGCTGGAAAACTTCAGTGAAAAACTGGAAGTGGAAGGTCGCAGCCTCTGGCAGGACGCCCGTCGTCGTTTTATGCACAACCGCGCCGCCGTCGCCAGCCTGATTGTGCTGGTGATCATTGCGCTGTTTGTCACGCTTGCGCCGATGTTGTCGCAATTCACCTATTTCGATACGGACTGGGGCATGATGTCCAGCGCGCCGGATATGGAGTCCGGGCACTATTTCGGGACGGACTCCTCAGGCCGTGACCTGCTGGTTCGTGTGGCGATTGGCGGGCGTATCTCGCTGATGGTGGGTATCGCCGCCGCGCTGGTGGCGGTGATCCTGGGCACGCTTTACGGCTCTCTTTCTGGCTACCTGGGCGGAAAAGTGGACTCCGTGATGATGCGTCTGCTGGAGATCTTAAACTCCTTCCCGTTCATGTTCTTCGTGATCCTGCTGGTGACCTTCTTCGGTCAGAATATCCTGTTGATCTTCGTGGCAATCGGAATGGTTTCCTGGCTGGATATGGCGCGTATCGTGCGCGGGCAAACGCTGAGCCTTAAACGCAAAGAGTTTATCGAAGCGGCGCAGGTTGGGGGTGTTTCTACGGGGAATATCGTGGTACGCCACATTGTCCCGAACGTGCTGGGTGTGGTGGTGGTATATGCCTCACTGCTGGTGCCAAGCATGATCCTGTTCGAATCCTTCCTGAGCTTCTTGGGGCTGGGCACACAAGAGCCGTTGAGTAGCTGGGGCGCATTGCTGAGTGATGGCGCGAACTCTATGGAAGTGTCGCCGTGGTTGCTGTTGTATCCGGCAGGCTTCCTGGTCGTTACCCTGTTTTGTTTCAACTTTATCGGCGATGGCCTGCGTGATGCCCTCGATCCGAAAGACCGTTAAGGAGCGCCGTCATGACGATTATTGAAACGGCAACTGCGCCACAGGCGCAACGGCAGAGCAACATTCTGCTGGATGTGAAAGACCTCCGGGTGACATTTAAAACACCAGACGGTGACGTAACTGCTGTAAACGATCTCAATTTCAACCTCCGTGCAGGTGAAACATTGGGGATTGTGGGCGAATCTGGCTCCGGGAAATCCCAGACGGCGTTTGCGCTGATGGGTCTGCTGGCGGCGAACGGTGTTATCGGCGGTTCTGCGAAATTCAACGGTCGCGAGATCCTCAACCTGCCGGAGCAGGAGCTGAACAAACTGCGTGCCGAGCAGATTTCGATGATTTTTCAGGACCCGATGACCTCGCTAAACCCGTACATGCGCGTTGGCGAACAGCTGATGGAAGTGTTGATGCTGCATAAAGGGCTGGGCAAAGCCGAAGCGTTTGACGAATCCGTGAAAATGCTGGATGCGGTAAAAATGCCGGAAGCCCGTAAGCGTATGCGCATGTACCCGCACGAGTTCTCGGGCGGTATGCGTCAGCGCGTGATGATCGCGATGGCGCTGCTGTGTCGGCCAAAACTGCTGATTGCTGATGAACCTACCACGGCGCTGGATGTGACCGTTCAGGCGCAAATCATGACCCTGTTGAATGAACTTAAGCACGAATTCAACACGGCAATCATTATGATTACCCACGATCTGGGTGTCGTCGCCGGTATCTGTGACAAGGTGCTGGTCATGTATGCCGGGCGCACCATGGAGTACGGCAACGCGCGTGATGTGTTCTACCACCCTGCGCATCCGTACTCGATTGGCCTGCTGAACGCAGTGCCACGTCTCGATGCAGAAGGCGAATCTCTGCTGACCATTCCAGGGAATCCGCCAAACCTGCTGCGCCTGCCGAAAGGTTGTCCGTTCCAGCCACGTTGCCCGCACGCGATGGAAATCTGTAACAGCGCTCCGCCGCTGGATGCGTTTGCCCCAGGCCGTCTGCGCGCCTGCTTTAAGCCGCTGGAGGAACTGGTATGAATGCAATAGATGAAAAACGCAATGTGCTGCTCGAAATCGCTGACCTCAAAGTGCATTTTGATATCAAAGACGGCAAACAGTGGTTCTGGCAGCCACCTAAAACCCTGAAAGCGGTCGATGGTGTCACGCTACGCCTCTACGAGGGGGAAACCCTGGGCGTGGTGGGGGAATCAGGCTGCGGGAAATCAACGTTTGCGCGCGCGATTATCGGTCTGGTTAAAGCGACAGACGGTAAAGTCGCCTGGCTGGGTAAAGACCTGCTGGGCATGAAGCCGGACGAATGGCGCGACGTGCGCAGTGATATCCAGATGATTTTCCAGGACCCGCTGGCGTCACTCAACCCACGTATGACCATTGGTGAGATTATTGCCGAGCCGCTGCGCACTTACCATCCGAAGATGTCGCGTCAGGAAGTCCGCGACCGTGTGAAAGCGATGATGATGAAAGTGGGTCTGCTGCCGAACCTCATCAACCGCTATCCGCACGAGTTCTCCGGCGGCCAGTGCCAGCGAATTGGTATTGCGCGTGCGCTGATCCTCGAACCGAAATTGATCATCTGTGATGAACCGGTTTCTGCACTGGATGTCTCTATCCAGGCGCAGGTGGTAAACCTGCTGCAAAAACTGCAGCGCGAGATGGGGTTGTCGCTGATCTTTATCGCGCATGACCTGGCCGTCGTTAAGCACATTTCCGATCGCGTACTGGTGATGTATCTGGGCCACGCTGTCGAGTTAGGCACTTACGATGAGGTGTACCACAATCCGCTGCACCCCTACACCAGAGCGTTAATGTCTGCTGTACCGATTCCCGATCCCGATCTGGAAAAGAATAAAACCATCCAGCTTCTCGAAGGTGAGTTGCCATCACCGATTAACCCGCCGTCAGGTTGCGTATTCCGCACGCGATGTCCGATGGCAGGGCCGGAGTGCGCACAAACGCGACCGGTTCTGGAGGGCAGTTTCCGACATGCGGTTTCCTGCCTGAAAGTAGACCCGTTATAATCGCAAGGGCTGACACGATGTCAGCCCTTATTTTTTGCGAGGTGAATGTGTCGCGATTATTCACGTCGGCCCGTCAGCGGCTGTATCGTTTATTATTCGATCCCCAAACGGTGTCGGGTCGCCGTTTCGAAGGGCTCTGCGGTTTATTCGCGCTGCTCAGCGTGATTATCATCTTTATCGAGTCCGGTGCCGGGACGCAGTACCATCTGACGTTCGACGAATGGCACGTTTTTCTCTGGCTGGAGCTAATAGTTACTCTCGTCTTTACCACTGAATATGTGCTGAGGGTCGCCTGCTGGCCTAATCCGGCGAAATATGTTTTCAGTTTCTGGGGGTTTATAGATTTAGCGACTATTCTGCCGCTTTACGTGATGTGGCTCTGGCCGGAAATTAGCCTGAATTATGTGTTTGCCTGGCGGGCGATGCGTGCGATTCGCGTGTTACGAATTCTGAAACTGCTGCGTTTTATGCCGTCGTTGAGGGTTTTCTGGGTCGCGATATTAAGCGCGCGTCACCAGCTTATTCTCTTCTATTCGTTTATCGCAATCGTGATGATTGTGTTTGGCTCTCTGATGTATTTAATCGAAGGGCCAAAATATGGCTTCTCAACGCTGAATGCCTCCGTTTACTGGGCCATTGTGACCGTCACGACCGTTGGCTATGGCGATATCACGCCGCATACGCCGCTCGGGCGCATTGTGGCCTCGGTACTGATTCTGATCGGATATTCGGTGATTGCGATCCCGACGGGGCTGATTACCACGCATATGAGCAGTGCATTTCAGAGCCGCAAGCAGCAGCGTAAATGCCCACGCTGCCAGCAGGGCGAACATGACCACAGCGCGCGGTTTTGTAACCGTTGTGGCAGCGAATTACCGGATTAAATAAAAAAGGCTGCATTCGCAGCCTTTTTTATTATTCGCGCCAGAGAATATGGCACAGCTTGTGGTCTTTCTCGCGGCAAAGCAGGACGCGAGCGAAGATATCGTTAATTTCACCGCCATCTTCATCCGCCAGGCCAATCACCACTTCGGCGAAGAAGTCCGGATTGAGGTCGAAATCCACATGCTCGGCCCAGTCTTCAGACGGATCGAACAGTTCGGCACCGCCACGTTCTTCAAATTGCAAATTGAAGAGGATCACGTCTGCGGGATCGAGATTATCAACCGCCAGTTCGAGAAAAATGTCGTAGGCCTGCTCGAGCGTTTCGTCTTCGGTCAGGCGATTGTTCAGATCCATTTCCATGATGACTACCTGTTTAACATCGTTGGGCACGTTTTACAGCAACGGGCTAAAGAAGTAAAACAGTCGTTCGGCAATTCGCTGCCACAGCGGACGTTTCACCCACAGCCTTGCATCCAGCAGGCGAGAGCGGGAGATATAGTCATCCTGAACCGCGGCGAGATCGCCACCAAATCCGGCATCATCAATCACCAGGGTGATTTCAAAGTTGAGCCACAGGCTGCGCATGTCCAGATTGACCGTGCCCACCAGGCTTAGCTCACCATCTACCAGTACGCTCTTGGTATGAAGAAGGCCTCCTTCAAACTGATAAATCTTCACCCCTGCGGCCAGCAGTTCGCTAAAGAATGCGCGGCTTGCCCAGCCAACCAGAAGGGAATCATTTTTACGCGGCATAATAATACTGACATCCACGCCACGCTGGGCGGCGGTACAGATGGCATGGAGCAGATCGTCACTGGGGACGAAATAGGGCGTGGTCATGATCAAATACTCACGCGCGGCGTACGTGGCGGTGAGCAGAGCCTGATGGATCAGGTCTTCCGGGAAGCCAGGGCCGGAGGCAATGGTATGAATGGTATGCCCGCTGGCCTCCTCAAATGGCATGATATTTCCGTCCGGTGGCGGGGGCAGGATGCGTTTGCCGGTTTCGATTTCCCAGTCGCAGGAGTAGACAATGCCCATAGAGGTCGCCACCGGGCCTTCCATGCGCGCCATTAAATCGATCCATTGCCCGACGCCGGAGTCCTGCTTGAAGAAGCGAGGGTCAACCATGTTCATACTGCCGGTGTAGGCAATATAATTATCAATCAGGACCATTTTCCGGTGCTGGCGCAAATCCATGCGGCGCAGGAATACACGCAGCAGGTTTACCTTGAGTGCCTCAACCACTTCGATGCCTGCGTTGCGCATCATGCCCGCCCACGGGCTACGGAAAAACGCGACGCTGCCCGCAGAGTCCAGCATCAGGCGGCAGTGGATACCGCGGCGTGCCGCCGCCATCAAGGATTCGGCGACCTGATCCGCCATTCCGCCCGGTTGCCAGATATAGAACACCATCTCAATATTATGGCGGGCAAGCTGAATATCGCGGATCAGCGCCTGCATCACGTCATCGGAGGTGGTCATTAATTGCAGCTGGTTACCTTTGACGCCCGCAATCCCCTGGCGACGTTCACACAGTTTAAACAGTGAAGAAGCAACGCTGCTGTTCTCTTCAGCAAAGATATGTTTGCAGGCTTTGAGGTCGTTAAGCCATTTCGCCGTGGAGGGCCACATAGCGCGGGCGCGTTCGGCACGGCGTTTACCCAGATGAAGCTCGCCAAAAGAGAGATAGGCGATAATACCGACCAGCGGCAGAATGTAGATAATCAGAAGCCAGGCCATGGCAGAAGGTACGGCTCTGCGCTTCATCAGGATGCGCAACGTCACCCCCGCGATTAACAGCCAGTATCCCAGAATGACCAGCCAACTCACCACGGTGTAGAAGGTTGTCATAGGTAAAAAAATCCTTTTGAAAGCGTGTTGTTATGAGTGTACGCATCAGGATTCATCTGGCAAATAAAAACGGCAGATAAAAGCGCTGGTTTGCCGCCGGGTTGGGTTTATAATGAGATTTCTGTTTAAGAAAGAGTTGTAGACATGAAGCGCAGTAGAACAGAAGTAGGGCGCTGGCGCATGTTGCGACAGGTGAGTCGTCGTAAGGCTCGTTGGCTGGAAGCACAATCCCGCCGCAATATGCGTATCCACGCCATCAGAAAATGTGGGCTGAACAGACACCGTAATGCGTTGCTGTTTGCCGTCCAGGATATCTGAACGTCATGAGGGCACCGTTAAGGTGTCCCTTAGCTATCAATTCTCGCAGTCCTCTCCCGACCTGATTCCGCGATATACTGTGTACCCCTGATGCGTTGAATATAAAATATGAATCCTTACCTCTGGGTTTTTGTCGTGCTTATGACGCTGGATGCGCTCAGAGAATACGCAGGACTTTCGTCGTTTCCCGCGTTGATTGACTATTTACTTAACGGGATAGCTCCGTAGTGTGACTAAAGGAATAAGGGATGAATGGAAAAATGCTGGCTGCAATTCTGGGAATTGCGCTTTTAAGCGGGTGTACCAGTACAAAAACATCACCGGAAAGACACGCGTATTATTTCGTGTCCCATAAATCAAATTTTGTCGGCGGAAACTTTACGTCGAGCGTACCTCAAAATTACCGTCTGAACGTCCCGCAATTTCGCGAGCTATATGCGCAGGGTAAAGCCGATCGTTCAGCGGGGCGCACTGCGGCTGAGGCCAGCGAATATGCCCAAAGCATTCGCGATCAGTTGAGGAAAGAAGCCAGTACCGACCATGCATTCTCAGGCAATGCCAGCGATAAATGGACGTCTGAAATGGAAGACAAAGACGCCATTTTGTTCGGCAATGAACTGGCCGCGACTTATCTTGATGGCTATAACGGCGTACAATAAGCGGATGCGTTTTGGGAGTATCGCCGTTGCAGCGATATTCCCTTTGTTTTTTAGCAAAAGGAGGGAGAAGTGTTTGCGGAGTTTGGTGTACTGAATTTCTGGACTTACGTCGTCGGCGCATTTTTTATTGTGCTGGTTCCAGGACCGAACACCTTGTTTGTACTGAAAACAGGGATTGGGCACGGCGTCAAAAAAGGGTATCTGGCCGCGACCGGTGTATTTATCGGCGATGCCGTCCTGATGTTCCTGGCCTGGGCAGGTGTTGCGGCGCTCATCCAGACCACGCCTGTCTTATTTAATATCGTCCGTTATCTTGGTGCGTTCTATCTGCTGTGGTTGGGCGGAAAAATGCTCTGGTCGGTCATTACCCGTCAGAATAATACGCACGAGAGCGGTACGGAACCGGCAAGCATGATCATGAAACGCTCGCTGGTTTTAAGCCTGACCAATCCAAAAGCGATTCTGTTCTATGTGTCGTTTTTTGTGCAGTTCATTGATGTAAATGCTGCAAATACAGGCACCTCTTTTCTGATCCTCGCAACCACGCTGGAGCTAATCAGCTTTATGTATATGAGCTTCCTGATCTTCTCCGGGGCGTTTGTTACCCGTTACCTGAAAACCAAAAAGAAACTGGCAAAACTGGGGAACGGATTGATAGGGTTGCTGTTTGTAGGATTTGCGGCAAGGCTTGCATCGCTGCATTGATGAAAAGAAAGGCTCCTGAGGGAGCCTTTTTGATATCAAAACACTTTCTTGTACGGTCGCACACTGACTTTCTCATACACCCCGGCCGCTACATACGGGTCAGCTTCTGCCCAGGCGTTTGCCGCTTCCAGCGATTCAAACTCGGCGATGACCGTGGAGCCAGTAAAACCTGCGGCACCCGGATCGTTGCTGTCTACTGCGGGCATTGGGCCAGCGGTTAATAGTCGGCCTTCATCCTGCAGCAGTTGCAGGCGCGCCAGGTGAGCAGGGCGGACCGAAAGGCGTTTTTCCAGCGAATCAGCAACATCTTCAGCGTAAATCACATAAAGCACGGTGGAGCTCCTAAACTGAGAAAGTGTTATTTACGTTATGTGAAAGCATAACTGACTGCAATGTAAACATAAAAACAATGTTAAAACCCTGAGCTGAGTGCGCCTTTTTTGGCCGCTCATGCGCTTAAATTGCGCCAGAACAAAGTGTCTTATTGAATATGATTGCTATTTGCATTTAAAATCAGGGTTCGGTTTTTTAACGTTGATGATTATGACTTCGATGACCCTTGATTTACCTCGCCGCTTTCCATGGCCGACGCTGCTTTCCGTCGTTATTCACGGTGCTGTCGTGGCGGGTTTGCTCTATACCTCGGTTCATCAGGTTATTGAAATGCCAGCGCCCGCGCAGCCAATTTCCGTGACCATGGTATCGCCCGCGGATCTTGAACCGCCGCAGGTTGCGCCTCCACCGCCTCAGCCGGTCGTTGAACCGGAGCCCGAACCTGAACCGATTCCGGAGCCGCCGAAAGAAGCACCGGTCGTGATCCATAAACCGGAACCGAAGCCTAAACCCAAGCCGAAGCCAAAACCGGTCAAAAAGGTGGAGGAGCGTCCAAAACGTGAAGAGCGTCCGGTAGAGCCACGCGCTACGCAAACGGTAGAAAATACTGCGCCATCGCGTCCGGTAATGAATAACTCCACGACAACGGCGAAGCCGAAGATCACAGCGCCGGCCGGTCCTCGTGCGCTGAGCCGTAACCAGCCACAGTATCCGGCACGTGCTCAGGCATTACGCATTGAAGGGCGTGTGCGGGTGAAATTTGACGTTACGCCAGATGGTCGCGTTGAAAACGTGGAAGTCTTGTCCGCACAGCCTTCTAATATGTTTGAACGTGAAGTGAAAACGGCCATGCGCAAGTGGCGTTATGAGGCCGGTAAGCCGGGCAGTGGGCTGATAGTGAATATTGTTTTCCGCCTGAATGGCGGAGCGCAGATGGAATAAGAAAAGCCTCCGTAAGGAGGCTTTTTTTTACCCGGCAGTTATCGCAGGAAGCTGGCGCGGTTTTCCCTGACTGTCTACCGCGACATAAATAAACAGCGCTTCCGTTGCTTTGTAACGTTGTCCGATAGGCTCAGATGAAACTTTTTTTACCCACACTTCAATATTGATGGAAATTGACGTATTACCGCGCTTTACACAACGCGCATAACAACAGACCACATCACCCACTGCAACCGGGCGAAGGAAGGTCATTCCATCCACCCGCACGGTAACCACACGTCCATGAGCAATCTCTTTTGCCAGGATTGCACCGCCCATATCCATCTGCGACATCAGCCAGCCGCCAAAAATATCGCCATTGGCATTCGTGTCCGCGGGCATTGCCAGTGTGCGCAAAACCAGTTCGCCCTGAGGGGCGTTATTTGTTGTCATTGTTTTTAACTCGTAACTGAAGACTTCAGGCGGGATGCTACTATGATTTTGGATGAGAGAGAATAGCCCAGAGCGCGATGATACGCGCTCTGGATATAACAATCAGTGCTTGTCGTCCTGCGGCATGTGCCGGTAAATATAAACGCCACTTAACAGAGTAAAGATAAGCGTCAGCGCCGTCAGGCCGAACACCTTAAAATTGACCCAGATGTTCTGCGGTAGCCAGAAGGCGATGTAGATATTGGCCAGCCCACAGAGAATAAAGAACAGCGCCCAGGCCATATTCAGGCGAGACCATACTTCCTGCGGTAAGGTCAGCTCTTTACCCAACATGCGCTGAATCAGGGGTTTTTTCATCACCCACTGGCTGATTAGCAAGGCCCCCGCAAACAGGGCATAAATCACCGTCACTTTCCACTTGATGAATTCATCATTGTGGAAGAACAGCGTCAGCCCACCAAAGACGGCCACCATCACAAAAGTAATGAGCGCCATTTTTTCAACTTTACGGTAGCGAACCCAGCTGTAGATGAGTACGACAGCGGTAGCAATAATCAGTGCCGTCGTCCCGGCGTAAATGTCATACAGCTTATAAAACGCGAAAAACACGACCAGCGGTAAAAAATCCAGAAACTGCTTCATTCTACGATCCCATCTTCTGAGAAAAGCCGGGAACGCCCCGGCCATCAGGATTACTGACGAATTAACATATACAGGCGGAACAAGTAAACCAGCAGTACAGCTGAAATCAGGTTGCTCAGCGTATTAGCGACCACCGCACCGACGTTTGGTGTTAATACGGCAAAGTTCGGTGCAAACAGCAGCAAAAGCGTTTTGGCAAGTAACCAGCTAACCACCGCAGGGGCGACCAGGCGCATGTTTGCCCACGCGAGCCTCATGCTGCTGCGCATCGCGGTGAAGATCCCCATTTTATCCTGCACGACCATCACCGGTGCAAAGGAGAGCACGATAGCCAACAGCACCCCAGGCACAACAACCAGCATAATCCCCATTTGCACCAGCAACGTGGTTAAAAAGATGAGAATAAACAGCTTCGGCAGCACCGGGGCGCTGGCACCAATGGCGCGTAAGGCGCTTACACGATGACCCGCAGAGACGAGCTGGATCATCAGCAGTACGCCACCGGCGAGAATGGCATTGCCAATCAGACCGGAGAAGGTTGAGGCTGCCGATGCGCGCAGCAGGATTTGCTGCTGTTCCGGCGTCATGTTCTGCACCAGCTCAAACAACCCCACGCTATCTGTAAGGTGGTCACCCTGGCTCAGGCTGGCAATCTGCTCATCACTGGGTGAGAACGCATGACCCAGTACCACCGTGATAAAGGCGCACAACAATGCGATCAGCAAAAAGGTAATGAACTGATTGCGGAAAAAGTTTCCCGTGTCACGGTAGACAGACTTCGCCGTGATAGACATGCACTCTCCTTGAGTATTGCAGGTATTAATTAGCCGGCAATTGTACACCGGATAACGCTACTGTGGCAGCATCAAGGCTTGTATGGAAAAGCATATCTTTGTAAAGCGGCGGTAATGCCGCGCTCATAGGTAAATCAAATTACCCGCTCGGATGATATCCGCAAAAATTAATCTGGATCAATAAATGTTAAGTTACTGGTTTTAATGTGATCTGTGTTAGATCACTTATTACTCATTTGTGAGTATATTCTCATCCGCTATGAAAACCACAACGATGGAGCGGATATGAAAAAATTAGCGGTGGCAGCCCTTGTCTTAAGCAGTCTCTCTGGCGGCGCTTACGCGCATGAAGCGGGCGAATTCTTTATTCGTGCAGGTTCGGCAACGGTGCGTCCAACGGAAGGTTCCGATAATGTGCTGGGAATGGGCGGGTTTAACGTCAGTAATAATACCCAGTTAGGTTTGACGTTCACGTATATGGCAACAGATAACGTTGGTGTTGAGCTTCTGGCGGCCACGCCATTCCGTCACCGCGTTGGGCTTGGGCCAACCGGCGATATCGCCACGGTGCACCATTTACCGCCCACGCTGATGGCGCAATGGTACTTTGGTGATTCCAGCAGCAAGGTGCGTCCGTATATTGGCGCAGGTGTGAACTACACCACCTTCTTTGATGAGAAATTTAACGATACCGGTAAAGACGCGGGGCTTACCGATCTCAGCCTGAAAGATTCCTGGGGGATGGCAGGGCAGGTAGGTCTGGATTATCTGATTAACCGCGACTGGTTAATCAACGCCTCGGTCTGGTATATGGACATTGATACCGACGTGCGCTTTAAAGCGGGCGGCGAGCAGCAAAGCATTAGCACACGCCTGGACCCGTGGGTGTTTATGTTCTCGGCGGGATACCGTTTCTGACCATCCTGTAAGAAGCTGGCCCAGCAGATGGCCAGCTTCGCAGACCCACTTAATTAATCCCCAGCTCTGGCATATGCTCAAGCGCATACAGCAACACTGTTTCCCCATCCAGAGACGCATAAGGGTAGCTTTCGATAATCAGCACCGGTAAATTTGCGTCGATCTGCTGTGCAAGCTCCTCACGTTTGTATTGAATGTGCGGTGCGACCAGATACCCATCAAACGCGGGGGCGACGCTGGCGAAATTATCCACTCCTACTGCGCTGATGACGAGAGGGTAGCCTCGCTCATCGGCAACATGCTGCATTTTCTTTGCGAGCGTATTCGCTGTATTACCGAAAAGACAACAAATCAGAATTTTTTTCATTGGTGTAACCTCCTGGAAACTGCCCATACACTATGCCTGCTCAGATCAGGAAAATGGGACGAGCGGCGTGTTTTTAGACGATTTATCGCGGGAGGAAGGTGCGCCCCTGAACGGAGCGCAGATAAGCACTTATTTCTGGATCAAATAACGAATGGTAGGCCCGTCCTGCTGAATATCCAGCACCGTATAACCGTGGTTTTTGGCATCCAGAGGAATATTATTGATGGACTGCGGACAATCGCTTACCACTTCCAGAATTTCTCCTTTTTTTAACTGCGGCAGCGCTTCAAGCGTGGCGACCGCAGGGTAGGGACACGGCTCGCCGATCATATCAAGGCGATAGTCAGGCACGATCTCACTCATGCAGCATTCTCCTGCGTTTCAGTTTTGACAGAGGTACGGCGAAAGAAACGTTTTTCCTGTGCGACGACCAGTAAAAATGCAACCAGCAACAGGGCATACGTCATCAGCAAGCCACCGAGCGGGCCAAAGGTATTCAGCAGGTTGACCTTGTCCCAGTTTGTGGCCAGCACAGGTGACAAATCATCCCAGTAATATGCCAGAATCGTGGAGCCGATAACGTTCCCAAGCCCCACCCACCAGTAATGTACCTGGCCTTCTACGGCGCGGTACATCCAGCCTGTTTCGCAGCCTCCGGCCAGAACAATGCCGAAACCAAACAGCAAGCCGCCAATCACCGCATTTGGGCCAGCCCACATGATTTTTGGCTCTACGCCAAGCTGGACATAGCTGAAGATGCCAATGGCGCTCACCGCCATCCCGGCAATAATCGCTTTCGCCATCATGGCACGTCCGGTGATCCACATATCGCGAAACGCGGAGGTGAAGCAGATCTGTGCACGTTCAATCAGCAGGCCAAAGCCAACGCCGAACAGCATTGCCAGGCCCAGTTTCGGCTGGTTTAGCGCTGTGCAAATAGCCCATGCGATCATGGCAAAAAACACCAACATACCGAGGCGGAAACGGCGGCGCGCCTGAGAAGGCTGTTGTGTTAAGGGCGACGCAGCCGTCACCTTGACCATTTTGACAGGAATACGGAACAGCGGCAGCAGGGTGAATTTAGCGCCAAAGTAAGAGCCAATGGCGGTTGCCACGGCAAAGAAACACCCGTGCAGGGGAAACTGAGGAATTCCCGGCAAAAAAAAGGCGAGGTTGCAACCCCATGCCAGAAGGGCCCCACACCCCGCCAAGATTCCGCC
>OJJJ01000171.1_pt1 | contig 41401 bp, 38 predicted proteins | sample 1596311 | NCBI WGS metagenome assembly OJJJ01 (sample SAMEA4350140, study PRJEB24818) | metagenome | biome: human; feature: gut; material: faeces | place: Denmark | collected 2013-09 | reverse complement strand
GTTTTCAGGAAGGTGTTGTTCTCGGTGACACGACGAACAGCAGCCTCGCTGCAACCGCGCAGCAGCAGTTCGAGCGGTTTGCCCGGGGCGATGTTCATTTCCGCACGGATGTTACGTACGGCAACGATCGCCTGCTTCAACCATTCGGTATCCGCTGACGCCGCTTCATCAACCTTAGCCGCATCGAATTCCGGGAACGGCTGCAGCATGATCGCGTCGGCGTTAATGCCCGCAATCACCTTCACACGCTGCCAGATGGTTTCGGTGATGAATGGAATGACCGGATGCGCCAGGCGCAGCAGACCTTCCAGAACGGTAATCAGCGTATTGCGCGTGCCGCGCAGTTCCGCCTCAGTTCCGCCGTTCATCACCGGTTTCGCCAGCTCCAGATACCAGTCACAGAACTGGTTCCAGGTGAATTCGTACAGGATGCCCGCCGCGATATCGAAGCGGTAGCTGTCCAGCGCGTCACGGAAGGATTTCACCGTCTGGTTGAATTCCGCCAGAATCCAGCGATCCGCCAGAGACAGAGTCATCTCACCGCCGTTGAAGCCGCAATCCTGATCTTCGGTGTTCATCAGCACGAAGCGGCTGGCGTTCCACAGTTTGTTACAGAAGTTACGGTAACCTTCCAGACGCTTCATGTCCCAGTTAATGTCGCGGCCGGTCGAGGCCAGCGCCGCCAGGGTGAAACGCAGGGCGTCTGTACCGTGCGCTTCAATCCCGTTCGGGAACTGCTTCTCGGTACGCTTGCGGATTTTCTCTGCCAGCTGCGGCTGCATCATGTTGCCGGTACGTTTTTCCAGCAGCTCTTCCAGGGAGATACCGTCGACCATATCCAGCGGGTCGATAACGTTACCCTTGGACTTGGACATCTTCTGGCCTTCGTCGTCACGGATCAAACCGGTCATGTAGACGGTATGGAACGGAACCTGCGGCTTGCCGTCTTCGTCTTTGATGAAGTGCATGGTCATCATGATCATGCGGGCGATCCAGAAGAAGATGATGTCGAAGCCGGACACCATCACGCTGGTTGGGTGGAACTGACGCAGCGCGTCGGTGTTCTCAGGCCAGCCGAGGGTGGAGAAGGTCCACAGCGCGGAGGAGAACCAGGTGTCCAGCACGTCTTCGTCCTGACGCAGCGCAACGTCTGCGCTCAGGTTGTTTTCCTGACGCACTTCGTCTTCAGTACGGCCAACATAGACGTTGCCTTCGTTGTCATACCATGCCGGGATACGGTGACCCCACCACAGTTGACGGGAGATACACCAGTCCTGAATGTCGCGCATCCAGGAGAAATACATGTTTTCGTACTGCTTCGGTACGAACTGAATGCTACCGTTTTCAACCGCTTCCACAGCCGGTTTTGCCAGCACGTCGGCACGCACGTACCACTGGTCGGTCAGCATTGGCTCGATCACCACGCCGCCACGGTCGCCGTATGGCACGGTCAGATCGTGAGGTTTGATCTCTTCGAGCAGGCCGAGTGCGTCGACTGCAGCAACAATCGCTTTACGCGCGGCAAAGCGTTCCATCTTCTGGAATTCTGCCGGGATTTCGCTGGAGTAAACGTCAGACTCTTCGCCTTTGGTGTCGTACACTTCTGCGCTTTCGCGGATATCACCGTCGAAGGTCAGAATGTTGATCATCGGAAGTTGATGACGACGACCGACTTCATAGTCGTTGAAGTCGTGCGCAGGGGTGATTTTCACGCAACCGGTGCCTTTTTCCATGTCGGCGTGTTCGTCGCCCACAATCGGAATACGGCGGTTAACCAGCGGCAGCACCACGAATTTGCCTATCAGATCTTTATAACGCGGATCTTCAGGGTTAACGGCCACGCCAGTATCGCCCAGCAGGGTTTCCGGACGCGTGGTCGCCACCACCAGGTAATCTTTACCGTCGGCGGTTTTTGCGCCGTCGGCCAGCGGATAGCGGATGTGCCACATTGAGCCTTTAGACTCGCGGTTTTCCACTTCCAGGTCAGAGATGGCGGTGCGCAGTTTCGGGTCCCAGTTGACCAGGCGTTTGCCACGGTAAATCAGGTCTTCTTTGTACAAACGGACGAACACTTCTTTCACGGCGTTGGACAGGCCTTCGTCCATGGTGAAGCGCTCGCGCTCCCAGTCCACGGAGTTGCCGAGACGGCGCATCTGACGGGTGATGGTGCCGCCAGATTCTGCTTTCCACTGCCAGATTTTATCAATGAACGCGTCGCGACCGTAGTCGTGGCGGGTTTTACCCTCTTCAGCGGCAATTTTACGCTCAACCACCATCTGGGTCGCGATACCCGCGTGGTCAGTCCCCGCCTGCCACAGGGTGTTTTTGCCCTGCATGCGCTGGTAGCGGATCATGGTGTCCATGATGGTTTGCTGGAAAGCATGACCCATATGCAAACTGCCGGTGACGTTCGGCGGCGGGATCATGATGCAGAAGGACTCTTTGCTTTCATCGCCGTTAGGCTTGAAATAGCCCTGCTGTTCCCAGTGCTCGTAAAGCGGCTGTTCGATATCGCGTGGGTTATATGTCTTTTCCATTATTTCCAGGTTGCCGTATTCAGGTTAAAACCAGCTAGGCGGTACGCTTTATAGCGTTCGCGCGCCAGTTGTTTCAAGGATTCTTCGTAAGGGACAAAGTCTACCACTTCTGTGAAAGCGGTGGCAAAATCTGCAAAGTCTGTCCGCAGGCTAATGAGAATATCGCGCGCGCTGCTGTTGCGCTTTTGCGGCCAGGCAATTTCGACCGGTGCGCCACCGCGCGGACCTTCGCCCGACAGGTTATGTGGCACAAAACTCTCCGGTGGGCGCGCCCATAGCGCTTCATCGAGGCGAATCGCCTGCTGCTCATCTTCACAGGCAATCAGAACGCGTTTACCTGCGCGCCAACGTTCTGCGGCAATTTCACACACCAGTTGTTCAACGGCGCTGAGGCCATCCTGATGGGTGTCGTTGTCCAGAAGGTAGAACGTTGCATTCTTCATATATGGGGTTTCTTGTCGTGGATTTAAATGCAAAGCCGGGTGGCGCTACGCTTACCCGGCCTACGGTTGAGTGATGCTGTAGGCCGGGTAAGGCGAAGCCGCCACCCGGCGTTTTACATCACTCGTCGCCGTTAAAACCCGCACGATTGAGCAGGAACTGCGACAGCAACGCGACAGGACGGCCGGTTGCGCCTTTGGCTTTTCCGGAGCGCCATGCGGTACCCGCGATGTCCAGGTGTGCCCAGTTGTACTTGCGAGTAAAGCGCGACAGGAAGCAGCCTGCAGTGATAGCACCACCAGGACGGCCGCCGATGTTCGCCATATCCGCGAAGTTAGACTCCAGCTGTTCCTGGAACTCGTCACCCAGCGGTAGACGCCATGCACGGTCGCCAGCCTGCTCGGATGCGCCGATAAGCTCATGCGCCAGCGGGTTGTGGTTCGACATCAGGCCGGTGATGTGGTGACCCAGCGCAATGACGCAGGCTCCGGTCAGCGTGGCCACGTCGATCACCGCTTCAGGCTCGAAGCGCTCAACGTAGGTCAGCACGTCGCACAGTACCAGACGGCCTTCCGCATCGGTGTTCAGCACTTCGACGGTCTGGCCGGACATGGTGGTCAGGATGTCTCCCGGACGGTAAGCGCGGCCGCCAGGCATGTTTTCGCAGCCCGCCAGTACGCCGATAACGTTAATCGGCAATTGAAGTTCAGCGACCATGCGCATCACGCCGTAAACCGCCGCCGCGCCACACATGTCGTACTTCATCTCGTCCATGCCTTCGGCAGGCTTGATGGAGATACCGCCGGAGTCGAAGGTCAGGCCTTTACCGACCAGCACGACAGGACGCGCGTCTTCGGACGGATTACCTTTGTATTCGATCACCGACATCAGGGATTCGTTCTGGGACCCATTACCGACCGCCAGATAAGAGTGCATCCCCAGCTCTTTCATCTGCTGTTCACCGATGACGCGGGTGATAACGTTCTTGCTGTAGGAGTCGGCCAACTGACGTGCCTGAGACGCCAGGTACGCGGCGTTACAGATGTTTGGCGGCATATTACCGAGATCTTTGGCCGCTTTGATGCCTGCTGCAATCGCCAGACCGTGCTGAATAGCGCGCTCGCCGCTGGTCAGCTCGCGACGGGTTGGCACGTTAAAGACCATTTTACGCAGTGGGCGACGCGGCTCGCTTTTGTTGGTCTTGAGCTGGTCAAAGCTGTACAGGCTCTCTTTTGCGGTTTCGACGGCCTGGCGCACTTTCCAGTAGGTGTTGCGGCCTTTGACGTGCAGTTCAGTCAGGAAGCAGACGGCTTCCATTGAGCCAGTGTCATTCAGCGTATTGATGGTTTTCTGAATCACCTGCTTATACTGACGCTCGTCCAGCTCGCGCTCTTTACCACAGCCAATCAGCAGAATGCGCTCGGACAAGACGTTTGGAACATGGTGCAGCAACAGCGTCTGCCCAGGTTTGCCTTCGAGTTCGCCACGGCGCAACAGAGCGCTGATATAGCCGTCACTGATTTTATCGAGTTGTTCGGCGATCGGAGAGAGTCGGCGCGGTTCAAAGACGCCCACAACGATGCAGGCACTCCGCTGTTTCTCCGGGCTACCGCTTTTTACACTGAACTCCATGCACTACGCTCCTGAATCTTAAAGACAACGACGGCTGCTACGGATAGAATTGAAACCTTTCGTAACTCATGTCCGCGGTTGTGGTGACTTCGTGTTAATCTTACGTTACTACGGTTTCGGCACGTCAATAAATGTTCTGAAGCGCGAATCCGCCGGGTTTTATAATCTTAGCGATGATTTCGACGACTCAAGAGAATAAATGACGTTTAAGCCATGAAACAAGCTAAATTCCTGCAAAAGACGAGTTTTAACGGGCGTATTTAAAGTGATAATCATAAGATATCTGGTGCGGGAGACGCTGAAGAGCCAACTGGCGATCCTCTTTATCCTGCTTCTGATCTTTTTCTGTCAGAAGCTGGTCAGGGTCCTCGGCGCGGCGGTTGACGGCGAAATTCCAACAAATCTGGTGCTTTCCCTGCTCGGGTTAGGCGTGCCGGAAATGGCGCAGCTTATTCTGCCGTTAAGCCTTTTCCTCGGTTTGCTGATGACGCTCGGTAAGCTCTATACCGAAAGTGAAATCACGGTAATGCATGCCTGTGGCTTAAGCAAAGCCGTGCTGGTAAAAGCGGCTATGGTCCTGGCGCTGTTCACGGGGCTCGTTGCGGCGGTGAATGTGATGTGGGCAGGCCCTACCTCCTCACGCCACCAGGACGAAGTGCTGGCGGAAGCCAAAGCGAACCCCGGTATGGCAGCGCTAGCGCAGGGGCAGTTCCAGCAGGCCACTGACGGTAATTCGGTGCTCTTTATCGAAAGCGTTGATGGCAGCCGCTTTAACGATGTATTTCTTGCCCAGATCCGCACCAAAGGCAATGCGCGTCCCTCTGTGGTGGTGGCCGATTCAGGTCAACTGGCACAGCGTAAAGATGGCTCTCAGGTTGTGACGCTGAACAAAGGTACGCGCTTCGAAGGGACGGCGATGCTGCGCGATTTCCGTATCACCGATTTCCAGAACTATCAGGCGATTATTGGCCACCAGACCGTCGCGCTTGACCCGACTGACACCGAGCAGATGGATATGCGTACGCTAATCAAGACGGATTCTAACCGCGCGCGCGCTGAGCTTCACTGGCGTATCACTCTGGTATTCACTGTATTTATGATGGCACTGATGGTAGTTCCGCTGAGCGTGGTGAACCCACGTCAGGGGCGTGTGTTGTCCATGCTGCCAGCGATGCTGTTATATCTGGTGTTTTTCCTGTTACAAACCTCGATTAAATCCAACGGTGGGAAAGGGAAAATTGACCCGGTCATCTGGACCTGGGTAGTCAATGGCCTGTATTTGCTGCTGGCGGTAGGCCTTAACTTGTGGGATACGGTGCCAATGCGTCGAATTCGTGCCCGGTTTACGCGTAAAGGAGCCATCTAATGCAGGCATTTGGCGTTCTTGATCGCTATATCGGTAAAACGATTTTTACCACCATCATGATGACGCTGTTCATGCTGGTGTCGCTCTCCGGCATTATCAAATTTGTCGATCAGCTGAAAAAAGCCGGGCAGGGGAGTTACGACGCGGTGGGCGCGGGGATGTACACCCTGCTCAGCGTGCCAAAAGATGTGCAAATCTTCTTCCCGATGGCCGCCCTGCTGGGTGCGCTGCTGGGGCTGGGGATGCTGGCGCAGCGCAGCGAGCTGGTGGTGATGCAGGCATCGGGCTTTACCCGTATGCAGGTTGCGCTGTCGGTCATGAAAACCGCGATCCCGCTGGTGCTGCTGACTATGGCGATTGGCGAATGGGTTGCGCCGCAGGGCGAGCAGATGGCGCGTAACTACCGCGCTCAGGCCATGTACGGCGGTTCACTGCTCTCCACACAGCAGGGGCTGTGGGCGAAAGACGGCAATAACTTTGTCTACATCGAACGTGTTAAAGGTGATGACGAACTGGGCGGTGTGAGTATTTACGCCTTCAATAATGAACGTCGTCTGCAGTCGGTGCGTTATGCCGCGTCGGCCAAATTTGATGCGAACAACAAGCTGTGGCGTCTGTCGCAGGTTGATGAATCTGACCTGAAAGACCCGAAACAGATTACCGGTTCGCAGACGGTTTCCGGTACGTGGAAGACGAACCTGACGCCGGACAAGCTGGGGGTGGTCGCACTCGATCCCGATGCGCTCTCTATTAGCGGACTGCATAACTACGTGAAGTATCTGAAGTCGAGCGGGCAGGACGCCGGACGTTACCAGCTCAATATGTGGAGCAAAATCTTCCAGCCGATGTCCGTGGCGGTGATGATGCTGATGGCGCTGTCGTTTATCTTTGGCCCGCTGCGTAGCGTGCCGATGGGTGTGCGCGTGGTGACCGGTATCAGCTTCGGTTTTGTGTTCTACGTTCTCGATCAGATCTTTGGCCCGTTAACGCTGGTTTACGGTATCCCGCCGATTATCGGTGCGTTGCTGCCGAGCGCCAGTTTCTTCCTGATCAGCCTCTGGCTGTTGCTGAGACGCTCCTGACAGACCTCTCCTCGCTCCCGTTTTTTCGGGGGCGAGGCTAATCTCCTGTTTCACCCCGCACTTTTTCTCACAACCTTCAACGCCTCGCCGCGAATTTGAGTATTATTGAGCGATAAAGTCTGAAGGGAACCTCTATGAAGCAAATTCGAATGCTTGCCCAGTATTACGTCGACCTGATGATGAAGCTCGGCCTGGTGCGTTTCTCCATGCTGCTGGCGCTGGCGCTGGTCGTGCTTGCCATTGTTGTGCAAATGGCTGTGACCATGGTTCTGCATGGGCAGGTGGAGAGCATTGATGTCATCCGCTCGATCTTCTTCGGTCTGTTAATCACGCCGTGGGCGGTCTACTTCCTCTCCGTGGTGGTGGAGCAGCTTGAGGAGTCCCGTCAGCGCTTATCAAAACTGGTGGATAAGCTGGAAGAGATGCGCGAGCGCGATCTGAAGCTCAACGTCCAGTTGAAGGATAATATTGCGCAGTTGAATCAGGAGATTTCAGATCGTGAGAAAGCAGAGGCTGAACGTCAGGCCACGCTGGAGCAACTGAAAATCGAAATGAAAGAGCGCGAAGTGACGCAGATCCAGCTCGAACAGCAATCTTCTTTCCTGCGCTCTTTTCTGGATGCTTCGCCGGATCTGGTGTTCTACCGCAATGAAGATAAAGAGTTCTCCGGATGTAACCGGGCGATGGAACTGCTGACCGGGAAAAGCGAAAAGCAGCTTATTCACCTGAAACCGCAGGACGTTTACTCCGAAGAGGCGGCGGCTAAAGTGATGGAGACGGATGAAAAAGTGTTCCGCCATAACGTCTCGCTCACCTACGAGCAGTGGCTCGATTACCCGGACGGGCGTAAAGCCTGCTTTGAGATCCGTAAGGTGCCGTACTACGACCGTGTCGGGAAGCGCCATGGTCTGATGGGCTTTGGCCGCGATATCACCGAGCGTAAGCGCTATCAGGATGCGCTTGAGCGCGCCAGCCGCGACAAGACCACGTTTATTTCCACTATCAGCCATGAACTGCGGACGCCGCTCAACGGCATTGTGGGGTTAAGCCGTATTCTGCTGGACACCGACCTGACCAGCGAGCAGGAAAAGTACCTTAAAACGATCCATGTTTCGGCGGTTACGCTGGGCAATATCTTCAACGATATTATCGACATGGACAAGATGGAGCGCCGGAAGGTGCAGCTTGATAACCAGCCGGTCGATTTTACCGGTTTCCTGGCCGATCTTGAGAATCTTTCCGGGCTGCAGGCGCAGCAAAAGGGGTTGAGCTTTGTTATGGAGCCGACCCTGCCGCTGCCGCATAAAGTGGTGACGGACGGCACGCGCCTGCGCCAGATCCTGTGGAATCTCATCAGCAACGCCGTGAAATTTACCCAGAAGGGGCAGGTGGCGGTACGTATCCGCTATGACGAAGGGGATATGCTGCACTTTGAGGTTGAGGACTCAGGGATTGGTATTCCGCAGGAGGAGCAGGATAAGATCTTCGCCATGTATTACCAGGTCAAGGACAGCCACGGCGGGAAGCCTGCGACCGGCACCGGCATTGGTCTGGCGGTATCGAAACGTTTGGCGAAGAGTATGGGCGGGGATATTACCGTTGCCAGCCAGCCGGGCAAAGGTTCCACCTTTACGCTGACGGTACATGCGCCTGCGGTGGCGGAAGAGGTCGAAGATACCTTTGAAAACGACGATATGCCGCTTCCGGCGCTGCACGTTCTGCTGGTGGAAGACATTGAACTGAACGTGATTGTGGCGCGCTCGGTGCTGGAAAAACTCGGCAACAGTGTGGACGTGGCAATGACCGGAAAAGCCGCGCTGGAGATGTTTACCCCTGGCGAATACGACCTCGTTCTGTTGGATATTCAGCTACCGGACATGACCGGGCTGGATATCTCCCGCGAACTGACGAGCAAGTATGCCGCTGACGATCTGCCGCCGCTGGTGGCGCTGACGGCGAATGTGCTGAAGGATAAAAAAGAGTACCTTGATGCCGGTATGGATGATGTACTCAGCAAGCCGCTGGCGGTGCCAGCCCTGACTGCCATGATCAAGAAGTTCTGGGATACCCGTGATGAAGAGGAGAGCACCATGACGTCTGTTGATAGCGCAAAAGCCCAAACGATACTCGATACCGCCATGCTGGAGCAGTACATCGATCTGGTGGGGCCAAAACTGATCACCGATGGCCTCGCCGTGTTTGAGAAAATGATGCCGGGATATTTGAGCGTGCTGGAGTCCAATCTGACGGCGCGTGACCAGAAAGGCATTGTTGAAGAAGGCCATAAAATTAAAGGCGCGGCTGGCTCAGTGGGGTTGCGTCATCTGCAGCAGTTGGGCCAACAGATCCAGTCACCGGATTTACCTGCATGGGAAGATAACGTAGGTGAATGGGTTGAAGAGATGAAACAGGAATGGCAAAACGATGTGGCGGTGCTGAAAGCCTGGGTGGACGCCAGAAAAAAATGACCCCGGCTTAACCGGGGTGCGCGAATACTGCGCCAACACCAGGGAAATCGTGGCTGCGCCTGATTTTTCGTGTTGTTTTCGCTTGGACGCCGCCTGAATATTTAGGCCGCACGCAGATAAGATAGCAAATCTTAAATAGTTTGTTACATGAATCAGTGAAATGTGTGAAGCATAGCGTTTTAATCAGAATTTTTAATGTGCTTCAGTAGGTTGCAAAGAAGGATCGTCATGATGAAAAAGATTGGTGTCGTGCTGAGTGGTTGCGGTGTTTACGATGGTTCAGAGATACATGAAGCCGTCATCACGCTGCTGGCATTGTCCCGACAGGGCGCAGAGGTTGTCTGCTTTGCACCGGATAAAAGCCAGGCCGATGTGGTTAACCATCTCACCGGTGAGCCGATGGCGGAAACGCGAAAAGTCCTGATTGAGGCCGCACGCATTGCGCGGGGAGATATTCATCCACTGGCGCAGGCCGATGCCGCGGAGCTTGATGCGTTAATTGTGCCGGGGGGCTTTGGTGCGGCGAAAAATCTCAGCACCTTTGCGACTCAGGGGGCGGAGTGTGTGGTCGATCCGGATTTAAAGGCACTGTCTCAGGCGATGCACGCAGCGGGCAAGCCTCAGGGCTTTATCTGTATTGCTCCGGCCATGCTGCCAAAAATTTTTGATTTTCCTCTGCGCCTGACCATCGGAACGGACATTGATACTGCCGAAATTATCGAGGATATGGGGGGCGAACATGTCCCTTGTCCGGTGGATGATATTGTTGTGGATGAAGAGAATAAAATCGTCACTACGCCAGCGTATATGCTGGCACAAACGCTCTCTGAAGCCGCCACGGGCATTGAAAAGCTGGTGGAGCGAGTTTTGGTTCTTGCTGAATGAGCCGTAAATTTACTGCAGGCGCATGGGTGAAACGCATCCTGTTACGCATCGTTATCGTGCTGGCAGTGTTCTGGGGGGGCGGTATCGCCCTGTTCAGTATCCTGCCCGTGCCGTTTTCTGCCGTCATGGTCGAGCGTCAGCTTAGCGCCTGGTTTACCGGTGATTTCAGCTATGTTGCCCATTCTGACTGGGTGGGGATGGATGAAATCTCACCCTGGATGGGCCTGGCGGTCATTGCGGCAGAAGATCAGAAGTTCGCGGAACACTGGGGATTCGACGTGGCGGCAATCGAGAAGGCGCTTGACCATAACGAACGTCATGAAAACCGCGTGCGAGGTGCGTCGACCTTGTCGCAGCAGACGGCGAAAAATATGTTTTTATGGGACGGTCGAAGCTGGGTGCGAAAAGGGCTGGAAGCGGGTCTGACCCTGGGGATAGAAACAGTCTGGAGCAAAAAACGGATTTTGACCGTCTACCTGAATATCGCGGAGTTTGGCGACGGTGTGTTTGGCGTTGAAGCTGCTGCACAGCGATATTTCAATAAGCCTGCCAGCCGCCTGAGTATGTCCGAAGCTGCGCTATTAGCTGCCGTTTTACCCAATCCAATTCGCTTTAAGGCCAATGCCCCGTCAGGTTACGTGCGTAGCCGTCAGGCGTGGATCATGCGGCAGATGCGCCAGTTAGGTGGGGAAGGGTTTATGGAGAGAAATAAGCTGATGTAGGGCGGGTAAGCGTAGCGCCACCCGCCAGAAAAGCAGTTGTTAGTCTTCGTCAAACCCGGCGTTAAACAGCGCAATCACCGCCGCCAGCGCTTCCTCTTCCTGCGGGCCGGTGGCTTCAACTTCAATCTGACGGCCTTTAGCGGAGTCCAGCATCAGCAGCGCAATCACGCTGTTTGCTTCCGCTTCTGTGCCTTCATCATTACGCAGCAGAACTTCGGCATCGAAACCCTGCATTAACTCAAACAGCTTCATTGCCGGGCGCGCGTGCATGCCCAGCTTATTGGTGATCTCAACGGTCTGTTTTACGGTCATGTTTTGCGTTTTTCCAGCGTGCGATGACGGGACTGAACGTTCTTCCCGCGTGAGCGGAAGTAATCGGCCAGCTGTTCGGCAATGTAGACCGAACGATGTTTACCACCGGTACAGCCAATCGCCACCGTCAGGTAGCTACGATTGTTTGTCTCCAGCATAGGTAACCATAGCTCAAGGTAGCTTCGCGTCTGGTAGATAAAATTGTGAACTTCTGTGTGTCTGTCGAGGAACGCCGCCACGGGTTTATCCAGACCGGTCATCGGACGCAGTTTAGGGTCCCAGTGCGGGTTTGGCAGGAAGCGCACGTCGAAAACATAATCCGCATCGATAGGAATACCATGCTTAAAGCCGAAGGATTCGAACACCATCGTCAGCTCGCGCTCGCGTTTACCCAACAAGCGGGTACGCAGCATTTCCGCCAGTTCATGTACCGACATCTCAGAGGTGTCGACAATCAGATCGGCACGGGAGCGCAGTGGTTCCAGCAAATCGCTCTCTTCGTCGATGGCACTTTCCAGAGAGAGGTTTTTACTGGAAAGAGGATGCAAACGACGGGTGTCGCTGTAGCGACGGATCAGCGTATTACGATCGGCATCAAGGAACAGCAACTGCGGAGAGAAAGCCTCCGGCAGATTACTCATCGCCTGCTCAAAAACTTCCGGGGATTCAGGCATGTTACGGACGTCAATACTGACGGCAGCAGAGATTTGCCTGTCTGCAAGTGTCCTCGCCAGCTCAGGCAACAACACCACCGGCAGGTTATCTACGCAGTAGAAGCCCATATCTTCCAGCGCACGCAGGGCAACGGACTTTCCCGATCCCGAGCGGCCGCTGACGATCATCAACACCATGTTCCATTTCTCCTCAGGACAACAGATGTGAAGGCCATCTCCCGATTATGCATCATCCTGACTGCCTTCTGCTTCGGTGATAATTTGATAGAGCTCTTCATCACTTTGGGCTGAGCGCAGGCGACGGCAGATCGTTTTATCAGCCAGACGTTTGGCAACCAGCGACAGCGTATGCAGATGGGTCTTAGTCTGATCTGCTGGCACCAGCAGCGCGAAGAGGAGATCGACAGGCTGGTTGTCAATGGCGTCGAAGGCAATAGGCGTTTCCAGCTGGACAAACACACCGACGGCACGCAAGGTGTCCTCTTCCAGTTTGCCATGCGGGATCGCAATGCCGTTGCCGATGCCGGTACTGCCCATTTTTTCTCGGGTCAGGATCGCTTCAAACACCACCTGCGGCGGCAGGCCCAGCTGTTTTGCGGCCAGTTCACTGATGATCTCCAGCGCACGTTTTTTGCTCTGGCAGTGAACACCACTGCGGGTACATTCCTGGTTAAGGACATTGCTCAGTTGAAGAGCGGAATCGTTGTTCATCATAATTTCACCTAAGCGCTAACTGTACAAACGGCCTGTTGTGTTTCACAACAGGCCTTACTGCACCCGTTAACTGCCCGGACAATTAGTGTTGTTTCAGTTTATCTTTATGTTTATTGAGCTGTCGCGCAAGTTTATCAATCAAGCCGTCGATAGCCGCGTACATGTCTTGCCCTTCCGCACTGGCATGGAGTTCGCCCCCGTTCACGTGTAGGGTCGCATCCGAGATATGAGTCACTTTCTCCACTTTCAACACAATATAGACCTGGTTGATCCTTTCGAAATACTGTTCGAGTTTTGCGAACTTTGTGTTCAAAAATTCGCGTAAAGCCTCAGTAATCTCGACGTTGTGTCCTGTGATATTGAGCTGCATAGTGTCTTCCTTATCGGTTGTGTCAGACCAGTTGTTTACGCTGGTTAGACGGCGGAATGGATAAAGACTCTCGATACTTCGCAACAGTACGACGTGCCACCATAATACCCTGATCGGACAGCATGGTGGTTAACTTACTGTCACTCAGTGGCTTCGCGGGATTCTCCGCGGCGATTAACTTCTTCACCAGTGCGCGAATCGCCGTTGACGAGGCTTCGCCGCCGCCTTCGGTATTCACGTGGCTGGAGAAGAAATACTTAAGCTCAAAAATACCGCGTGGACTGTGCAGATACTTCTGTGTGGTCACGCGGGAAATGGTTGATTCGTGCATCTCGACGGCCTGGGCGATATCTGCCAGCACCATCGGTTTCATATACTCTTCGCCCTGCTCAAAGAACGCCTGCTGCTGTTCGACAATACAACGGCTTACGCGCAGCAGCGTATCATTTCGGCTCTCCAGACTTTTGATCAACCATCGTGCTTCCTGCAAATTGCTACGAATATATTGGTTGTCGGCATCGTTACGTGCGCTGGTGCACATGGAGGCGTACTGCTGATTGATTTGCAGGCGAGGAATGCTGTCTGAGTTCAGTTCAACGACCCAGCGGCCATTGTGTTTTCTCACCAGCACGTCGGGAATGACATATTCCGGTTCGCTGGTCTGGATCGATTGGCCGGGGCGTGGATCGAGAGACTGGATCAGATTAACCGCCTCTTTCAGCACCTCTTCTTTCAGGCGCGTGACGCGCATCAGGGTGCGGAAATCATGGTTAGCCAGCAGATCCAGATGATCGCTGATAATTAAGCGCGCTTCTTCAATCCACGGTGTCTCTTTGGCGAACTGCGATAGCTGGATCAGCAGGCAATCGCGGAGATCTTTCGCGGCAACACCTACCGGGTCGAAACGCTGAATACGCTTCAATACGGCCTCGATCTCTTCGAGTTCGATCTCGTCATCACCGATGCTTTCCAGGATATCGTCCAGCGTGACCGTCAAGTAGCCGGTGTCATCAACGGCATCCACAATGGAGGTGGCAATGGCGCGGTCGGTATCGGAGAAGGGCGTTAATTCTACCTGCCACATCAGGTAATCCTGCAGTGACTGCGTGGTTTCGCCCTGATAGACCGGTAACTCATCGTCCTGGTAGTCTGCACGCGTTCCGGAAGGGGTTCCGGCGGTGTAGATTTCATCCCAACTGGCATCCAGCGGTAGCTCGTCCGGCATCTCTTTTTGTTCGAGCGCGTCAACGGTGTCGAGCGTTTCAGTGTCCTGCGTTTGCTGCGTGTCTACCTCGTCATGAAGATCGGTTTGCTCCAGCAACGGATTGCTGTCCAGCGCTTGCTGGAGCTCCTGCTGGAGTTCTAACGTGGACAGCTGCAACAGACGGATCGCCTGTTGTAACTGCGGCGTCATCGCCAGTTGTTGGCTGAGCCGTAATTGCAAACCTTGCTTCATGTTCAGAGCGTTTTTCTCCGGTCCGGCGTTAAGTTACCTCTACCCTATCAGAGTCTGAAGTCTTCCCCAAGGTACACGCGCTTAACATGCTCATCTTCGAGGATTTGCTGCGGCGTACCGTGGGCAATCAGATGGCCCTGGCTGACAATATAGGCGCGTTCACACACGGCCAGCGTTTCACGAACGTTGTGGTCAGTGATCAGTACGCCCAGCCCGCTGTCGCGCAGGTGCTCAATAATACGTTTGATATCGATAACGGAGATCGGGTCAACGCCTGCAAACGGTTCATCCAGCAGGATGAATTTTGGGTTTGCGGCCAGCGCACGCGCAATCTCAACGCGACGACGTTCACCACCGGAAAGCGCCTGGCCGAGGCTGTCGCGCAGGTGTTCAATATGAAACTCTTCCATCAGCTCGTTAGCGCGGTCAGTGCGCTGTTCGCTGGTCAGATCGTCCCGGATTTGCAGCACGGCCATCAGGTTATCGAAAACGCTTAACCGACGGAAAATGGACGCTTCCTGTGGCAGATAGCCGATTCCACGACGCGCGCGTGCATGCAGCGGCAGCAGGCTAATGTCTTCGTCGTCGATGATAATGTTGCCTGCATCACGCGACACAATACCGACCACCATGTAGAAGGTGGTGGTTTTACCCGCGCCGTTAGGGCCAAGTAAACCCACAATTTCGCCGGAGTTGACGGTCAGGCTGACATCTTCGACGACGCGGCGACCCTTATAGGCTTTCGCAAGATTTTTTGCAGTTAATGTTGCCATATCGAATTAGTTACTCTTTTTCTGTGCCGGGGCCTGGTCTTTGCCTTTGTCCTGCAGCTGTGACGGAACAAGCACGGTGGTAACGCGTTTGCCTTTCTCGCTGGAGGCCTGCATTTTCTGCTCTTTCACCAGGTAGGTGATCTTGTCGCCGGTGATGTTGCTGTCCAGCTGCTCCAGGTAGGCGTTGCCGGTCAGAATGACAAGATCCTTCGCCAGTTCATAATGCATATGCGTGGCGTGGCCTTTGACCGGCTTGCCGTTGTCCTGCATCTGGTAGAACGTGGCAGGATTGCCATAGCCATCAATGATCTCTTTGCCCTGCTCGCCGCCCGGACGGGTTACGACCACTTTATCGGCGTTAATTTTGATGGTGCCTTGGGTCATCACGACGTTGCCCGTAAAGGTCACGACGTTACCCTGCATATCCAGAGACTGCGTATCCGATTCAATATGAATCGGTTGTTCGGTATCACCCGTCACAGCAAGCGCGGGAAGAGTGGTCGCCAGCAGTGCGCTGGCGATAATAACTTTAAGGCTGAGTTTGTTTGTTTTGAATTTCATAGGAGGTTCTAACCTTTTCAATCAGCTCGGCGTTTTTGCTGCGTAAGTTACCGCGCATTCTCAGACCGCTGGAATTAAATGTTGTGCCATAAAGGGTGACCAGATCCTGCGACGTAACGTCCTGGGTAACCAGGTTGATCTGGGCATTATCCGTTGTGATTTTGCGCAGTTGCGAGTCAGCGGTCAGGGCGTTGACTTCAACATGGCCATACAGATAAAGCATACGGTCATTCGTCAGTTTTGCCCGGTCAGATTTGATCGACCACGTCGGTACTTTATCGGTATCAAAAGTGGTCATAACGGGTTGGGTAAACCAGGAGACGCCATCTTCTGAAAAATATTCCACGTGTTGGGCAATCAGGCGATAGTTCAGTGCACCTTCCGGGCTATACACCACGGTGTCGCTGTGATCGCTTTTGTATGTTGGATCGCTCGTGTTGACCACTTCTGTTTGCGTATCGTCACGGTCAGCAAGATTTACGCCAATCAATACCAGGGCGACAAGCGAAAGCAGAATGATAACCCAACGTCTGGTTTTACTCATATCGATTGCCCTTTGGCCTCATCAAGCCGGCCCTGCGCCAGCAGAAGCAGATCGCAGACTTCACGTACAGCCCCACGGCCACCGTTGATATGGGTGACATAATCAGCGCGTGGGATCAGCAGCGGATGCGCATCAGCAACGGCGACGCTGAGACCCACTTCAGCCATGACCGGCCAGTCGATCAGATCGTCTCCGACATAGGCAACGTTTTCAGGTGCGATGGCCAGTTTCCCCAGCAAATCGTTGAATGCGACCATTTTGTCAGATTGCCCCTGATACAGATGGGTAATGCCCAGCGTTTCGCAGCGATCTTCTACCAGTTTAGCTTTTCGTCCGGTGATGATGGCAACTTCAATGCCGGACGTGAGCGCGCAGCGAATACCGTAGCCATCGCGAACGTTAAATGCCTTCAGCTCTTCGCCATTATTACCCATATAAATCAGACCATCGGAGAGCACTCCATCCACATCCAGGATCAGCAGACGGATATTTTCTGCCTTCGCCATCATGTGGGCGCTTACCGGGCCATAACAGGTTGCAAGGGATGCACCCGCATTACTCATTGTCTTATCCTTCATTACACTACGCCTGCGCGCAGAAGATCATGCATATGTACCACACCCAGCAGTTGGTCGCCATCGGCAACCATAACAGAGGTGATATGTCGGGTCTGCATCAGGTTCAGTACATCGACGGCCAGGATGCCTGGACGCACGCGAATTCCCCCCGGTGTCATGACATCGGCGATGCCCAGCGTGCGGACATCCACACCCATATCCAATACACGGCGCAAGTCGCCGTCAGTAAAGATCCCCTGAATTATCATCTGCTCATCGCAAATGACCGTCATACCCAGATTTTTGCGGGTGATTTCCAGTAACGCATCGCGCAGCGAGGCCGCTTTGCTCACGTGAGGGATCTCATCACCGGTGTGCATAATATCGTTAACCCGAAGCAGCAGCTTACGTCCCAGCGCACCGCCTGGGTGTGACAGGGCGAAATCTTCAGGCGTGAAACCACGCGCTTCAAGCAGCGCAACGGCGAGGGCATCGCCCATGACCAGTGCAGCGGTTGTGCTGGAGGTTGGTGCCAGGCCAAGCGGACAGGCTTCTTTCGGCACTTTGACGCACAGGTGGATGTCAGCGGCACGCGCCATGCTGCTTTCGGGACGGCTGGTCATGCAAATCAGCGGAACCTGCAGTCGTTTCAGGACCGGAATCAGCGCCAGGATCTCATTGGATTCACCGGAGTTCGACAGCGCAATGACCACATCCTGCGGGGTCACCATGCCGAGATCGCCATGTGCGGCTTCACCAGGATGGACGAAGAACGACGACGTACCGGTGCTGGCAAAGGTCGCCGCCATTTTGCGTCCGATATGGCCGGATTTACCCATCCCCATGACCACGACTTTACCGGCACAGGTGAACATCTTCTCACAGGCCAGACTAAAATCCTGATTAATGTACTGATCTAACTGCGCCAGACCTTCACGTTCAATCTCCAGAACTTTTTTGCCTGCTTTCTGAAAGTCAAAACCCGGTTGCAATTCTATTTGCGACATAATGCGTTTCCGTTTACCCAGAGAGAAGAGGCGAGAGCCAGTACAGCATCGCCATCCATACGATAAATCCACCCGTCAGTAGCGCGCCCGCGCCTTTACCTATCTGACGTTTCCGTCGCCAGCAGAGCAGAGCAAAAATCACGCTCACCAGCAGCATTACTCCGTAATCGCGCGAGAACGCCAGCGGGTTAAATGGCCCTGGCGCTATCAGGGCGGGCAGTCCCGTCACGATGGCGATATTGAAAATGTTGGAGCCGATGATATTGCCAATGGCGATATCATCTTCACCTTTACGTGCGCCCGCGATGGCGGTTGCCAGCTCTGGCAGGCTGGTGCCAATAGCAATGACCGTCAGGCCGATTGTCAGTTCGCTCATGGCGAAATAGTTCGCCAGCACGGTTGCGTTATCTACCACCATGCGTGTTGCCATCGGCATAATGATCAACGCGACGCCAAGCCAAAGCAGGGCGACGGGTAACGATCCTCCCCGAGGCAGTTCGGCAACGTGCTCTCGCGTCAGGCTATCGCTCCCTGCTTTTTCCGCCTGACGAGCGATTTTTACACTATACAGCAGCCAAATTCCGGCCAGTGCGAGCAGGAAAATGCCGTCATCGACGCTCAGCACGCCGTCATAAAGCACGTAGCCTGCCAGCAGGCTTACGATTAACATTAGCGGCAATTCACGGCGCAGAACATCGGAATGCACGCGAAATGGATGCAGCAGCGCGGCTAATCCTAAGATCAATAAAATATTGACGATGTTAGAGCCAATCGCGGTGCCGATAGCGAGGTCGACCTGGCCATGCAGCGATGCAGAGACAGAAACGATGATTTCAGGAAGCGAGGTGCCTGCACTGACCACCGTCATGCCAATAATGACGGGCGGCATACCGATAAGTCGGCACAGGATTGATGCTGCAAATACCAAACGGTCAGCACTGTAGACCACCAAAAGTAAACCAATTATTAACAGTGCTGTTGCTAAAAGCATCAAAAGTCCTTTCTTCAGGTATACTCGCCGGTCCACCGCGCGTGAATTAGTGGCGCTGCATACAGTCTGAGACGTAACGAATTCCTAATTTTGACTTTATGCGCCGGAAAAGTAAAACAAATGCCAGCTTTCGCTAACCTCAATGGCTAATATTCTGTAAAAATGTGGGGTTTAGGGCTGATTTAGGCTTCATGCTCAGCGTGAAGCAGGGTAAGAAAGGAACCGTAAATGAGCCAAACGATGGCGAATTTAGTCGATGTCCGTGGCGTCAGTTTTTCTCGCGGCAACCGATTGATATTTGATGATATTTCGCTGACCGTGCCGCATGGCAAGATTACCGCTATTATGGGGCCGTCAGGGATCGGTAAAACGACATTGCTGCGTCTCATTGGTGGGCAAATTCCACCTGACAGTGGCGAAATTCTCTTTGACGGTGAAAACGTCCCTGAGATGTCTCGCTCACGTCTGTATACTGTCCGCAAACGCATGAGCATGCTCTTTCAGTCGGGAGCGCTGTTCACCGATATGAATGTTTTCGATAACGTCGCCTACCCGCTGCGTGAGCATACGCATCTGCCGCCGGCGCTGCTGAAAAGCACGGTCATGATGAAACTTGAGGCCGTGGGACTGCGGGGGGCGGCCAAACTTATGCCGTCAGAGCTTTCCGGCGGTATGGCGCGCCGCGCCGCGCTGGCACGAGCCATTGCGTTAGAGCCTGATTTAATCATGTTCGACGAACCGTTCGTTGGGCAGGACCCGATCACTATGGGTGTGCTGGTGAAGTTGATTTCTGAACTGAACAGCGCGCTCGGCGTAACCTGCATCGTGGTGTCGCACGATGTGCCGGAAGTGCTGAGTATTGCTGATTACGCGTATATAGTGGCAGACAAAAAGATCGTCGCACATGGCAGCGCTCAGGCGTTGCAGGAAAATTGCGATCCGCGAGTGCGGCAGTTCCTGGATGGTATTGCGGATGGCCCGGTGCCGTTCCGCTATCCGTCCGGTGACTATCGTGACGATTTATTGGGAATAGGGAGTTAAGCCACTCATGCTGTTAAATGCGTTGGCCGCGCTCGGACACCGTGGCATAAAAACCATCAGGACGTTCGGGCGTGCCGGATTGATGTTGTTCAACGCGCTGGTCGGCAAACCGGAATTCCGCAAGCACGCGCCTCTGCTGGTGCGGCAGCTTTATAACGTCGGCGTACTGTCGATGCTGATCATCATCGTTTCCGGTCTGTTTATCGGCATGGTGCTGGGGCTGCAGGGCTATCTGGTACTGACAACCTACAGTGCGGAAACCAGCCTTGGAATGCTGGTTGCGCTCTCTCTGCTGCGTGAGCTTGGGCCGGTTGTCGCCGCGCTCTTGTTTGCCGGGCGCGCCGGGTCTGCATTAACGGCGGAAATTGGCCTGATGCGCGCAACCGAGCAGCTCTCCAGCATGGAGATGATGGCGGTCGACCCGCTGCGCCGGGTGATCTCCCCGCGTTTCTGGGCGGGTGTGATTTCGTTACCGCTGCTGACCATTCTGTTTGTGGCCGTCGGTATCTGGGGCGGGTCGCTGGTTGGCGTGCACTGGAAAGGCATTGATGCCGGTTTCTTCTGGTCTGCGATGCAGGATGCCATCGATCTGCGGATGGATCTGGTTAACTGTTTAATTAAGAGCGCGGTCTTTGCCATTACGGTGACCTGGATTGCGTTGTTTAACGGTTACGATGCCATCCCGACATCGGCGGGCATTAGCCGTGCAACGACACGTACTGTTGTTCATTCGTCGCTGGCCGTACTGGGTCTGGATTTTGTGCTCACCGCACTGATGTTTGGGAATTGAGTTCATGCAAACGAGAAAAAATGAAATTTGGGTCGGCGTATTCCTGCTGCTGGCACTGCTGGCAGCCCTGTTTATCTGCCTGAGAGCGGCGGATATCACCTCTGTTCGCACCGAGCCGACGTATCGCATCTATGCCACCTTCGATAATATCGGTGGCCTGAAGGTGCGCTCGCCGGTACGCATTGGCGGCGTGGTGATTGGCCGTGTGTCAGAAATCACCCTTGATGAGAAAACCTATCTGCCGCGTGTCGCGATGGATATTGAAGAGCGCTACAACCATATCCCGGACACCAGCTCGCTTTCTATCCGCACCTCTGGCCTGCTGGGGGAGCAATATCTGGCGCTGAACGTCGGCTTTGAAGATCCTGAGCTGGGAACGACTATCCTTAAAGACGGTAGCGTTATCCAGGATACGAAGTCCGCGATGGTGCTGGAAGATATGATTGGTCAGTTCCTTTACAACAGTAAAGGGGATGATAATAAGTCTGAAGCTGCCCCTGCGCAGGGTGAAGACCATACCAACGTCGAGCCGACGCCTGGTGCGGCGAATTAATTTCAGGAGAAGTCATTCATGTTTAAACGTCTGTTAATGGTTGCCATGCTGGTCATTGCCCCTCTCACTGCAGCCCACGCTGCGGATCAGAGCAACCCGTACAAACTGATGGATGAGGCTGCGAAGAAAACCTTCGACCGTCTTAAAAACGAACAGCCTAAAATTCGCGCTAATCCTGATTATCTGCGCGATGTGGTCGATCAGGAACTGCTGCCGTATGTGCAGATTAAATACGCGGGCGCACTGGTGCTGGGCCGTTACTATAAAGATGCCACGCCAGCACAGCGTGAGGCGTACTTTGCTGCGTTCCGTGAATACCTGAAACAGGCTTACGGCCAGGCGCTGGCGATGTACCACGGTCAGACCTATCAGATTGCCCCTGAGCAGCCATTGGGCGATGCGACTATCATCCCTATCCGTGTCACCATTATCGATCCTAACGGTCGTCCGCCGGTTCGCCTGGATTTCCAGTGGCGTAAAAACAGCCAGACCGGAAACTGGCAGGCGTATGACATGATTGCAGAAGGTGTAAGCATGATCACCACTAAGCAAAACGAGTGGAGCGACCTGCTGCGCACCAAAGGCATTGATGGCCTGACCGCACAATTGCAGTCTATCTCTCGTCAGAAAATTTCCCTGGACGAGAAGAAGTAATGTCGCAGCAACTGAGCTGGTCGCGTGAAGGTGAGACGTTAAAGCTGGCGGGGGAACTTGACCAGGATCTGCTGAATCCCTTGTGGGACGCTCGCCATGACGCAATGCAGGGCGTGACGCTGATTGATTTAAACGGCGTCACGCGAGTGGACACCGCAGGTATTGCTCTTCTGGCGCATCTGGTCGCCACAGGCAAAAAGCAGGGGATGAGCGTTGCACTGACGGGCGTAAGCGATAACGTTGTCACTCTTGCACAGCTTTATAATTTGCCCGAAGACGTATTACCTCGCTAATTTTTTCAGTACGTTACTTCTGAAAGCCCCGACAGTTTCCACGTCGGGGCTTTTTGCTTGTTTAAGACGACGCCACTTTGCTCTAAGATGTTGGGCTTGTTTTCACTATCAGATGATATAGACCCCATGGAAAATAATGAAATCCAGGCAGTGCTGATGAATGCACTCTCCCTTCAGGAAGCCCACGTCACTGGCGATGGCAGTCACTTCCAGGTTATTGCTGTGGGTGACATGTTCGACGGTATGAGTCGCGTGAAGAAGCAGCAGGCTGTGTACGCGCCGCTGATGGAATATATTGCGGATAACCGCATCCACGCCCTGTCGATTAAAGCGTTCACCCCGCAAGAGTGGGCACGCGATCGCAAACTAAACGGTTTTTGAGCTGGGGGCCAGAGCCAGCAGCACGGTTGAATTTATAAGAGAGCAAACACATGGATAAATTTCGTGTACAGGGGCCAACGCGTCTCCAGGGCGAAGTCACAATTTCTGGCGCGAAAAACGCCGCGCTGCCAATTCTTTTCGCTGCGCTGCTCGCGGAAGAGCCGGTAGAGATCCAGAACGTACCGAAGCTGAAAGATATCGACACGACCATGAAGTTGCTCACCCAGTTGGGCACTAAAGTGGAGCGTAACGGTTCCGTCTGGATCGATGCCAGCAACGTTAACAATTTCTCTGCCCCATACGACCTGGTGAAAACCATGCGTGCTTCCATCTGGGCGCTGGGCCCGCTGGTGGCGCGTTTTGGTCAGGGTCAGGTCTCTCTGCCGGGCGGCTGTGCCATCGGCGCGCGTCCGGTTGACCTGCATATCTTTGGTCTGGAAAAGCTGGGCGCGGAGATCAAACTGGAAGAAGGTTACGTTAAAGCGTCCGTGAATGGCCGTCTGAAAGGCGCGCATATCGTCATGGACAAAGTGAGCGTTGGCGCAACCGTCACCATTATGTCAGCGGCGACGCTGGCAGAAGGCACCACCATCATTGAAAACGCCGCACGTGAACCGGAAATCGTGGACACGGCGAACTTCCTCGTGGCGCTGGGTGCGAAGATTTCCGGTCAGGGTACTGACCGTATCACCATCGAAGGCGTTGAGCGTCTGGGCGGCGGTGTGTATCGCGTTCTGCCGGATCGTATCGAAACCGGTACTTTCCTGGTCGCAGCGGCGATCTCCGGCGGCAAAATTGTCTGCCGTAATGCACAGCCTGATACGCTGGATGCCGTTCTGGCGAAGCTGCGCGATGCAGGTGCTGATATTGAGACAGGTGAAGACTGGATCAGTCTGGACATGCACGGACAGCGTCCGAAAGCGGTCAATGTGCGCACTGCACCGCATCCGGCCTTCCCGACGGACATGCAGGCCCAGTTTACGTTGTTAAACCTGGTCGCCGAAGGTACTGGCTTCATCACCGAAACCATTTTCGAAAACCGCTTCATGCACGTACCGGAACTGATTCGTATGGGGGCGCATGCCGAGATCGAAAGCAATACGGTTATCTGCCACGGCGTGGAAAAACTGTCTGGTGCGCAGGTCATGGCAACCGATCTGCGTGCGTCTGCAAGCCTGGTGCTGGCGGGTTGTATCGCGGAAGGGACGACGATCGTTGATCGTATCTACCACATCGATCGTGGTTATGAGCGTATTGAAGATAAACTGCGTGCGCTGGGTGCGAATATCGAGCGAGTGAAGGGCGAGTAAGTTTTCCGGCACCCCCCTGCCTGACATGGCCGGGGGATTGCTGTTCCTGTCATATCGGCCGCGTTATTCCTGCGGGTCTTTCTTCGTTTTTTTCTGACGCATCATGCGTGTTCTGTCGATAAATTCATGGGTGATGGGATCGTGGTAGCGCGATGGCCAGATTATCCACGGGTGTGTGTCCAGCGCCGTCGCAATAATTAATTCCCCCTTTGGCCACGGGCGTGTCAGTGCATTCGCCAGCGTGGAAGAGCTTAACCCATTACGTCGTGACTCCGCCGCCAGTGATGTCCCTTTTTTGCGGAGCGCAGCAATAATATCAGCTGAATGCCAGTCGATGAATTTTGTATCCATAATGCTGTCCTTGTGTTCGTATTCGTCCACGTCATTTCTCGTGAAATGACAGCATTACTATATCTTGTTCGAACACGGGTTCTAAAAAGTTCGCGTTACTGGAAGCAATATTCAGAATATGACATGGCTTTATTCATGCGGCCTTTAAGCTGATGATTTAACGTGAATATGGAGTTTATGGGAGCTTATTGGAATCTCCCCGCGAGAGCCGCGGGGAGAGGGGGAAAGAATTAACGATCGCGCTGAACGGCGATGTGGGCAAGACCAATCAGTGCGTCACGCCATGGGCTGTCAGGAATAACCTGAAGTGCTTCGATGGCTTTGTCGGCCTCTTCTTCAGCACGCTGGCGCGTCCATTCAAGTGAACCACAGATAGCCATTGTTTCCAGTACAGGTTCCAGAAGATGGCGACCATTTCCCTGTTCTATCGCTTCGCGGATCATTTTTGCCTGTTCGGGCGTTCCGTTACGCATCGCATGAAGCAGCGGCAGAGTCGGTTTACCTTCGTTCAGGTCATCACCCACGTTCTTACCCAGGGTTTCGCCATCGGCGCTGTAGTCCAGTAAATCATCAATCAACTGGAATGCCGTACCGAGATAGCGCCCGTAGTCCTGTAGGCCACGCTCTTGTTCTTCTGTACATCCGGCCAGAAGGCCCGAGCACTGGGCTGCTGCTTCAAACAGGCGCGCGGTCTTGCTGTAGATCACACGCATGTAGTTTTCTTCGGTGATGTCCGGGTCGTTAACGTTCATCAACTGCAGCACTTCGCCTTCAGCAATAACGTTTACCGCCTCCGACATCACTTCCAGCACCTTGAGTGAACCGAGGCTGGTCATCATCTGGAAGGCTCGGGTATAGATAAAATCACCCACCAGAACGCTGGCCGCATTGCCAAATGCAGCGTTTGCGGTGGCTTTACCACGACGCATATCCGATTCATCCACCACGTCATCATGAAGAAGCGTGGCGGTGTGGATAAATTCGATCAGTGCCGCAATGGTGACGTGGGCATTTCCCTGATAGCCAACGGCTCTTGCGGCCAGTATGGCGATCATCGGGCGAATGCGTTTACCGCCGCCACTGACGATGTAATAGCCCAACTGATTGATCAGCTGAACGTCAGAGTTGAGTTGCTCCAGGATTGCTGCATTCACACCCGCCATATCTTGCGCGGTTAACTCGTTGATTTTTTCTAAATTCATCGCAAAAGCCGGGCTTTTCATCCTGTTTATCCCACAGAAGGTGGGTACACAAAGGGTTTCGGTTTATCAATAGTAGTGCTGATTGTACTGAAAAAACGGCTCAGATAAACGTTACCGTACGTGTTGTGTTTTTTTTCTTCATGTATTGACGGTAGCACTTGTCAAAGGCTCGCGTTTTGCGTAATATTCGCGCCCTATTGTGAATATTTATAGCGCACTCTGATTCATACGAGGATGTGCGCGGAAGCGGAGTTTATATGTACGCGGTTTTCCAAAGTGGTGGTAAACAACACCGAGTAAGCGAAGGTCAGACCGTTCGCCTGGAAAAGCTGGACATCGCAACTGGCGAATCTGTTGAGTTCGCAGAAGTTCTGATGATCGCAAACGGTGAAGAAGTCAAAATCGGCGTTCCTTTCGTTGATGGCGGCGTTATCAAAGCTGAAGTTGTTGCTCATGGTCGTGGCGAGAAAGTTAAAATCGTTAAGTTTCGTCGTCGTAAACACTACCGTAAGCAGCAGGGCCACCGTCAGTGGTTCACTGATGTGAAAATTACTGGCATCAGCGCCTAAGACCTGAGGAGAGATTTAAATGGCACATAAAAAGGCTGGCGGCTCCACACGTAACGGTCGCGATTCAGAAGCTAAACGCCTGGGCGTTAAGCGTTTCGGTGGCGAATCCGTTCTGGCGGGTAGCATCATCGTTCGTCAACGTGGTACTAAGTTCCACGCTGGCACTAACGTAGGTTGCGGTCGTGACCACACTCTGTTTGCTAAAGCAGACGGTAAAGTGAAATTTGAAGTTAAAGGCCCGAACAACCGTAAATACATCAGCATCGTTGCTGAGTAAGGTTTTCTCGGTCCGGTAACGGATTAAAGCCCCGCAACGTGTTGCGGGGCTTTTTACATTGGAAACCCGGAAAATTTTCTGTAGGGAAAACGGGCATGAAGCAGCAGGCCGGCATTGGTATTCTTTTGGCGCTCACCACCGCAATGTGCTGGGGTGCGCTGCCAATTGCAATGAAGCAGGTACTGGAAGTGATGGAGCCGCCTACGGTGGTGTTTTATCGCTTTCTGATGGCAAGCATTGGCCTGGGCGCTATCCTCGCAATTAAAGGTAAGCTGCCACCGCTGCGTATATTCCGTAAGCCGCGCTGGCTGGTGTTACTGGCTATCGCGACGGGCGGTCTGTTCGGTAATTTCATCCTGTTCAGCTCTTCCCTGCAATATCTTAGCCCCACCGCGTCGCAGGTGATTGGTCAGCTTTCACCGGTCGGCATGATGGTCGCCAGCGTCTTTATTCTCAAGGAGAAGATGCGCGGGACGCAGATTATCGGGGCGAGCATGCTGCTCTGTGGTCTGGTGATGTTCTTCAACACCAGCCTGATTGAGATTTTTACCCGGCTGACGGATTACACCTGGGGTGTGATCTTCGGTGTGGGGGCAGCAACGGTCTGGGTGAGTTATGGCGTCGCACAAAAGGTGTTATTGCGTCGCCTGGCTTCACAGCAGATCCTCTTTTTGCTGTACACTTTGTGTACAATAGCATTATTGCCGTTAGCAAAGCCGGGTGTGATTACCCAGCTCAGCGACTGGCAACTGGCGTGCCTCATTTTTTGTGGGCTTAATACGCTGGTCGGTTATGGCGCGCTGGCCGAAGCAATGGCGCGCTGGCAGGCAGCACAGGTCAGTGCATTAATTACGCTGACTCCGCTGTTTACGCTGTTATTTTCAGATTTGTTATCAATGGCCTGGCCCGATGTCTTCGTCAGACCGATGCTCAACCTGTTGGGCTATCTCGGTGCGTTTGTCGTGGTTGCGGGCGCGATGTATTCCGCCATTGGTCATCGTCTCTGGGGGCGTTGGCGCAAAAATGAAGCGGTTGTAGTAGTCCCCCGCTCAGGCGAATGAGTTACGGAGAGTAAAATGAAGTTTGTTGATGAAGCGACGATCCTGGTCGTGGCAGGTGATGGCGGCAATGGTTGCGTGAGCTTCCGCCGTGAAAAATATATTCCTCGTGGCGGTCCTGACGGCGGTGACGGTGGAGATGGCGGCGATGTGTGGCTGGAGGCGGATGAAAACCTCAACACGCTGATCGACTACCGTTTCGAAAAATCGTTCCGCGCTGAGCGTGGGCAAAACGGCCAGAGCCGCGACTGTACCGGTAAACGCGGTAAAGATGTGACCATCAAGGTGCCAGTGGGTACGCGTGTCATCGATCAGGGCACTGGCGAAACCATGGGTGACATGACCAAACACGGTCAACGCCTGATGGTGGCAAAAGGCGGCTGGCACGGTCTGGGCAACAGCCGTTTCAAATCTTCCGTTAACCGTACTCCGCGTCAGAAAACCATGGGGACGCCAGGCGATAAACGCGACCTGCAACTGGAGCTGATGCTGCTGGCCGACGTCGGTATGCTGGGCATGCCAAATGCCGGTAAATCAACGTTTATTCGTGCTGTATCCGCAGCCAAGCCAAAAGTAGCGGATTATCCGTTTACCACGCTGGTGCCGAGCCTGGGCGTTGTCCGTATGGATAATGAAAAGAGCTTCGTGGTTGCTGATATCCCAGGGCTGATTGAAGGCGCAGCGGAAGGTGCCGGTCTGGGGATTCGCTTCCTGAAACACCTTGAGCGTTGCCGCGTCTTGCTGCACCTCATCGATATCGATCCTATCGACGGTTCCGATCCGGTTGAAAACGCCCGTATCATCATCGGCGAGCTGGAAAAATACAGCGAAAAACTGGCGGATAAACCGCGCTGGCTGGTCTTTAACAAGATCGACCTGATGGATAAAGCAGAAGCCGAAGCAAAAGCCAAAGCGATTGCCGAAGCGATGGGTTGGGAAGATAAATATTACCTGATCTCTGCTGCAAGCCAGGTTGGCGTGAAAGACCTCTGTTGGGATGTGATGACCTTTATCATCGAGAACCCCGTTGTTCAGGCGGAAGAGGCGAAACAGCCTGAAAAAGTCGAATTCATGTGGGATGACTACCACCGTCAACAGCTCGAAGAGCTGGAAGCGGAAGAAGATGATGAAGACTGGGACGATGACTGGGATGAAGACGACGAAGAAGGCGTCGAATTCATCTACAAGCATTAATTCCTGCAAGAAGCCCCTGTTAAGGGGCTTTTTTTTAGCCTAACGTTGACGGCAACCAGCAACTGGCGATTAAGCCGCCCTCAGCGCCATTCTCCAGCGTTAAGTTGCCATGATGGAGCTGAACGATGCGCTGCACAATACTCAGCCCCAGGCCGCTCCCTCCGTAGCGCTGGTCAAGCCGACGGAACGGTTCGGTGATGGACTGGCGATGGGCTTCATCGATACCCGGCCCTTGATCAATCACGCTGACCTGAGTGCCACCGTCCTTTTCCGTCAGCTTCACCGTAATCGTCGTCCCTGTCGGGCTGTAGCGTGCGGCGTTCTCCAGCAGATTCCTCAGCATCAGGCGCAGCAGAACCGCGTCTCCCTGAACCGTTAGCGGGCTTTTTTCGGGCCAAATTACCGTGTGTTCTTTGGCTTCATGCTCAAGGCCCAGCGGTGCAATGATGTTCTCTGTCCAGGTGACGGTATCGTAATGTCCGCTTGCCATCGCTTGCCCGGCACGCGCCAGCATCAGCAGTTGCTCAACGGTATGCATCAGTTGATCGATACGGCTAATTAATGCCGTAGCCTGTGGTGAGCCAGACTGAGCCATTAATTCCAGGTGCAGCCTGATCCCGGCGAGAGGTGTTCGTAACTCGTGGGCGGCGTCGGCGGTGAAGAGGCGCTCCTGCTGGATGGTATGATCCAGACGAGCCAGCAGTTGATTCAACGAGGTGGTGACCGCGCCAATCTCTTCCATGTCAGAATACATAGGCAGGGGCGTGAGATTGTCGGCTGAGCGGTTAGCGAGACTGGCTCGCAGTTTGTTGAGCGGCCGGGTTATCCACGTGACGGCCCAGAATGAGAAGAACAGGGTAAAACCGACCATCACCAGAGAAGGAACCAGCAGAGAGGCGATTGCCTCGCGGATCTCTTTCTCGACATGGTTGTTACGTGCTTTGGCCGACAGGGTTTCATTTACCAGAAAGCCAATTTGCTCGCGGCTCTCATGCCACAGCCAGACCACGCTTATCAGTTGAAAAAATAACAGAATCACCGCCAGCAGAACCATCAATCGCCGACGCATGCTGTTCATTTTTGGCTCTCCAGACGATATCCCACGCCGCGTACGGTTTTAATTCTGTCCTTGCCGAGCTTACGGCGCAGATTATGAATGTGAACCTCCAGGGTATTTGATCCCGGATCGTCCTGCCAGGAGTAGATATCCTGTTGCAGCGTTTCACGGTGCACCGTCTGCCCGCTACGCATGATCAGCCGCGTCAGCAGGGCAAACTCCTTTGGCGTGACTTCAACAGGCAGAGATTTACGCAGCACCTGCTGCGTTTGCAGGTTCAGCGTGATATCGCCGTCGGTCAGCAAATTATCGCTGTGCCCCTGATAGCGGCGGATCAGCGCCCGCACGCGTGCCTGCAGCTCTGCGAGGGCAAAGGGTTTCACCAGGTAGTCATCCGCACCGGAATCCAGCCCGTTAATGCGATCTTCAATGGCATCACGCGCTGTGAGGATCAGCACCGGATTGTCGACGCCGCGACGCCGCCACTGGCTCAGCAGCGTGGCACCATCTTTATCGGGTAAACCTAAGTCGAGGATCACCAGACTGTACTCGCCACTCTGGATCAACGCATCGGCCTCGGCCGCCGCGGCGGCGCAATCAAGGGCGTATCCTTCATTCGCCAGCGCGAGCGCCAGCCCTTCCTGCAATAACAGATCGTCTTCAACTATGAGTAGTTTCATCGCTAGTTATTCTGGTAGATGTCCTTGTATAGCCTGCTTTCGAAGCGTACCAGAGGAATTCGACGATTACGCTGGTCAGCGGGTTCGACGGCATAGCCGGAAAGATACTGCACGAACGCCATGCGTTGCCCGCTGGCGGTAGTGATAAAGCCTGCAAGGTTGTAAACACCCTGCAGTGAACCTGTTTTGGCTGAGACTTTGCCATCAACGCCTGCAGCGTGAAGCCCCGCGCGGTACTGCAGCGAACCATCGTGTCCGGCAAGCGGCAACATGGTAATAAAGTTTAGCTCAGTGTCATGCTGGGCAATGTACTGCAGCACCTGCATCATGGTGGCCGGGGAAATCAGGTTATGGCGCGATAACCCGGAGCCATCGACAGCGATGGTATTGCCAAGATCGATCCCCGCCTGCTGACGCAGGATCTGACGTACAGCATCGGAGCCGGCACGCCAGGTTCCCGGAACGCCGAAACGCGCGTGACCAATCATGCGGAACACCGTGTCAGCAATCATGTTGTCAGACTTTTTCAGCATTATCTTAAGCAAATCGTGCAGTGGCGCAGATTGTTTGCTGGCGATCACCGTACCAGGCTGATTAACCTGCGTCTGGCGCAGCAGCGAACCGGTATAAGTAATTCCTGCCTGCTTGAGTTCGTCTTTAAGAATAGCACCCGCATAGCCCGCACCGTCCTGAATGGCGAAAGCCAGCGGCAGCGGATCGGCACGCTGCGTCAGGCAGCCAGTCAGCGTATAGCGGTTCAGATCGCCCGGAACCACATCCAGCTCGCAATACTGCGCATCCGGGGAGCCTTTAGCCAGAGTACGTACCTGGCTAAACATGGTGACCGGGTAGTACGAGGCCACGCGGATAAACGCTAAATCATTAGGTTTTGGTGCGCTGTAAAGCGACACGGAGAAGCAGTTACGGTCAACAATAGCGGCGGCTGGCGGTGCGCTAAAGCACTGCGTCATGTCGTTCCACGGCCAGCCTGGCGCTTTATCGTGGCTGGCGAAAATGGAGGTGTCGATCAGCACGTTGCCATCGATCTTCTGCACGCCGGATTTTTTAAGCACCGCCACCATGTTACGGATATCCTGGCGCTTAAAGGTTGGGTCCCCTCCGAAGCGGGCAATAAGATCGCCTTTCAGTTCACCGTCTTCAACGTTACCTTTGGTTTCAAGGGTCGTGGTAAAACGGAAGTCAGGCCCGAGCTGGAGCAGGGCGGCGAGTGCAGTGATCACCTTCTGGGTACTGGCAGGCAGCGCCATTTGTTGACTGTGATAGTCAATATTGGGTGCCTGTGCACCAACCTTCTGCACCATCAGTGCAAGGTTAGCGCCTGCAGGCAGCTGATTAATGTATTCATCAACATTCGCGGCCTGAACGGTGAACGTTATACTGGTAGTCAATCCGATGATAAAACTGGAAAATCGCATAATCTCGCGCTAACAACCCGAAAACAAACCGTCATACTACGGTGCATAGCACTGCAAAGTAAACGATGACCCATAGTGAACTTCGCGGTAAAATGCGTATCAAATTGAAAAATTGCTGCTGACCTGGGGCGCTGCTTCCGGGTCGGTTTTCTTTTTGCTTCTGGCCCGCTCATGGTTTGATGTACGTGGGGACAGGGGCCGGAGCAGGTGACGCTGCTCCCTACAGGAATGTTTAAGAGGTATAACAAATGCAAGCTATTCCGATGACCTTACGTGGTGCCGAAAAACTGCGCGAAGAGCTGGATTTCCTGAAATCCGTACGTCGCCCTGAAATCATCGCCGCAATCGCGGATGCGCGTGAGCATGGCGACCTGAAAGAGAATGCTGAATACCACGCCGCGCGTGAGCAGCAGGGCTTCTGTGAAGGCCGTATCAAAGATATCGAAGCGAAGCTGTCCAATGCGCAGGTGATCGATATCACCAAAATGCCAAACAATGGCCGTGTGATCTTTGGTTCAACCGTGACGGTTCTGAACCTGGATAACGACGAAGAGCAGACGTATCGCATCGTGGGCGATGATGAAGCCGACTTCAAACAGAACCTGATCTCTGTGAATTCACCGATCGCGCGTGGCCTGATTGGCAAAGAACAGGACGATGTGGTTACCATCCGCACCCCTGGTGGTGAAGTGGAATACGAAATTATTAAGGTTGAGTACCTGTAATTCGCATCTCCGCTAAGATGTTGATACATTGTAAAGAAAAGAAAAAGGCCGCATAGCGGCCTTTTATCAACTCAAGGAGCGTGGCATTTTGCTCACCTGCTGACAGAAATCCCTCGTTTTACACAGAAAATATGTGCAATTCAGGATATCCTTAGCGTGGCAGCGAGATTTTACGTTCTTTAGATGGGCGGTAGAGCACCAGCGTTTTACCGATGACCTGTACATTACAGGCACCGGTTTCACGCACGATGGCTTCCACGATCAGGTTTTTAGTGTCTCTGTCTTCAGAGGCGATTTTCACCTTGATCAGCTCGTGGTGTTCCAGCGCTTGTTCAATCTCGGCAAGCACCCCTTCGGTCAAACCATTGTTGCCAAGCATGACTACAGGCTTGAGCGGATGTGCCAGACCTTTAAGGTGCTGTTTTTGTTTAGTACTCAGATTCATCGTATATTTTTGCTTACGTTGGGATTGAAAACGGTTCATTCTACCGCCATCTCCCTTATATCGCCAAATAGCTGCGTAGAAATTTACGTCACAGGCAAGTAACGATGAACCAGGACGGAAATGTTAAATGACAGGTAAAAAGCGTTCTGCCAGCTCCAGCCGCTGGCTTCAGGAACACTTTAGCGATAAATATGTTCAACAGGCGCAGAAAAAAGGGTTGCGTTCCCGCGCCTGGTTTAAACTTGATGAAATACAGCAAAGTGACAAACTTTTTAAACCGGGCATGACGGTTGTCGACCTCGGTGCAGCACCTGGCGGATGGTCTCAGTATGCGGTCACGCAGATCGGCGGAACGGGGCGAATCATCGCATGCGATCTTCTACCAATGGATCCCATCGTCGGAGTCGACTTCCTTCAGGGCGATTTTCGTGATGAATTAGTGCTGAAAGCGTTACTTGAACGTGTGGGTGACAGTAAGGTCCAGGTTGTCATGTCAGATATGGCACCAAATATGTGTGGAACACCGGCGGTGGATATCCCCCGCGCCATGTATCTGGTGGAGCTAGCGTTAGAAATGTGTCGAGATGTACTAGCGCCTGGTGGTAGTTTTGTTGTGAAGGTGTTTCAGGGCGAAGGTTTCGAGGAGTACCTTAAGGAAATTCGCTCCCTGTTTGCGAAGGTCAAAGTTCGTAAGCCGGACTCTTCGCGGGCCCGTTCCCGTGAAGTGTATATTGTAGCGACCGGGCGAAAATGATAACCGGTAGATTTCAGACGAAAGTTTGAATGAAACTGGATATAGAGTATCCTGACGCTGTTTTTAACACAGTTGTAATATGAGGTTAATCCCTTGAGTGACATGGCGAAAAACCTAATACTCTGGCTGGTCATTGCCGTTGTGCTGATGTCAGTATTCCAGAGCTTTGGGCCCAGCGAGTCGAACGGCCGCAAGGTGGATTATTCTACCTTCCTGCAGGAGGTCAATCAGGACCAGGTTCGCGAAGCGCGTATCAACGGACGTGAGATCAACGTTACCAAGAAAGATAGTAACCGTTACACGACCTACATCCCGGTGAACGATCCTAAGCTGCTTGATAACCTTCTGACCAAAAACGTCAAAGTGGTTGGTGAGCCGCCTGAAGAACCAAGCCTGCTGGCTTCTATCTTCATCTCCTGGTTCCCGATGCTGCTTCTTATTGGCGTCTGGATCTTCTTCATGCGCCAGATGCAGGGCGGTGGTGGCAAAGGTGCCATGTCGTTCGGTAAGAGCAAGGCGCGCATGCTGACGGAAGACCAGATCAAGACCACATTTGCCGACGTCGCAGGCTGTGACGAAGCAAAAGAAGAGGTGGGCGAACTGGTCGAATACCTGCGTGAGCCGAGCCGTTTCCAGAAACTGGGCGGTAAGATCCCGAAAGGCGTTCTGATGGTAGGTCCTCCAGGGACCGGTAAAACCCTGCTGGCGAAAGCCATCGCGGGTGAAGCGAAGGTGCCGTTCTTTACTATTTCAGGTTCTGACTTCGTTGAAATGTTCGTGGGTGTCGGTGCATCTCGTGTGCGTGACATGTTCGAGCAGGCCAAGAAGGCAGCACCGTGCATTATCTTCATCGATGAAATCGACGCCGTAGGCCGCCAGCGTGGTGCGGGCCTGGGCGGTGGTCACGATGAACGTGAACAGACTCTGAACCAGATGCTGGTTGAGATGGACGGCTTCGAAGGTAACGAAGGTATTATCGTTATCGCGGCGACTAACCGTCCGGATGTCCTTGACCCCGCGTTGCTGCGTCCAGGCCGTTTCGACCGCCAGGTTGTGGTTGGTCTGCCGGATGTTCGTGGTCGTGAACAGATTCTGAAAGTCCACATGCGCCGCGTACCGCTGGCACCTGATATCGACGCGGCAATCATCGCGCGTGGTACTCCGGGCTTCTCCGGTGCGGATCTGGCGAACCTGGTCAACGAAGCGGCACTGTTTGCTGCTCGCGGCAACAAGCGCGTGGTGTCCATGGTGGAATTCGAAAAAGCGAAAGACAAAATCATGATGGGTGCGGAACGTCGCTCCATGGTGATGACGGAAGCGCAGAAAGAGTCCACGGCCTACCACGAAGCGGGTCACGCAATTATCGGTCGCCTGGTTCCGGAACACGATCCGGTACACAAAGTGACGATTATTCCACGTGGTCGTGCGCTGGGTGTGACCTTCTTCCTGCCTGAGGGCGACGCGATTAGCGCCAGCCGTCAGAAACTGGAAAGCCAGATTTCGACCCTGTACGGTGGCCGTCTGGCAGAAGAGATCATCTACGGTGCGGAACATGTTTCTACCGGTGCGTCGAACGACATTAAAGTCGCGACAAACCTGGCACGTAACATGGTGACTCAGTGGGGCTTCTCCGACAAACTCGGTCCACTGCTGTATGCAGAGGAAGAAGGCGAAGTATTCCTGGGCCGTTCTGTGGCGAAAGCGAAACATATGTCCGATGAGACGGCTCGTATCATCGATCAGGAAGTGAAAGCGCTGATTGAACGTAACTACGGTCGCGCACGTCAGATCCTGAACGACAATATGGACATTCTGCATTCAATGAAAGATGCGCTCATGAAATATGAGACCATCGATGCTCCACAGATTGACGACCTGATGGCTCGCCGCGAAGTGCGTCCGCCAGCAGGCTGGGAAGACCCAGGTGCTTCCAACAATTCTGACAACAATGGCACCCCGCGTGCGCCGCGTCCGGTTGATGAACCACGCACGCCGAATCCGGGCAACACCATGTCAGAACAGTTGGGCGACAAGTAAGTCATTGCTGTTGAAGCGTGTGTCTGTACCACAAACCCTGGAGCTTGCTCCGGGGTTTTTCTTTTCTGTTAAACCATATTAATACCAGGGATTTCGCCATGAAATTATTCGCCCAGGACTCGCATCTCGATCTCTCACACCCACATGTGATGGGTATCCTGAATGTTACCCCTGACTCCTTCTCAGACGGCGGCACGCATAACACGCTTATCGACGCGGTTAAACATGCGAATTTGATGATTAACGCGGGTGCCACCATCATTGATGTCGGCGGCGAATCGACGCGTCCTGGTGCAGCGGATGTTTCTGTAGAAGAAGAACTGGCTCGCGTAGTGCCCGTGGTTGAGGCCATCGCGCAGCGGTTTGAAGTGTGGATCTCCGTCGACACATCCAAGCCTGAAGTGATCCGCGAAGTGGCGAGAGTGGGCGCTCACATTATTAATGATATTCGCTCGTTAACGGAGCCGGGCGCGCTTGAGGCGGCAGCAGAAACCGGGCTGCCGGTATGCCTGATGCACATGCAAGGGCAACCGAAAACGATGCAGGATGCGCCAAAGTATGCCGACGTGTTTGCTGATGTGAATCGCTTCTTTATTGAGCATATTGAACGTTGCGAACGTGCGGGTATCGCAAAAGAGAAATTGCTGCTCGACCCAGGGTTCGGTTTCGGTAAAAATCTCTCCCACAACTATGAGCTACTTGCGCGCTTATCAGAATTTCATCATTTCGGCCTGCCGCTGCTGGTGGGGATGTCAAGAAAGTCGATGATTGGGCAGTTACTGAACGTGGGGCCGGGTGAGCGTCTGAGCGGCAGCCTGGCCTGTGCGGTGATTGCGGCGATGCAAGGCGCACACATTATTCGCGTCCATGACGTCAAAGAAACAGTAGAAGCCATGCGTGTGGTGGAAGCCACACTGGCAGCGAAGGAAAACAAACGCTATGAGTAATCGTAAATATTTTGGTACTGATGGTATCCGTGGACGCGTAGGCGATGCGCCAATTACTCCTGATTTCGTACTGAAGCTGGGCTGGGCTGCCGGAAAGGTTCTGGCACGTCATGGTTCCCGTAAGATCATCATTGGCAAAGATACGCGTATCTCAGGCTATATGCTGGAGTCTGCGCTGGAAGCCGGGCTGGCGGCGGCAGGACTTTCTGCGTCCTTTACTGGCCCTATGCCAACGCCTGCGGTGGCGTATCTGACGCGCACTTTCCGTGCAGAGGCGGGCATTGTTATCTCTGCTTCCCATAACCCGTTTTATGACAACGGCATCAAGTTCTTCTCCATCGACGGTACCAAGCTGCCGGATGAAGTGGAAGAGGCAATCGAAGCCGAAATGGAAAAAGAGATCACCTGCGTCGACTCTGCTGAGCTGGGCAAAGCGAACCGAATTGTCGATGCCGCTGGCCGCTATATTGAATTCTGCAAAGGCACCTTCCCGAACGAACTGAGCCTGGCCCATCTTAAGATTGTGGTGGACTGTGCAAACGGTGCGACGTATCACATCGCCCCGAACGTTTTCCGTGAGCTGGGCGCGAAAGTGATTACCATTGGTTGCGAACCGGATGGTCTGAACATCAACGAAGAAGTGGGGGCGACGGACGTGCGTGCCCTGCAGGCGCGCGTACTGGCAGAAAAAGCCGATCTGGGTATTGCCCTGGACGGCGATGGCGACCGTGTGATCATGGTCGACCATGAAGGTAACAAGGTCGACGGCGATCAGATCCTCTACATTATTGCACGTGAAGGTCTGCGTCAGGGGCAGCTGCGCGGTGGTGCTGTCGGTACGCTGATGAGCAACATGGGGCTGGAACTGGCGCTGAAACAGCTTGGTATTCCGTTTGTCCGCGCGAAAGTGGGCGACCGCTACGTGCTGGAAAAATTGCAGGAGAAGGGCTGGCGTATCGGTGCGGAAAACTCCGGTCACGTGATCCTGCTTGATAAAACCACCACCGGTGACGGCATTGTTGCCGGGCTGCAGGTGGTTGCAGCCATGGCGCGCAACCATATGAGCCTGCACGATCTCTGCAGCGGCATGAAAATGTTCCCGCAGATCCTGGTAAACGTGCGTTTCACTGCCGGTAAAGGCGATCCGCTGGAAAATGACAACGTGAAAGCGGTGATGGCTGACGTTGAAGCGGCCCTGGGCAACCGTGGCCGTGTATTACTGCGTAAGTCCGGTACTGAACCGCTGATTCGCGTGATGGTGGAAGGTGAAGACGAAGCGCAGGTCACAGAATTTGCGCACCGCATTGCGGATGCCGTAAAAGCTGCATAATTTTTCACGTTAAGTGTTTAAAAAGGCGGCGTTTGCCGCCTTTGTTTTAAGCAATTAATGGCTTTTTGCTGTTTTTTTCTGCAGTTGATACAATGCCTCAAAATTGCCCTTGCGAAGGTGATTCGCTTTGGTTAGTATTCACACCCGCTTCAGTGGGAAACACGAAATCCTGCTAATTGGTCGAAGCATTGGTATGCGGCAAATCCGCAAGGAACAGGTTGATTATGTACGAAGCTCTTTTAGTTATTTTCCTTATTGTAGCCATCGCTCTTGTAGCGCTGATCATGCTGCAGCAAGGTAAAGGCGCTGATATGGGAGCCTCCTTCGGAGCAGGCGCTTCCGGTACGCTGTTTGGTTCAAGTGGTTCTGCGAACTTCATGACCCGTACAACCGCGATTCTGGCTACGCTGTTCTTCATCATCAGTCTGGTGCTGGGCAATATCAACAGCAACAAGACCAGTAAAGGAAGCGAGTGGGAAAATCTGAGCGCGCCAGCAAAAACTGAGCAGACTCAGCCAGCTGCACCGGCTAAGCCAACCAGCGATATCCCGCAGTAAGTATTCTGTACCGAGGTGGTGGAATTGGTAGACACGCTACCTTGAGGTGGTAGTGCCCTAACGGGCTTGTGGGTTCGAGTCCCATCCTCGGTACCAATATTCCAGAAAAAAGACGTCGAAAGACGTCTTTTTTTTCGTCTGTACATTCTGTGTTTCCGATCTTTTGTAGGGCGGGTAAGCGCAGCGCCACCCGCCGTTTTGCCCGGTGGCGCTGCGCTTACCGGGCCTACGAAGACCACAAAAAAGGCGTCCATCGGACGCCTTTTGCATTTCATCTCGGCGATTACTTCTTATCGCTGTGTTCCAGGTTCTCAACCTGCGGCAGGCCGTTACCGGAATTCGCGGAGAGCAGACCGTTCTCAATATAGTTGAACAGCTTCTCACGGGTGTCGGTGATGTCCAGGTTACGCATGGTCAACTGACCAATACGGTCGTCCGGAGAGAACACGGACTCGCCTTTTTCCATCGTCAGACGCTCTGCTTTATAGGTCAGGTTGTCAGACACGGTATTCAGGATGGAGTAGTCGTTACCGCGACGCAGTTCCAGCGTCACTTCACCGGTGATCGCGCTTGCCACCCAGCGCTGCAGCGCATCACGCAGCATCAGTGCCTGCGGATCGAACCAGCGACCCTGATACAGCAGTTTGCCCAGCTGACGACCATGAGAGTGATACTGCTCAATGGTGTCTTCGTTATGAATACCGGTCAGCAGACGCTCGTAAGCGATATGCAGCAAGGCCATCCCCGGCGCTTCATAGATGCCGCGGCTTTTCGCTTCAATGATACGGTTTTCAATCTGATCGCTCATGCCCAGACCGTGACGGCCACCGATGCGGTTTGCTTCCAGCATCAGCTCTACGTCGTCAGAGAACGTTTTGCCGTTCAGGGCAACCGGATGACCACGTTCGAAACGCACGGTCACTTCTTCCGCCGGGATCTTGACGTTCTCGTCCCAGAACTTCACGCCCATGATCGGATTAACAATCTTCACGCTGGAGTTCAGGAACTCCAGATCTTTCGCTTCGTGCGTCGCACCGAGCATGTTGGAGTCGGTGGAGTAGGCTTTCTCGACAGACATTTTGTAGTCAAAGCCGCAGGCAATCATAAACTCGGACATTTCATGACGGCCACCCAGTTCGTCGATGAAGTCGGTATCCAGCCACGGTTTATAAATCTGCAGCTCAGCGTTGGTCAGCAGACCGTAGCGATAGAAACGTTCAATGTCGTTGCCTTTATAGGTACTGCCGTCGCCCCAGATGTTCACGCCATCTTCTTTCATGGCGGCAACCAGCATGGTGCCGGTGACGGCACGGCCCAGCGGGGTGGTGTTGAAATAGGTCAGGCCACCGGTGGTGTTATGGAAAGCACCACACTGAATCGCAGCAATACCTTCAGCAACCAGCTGTTTACGGCAGTCAATCAGACGTGCGTTCTCAGCGCCATACTCCATGGCACGGCGAGGGATTGCGTCATAATCGTCCTCATCCGGCTGACCCAGGTTCGCAGTATATGCATAAGGAACCGCTCCCTTCTGGCGCATCCACAGCAGTGCAGCGCTGGTATCCAGGCCGCCCGAAAAAGCGATGCCAATACTTTGTCCTACCGGGAGATGCTTGAGAATCGTCGTCATAAAATAAAACCCTGCTTGATTGACTGATAAGAGACCGCTTTCGCTCTTGATGCATGTTTATGCAAAATAAGTGAGTATTCATTTAATCATCTTTTATCGATGACCGAAAGAGACTCGTGCGATTTTTGTAAAAATTTCCCTCGGTTTAGCCTGCTGGAAGCCGGGTTGACAGGTGGGGTCAACTATCAATATACTGAACGCCGATTTTACGTCCCGTCTTCGGTACCAAATCCCAGCATTATTTGCATTTTCTACCTAAAACGCGTAGAATTTGCCACGTTTCAGGCGCGGGGTGGAGCAGCCTGGTAGCTCGTCGGGCTCATAACCCGAAGGTCGTCGGTTCAAATCCGGCCCCCGCAACCACTTTCCCATAAAGTTCTTTTTCAAATATACTGTGAAGACGTAGAGCCTTCGTAGCTGGATTTGAAAAAATGCTTTCGGAGAGTGCTCCAGGCCACAGTTGTGGCTATAGGGTTCAGTTATCTAAAGCCCCGATTTATCGGGGTTTTTTGTTATCTGACTACAGAATAACTGGGCTTTACGCCCTTTTTTTATGTCTTGGGGGTGGGCTTGTCCACATTAGAGCAAAAATTAACAGAGATGATTACTGCACCGGTCGAAGCACTGGGCTACGAACTGGTCGGCATCGAATTCGTTCGCGGCCGCACATCGACGCTGCGCATCTATATTGATAGTGAAGATGGCATCAATGTTGATGATTGTGCTGATGTTAGCCACCAGGTGAGTGCGGTTCTTGATGTTGAAGACCCGATTACCGTTGCGTACAACCTGGAAGTTTCCTCACCTGGCCTCGATCGCCCGATGTTCACGGCCGAGCACTATGTGCGCTTTACCGGTGAAGAAGTGGCTCTCGTTCTGCGTATGGCCGTACAGAACCGCCGTAAATGGCAGGGAATTATCAAAGCCGTTGATGGTGAAATGATCACAGTGGCAGTCGAAGGCAAAGATGAAGTGTTCGCGCTGAGTAATATCCAGAAGGCGAACCTGGTTCCCCACTTTTAACAGTCTGGATTGAGG